>Ga0335075_10004664_pt1 | contig 21366 bp, 21 predicted proteins | sample Lox_Sample_24_FD_206723 | JGI IMG/M metagenome (GOLD analysis project Ga0335075, IMG submission 206723) | Soil microbial communities from Loxahatchee National Wildlife Refuge, Florida, United States - Lox_Sample_2.4 | ecosystem: Environmental > Terrestrial > Soil > Wetlands | place: USA...
CTAGCCGCTTTCCCCGTTGAGCTATCGCTTATAAATTCCCCGCTTTATTCACTACCAGTCAAATAAAGCATATTTACGTGGAAGTAAGTCGCAGTGGGCGAATAACTTATGTAGCGGAAATAAATCCAATAACCTTGCAAGGCAGCACTATAAGTAAAGTAACCTTGCATAACTATGCCTTTATTCTTAATTTAAAACTGAATGTTGGTGATGAAGTAGTAATAAAAAAAGCTGGTGATGTTATACCCCAAGTAATTCAAATAATTAAACTGAAAGACAGCGATAGTTGAGAACCGCCCATCAATTGCCCCTCCTGCAATAATTTGCTTAAATGAAATGCCACTAATATTTATCAAATATGCGATAATTTTAATTGTCCGCAAAGAATTATTAATTATCTCGCTCACTTTGCTTCCAAAACTGGTCTAGACATTAAAGGGCTTAGTCAAAAAAACATTGAAAAATTTTATCAAAACAATTTATTAAATAAACCGCTTGATTTTTACCAACTAGCCCAAAAAAAAGAAGAATTACTAAAATTAGAAGGTTTTCAAAAAAAAAGTATTGATAATATTTTAACTGCGATTGAAAACTCAAAAAAAAAACCTTTAACCAATCTTTTAACAGCCTTAGGGATTCCGCTCTTAAGTTCAGTTAAAGTCAAAAAATTAACCACTTTTTATCCGACCTTAATCAGTATTCGCACCATAATCGAAAACAATGAATGAGAAAAAATTAGAGAACTATTAGGTGAAGAAACCCAAAAAAGAATGAAAAACTACTTCCAAAATCCAGTAAATATTCAACTTCTCGCAGAATTAGAAAAAATCTGAGGAAACTAACAAAAGATATTTAATTAACTTTTAAGATTTAAATTAAGTTAAGTTTCTTAACTAAATCAACGCAAGCGAAAAGGAGGCTTTACTACTTGCTTTTAGTAAAACTTGTGATAAAAACAGTTTTTTGGGAAACTATTTGAGGTTTGACTAATATTTTAGGCTCCTCTAATAATGAAACCTCTCTTGTTGAATTAATCTTTTGATCTTACTAATCTTTTCTTTTACTTCGGCGTGATGAATAGAGTATGGGATAGCTTGATAAGCAAGCAATTCTCTTTTAAAGTGATTGTCAAAAACGGTTAAAACTTCCTCGCAACCTTCTTCTAATAAATTTAACTCTTTTTCAGTAGGTTTTAACTTGCCGATTTGTCATTCTCTAACAAAATTTTCACTTATTCAACCTACTCGAAAAAGAATTTTTAAGATCAAATCACTCGCTTCTCTGGATCTTTTTTCATTCTTAACCGCAAAATATTCTTCTTTTGTTTCAAAGTATAAACTATGACTTTCCTGCAGTAGAAATATTTTCTTCTTTTAATTTTGCTAATATGTTAACTAACTTTTTTTCTAGATTGAAAAACATTTATTTAAAGAGTTTAACCCATCACTAGGCACCACCCAACTGCTTTCACGGAAAAAATTAAGCGAAAATAATCTCTAACCCTCTCTTTTCTTATAAATTCTTAAATTTTTTAATTACTTCCTTATTTTTGAAGTTTTTTTCTTGATTACTAATCAAGCAATTAAGGCTATGCCAACTGCTATGCCAATCGGAGCAACAGCCTTTCACGGAAACTTGTTGTCGGTAGGTTGCGGAGTAAAGCTATTATCGTAACTCGTAATTACTTGACTTAATTGTTGAGATAGTGTTTTTAATTCCTGACTTTCTTGGACTGAAATAGCAGTAGTATTCTGGCGATTTAGAACATTATCAATCTTGGTTCGCAAATTTTTAGCTCGGGAAATATTCTTCGCTTGATCTTTATCTTTTTTCGGAGAACCTCCTTTTTTTCAAAAATTAAGGAAGTTCCTAGTTTTTTCCGCAATATTTCGAATTGTCGTGGCGATGGTTTTTTTTCTCTCCGGCAAGTTAACATTATTTTCTTTGCTTTCGTTTAAAACTTCTAACTTTCTTTCTAACTCTTCTTTTTTCCGGTAAAGGTCAGCGTTACTTTTAACATTATTAGTAATATTAGCGGTAATTTGTTTCTTTATTTCGGTTAACTCATCTTTAACTTTCGAAATACTTGTCTCAGCAACTTGGCCGTCATTTTCGGCTACTTCGACCAAAGTATCTAAGTCGCTCGTCAAGTCTTCGGCTTCACTAACTGCCTCACTCATTTCGACTTGCTCGGCTAATTCTTGATTACGCCGATCACGCTCTTGCAAAAAGTCCTTGACTGTGGCGGAGTCTCCGCGAGTTTTAATTTCATCTAAAATGTTAACTAAATTTTCAACCTTTTCACCTCGTTGTTCTCGTTCTTTTAATTCTTCTTTTAACTCTTTTCGATCTCCTCTTAGTTTAGTTTCTAATTCATGAAGTTTGGTTAATAATCCTCGCTTAACTTCGTTGGTTAATTTTTCTCCAGGCATTTCTCCAGAAAAATAGGAAGAACTGTAACGAGCGAAGAAATTATTAACTTTATCCACTAAGTTAAAAATTTCAGAAGCGGTTAAATAATCATCTTTTTTACCACTCATTATCTCTTCAACTTCGCTCATAATTCCTTTTCACTCGACTGTTTCCATCCTTCTTTGATCACTCTCAATTAAACTAGCAAGTTCCAGCAGTTTAGACTTAATTTTAGCTAATTTTGCTAGTTGCTCATTAACCCTACTTCCGCAACGCACAACTTTTTCATAATAATCTTCATCAAACTTTTCTTCATCTTTTAATCCTAGTTTAAGAAATTCTTTCCTTTTCTTTTTAAAAAGATCGAACACCTGCTTACTAGCCAAATTAAGCACCCTATTTGATAAATCAACGAGTTCACTAGAAATACCACTCCTTTGTTCACAAGAAGCAAAAAAAAGTTTCAACTCCTCACTAATATCTTCGGCTGAACGAACATTTTCATACTTAGCAAGTTCTTCGGATAAAGTTCTGAGGTCAACTTTCTCGGAAAAATTTAACCCCTTTTTTTTAGTTTTTTCGATTTCACCGTTTTCCTTGTAATAAAAATTAGACTCGGTATATTGTCTACTTAGATCATCAGAAGGAGAGGGTAGATCAATTATATAAGTTTCAGCTGAACCTGCTTTATAGTTTATTGCTCCGTTAGGAAGTCTTAAAAAAGAATAACCACTCGAACCCTGATCGTTTATGCGGTAAATTTTATATCCGTGGTCTCGGGATTTTATTTCATTTATAATATTAAAGGTTAGTTTTTGTTTGATTGTCATAGTTTGTTAATTTATTTTGATTTTTTTATTTAAAAAATTTGCTAATTATGTATATAAAGAATATTTTAGTATAACAACTCTATACTACTAAATATTTATTTCTAACCTTTTAACCTCTTTTTACTTCAATTTGAGCAGTTAATTGATTGTTTTATTGTTCATTTAGTCGCTTGTTTTCTTGCTTTAATCAAGCAACTTCCGCTTCCAATTCTTTAATCCGCTTTATTTTGACTTTACTCCACTTTTCAGAAACTGACAGAGTGTCTAAATGACATTTATATTACTTAAAACACAATTGCTTTAAAATTTTATCTTGTAGCAAAAACATTTTTGTTCTTTCGTTCTTTTCCTCATGATCATACCCCAGCAAATGTAATAAGCCATGCAAGAATAAAAAATAAATTTCTTTTTCTAACGAACATTTTTTTTCTTTACTTTGTTTAACAGCTACGGGATAACAAATAAAAATATCTCCTAAATCTTGGCAATGATTGGTCGAACAATTAATTTCTTGCTTATATCAATAATAAAAAGGGAAAGCTAGTACATCAGTTGGTTTGTTAATATTGCGATACTGATAATTTAACCCTCGGCTTCTTTTTTTGCCAATTAGGAAGAGACTAACTAAATAACAATTATCTTTTGAAATTACTTTTAATATCTTTCTTAAATTTTTTTGAACTTTGCTTGCAAGGTGATATTGGGGAGAAGCAGTAAATATTTTTAATTTTTTGAGCAATACTTTTTAGAATATTTCGACTTGTTCTTTCTTTTTTGACTTATTTTCTCTCTTTATTCACGCCCAAATCTTTTTCCGGTAATAATATATCAAAGCAGAAATTACTCCGATTATCAGCACAGCCAAAATAATTTTGGTCGGAGTTCAAAATAATGGTTTTTTTTTTGGAGGAGAAGAAGGAAAAGTTATCATCTCATCAAATTCCGCAGGAATACTAAAAGTAGGAACTATTTCAATAGCTTCCTCTGAAATCGTAAAAACTCTTTGGTCACTTTTTTCTGTTATTAATAATTTAATCTTACCTCTTTTATTATCGCCAACAGGTTCTTTCTGTATTTTACATTCTATTTTATCTTTTTCCCCCGCTTTAAAACCTTTAAAATTTTCAACTTCATAAAATTTGCTCCCATCGATGAATAATCCATCACATTCATAAATATGTCTAATAATAGCATCTTTCCTATTTTGTAGATATGCTTCTTTCGAACTACGATTAATTAATAAATAACTTGCTAACTCCTCTTGTTTTTTAAATTCTATATCTACACTTTTAGCAATAAACTTTACAAAAACACGAGCTCTATTTTTGTCAGAATCCTTTCAGAGCTGTGAAACATTCTCTACAATTTTATTGTCAGAATCAAGAAACTTTATTTTTATTTTCGGTACTGGATCAATCCTTCCCAATTCTATCCATAACCTATTTTCACTGCTATCCTTAGTAGTAATCAGCGGTCTATTTGCCATATTTCTTCTTAGTTTTATTTTTTTTTCTTTTTTTCGAAATAAAACCTTTTTCTATACTTGCTTAAAGGATAAGAAGATAATTTTTTAAAAAAAAGAAAAGAATTTTCAAGACTTTTTTCTTTGTTAATTTTTATTTTGATCATTATATAATACAAATGGCGGTCCTGACGAGAATCGAACTCGCGATCTCCTCCGTGACAGGGAGGCGTGTTAACCACTACACTACAGAACCTGCACTTAATTGGTACCCAAAGCCGGACTTGAACCGGCACGGCTTTTGCCATGAGATCTTAAGCCCCACGCGTCTACCATTTCGCCATTTGGGCAAAAATAAGCAAACTGGCAGAGGTGGCAGGACTCGAACCCACAACAATCGGATCTGAAGGCCGATGTTCTACCAATTGAACTACACCTCCACACTTAAAAAGTTGAGGGAATTTTTCATGAATCCCTGTATACACTTAATAGGCAACCTAAAAAATTAATACATTACTAAAAGACTTTTGGTGACCCGTACGGGAATCAAACCCGTCATGCATGCGTGAAAGGCATGTGTGTTAATCGCTTCACCAACGGGCCCTTTACTAAGAAAAATTTATAAATTCTTTCAATTGACGAACATTCATGCTTTCACTTGCTTTTTTTATCATCTTGCCATTGTAATAAAGAAAAAGAGTAGGTACCGAACGAACCGCAAATTCTGGCCTTTGTGCTATTTCTCTAAACTTTTCTGCATTAACTTCTAAAACTAACACATCTTTTCTCTCTTTTAACAAACTTTCTAGATTTTCCTGCAACTCTCGACAAGGAAGACACCAAGTAGTAAAAAATTTTACTAATACTACCTTATTTTTGTTATTTTGGAGGAAGAGATCCATCTCTTCCTCCTTTTCTAATCTTTTCAAAACTAGGTGAGTTACTTTTTAAACTTCTCCCTCTTCTTCCTCTCGATTTGAAGTAGATCATCATCAATAACCAATCGCACTAACTATTGCTAATACAACCGCTATAAGGCATCATCCTCATCAATTCAAACCTAAAAAATCACCTCCTAAACTAATACTTTCAGGAGTGCTAAGTTCTACACCGTTCACTTTTTCTATTACAAGATGTGTTTTAAATCAACCTTCTGTAATTTTACCTGAAAAAGTAACATCTTTTTCTGCTATTTCAAGATTAGCATCATCTAATTTATCTGCTTTCATAGTTCCTTCTAATCCTGTAACATCTTTTCCTGTTTCTTTATCTTTTAATCCTTTTACTTCGAATTTACATTCTCTGTCCTTTGGAAATTTAGTACCATCAGTAGTAGAAACTTCTGCGTTTATCTTACTCTTAAAATTTTTTTTTTCAAAACTTATTTTTTTACTCATAATTATTGTATTATATTATATATTTTATAATTTTATGGAGCGAATAACGGGAATCGAACCCGCATCCTTACCTTGGAAGGGTAGAATTCTAGCCGTTGAACTATATTCGCAAAGATTTTTCCTACTATCTAATTAAACGCAAAAAAACCTTGTTTAACCCTATTTAACCCTATATTAATATAACTAACAATTTTTCTTTATCATATATGTTTGTTATATGCTTTTTATACTAAAATGGTGGTCCAGGGCAGAATCGAACTGCCGGCCTTCTGATCTTCAGTCAGACGCTCTAACCAACTGAGCTACCAGACCATTTTAATCTTTTCAAATCACCACTACCCGCCTCTGACCCTGATAGTCCGGATAAATAGAGAATTGGCCGTGAGGAAAATAATTTATTACTAATTTTATAATTTCGGGGGCTTGGTGATAACCTATTTCTATCACTAATAAAAATTTTTTAGTTAAAAAAGAACCAACTTGGCGGAAAATTTTCTGATAAAAATAATAACCATTATTCTTTGCTACTAAGGCTGTTCGTGGTTGTTCTTTAACCGAACTGGTCAAATCTTGATACTCAGTAATACTCACATATGGAGGGTTAGTCACTACGATATTGAATTTTTCCTCATTAGTTAACTTAGCAAATAAATCACTGGCCAAAAACCGAACATTTGTTATTTGCCCGATTTTGGCATTAATTCTCGCCACAACTAAGGCTTTTTTACTCTTATCAATGGCGGTGAAATTCCAACTTGGCTTCTGCTTGGCCAAAGCAAGGACAACATTTCCGCAACCAGTACCAAGGTCCAATACTTTTAATCGTTCTTCCTTTTTTCAATATTGTTCGGCATATTCCAAAGTTTTTTCGACCAATATCTCGGTATCTTTTTGGGGAATAAAAACCCCTTTTTCAACATAAAAAGGTAATCCATAAAAATAAACTTGGTTAGTTAAATAAGGAACTGGATAATTTTCTTTCAAATATCTACTCAACTTACAACAAATTGTTGTGTAATCAGTAAAATTTAGTAATTTATAAGAAAACTTTATCCAAAAATTTTCCGGACTAGTTTGGCAAAGAGCAATTATATCATTTTTTACTTCCTCAATTTTAGCATTTTCTTGTAAAGAAAGAGCATAATTTCAACAATCTTGATAAGAATACTTATTCTCGGTTGTCATATTAAAATCTTTTTAAATATTATGCTCTGTGCCTATTGTTATAAAAAAATTCCTGAAGGAGAAGAAATTTATAAAACATTAACCCCGCTTTTTCCAAGCAAATGAGAATGAGAGTATGGTTGAACTCAAGCCGGAATTGTTTGTAAGAAATGTGCCGTTAAGTGAGATAGAGGAAAAAGAAAATTCTGATTTCTTTTCTCATTTCTTATTTTTGTCTGCTTTATTATAATTATAAGCATAACAATTATGTTTTTTTCTTTCGGGTGGGTACATAGGAATTAAGAAAACAAATGTCAAGAAAAGTTAAGCATTATTATAAGAAACCATTACTAAGAGAAATAATAAAAAAGTCTTTTGCTTTGAAAAAGGCCAATTTTTTCTAACCATTTTGCCAATAAAATGTCTTTTTCTCCCCTTAAAAATCCCCTCCTCCTTAAACTCTTTTTATATAGTACCTACTCTCTTATAATAATAATGTCTAACTTCCTAACTTCTTTATCAAACCCTCTATTTCACTAACATATCACACTTCACTTAATAACAACTTTCTATTTTTATTTATTATCTAGTAATAATTATTTAGAATTTTCCTTTTTCGTCCTAAATCCTAGTTTTATTAATAAATAGAACTAAATTAGTTTACGAGATGGGATATTTTTAATAACCAATTAGAGAAAAATAATAACCAATTCCAATTTTTATTACTAATTATTTGAATGGAGCAAATAATTAGGCAATTCCCTAATTAAGCCGCGAAAGCCAATTAATTGAATCTGCAGTTGTTAGTTAACAACAATTCTACCGGCACGTTAATCGCATTAATATTATCTTCGTTTTGCTTTTTTCACAAAACTTGTTTATTGCTATAGTTAATGACCTTAACCTAAGTTAAAACTCACACTCTCATAGCACTTATCTTTCTTAATCATCTATATTATTATTTTAATTATTAATATTATTGAATCTAAAAATTATTTCTTTACTTTTTAACAGTGTTTTGACTTTATATGGTGCGGGACAAGAGATTTGAACTCTCATGAACTTATGCTCGCCAGAACCTCATCCTGGTGCGTCTACCATTCCGCCAATCCCGCTATTACTTTTTAAAATCATTTTAAAACATGTTATTATTGATATAGGTTCAAAGATATATAAAGATTGAAGTTTTTTATAAAGGGTGATGATGATTGAATAAAAAGGATTATGATATTGTCGTTATTGTTTATCTTTTTTTGTAAGTAGTAAGTTAATCTGCTCCTGTAATTCAGTGGATAGAATATTTGTTTCCTAAACAAGTTGTCGAGGGTTCAAATCCTTCCAGGAGCGCCATTCTATTATTAATAATTATTTAAGTTTACTTTTTCTCTTCTGGGACAATAGTTTCTAGGTGGAATCAAACCTTCACCTAGAGTAGTGGAAAAAAAGGATGAAGAAAATTAAGCGGTCTTTTTGTTATTACAACAATTGGTTAGGTTAATTGTTTTAATTCGAAGTGAACTACCCACCACTTAGAGAAGTGGGAGTATTTTTGCTAAAATTATACTACGAAAAAATGTGAATATTATGAGAAACCTTGGTTACGATTAGGAAGATGTGGCAATTTTATAGATGAAGCTCTATCAGTTAATGGTTCTAAATATTGTGATGGTGAACACGGTTGTGGGGTTTGTGCTGGTAAAAGAATTTGGAGAACATTAGCGAGTAACGGAAAAAGAATTTGCCGTGAATGTAGAGATCCATATGAAAAAACTCTTTTAAAATTGAAAATTTCTTCGCAAAAAAAGGCAATTAAAAAGTTAGGCGATGATCTTGAAGAAGATCTAAAAAAGATTGAAAATAATTTTCTTGATAATGTTGATGAAAAGCGTGCTGAGAAATTAGTAGATGATTTATTGATTAAAATAAAAAATATTCTCTAGTGCATTTTAGTAAGAATAAGAAAGAAACTAGCCAAGAATTAGTTAATTACTGCTTCGATAAAGAGGAAATGGCTAAAAGTAAACTGAAAAATTGTGTTTTGAGAGAGAAACCTGTTTTAATTATGAAGTGAATTAAGATGCTAAAAAATGAAATACTTTATTTTACTGATTTTAGAAGCCGAGATTGATTTTTAGAACAGATAAAGAATGGTTAGAGTGTTAAGTATTGATCCCAGTGGCACGGGAGCCAGTGGCTTATTCTTTATTTCGGAAAACCAAAAAGAGTTCTATCAAGTCCAAAAAGAGACTGAAAAGACCATTATACTTTTATTAGAGAACTAGTTAAGGAAAAGCAACCTCATCTCATTCTTTATGAAGATACTAACTACATCCACCAAAGAACAGCCGATAATTTAAGTTTATTTCGTTTACTGGGAGCAATTGAGTTTTTGCCAGTTCAGCAAGTAAATAGTGTGAATGTCCTAAAAGTTAAGGAGATGAGTAAGAAATTATTAACTGGAACTGAAAAGTTAGCAGAGTTAGAATATAAGCAAGGCAGAGGTAAAGGTTGAATGTTCCAAGGTAAAAGAGTAAGCATTCACCAATTAGAGGCTTATTTGGTTTATTGATTGTGAAAAAGTGTGTAAATGTGTAAAATTACTATAATACATTAACTAATAGTAATTAGTAATTATGAAGGGGGATAAATTTACCATTAGCAATGAAAAATTAGTCGAAGCAAAAAGAAAAGAGGCTCAAAGAATTTTAGCCTCAATTAATCGTCTTGCTTCAATAATGAGAGAAGAGAAAAAATATACTTGTAATAGTTGTGGAAAAGAAAAAAGAATTATTTTGGCAGCTTTAGATAAAGATTGAAGAGAAATATGTTTGTGTTGAGATTGTGGCACTCCCAAAGTTTTAGAAAGTATTTTGGGTAAAGAATATTTAGAAAAAATGAGAAAAGAATGAGAAAGTAAGTTAAAAAGACTAAATCTAACTCCTTTATCAATTGCTAAATACTTCTATGAAAACTGAAAGTTAAGTGACCCAGTTATTATGCAAAGACTTATCTATTTTGCTTACTTAGAGATGTTAAAGAAAGAAAACACTATCCTATTTGAAGAAAAATTTCAAGCTTGACCAGGTGGACCAGTTTTAGAATCAGTTATTTATTCCATGTATAAAAACTGTGAAGACTTAGAAAATTTTTTTGCTAAAGTAGAGGAAATAGGAGAATTAAATTTTACTGCTCTCCAGTATTTAAAAGCAACTGCTAAAAAATTCTTAAATTTAAACTCTTCCCAAACTTATCGAGCAGCTCGGAATAAATTATGAGCAGATGCTTTAAATGAGGAAAGAGATACCAACCCTATCGATGAAAATAATCTTTTTATTTTTGTCCAAGAAAGCATGAGAAAACCCCTCTCCCTTAATCAATAATGCTTATTTCTTTTAAAAATTTAATCCTAGAGTGTGTTTATAACGAAAAGAAAAATTTTCATAATCGTTTATCTCAAGAAAAGTTAAGAAAAATATTTGCTTTAACTCACGAAAAACTTCAAGAATGGAGTATTCAATCATTTAGTCAAATTAGAAAAGAAAATGAAAAAAATTGTCGGAAATTAACCGATAAGGAAAAATGAGAAAGAACAGAAGATTTTTCAAAAGTAAAAAATACCCAAAGGATTAAAAATCTTATTCTGAGTAGTGAACTTTGACAATTGCCTCTTACCGAAGAAATTAGAGTGATTGGTATCTTAGAAGAAGACTACATAAATGACTTATCTCTTCCTAAAAAAGACCGAGAAATTAACAAAGACTTATTTTTGGTTCTTTATTATGACTTTGAACACACTTCTCATCCACGGAAAAGAGAAAAAGACTTAATTTGCATTATGAAAGAGAATGATTGTCTTTTTCATTAGTTTTTTAATAATCTCTAAGTTAATCAGCACTAATTATTAACCTCTCATAGTTTTTTATTGAATAATTAAGAAACGAGTTAAATTATAAGGAAATTATTGAGGAGGGATTTGGATTTGAGCCATTTGCTCAGTTAGTAAACTAATTGAGTGTTTTTCCAAATTAAAGATTTCGGTTTGTTTGTCGAGAAGATTTTGTATTTCTCCTTGGGTTAGTTTTTCACTTAAAACCTCTTTTAGTTCATTCAGCTCTTCTAAATTAGAATTATCACTATTTTGCAAAGTTTTAAAATGCTTTTCAAGCAACTTCTCTAGAGGATACTTTTCAGCTTTGGTTAATTTTTCTTTAATTGTTTTAATCAATTGTTCTAATTCTTGTTTTCTAAGAGGTATTTGGATAGTTAAATCTTGAGTTTTTAATCTTTTGATCTCTGCTCAGAGAATGGAAAATTCACAAGTTTGACTAGAAGTTAGTATCTTGTTAATGTCTCTAATTTGTTTAAAGAATTTATCTCGATCAGCAACGATTGACAATTCACAAGTTCGTCGAGATTGCTTTTCTCTATTAACTCACTCTACTAATTTTGAGTTAGAAATAAAAATATGCTTGCCAATTCGTTCATTGGGAGAAAATAATGCTTCAAATAATTCGTTTCTAAACTTGGATATTACATTTATTGGACCCTCTTGACGACAAGAATTGCATAGCAACTCTGGACTTGATACTTCTTGCTTTTTTAAACCACAACAATAGCAACTTAAATAATTCAAACCTAGCATATTATCTTATTTTATTATTCCTCCTCACTAACCAAACTAACCCAATGATCACTACTACTATTCCTACTCCTATTATTTATGAAAAAAAATAATAAGGGAGATTATTTATTACCTTTTTTAGTTCTAACAAATATTGTTATTGGATTTTTGATTATTCGTTTTGTTGGAAAATTAGGAAGAAAATCTAAAGTTGAAAGAATAAAAGTTAAACAAAATCCTAAACAATTTTACTAAAAAAGTCCTTTTTCACTAGCTATTTGGGCTTCTAAACGAGCTAATTCAGCTCTTTTGGTTTGTAATTCTTGTTCTTTTTCAGGAGTTCGATTAGGAATTTGTTCTAAATCTTTAATTCTAACTCATACTTTAGCGAAATCTCTCTCTCTCTCTCTCTCTTTGGGTGAGGACTTTGCCTTTGTTTTTATTTTCTAGGTAATTTCTATCGCCCTTTCATCTAGCATAATATAATTTTGGATCTCTTAATTTTTCAGCAATGCGTTCGTTATCCATAGAGCCAGCTAGTTTGCCATCTATTACAATTCTGCCAACTGGTTCTAAAAAGTTTTTTGAAAATACAGGACGCACCCTTAATTTTAATGTTGGCTCATCTTCTTCACCGGTGCCGGTCATTTTTCCAGTGCAAATAGAAATGCTGAAATTCTCACAAGCCAACTTTTCTTCCATTAACTTAATAACACTCTTCATTAGTTCTCCCATTTGGTTCCAGGTTTGTTGGTCTAGTTTTCTAATAACATAAATGGAATCATTAGGGATAGTTGGTTTCGGACTAATTTCTATGCGACCACGATTTTTAACTGGATTTGATTCTCAGCCGTGGTCACCATGCTTATCCAATTTAGCAATACATTTACCTTTTTCTCCTACTATGTCATTTTTGGCTTGGAGTAGTTGTGTTGTTTCTTGGTATTCTTGGGGAGACATTTCTTTAATTTGTTCCTTTATTCTCATTTGCCCGTACCCCTTCTTATATTTAGGCACTATTCGCGTATAAAAATGAGGTAAATTTTGGCTAGCTAATTTACCTATTGGCATTGCTATGTAAAAACCAACCGGGGAATATACTTTGTCAATCTTTCTAACTACATCTTTCAGGATTGGAAGGATGTCATTTCATTCTTCGGGACTTATTTCTCTAACATCTGTGATATGTCTTTTGGTGGTTATACAGCAGTGTCCTTGGGAATTAGGGCGAATTTCTGAATAAGAGTAAACTTTTCCTCCTAAATCTGAAACTCAACTTTTTGATATTCCTTGGAGATAAGTTTTTATTCCACTTTGACAGATTACACAACCATCTTTAAGCATGATTTTTTATTTATATAAATAGTTTTACAAAAAAAAAAAAAAAAAAACACGTTAAAAAAAACGCAAATTTAAATAATGGGTTTGAAGTGTTTTTTTGAGTTAAAAAAAGTAATTAACGAGGTGTGTTAAAATAAGTTAAAATGTTTATATATGAGTGATAAACTTAAGTTTACTACTAATTATGTTAGACAAAGTTGATTAGATATTTTTCAACAAAAAGGTTATTATTTGTTAGAGCCTTCTTCTCTTATTCCTCAAAGTGATCCTTCTTTATTGTGAATTAATTCTGGAGTAGCTACTTTAAAGAAGTATTTTAATAATCCTTCTTTAGCACCGGCCCGTAATTTAGTTAATTGCCAACGAGTGATTCGCACTGATGATTTGGCTAACATTAATGCTCGATCTTATCACCAAACTCTGTTTGAAATGTTGGGAGATTTCTCAATTGGTAGTAATTTTAAGGAGGAAGTTATTCCGATTATTTGGCAGTGATTTACTTCACTAGAGTGATTAGGGTTAGATCCGCAAAAACTTTTTGTTACTGTTTGAGAAAACGATCAAGTTAGTTATGAGGTTTGAAAAAAGCAAGGAGTAAGCAATAATCATATCCTTTTTGGTACTAAAAAAACTAATTTTTGAGATATGGGTGATGGACCGTGTGGACCTAATACCGAAATATACTATGATTTTCAGACTGATGAAAAACTACCAAAAAATATTGAAGAGTTAGATAATAAGAGATTTATCGAGATTTGTAATATTGTTTTTCCCGAATTTTATCATAAAGATGATGATTATTTACCTTTAGCGGAAAAATGTGTTGATACTGGCGCTGGATTGGAGAGGATTGTAATGGTTCTTCAAGGAAAAAAAAATACTTTTGAGATTGATCTGTGAGAGCCAGTTATTAACTTAATGGAAGCTTTTTATAAAGAAAATTTGCTGCTAGGAAAAAAATAATTTAGAGAAAATCAATAATTATTTTTCCTTGGCCTTGCTTAATAGTGATTTTGTATTGAATATAAAATTAATAAATGTATGGTGACTGATAATATTGATAAAAAAAGACTATTTGAGGAGTTCGAAACATTAAAAAAAATGGTCGAAAAAAAGTTAATTGTTTGTAAAACTAAAATTGAATTTTTAAACGAATTAAATGCTTTTATAAAAAAGCCGTTTGAAGAATTAAATAAAGAAATTAAGGAAATTGATGAGTTGACTGAAAAACTAAAAGAATTAAATAAGCAATTAATATAATTAAAAGGTGGTTTGCTAATTTTGTCATTTGTTGAACCTAAACATAGATTTATATCTGCTAAGTTCTTGATAATTAAGTTTTTTGTTTTTAGTCTCTTTCTACGCCATTCAAATATTTCCTTATTACCTTAAATTAATAGAACTTACTCAATAATTAATTAATAGTGATGAATTGTACTAACCAACAAAAAGGAAATTATTATATTATTGCTGATCATTTACGAACCGCTATTTTTGCTTTGGCTGATGGAGCAACATTCGAATCCAAAGGAAGGGGTTACGTTCTCAAAAAGTTAGTGAAAAGAGCTACACTATTAACTTACCTACTTAATTTAAGTAATGAACAATTGCAAAAAGTTAGTGAAAAGTTAATTGAAGTTAATCATTCTTATTATTCTCATTTATATAAAAAAAAAGAATTGGTAATTAGCGAATTAAAAAAAGAGATAGATAAAAATTTCAACTTCATTGATAAATCAATCGAAGAACTTAATAGTTATTATTTTCCTGAAATTACTGCTGAGGATATATTTTTTTGATATGATACGAAAGGAATTCCTTTAGAATTGATTCATTTTTATTTGAAAGAAAAAAAACACAATTTTCCCGAACAAGAATTCAATAGTTTGTTAGAAAAACAAAAAGAAAGAAGTTTAAAGGATAGAAAAAAGAAAAATTTCTCAGTTTTTTAAGTAGTTAAGTGAGTTTCATTAATCCAGCCAGTGTAAAGCAAAATTTACCTTTAAAATTAATTACTCTTTCTCTTTTTCAATCTTTTTATTAAATAATTTTCTAATTTCTTTTGTCTGACTAATTTTTTAATTTTAAAAACTAATCAGATAGTAAAAAGTAAGAAAAAGCCTACTGAGAAAAATATTAAAAATGCTTGTCAAGGTATATTTTTAAAGACTCTTGAACTTGTTAAAATTCCGTACGTTGGTCCGATCAAATTAGTGCTTATTTTATCTTATTATTTATCATTTTGGAGGCATGTTTCAAGAAGTTCAGTTTTGAACCACTTGATTTTGATATTGAGCTTGCCTAAACATCTCAGCATTTCTTTGATTTGCTTCGCCTCACGTTCCCAAAAATTCATTTGTACCTTCTAAAAGAGTACCTCTTGAATCTCGAGAGACTTTCTTTTTGTTTCCTTCATAATGGGTTTTCATTCCCAATATTTCCATGATTTCTTTAAATCAAGCAAAACCATAATCATGGTTATAGTCACATGTTTTGTTTAGATCAAGCAGCAGTCACTGCCCTCCTATTAAATCGTTGGTTGATAAAGTTTCTGGTTTCGAAGAAGAAGCACAATAAGATTCTTTTCAATCTTGTCACTTGATAGGGAGATTACTGTTATATAAGTAACGAATGCTCTTATAATTTCCATTTTTGTAAACAACGTAATCATCTAAATCACACTCAACTACTTTATTAGGCATTCCATTATATAAACTATATAAATCTCCGTGCACATTCAAAACTTTGTAGATTTTCATATTTTTTTGTTTAAATTTCTTGGTTTTTATTGTTAAAATTACTATTAATTAAGCCCAGTAGTTAAGCCTTTAAGTCTTTTTTTCTAGTAAGGTTTAACCTCACTGTGATTGATATTTTGCTTAATTTCGCTGGAACCTTTGACTATGGATTAAGCAGAGAATTTTATTCACCATGATAATTTCTTGAATTTTTTTACATATTATTATATAATATTATTTTTAGCAACCTTGAAACAATAATACAACAATTTTTTGCCAAAATTTTATTCTTTCCAAAATGAAAATGTTAGTTGTTTTTTCTTATTTTTAGTGTTGACTAGAAAAAATTACCAAATTTCGTTTGTTAAACTTTTAAAAATGACTTTTCATTAACTCTTTTTTTGTAAAATTTGGGATATCTTTCTCTTTTAATTAGTCCTTCTCCGATTGGTGTTAATTGACCTGCAATTAAACTTTCTTTAGCTCCTTTTAAATAGTCAACTGGATTATATAAAGAATAGTTAATCAGACTCTTTATAGTATTTTGAAATGAAATTCCAGCGAGGAAAGATTCAGGGGTAGATGCTAGATCTTTGAGACTAGAAATGATATTCTTAAAGGTAATGGGTTTTCCTCCGTTTTCTATTAATGATTGATTTGTTTTTTGCACTTTTTGGTAATTTACTATGTCTCCGATTAGATAATCACTGTCCCCGTTGTCTTCAATTTTAATTCTTGATAGCATTTGCCGAGCAAAAATTTCGATGTGTTTTTCATTAATTTCAATTCCTTGGTTACTATAAACGTTCCTTATTTCTTCTTTGATATAGTTTTGACAGGTATCTCTTCCCATGATTTCGAGATATTCCTCTAAATCTATGCTCCCGCTAGTAATTTTGTCGCCTTTCTTTACTATGTCTCCTTGGTTAACTCTAATGTTTTTTTTATTACTTAGCGAATAAGTTATGTCTTTTCCAGTTTCGTCTTTTTGCCTAACTATATCTTTTTCAATACTGGTTATTATTCCTGATTTTTTGGCAAGAACAGCTTTTTCTTCTCTCTCGGGATTAATGTTGTCAAGTATTTGTTTGACTTTTGGTAAACCTTGGGTAATGTCTTCTTCCCCCGAAATTCCCCCTCCATGGAAGGTTCTCATGGTTAATTGGGTACCGGGCTCGCCAAGAGATTGAGCTGCGATAATTCCTACTGCTACTCCAATTTTCACTTCTTCTCCTACTTTGCTTAAGTCTAATCCGTAACATTTTTGGCAGATGCTTTCGACTAATTCACAATTTAAGGGGGAGCGAATTCGAATGCTTTTCACTTCTTCTTTTTTAATAATATTTATTTCGTTTTCTAATATTAGAGTGTTGCGAGTTAAAATTACTTCTTTGTTATTAGAAATGTCAGAGACTAGGTAGCGTCCGTATGCTCTTTTGACAAGTGGGAATTCGTCATTTTCTTCTATTAATGAACCAACAGTTGTTTGGCAATCAGAAGCACTAACGACAATAGTTTGACTAGCTTCAACTAATCGACGAGTTAGATAGCCGGCTTCAGCTGTTTTTAAAGCGATATCAATCATTCCTTTCATCGCTCCATAAACTGAAATGAAGAATTCAAATGGCGATAAGCCTTCCCGTAAGGAAGAAGTGATAGGCGTTTCGAGAACTTCACCTAGATAGTTAGTGGTTAGTCCTCTCATAGCAAAAATTTGGGTCAAATTTTCACTGCTGGCTCTAGCTCCTGAGTCTCAAATGTAATAGAGAGAAGTGTGATTATTTTCTTCTAAATTGCTAGTTAATTTTTCTTGAAGTTGATCCTTGCAATCTTGCCAAATATTAATTTTTATTTGTTTGTATTCTTGTTCGTTATAAAAGCCTTGCGAATAATGTTTATCTATTTGTTTAATTTTTTCTTCGGATTGTTTCAGTAAGTTTTTTTTATCAGCTAATTCTTCTATTTCGAAGGGTGAAATGCTTATTCCGGAGTAGGTAGCATAATTGAAGCCTAATTTTTTTAACTTATCAAGAAATTCGATCATTTTATCACGAGGAGTTATTTTTACTAACTTATTGAGAAAAGTAAGAATGTCCTTTTTTTTTCAGCCAGTGAGAGGAAGACATTTTTTTCATGCTTTCTCGATTTCTTCTACATTTTTTACTATTTTGTTGTATTCTTCTTCTTTGTTATAATTATTTAGATCGTTGATGTAGAAAGAAAAAGTTGATGGCAAGATTCGGTTAAAAATTATTTTTCCTAAGGTGGTAAAAAGAAATTGATTTTTTATGTGATTAAAATTTCTTTCAACTAAGCGAGCTGGGATAATAATTAAGTCATGAAGGTTTATTTTATTTTCATAGTAACTTTTTTCAACGTCGTTTATTTTGTCAAAAAAAAATATTTCTTGGGGTTTATTCTCCTTGGTTAAGTAATAAATACCTAAGATCATATCTTGTGAAGGAATAGTTATTAATTGACCATTTTTTGGATCAAGAATGTGGTGAGGAGATAAGATATAATTTTTAACTTCTTCGCGGGCTTTTTTAGTTAATGGTAGGTGGATAGCAGTTTGATCCCCATCAAAATCAGCATTTAGTGGAATAGTTATTTTTGGATGAAGTCCGATAGCTTTGTCAAAAGTTAATTTTGGATAAAATCCCTGGATACTTGGGCGATGTAAACTAGGTGCACGATTAACTAATATGGGATGATTTTGAACAATTTCATTTAGGAAAGAGAAAACAATAGGATCTTCTTGGGATATTAATTGTTCAGCTTCTTTGAAAGTAAAGACGTTTTTTTCTTTTAATATTTTTTGGATAACAAATGGTTTGAAAAGAGTTAGTGCGATGGTTACTGGTAGTCCTATTTGGTCAAAAGAAAGATTAGGATTAGGAATAATCACTGATCTTGCTGAGTAGTCTACTCTTTTTCCTAGCGAGTGACGACGTAGTATTCCTTCTTTACCACTTAGACTTTGTGATAAACTTTTGCTGTCGTTCTTTTTGTTGGAAGAGCCTTGTATTAACTGGTCTATTGCTTTTTGTAATCTTTTTTTTTCATTATGAATAATTTCACTGAAAAAAACCTTAAGTTTTTTATTTAGTTCGAGATAGTAGTTTAACCGTTCATTGATCAAAATTACCTTCCGATAGGAATTGTTATCTCTACTTGTAGCAATGGTTTCCTCGTCTTCTAGTTTAGTTACTGGTCGTAGACCACAAGGGATCAAAGGAAGGTTATAAATAATCATTCATTCTAAGTTTATTCCAGTTTTTCGCAAACCTTCGAGAAATTTTATACTTTCATTTCTACCTTTTAATGCTTCTTTTTTGTTGATTTCTTTGAGTTTTTCTAATTCTCTCTTTATGTCAATTTCTTTTAATAGTTGTTGAAAGGCTTCTGTACCGGTTCCAATTTTTACTTGTCGATGTTTTTCTAGGAAATCTAGATAATCTTCTAAGAATACTTTATTTGTTTCTATTTTTTCTTTTTCGCTAATTTTTTCGATTAATTTTTTGGCTTGATTAGTAACATTTTTTTCTAAGTTTTTGTCTTCGGTGATTTCTTGTAGAAGATTTTTGATTAAATTAATGTCTATTTTTTTTCCTAAAATTTCTCTTTTTTTTAGTAAGGCGGTTAGGCCGTTGTCAATTACCACGTAGTTTCGAAAATAGATGATGTCCTCTAAGTTTTTAGTTGAGATTTTCAATAATTTGCTTAAATTAGTAACTAAATTTTTAAAGATTAAGATGTTAGTTACTGGTGAAGTGAGAACAATGTGTCCCATTCGTCAGCGTTGCACGTTTTTTTCAGTTATTAAGGTTTCACATCTTTCACATTTTTGTCCTTTGTTTTGCTTACCTTTGTATTTTCCACAGTAGCATTCGTAGTTTAGAAAGGGACCAAAGACACGAGAATCAAAGAGGCCTCCTGGTTCTGGTTTAAGGGTTCTAGTATTTATTGTTTTGTGATTAATTATTTTACCGAAAGAAAGTTGTTCAATTTTTCGGGGTGAAAGCCAGGTAATTTTTATGGATTTTATTACTGTCATGATTTCTAATTTTTGCTAAAATATTTGTAAAAGTCAATTTCTCTACCTTGATTGTCGGTGGCAGTGAGATCAAAACCAATACCGCGCAGGTATTGGATTAAGAGATTAAATGATTCATTTTGACTGCTACGAAGATCGGTTTGCCGGTCGCCGAAAAGCAATTCGTTTTGTATTAAGCGACGCTTGTGAATATCGTCTGATTTAGGACCCATCATTTCCATTAAATTGTATGGAGCTCCGTGAGCTTCTAGACATCATCCTTCCATTTCTCCTACTCTTTGTCCTCCATTTTGCGCTCGACCTTTTAGAGGCTGTTGATAAATCAGTGAGTAAGGAAATTCAGGTCCAGCACCACGAGCATGAATTTTATCTGTTACTTTGTGATTCAAGGCTAAAACATAGACAAAACCGCAAAAGACAGGTTGTTGAAAGGGCAAGCCTGTTTGACCATCAAATAATTTTTGAAAGCCAAAATTCTTTATTTTAGCTTCTGAAATAATTTTCTTGATCGTTTCTAAAGATAGATTATTAAAGGGTCGAACAAGGAACTTGGTATTAAGTTTATAGGCTGCTAAAGAAAGTATTGTTTCTAGCAATTGTCCTATATTCATTCTTGTTGGAATACCAAGTGGATTTAAAATTATGTCGAAAGTTTTTCCTTCTTCATCAAAGGGCATGTCGGCTTCAGGAATAACTTTTCCAACTACTCCTTTGCTTCCAAAACGGGTGGTAAGTTTGTCTCCTGGTTCGATTTTTCTTTCTTGTATTATATAGACTTCCACCATTTCCAATTCATTATTTTTTTTGGTTTCTTTTCTTTTTACGTCGTAGACTATTCCTTCTTCGCCATGGGGTAGGTGAAGCGATGAATTAGTAAATTTTTGGGCTTTTTCTCCCAAAATACTCATTAATAATAATTCTTCTTCAGTTTCTTGGCGAAGCCTTCAATCAGGTGTTAGTTTACCAACCAAAATGTCATCACCTTTTACTTTACTGCCGATTTTTACTATTCCGTCTTTTCCTAAGTGCGGAAATTGTTTTTTTTCAGAGTGGGGGAAAGAAGAAGTAAAAATTTCTGGCCCGTGTTTTGTGTTACGGCGAATAACAGTGTGTTTTTTGACGAAAAATGAAGTAAGAATATCTTTTTTGATTAAATTTTCATTGACTATGATAGCGTCTTCATAATTATATCCTTCTAAACACAAATAAGCTACCCGTAAGTTATAACCGAGTGCCAATTCTCCGTTTTTAAAACATTTATCATAAGCTATGATTTGTCCTTTTTCGACTTTATCGCCTTTTTTTACTAAAGGAAAAGATGAATCAAGAGTGTTTTTGTTGGAA
>Ga0335075_10004665_pt1 | contig 21362 bp, 15 predicted proteins | sample Lox_Sample_24_FD_206723 | JGI IMG/M metagenome (GOLD analysis project Ga0335075, IMG submission 206723) | Soil microbial communities from Loxahatchee National Wildlife Refuge, Florida, United States - Lox_Sample_2.4 | ecosystem: Environmental > Terrestrial > Soil > Wetlands | place: USA...
AAGCAGCCGGGAGGATCTGGCCGATAAAGAGACTGCCGACACGATGTCGGCAAGGGCCCTTTCGCCAAGCGGCTAAGGCAACGGATTGCAAATCCGTCACCCCCGGTTCAAATCCGGGAAGGGCCTATAGACGCAATCGCCACCGCCTTCTCGGAGATCCTCCGAGGACGCGGCGGCGTTCCTCGTTTGTGTCTCGATATTCCCGTCCTAGAAATCCAACATTTCTACGCGGAGCGATTCCGACCGCCGGTTTGCTCTTCCGGTGCGCCCGGCTCATGTGGTTTGATGAGCATCGAATGGGAACAATATCGATTCTCGCACGGGGCTTTGCTTTTTTGGAGTGCGGCGCTTTACCGCCCCTTTGTTTGGCTTGTTTTTTTGGAAAACCGAAAGAAAAAAGCGGCGGCAAAGCGCCGCATTCCAAAAAAAGGCCAAGCTCTTGCACGGAGCTGGTTGAACACGCATGCTGCTTTTGAGCTGCTCCGGCCTCTCGCGTGGATTCGACGAGGGGCCGCTTTTTCAGGACATCGCTTTTGAGCTGCAAGCCGGCGAGCGCGTCGGTCTCGTCGGTCCCAACGGGGCCGGCAAGACGACGCTGATGCGCATCCTGGCCGGACTCGACCGTCCCGACGAGGGCGAAGTGCGTCTCCATGCCGGCGCGCGTGTCAGTCTGCTGCGGCAGCAGCCGGTGTTCGAGCGGAGCCGCACGCTTTTCGCCGAGGCGCGGTCCGCCCTCGACGAGCTGCTCGCCGCCCACGACGACATGATCCGCACCGCCGAGGCGCTGGCCCGCGCCACGGATGAAGCCGAGCACAAAAGCCTCGCCGCGCGCTACGATCGCCTCAACGAATTGCTGCGCCATCACGACGCCTACAACGTCGATCATCACGTCGAACAGGTGCTTGATGGCCTGGGTTTTCGCCGCGAGGATTACCAGCGATCCGTCGAGACATTCAGCGGCGGTCAGCAAAGCCGGCTGATGCTCGCCAAGCTGCTGCTCGCCTCGCCCGATGTCATGCTCCTTGACGAGCCGAGCAATCATCTCGACATCGACACGACGCGCTGGCTGGAGGAATATCTTGCCCGCCAGGCGGAAGCAATGCTCATCGTCAGCCACGATCGCTATTTTCTCGATCGCGTCGTCAACAAGGTCTTCGAGCTGCACGGCAAGCGCATCGATTCCTACCCCGGCAACTTCAAGCAATACTGGCGGCTGCGGCAGGAGCGCTACGAACAGGAGCTGAAGGCGTGGGAGTCGCAGCGCGAATACATCGCCAAGCAGGAGGAGTACATCCGCCGCGTCCATTACGGCCAGCTGCACAAGCAGGCGGCCTCGCGGCAGAAGGCCATCGACAAGATCGAGCGTCTGGAACGGCCAACGATCATCGAGACGCCGTACATGCACTTCGGCGGCGTGCGCCGCAGCGGCGACGTGGTGCTGCACGTCGAGGATCTGTCCAAGTCGTACGATCGACCGCTGTTCAAAGAATTGAGCTTCACGCTGCATCGCGGCAAGCGCCTGGGCATCATGGGACCAAACGGCAGCGGCAAGACGACGCTGCTGCGCGCCCTGCTGGGTGAAGAGGAAGCCAACAGCGGTAAGGTGCAGCGCGGCCATCTCGTCGAATTCGGTTATTACGATCAGCATTTGCACTCGCTGCCGGCCGACAAGCCGGTGATTCGCGCCGTCTGGCCGGACGCTGACCCCAACGCTGTCGAGCAGGGCATGCGCGATCTCCTTGGCCGCTTCGGTCTGACCGGCGATCAGGTGTATCAGACCGTCGGCAACCTCTCCGGCGGCGAAAAGAGCCGCGCTGCCCTGGCCAAGCTGGTGGCCCAGGGCGTCAACGTGCTGGTGCTCGACGAGCCGACGAACCACCTCGATTTGTGGGCGTGCGACGCGCTGGAGCAGGCGCTATTGGAGTTCGAGGGCACGGCCATTGTCGTCAGCCACGATCGCTATTTCCTTAACCGCGTGGTCGATCTCCTCCTGGTGCTCGACGGCAACGGCAACGTCCAGGTGATCCACGGCAATTACGACACCTACGAGCTGATGCGCGCGCAGCAGATCGACAACCGAAATCCGAAATCCGAAGCCCGCAAGAAGACGCCGACACAAGCAGCGAATGTTCCGGCCGCGGACGGACAGACGACGACGAAAGGGAAACGCAAACGGAAGTTTCCGTATCGCAAAGTCGAGGAGCTGGAGGCGGACATCGCCGCCACAGAGACAGAGATACAAGAGCTGGAGCAGCTGTTGGCGTCGCCGGAACTGTACCGCGACGGCGAGCGCGTCAAGCAGACAACCCGCGCATTCGAGGAAGCCAAGGCAGCTTTACAGCAGCTTTACGAACACTGGGAAGAAGCGGTCGAATTGAATTGAAAGCCCAGCTTATCAAAAGGCCAGCGTGTAGGTATTCGTCTGACCGTCGTAGACCAGTAAGCAATTTTGCAGCACATCGCGTCCCAGCAGCACCTCAAAGCCCTGAATCATTAGCGCCGTCGCCACAACAGGGAGAGTGAACAATGTGAGCGCGGCTTGGGAATGCGGAAAGGTGAGGCTCACCTCATATTCATCGAAGGTCTGTGGGGTGGCGGCCAGAGAAGCGACGTACAATGTTTTTGTACCGCGTCGCGGTAATCCAAGCGTTTGAATCGACTGAAGGTCCACCGCTGTTTGACTGGCTCCCGTATCGATGAGAGCACGAAGCGTGAGAGGAGCGGGGACAGGTTGCCCAGCGGCTCGCAAGTGACGCATGCGCGCGGGAGGTGGTTCGAGAACTACGTCAAGAAGAGGCCCCTCGATCGTCACTCTTCCCGAAAGGAATGGCATTGGGCACCAAAAAGCGAGTGATAACCACCGGCCGTTCGTGGCGGAGGATCTGCTTCACCATAAACGGTTCCAGACCGAAACGATCGTAACCAGCCTGGATCGCATCCCCATACGTATCCCAAACGCTAATGATCTCCGCATCGCGAATCAAGGCAAAACGGCCTGCTTCGCCTTCCCGGATTAGGCGATCCAGCTCGCGTTGATAAGTGGCGGACTCACGTTCCAGGGTCATCGCAGCGGCCTCCGGGGCGAGCGTGAGGAAGGACTATCTACCACTATTCTACCAGCACGCGGCGGTGCAGGAAGCAGGCGACGCGTTCTTTCCACTCTTCCGGCCGGAGCGCCACAAACGATTGATGGCCCATCTCCTCGAAGATGTGAAGCTGTTTTTTCCCGCCCAGGTTCTGATAAATCGACTGAATTTGCTCGCAGGAGACGCGGTTGTCGCGGTCGCCTTGCAAGAGCAATGTCGGACAGCTCACGCGGCGAGCGTACTCCACGGGGTTGTGCTCGAAGCCGTTGTATCCATGTTGCACGCCGCCCCAGAAAACCATCAGCTGAGCCGCCGGAAAGCTCGGTAGCTCCGTGGTTGCGAAACGTGCTTCGACCGTGGACAGCAGACGATCGAACGGCGATTCCAGCACGACCGCCTCGGGCGCCAGCGGCTGCCGGCTCAGGGCCCGCAGCACGGCGGCAGCGCCCATGGAATGACCGAACAGAATCAACGGCTCGTTCGGCCAATGCTCGCGGACGTAGTCCACGCTTCGCACCACGTCATCGGCTTCGTGGTAGCCCAGCGACGTGCGGTCGCCAGCCGATCCGCCGCTGCCGCGAAAATCGACCGCGAAAGAGCGATAACCGAGGTCGTGAAACGCCTGTATTTCCGGCAGCAGCTTCGCCTTGCAGCTGAGGTATCCGTGAAAGAGGACGACCAGGCCGGCGGATTGCTCGTGCGGAATGTACCAGGCGTCGAGCTGTCCCGCTCCTCCCGGATAGGTATGGACCTCATACGGCAGCTCCAGATGATCGGGCCTCATCTCCTCAGTGGGCCGCTCCAGCGCCACCCCCTTGACGGCGAGCTTCATCCTCTCGACGAACGATAACGATTCGGCGTGCTCGCGCAGGTTTTGGGTCCGGCGTGTTCGCCGGTTGGCCGAGACAAAGTGCGTCATGCTCCAGGCGTGGCGATACGCCAGCAAGTTCAGCAGCACAAAAGCAACCGACATGCACAAACTGATCGTCAACGCCGGATGATCCGCGATTTCAAGGAATAATCTGCGCATCTTGCCACTCCCGCGCATCGTCGGCTGAAAGTGGATTGGTCACGTCTCCCGCTTCGCGCATCGTTGCGTCGGTGCCGGTCCAGGAGCCAGTCGATAGCCCCCTACATGGTTGATCGACCTGGCTCTCTGGGAAAATAAGGGAGAGTTCAAGAAATTCGCCGGCCGTTCCCAAACCCCACAACCCGCATGAAACGCATCTCCTCTCCGCTCAGAGGGCCGGTTTGTCGGTGCTGGCCGTGTCGCCGGGAGAAGCGGCCGGTGTTTTCGGCGTTCTCGGCGTTTCCTTGGGCTGCGACGGACGGGGGATGAGGGGATCGAGGTGCGTGAAATCTACCAAGGCAATGGCACCGGCTCGGATGGCGACGTGGCGAACATCCTCGACGGGCTTGCCGTCGAACGTCCAGCGGGCGCGCACCTCATAGATGTAGCCCTTGGCCGGATCGAGCGGCGGCGAGCGATAATGTCGCATTCGGCCGGTGCTGCGCATCGGCTGGCCCTCCAGCCAAATCTCGGCGTCGAGCGGCACCTGCACCTTGAGCAGCGCCGTCAACGGCGTGGCCGGCGGCAATGGAGCGTAGGGCATGCGCGGGCCGTTGTAAATCGGGAGAGGCGATTCGGTAGTGTAGGTGATGTTGCCGAGGTTGAGATAAGCAGTGCTCGGCACGGAAGCGATGGCGGCCGCGGACATGCCGCCGTAGGCGTTCTGATAAGGGGCGAGGACGCCGACATACGGGGAGTAGCCGCCGTAAGCGCCGCCGGCCGTTTGCGGAGCTACGGGAGCCGACGGCACGCCAGGGCCGCGAAAACCCATGCCGATCGGAAATTGTCCCCAGCTGCTCGGAACGATCGCCGCGAAGACAACCAGAAGCAGCCCCACTGTACCGAGCCGAAGTCCGCGTCGCATCGTGTTTGCTCCAGTGGAGACCTTGGGCGCATGTTCTTTCCACAAGAACACTACAACATGATTTCGCTCGCGGAAGCTCAAGGGCGGAGAAATCGCCGGTTCAGCGCATGTTGACGGCATCAACATCGAGCGGGAAATTGGTCGTGAAATTTTTTTGACAGCTCTCCGTTCGCGACCTAGTGTTTTCGCAGACGCGGAATGAATCCCCTTGCCAAGCTCCCCTCCCTGATCCTCTTTACGGCATCCCTCTTCGCGTTTCTCCCCCAAGCTGGAAGGCGGCCGCGCCTTTCGCAAGCATACCTCCCCAAGCAAAGCAGTCCAACGAACGAAGGCGTGACAGCTTCACGCCATACCCCCTGTTGAATTTTCAAGAAAGGGCCGAACATGAAACTGTCCATCCCGTCTCTCCGATTGTTCCGTGGTCTGTTGCGGAAGGAGAATACCGTCCGGCGGGTTGCCCGTCCAGCCGCTCGATCGTTCCGTCCCTGCCTGGAAGAGCTGGAAGCTCGTTGGGTGCCATGCGTCACGTCGTGCGGGGGTGCGGTCTGCGGGGGCGGAGGCAACACGTCCATCACCTCCAACTGCAACGGCGGCGGCTGCGATAATCAGGGTTACACCATCAACTGCAACGGCGGCGGCGGTTGCGCGAATCAGGGCTACACCAACAATTTCAACGGCAACAATTGCGGGCAAGGTACGAGCGGCCAGGGCAACAATTGCGGGCAAGGTTCGAGTGGCCAGGGCAATAATTGCGGGCAAGGTCCGAGTGGCCAGGGCAACAACTGCGGGCAAGGTTGGAGCAGCCAAGGCAATGGTTGCGGGCAAGGTTCAAGTGGCCAAGGCAACAACTGCGGGCAAGGTTGGAGCAGCCAAGGCAATGGTTGTGGGCAAGGTTCAAGTGGCCAAGGCAACAACTGCGGGCAAGGTTGGAGCAGCCAAGGCAATGGTTGCGGGCAAGGTTCAAGTGGCCAAGGCAACGGTTGCGGCCAAGGCGGCGGTGCCCAGTCTGTCACTCTCTCAGGCGTTGTCTATTACGATGCCGCAGGCCAGGGAAATTATTCGCCGAGCGACACCGGATTGGCTAACGTGAGCGTGATCTTGACGAACGCCTCTGGAACCGTTGTCGCGACTACTACCACGAACTCAAGCGGCGGTTTCTCGTTCGGCATTGTTCCTCCTGGAACATACACGATCACCTATGCTGCAGCGTCCGGCTATGAGACCGAAGCCGAAATCTCTCCACTTCCCTCCGGCGCAACTGCAACAGCGGGCCAAGTTTCAAACATCACTGTGAGTACCTCCAATGTGACAGTCGATCTTCCGGAGGTGCTAAGTCCGGCGGCGCCTCCTGCGCCGCCGGCGGCGCCGCCTCCGTCGTAGTGTCGAGCCGTTCAGACCAGGTTTTGAGGCAAAAAAAGAGGGTCGCAAAAGGGACGCATCTCAAATAATACCGATTTCCTGAATCGGGTTATTTGAGATGCGTCCTTGTTTCGTTCTTGCGGAGGAGCGGACCTGTGTGTGGCGTGTTGGCGGTGTGGCGGCATACGTTGTCGCCTCATGCCACACCTTGGCACAAGAATACGCCAAGACGATTTCCCCCTCGCGGAGGTCCGGGAGCGGAGGAATCACGGACTCACAGCATGTTGAACGGATCGACATCGAGCGTGAATTCCACACCGCCCGGCATGCGCTGGGCCGGCAGCACGTCCCGCAACACCTGATGCAGCAGAGCGGCGCTGGGCGATTGCAGCTGGAAATGGAAGCGATAATAGCCCTTGAGCCGAAACACCGGCGCCTCCGCCGGTCCCAGCAAGCGCACTTCCGGCGGCGACTGCGCGAACAGCGTTTGCAGGGTGCGCTGGAAGGCATCGGCCAGCTGATCGGCGAACGCGGATGCCGCCTGCTGATCGCGGCTGCGGACGATGATGCGGGCCAGTCGCTGATAGGGCGGATAATTGTGCTGGCGGCGGTGTGCCATCTCCGCGGACACGAAGCCGACGTAATCGTGCGTGGCGGCCAGGGCGATGCACGGATGGTCCGGCGTGAACGTCTGCACGAGCACACGCCCACCCTGCGGTCCGCGGCCGGCTCGTCCCGCCACCTGCGATAAGAGCTGAAACGTTCGCTCCGCCGAGCGGAAGTCCGGCACGTGCAGCCCCATGTCGGCGTTGACGACCCCTACCAGCGTCACATTCGGAAAATCCAGCCCTTTCGCGATCATCTGCGTGCCTAGCAGAATGTGAATCAGTCCCTTGCGGAAAGCGGAGAGAACACGAGCATGGCTGCCCGGCTTGCGCATCGAGTCGCTGTCCATACGGCGAACGACGTAGCGCGGGAAGCGCTCTTCGATCTCGACCTGCAATTTCTCCGTGCCGAGTCCCTGATAGCGCACCGCCGACTGACCGCATAGCGGGCAGTTGCGCTGCGGCTCCTGCTCGAAGCCGCAGTAATGGCACAGCATGATGTCGCGCTCTTTGTGATACGTCAGCGCCAAATCGCAAAAGCGGCATGTTTCGACGTGTCCGCACGACGGGCAATGCACGTGCGTCGAGAAGCCGCGGCGATTGAGCAGCAGCATCACCTGTCCGCCGTCCTTCAGCGCCTGGCGCATGGCGTAATCGAGTCCGTCGCTGATCGCCGAGGGCCGGCCGCGCTTGGGCGGCTCGTGGCGCAGGTCGATCAGGCCCACGTGCGGCAGCGGCCGATCCAGCACGCGCTGCGGCAGGCTCAGCAGCGTGTACTGGCCGCGCTGGGCGTTGTGCCAGCTCTCCAGCGACGGTGTCGCCGAGCCGAGGATAATCGGGATGTTCTCTAGCCGCGCCCGCATGACGGCCACGTCGCGGCCATGATAGCGCGGCGTGGATTCTTGTTTGAAGGTGGATTCATGCTCCTCGTCGATGACGATGAGTCCGAGCCGCTTGGCCGGCGCGAAGACAGCGCTGCGGGCGCCGACGATGACCTGGGCGTGCCCGGCCGCGACACGCCGCCAGTGTCCGCCGCGCTCAGCGTTGCCGAGATGGCTGTGCAGCACGGCCACCTCCCCACAGCGGCCGCGAAAACGCTGGATCGTCTGCGGCGTCAGGCTGATCTCCGGCACCATCACCAGCGCTTCCTTGCCCTGGCGTATGACTTCTTCGATGGCTCGGAGATAAATCTCCGTCTTGCCGCTGCCGGTGACGCCGTGCAGCAAAAATGCGTGAAACCCGCCCTGTTTCAAGGCCGGCTCCAGCTGGTTCCACACGCCGAGCTGATCGTCGTTGAGCACGACCGGCCCCGCCGGCGTCTCCTCCCCGTGGGTGCTATCGACGAACCGATCGACTCGCCGTGCTACCCGCCGCGCCAATCCCTTGGCGACGAGCGCCTCGACTGGGCCAGGTCCGCACTTGGCCTGCTGCATTAGCTGGCGCTGCTCGATCGCCTTGCCGGCCTTTCGCAACAGCTCCAATACTGCCGCTTGCTTCGGTGGGACCGGCGTCCCGCCGGTCTTGTCTTGTGGTGAGACCGGCGTCTCGCCGGTCCTGTCTTGTGGTGAGACCGGCGTCTCGCCGGTCGGCAATTCCTTCAATCCTGCTTCGGGCACGGCCTCGACGAAGGTGAGGGTGCGCGTACCGGCCTTATCGCGCGCCCCGGCCGGCACGACGGCGTTGAGCACCTGTCCCCAGCCGCACAGGTAGTAATCCGCCATCCACCGCGTCAAACGCAGCAGATTATCGGTCAGCAACACCTCATCATCGAGGACGCCAAGGAGGTCCTTGACCTGCCGTTCCGGCGGCGTCTCGCTCAGCCGTACGCAGTAGCCGACGGTCGCCTTATCGCCGCGGCCGAACGGCGCGCGCACGCGTTTGCCGACCGCGATGCGCTCGCGCAATTCCGGAGCGACGGCGTAAGTGAAGGGGTGGTCGAGCGGTCGATCGAAGACGACATCCGCGAACAGCCCGGTCGTCTGTTCGGTCGTTGTTTCGGGGCTGAACAGATCGCGTTGCATGGTGTATGACATGGGCGGCTCCCAGATGTGGGCCTCATCGAATACTATTCATAGTTACAGTTTACCTCCCTCTGTCAAGGGAAGCGAGGTCCGTAGGCCGCAGCGCGCGGAGTCTTCTTGTATTTTCGACTTCAACAGCATCATGCAATCATTCTGTTCTCTCCAGAAATAGAAAGGGACACAGTCAATATGATTGAGAAAGATGGTCAACGCTTCAGCGCGTACAGCACCGCCGCCCGGCCGAGGCGGACGGCGCTATCGTAATCATGTCCCAGGCAATCGGAGGACTTGTTCCCTTCCAGGGCACAGCCAAGGTCGTACTTGCTGTAGAGCACCACCCATCGACCGTTGTACTTGATGCCCTCCAACGCCGGCGCCAGCTCGCGATACTCCGGGTCTACCCCTTTGCCGTCCGCCCTCGGCCGACGGCAGCGCACCGTGCGAATCTGTTGGCCGTTCAGCTCGGCGCTAAACAGCTCATCCGTCAGCGGGACCGGCTCCAGCTTCAGCTTGTCCTTGGCCCACAGCGTTTCCATGAACTTGCGGAACGCGGCATCGAAGGCCGGCGAGCCGCAGCAGGCGTCCGCCAGCAGCAGCCCGCCCGAGGTCAGGTTGAAGTGCAGATGCTCCAGGTCCTTCGCGCGTTCCGTGAAGCCGGACCGGCCATGCATGTACAGGAAGCGATGGTAAACCACCTTCTCGACCGAGGGATAAACCGGCGTCGGCTCCAACAGGACATCGATTCCTGCCTTGCGCACCTCGCTCATGAGATGGCGCATGGCCTTGGGGGCCGGTCGCCAATCGCCGCCGGCGGTCGGCGTGTATCTCAGCTGACCCACCTTCAGATAGCCGCGGCGCACGCGCTCCTTGCTGTCGTCGCGCGGAATCACAACCTCGGTCAGACGCGGCCGCGGCGGCTCCAGGCCGGTGGCGTAGGCGATGATGTTCGCCGCCAGCTCGAAGGCGGCGCGGCCCTCCGGCGATTTCGTATCATTACCCTCCCAATAGTAGGCCATCGGTCGAGGGCTGAGGATGGCCACCCATTTGCAGCCGTGCTGCACGCCGTACAGCGGAAACGGCTTGTTCGGCGTCACCAGAAACTTGCCCGAGGCCGTCCAGATCGGATGATCGTCGGGCAGGCGCCACAGCTCGCTGCCGGGCAGGATCTCGTCGATGAGCTTCTCGAAGCGGCGGCGGAAGGCTTCGGCGCCGCAGCAGCACTCGGCGAGGACGAAGCCGCCGTTCTCGATGTATTCCTGCAAGATCTTGCTCTCGCGGGCGCTGAAGCGCGCGTCGCCGTGGCCGTTGAGGTAGACGATAGGCGACGGCAGTAATTCGCCGGCCAGTCGCCGACGCTCCGCCTCGCTGTCGGCGGCGACGCCGCTGCGAACGTCGAAGATTTGCCAGGCCAGCGGCATCTTCTTGAACAGCTCGCGGCTGGCAAACTCGACGAGATGCCGCGTGTCGTGGTGCTTGTTGTTCCAGCCGTCGTAGTCGAGCGGGCCATAGGCCAGCTTGGTTATCAGGACGGGCGTTTGTCCCTTGGCCAGGAACAACAGCGCGAAGCTGGTGGCGAGGACGGGCGAGCCATCCTGATTGGCTCCCTGCCAGTAGCCGTCGGCCTTCTGGATGGAGACCAGGTAACGGCAGCCGATCTCGTACCAGTCGTGGCCGCCGAAGAAGCGCCGGCCGGTCAGCCGGCCGGTGCGCTCGATGCCGTACAGACAGTAGAAGGGCCAGGGTGAGCGGAGATCGCCCTGGGGATTGCCGCGCTGAATCTCCGCGGGAAAGTAGGCGCCGATGAGACGCAGGGCATCGGCGACGGGGCGATTCTCGTCGTACTTGCCGCAATCCTTGACGATGCCGCCTTCCATTTGCTGCTTACCGACATCCAGATCCATGCCGGTAATCATCAGATTGCACAGGCCGGCGCAGGTCATGGTCATGATCGGCCGACCGCCGCCTTGGTAGGACCAGCCGCCGCCGGCCTGCGAGGACAGCATGTGCTTGCGTATCCGCTCCAGTGCTTTCTTATCGACCTTGACTCCGGCTTCGATGGCGGCATGCAAGCCGAGCACCGCGTATTGCGTGTTCGAGCTGTCCGTCCGGGCGCCGTTCTCATGGTAGCTCCAACCACTGTCCTTCTGAGCTTCGATCAGCCATTTGACATTCCGTTCAATGTGTGTACGGTCCTTGACTTCGCCAGCCTGAGCGAACACCATCGTTTGCAAACCAACGACGTAAGTTTGGGTGGGAAGAATGCCGCGTAGATAGTCCAAACCCTTTTGTATAGCTGGGCTATGGGGACTCTCGCCGGCTGTGAGCAAAGCGAGGAGGGCCAGGCTGGTCTCACCACCCGGATATCCGCGCGCGTGGATACTGATCTCCCAGCTGCCGTTGGGACGCTGCTGGCCGAGCAGCCAGCCCTTGCCGTCGCGGATCGACTTGCGCACTTTCTCGACCAGCGCATCCTCGCCTCGCGCCGGCGCGGCCGCCGTCGCCAACAGGATGGGCACCATCAACAGCGGCAATCCAAATCGCATGGCGCGATTCCTCCGGCGGAAAGGACGCAAAGACAGGATACCGTTCCATTGTGAAGCGCGAACGTGGAAGTGCCAAGGCGGAAATCATTCGGTGTTCCTCCACCGTTATCGTCTACAATAGAGGCAGGATAAACAAGCAGCTCGGGAGGACGGAAGGAGCAATATCATGGGCACCGGGGCGAACGGTAAAAAGTGTACTTTTGAGGAGTTCTGCTTTCTCATCAAGGAAGGTCAAAAAGCGGATCTCATCGATGGAGTGATCTACATGAGCTCACCGGACAACACGGATGCCAACAGTCTCTTTATGTGGTTAGGGCGATTAATTGGCGATTTCGTGGAGGAACGCGACTTGGGTGAGGTATACGGCTCGCGCGTGGCGTTTCGGTTGGAGGAGCACCAGAGTCCAGAGCCGGATATCGCTTTCGTGCGAACCGACCATTTGCATATCGTGCAGCGCGGCTTCGTGGATGGTCCGCCGGACCTGGCAATCGAGATCGTCTCCCCGGACAGCATCGAACGCGATTACGTCCGCAAGCGCGAACAATATCGTCAAGCCGGCGTGCCGGAATACTGGATTGTGGACGAGGTGGAACAGCTTGTCTTCTTGTTCAAGCTCAGCGCCTCGGGATCGTATCGCGAGGTCAAGCCGCGCAAGGGCGTGCTGCACAGTCAGGCGCTGCCGGGCTTCTGGCTGCGGCCGGAGTGGTTATGGCAAGAGCCGCGGCCAAAGAAGACAAAAATACTCGCGGAAATCCTCAAGACCTGATAACAGGAGAGACGACGATGGCCGCACCCAAACAGAAAGACAAACCGAAGAGCATTGAATTTTACGGCGGTTATGAGGTGTATTCCGAGAGCGGCGTGGATCTGACGCTGCTGCGCGGTAATTTGCGGCGATCCGTCGAAGAACGCTTGGCGAACAACTCTCGGGCCGCAGTGGGCGCGTTGGCCCTTTGGCAGTCAAATCCTCACCGTCACTTATTGAAATCTTCTCTTCACAGCATTACCCGCGTACCGGACGCAAGTGACTTGCTGAAATTGCTACTGTCCCACAAGGTTCAGTTTGTACTCATTGGTGGGCAAGCGATGGTCGCTCTTGATTCGGCTTACGTCACCTTTGACACCGATATCTGCTACGAACGGACACCGGAGAACCTGGCAGCACTTGTCGCTGCTCTCGCACCCATTCATCCCTCGCAACGCGGTGCTCCTACCGACAGGCCGTTCGACTTCAATGTGCCGAAGCTGGCAGCGGGAGACAGCTTCAGTCTGCACACCGATCAGGGCGAAATCGATCTCTTCGGCGAAGTGAGCGGCATCGGCGACTACGATCAAGTTCTGGCTCAGTCCGTGGAAAAAACGGTACACGGAATGACCATCCGAATCCTGTCCGTCGAGGGGCTGATCGCTACCAAGAAGGCCACCGCAAGACATCATGACCAGCTGCACCTACTGGAGCTGCTGGAGCTGAAAAAAATCCTCGATGCCGCCAAGCCGGTGCAAGAAACAAAGGGCGAGCAGTCAACAAAAGGTGACTCGCCAGAATGATTCACGGACCACAAGGCGTCATTTCCAGGGCGAAAAACATTTTCATGCGCGGCTGCCCCGACTTGCAGCGATACATCAGCCCCAGGTACAGGCCGGGCGCGACCTCGCGAATCTCATCGCGGACATCCTTCCACACATGCGCCATGCCGCGATAATCCATGACGATCGACGGCTTGCCGTCCAGCCAGCTGTCGCCATAACAGACGCGCGCCCGGACGGTGCGGCCAAAACACCATTGATTGATGAGCGTGCCGTCAGCCGGACAAAAGTGCTTGCCGTGCCACATCGCCTGCGTCATTTTCGATCGGGCCGGGGTCAGGGGAGCACAGGGACAGTAAATGGCGCGTCCGCGCGCATAGCCGGCCGGAATCGTTCCCGGAGGAGCCTGACGATAGATTTGTTCGAGATCGCACCAGCTCATGGCGGCCAGCTGCTCCAGACACAGGGCGGGAGCCGCCGAGAGGGGTGGATCGGCCGTCGCCGTCGCGACGGACAACAAGCACACGAACAGGATGCTGGCGGCAACGACGCTTGCGCGGATCACATCTCGAAATCGCATGCGGCTCTCTCGTCTCGTTGGCACGGCACACTTCGACGCGTCCGGCTTATCGACCGCGCGAAAGTGTTCGCTTGAAAGAGATCGGCTTGTCCCTTCCAACGAATCTCCGATTAGCGACGCTTCGTAGAAGCGTTGCGGGAAGCGACGCTTCTACGAAGCGTCGCTAATCGAAGCGAGCCGCTTTTCGCGCCCGCGCCTTCGGGACAATACGCGCCATCGGGAAAGTCGCGCCGCTTCCACCACGTTCCCAGGCTTCTCTCGACCTTGCATTCAAGGCCAGACCATTTACAATCGATTATGAGTGGAGGGAGCCGACAAATACACGCTCACGACGAGCCTATCTCCGCCTCGGGTCGCTTGGGGTGCCTCTCATGGTTCAATACTACACACTGGAACAGGCCGCGCAAATACTCCGCATCAGTGCCGAACAGCTCAAGGAGATGGCGCGCAAAAAAGAGATCCGCGCCTTCCAGGATCGCAGCGGCTGGCGGTTCCGCTCTCAAGAAATCGACGAAATGGCACGGGAGCGCGGCTTCGGCAGCGATCCGGAGCTGCCGCTGGGCGAGGCGGTGAAGGGCAAAGCCAGCGATTCCGGCGGCAAGGACGTCTTCAATTTCAGCCTGGACCTGGACGATAGCGATGAGGTGCCCCTGGGCAAGGGACCGGCCAGCTCCGAGAAATCGTCGCGCTCCGGCTCGGGGTCGCGCAAATCGGGCAGCTCCAAATCGCCGCCGCCGAAGGCGTCCAGCGACAGCGACGTGCGCCTGGTCCTCGACGCAGGAGATCTGGATTTCGGTCTCGACACGGAGGGCAGCAAGCCGCCGGCCTCCAAGGCGCCCGTTTCGCCGCCGCCGAAGGTCGGATCGAGCAAGTCGCGTGTGGTCCCGCCCCTCAAGGACGACAGCGGCGTCCGCATCGTGCCGCTCGATCAGCCCAGCGATAGCGATGTCAAGATCACGCCCTCCTCGCCCCACGACAGCGACGTGCCCGTCGGCCGTCAGGGGGCCAAGACGCCGTCCGACAGCGACATTCGCATCGAGGAGATGCCGGGCAGCGGCTCGTCCGGTGAAATCGTCACCGAGGAGATCGACCTGGACGCCGAGCAGCGCAAGGCGGACGCGGCGCGGTCCAGGCACACCCGCCATAAGCCGAAGCCCGGAAGCTCGCCCATCCTGCCCACCACCTCGCCGTTCGAGCTGTCCGAGCACGATATCGATATGGATGGGCCAACCATTCCACCATCCACCCGCGACAGCAGCAAGCCGGCCGGCAAAAAACCGGACGACACCGACAGCAGCAGCGATTTCGAGCTGAAGCCGATGACCGATTCCTCGTCGCCGCTGGAGCCGAGCAGCGATGAAATGCCCGTGCTGGAGGATGACGAGGTCGGCCTCGGCGAGCTGACCGGCGGCAAGGGCGCCAGCGGCATCAACTTGCAGGATCCCGCCGATAGCGGCATCTCGCTGGAGCAGGAAGGCAGCGACGAGATGGAGTTCGAGCTGAGCCTCGGCTCCGGCAGCACGCCCAAGCCCGCGCCGGCCGATGAGGAGGAAACCGATTCGAGCAGCGATTTCGAGCTGAGCTTGCAGGACGAAGACGCCTCGCCGAGCGAGGGCAGCAGCAGCGAGTTCGAGCTGAGCTTGCAAGAAGAGGATGCCTCGCCGACGGAAGGCAGCAGCAGCGAGTTTGAATTGAGCCTCGATGCTGAGGGGGGAGAGCTGGCCGTCGATGAAGGATCGTCCGATCTGGCCCTGGAGGCGCCAGGCTCCGACAGTGATAGCGAGTTTGAGCTGACGCTCGACGAGGGCGGCGGCTTGTCCGTCGAGGAGGAGGGCGCGGCCGAGGAAGACGAGAACGTTTTCGAGACCGACTTCGAGGTGCCGGCCCTGGACGAGGAATCCGGCTCGGAGGCGGTGGCCCTGGACGAGGCCGACACCGACCTGGAAAGCTCGGAGTTCGATCTGGCGCTGGAGGGCGAAGAGAGCGGCAGTCAAGTGGTGCCGCTGGAGGATGAGGAGGAGGCCGACGAGGGAGCGGCCACGGTCCAGCGCAAGGGCATCGGAGCGGTGGAGGAGGACGAGGAAGGGCTGGAGGACATCGGCGAGGCGCTGGATGACGATCTCGATGAAGCGCCGGATCTGGAGGACGAGGAAGAGGTCGCGGCAGCACCCGTGTCCGCCGCGGCGGCGCCGCCGGCCGAGTGGGGCGTCATGCCGGCTCTCGTCCTGCTGCCCTGCACTATCCTTCTGTTCGTGGTTGGTCTCATGAGCTTCGAGCTGATCCAGGGCATGTGGGGCTACCACACCGGCAACAAGGTCAGCAACATGGTCATCCACCCCATCGCCAAGATGTTCGACGATAGCCTGCCTGATAATTGACAATTTGTGGCGAAAGCCGCTTTCGGCTTAGCGCGTGGCAGCCCCGCTAAGCCGCAAGCGGCACCAAGAGATGGTTTCCCTTCGTTGACGAGCTTGCGTCGGCAAAGTTATAATCAATCATTCAAAATCGACCCACGGTGCCAGGTTGGCAACCTGCGCTGGACGAAGGCTTTCTCTTGGGAGCGTCATGTCCTCGGATTCCGCCGCCAAGGGGCCGCGCCGGAGCGTCCGGATCGGCAAGTATGAGGTGTTGTCGCACATCGCCACCGGCGGGATGGGAGCGGTCTACAAAGCGCGCGACACCGAATCCGGCTGCGAGGTCGCCCTCAAGGTCCTATCGCCGGAGATGGCCGCCAAGCCGGCGATGATCGAGCGCTTCCGCCGCGAGGCCAAGCACGCCGCCAAGCTCCAGCACCAAAACGTCGTCACTCTCCACGAGTTCGGCGAGGCCAACCACACCTGCTACCTCGTCATGGAGTTCATCGACGGCATCGACCTGGCCGACTACAGCCAGCGCAAGGGACCGCTCGATCCGCAGGAAGCGCTGGAAATTGTTGTGCAAGCCTGCCGGGCGCTGGATCATTTCCATCAGCGCGGCGTCGTTCACCGCGACATCAAGCCGTCGAACTTCCTTCTGACGCGGCAGGGCGAGCAGCTGCTGGTCAAGCTCACCGACCTTGGCCTGGCCCGCGAAGCCAGCGACGACGAGTTCCGCGTCACGCGCGCGGGCACGACCGTCGGCACCCTGGATTACATGGCGCCGGAGCAGGCCCGCGACAGCGGCCTGGCCGACGTCCGCAGCGATCTGTATTCGCTGGGCGGCACCTGGTATCACCTTCTGACCGGCCACCCGCCGTTTCCCAAGGGTGGACTGGGCGAGCGGCTGCACCGCATCTTGCACGAGGAGCCGGAGAACGTGCGCCTCCACAATACGCGCGTCTCCCGAGCGATGGCCTCGGTCGTGCATCGCTTGCTGGCCAAGCGTCGCTCGGAGCGCTACCAGACGCCGGCAGATCTGCTTCACGATTTGGAGCTGCTCCAGCGTGGCGAACCGTTGCAGACATCGCGGCAAGCGCTGGAGAGTCTGGCCGAGGAAGAAGCCGAGGCGGTTCCCACGCCGCGCAAGAAGAGCCGGCCCCCCTCCGAAAGCCGGCGCCCACCGCGAGCCGCGCCGAGCCGCTCGCGCTCGGATACCAAGGCGGCCAAGTCCACCGCGGAGGTGCCGATCCCCGAAGCCGAAGAGAACAGCCGCCCTTATCTCTGGTACAGCATCGGCGGCGCCGCCGCGATTATCCTCGTCGTCGCTACCGTCGTCGCTCTGTCGCTGCGGCGAGGTGATCGGGAAGACCCTCCCGTGGTCCAGGCCGCCAGCTCGACGGAGCCGGTGTCGCGCCCGGTCGTTGCTCCGTCGCTCCCATCCAAGCCCCAGCGGAACCCGAAGACGGACAAGCACCCCAACGAGAGCACGGGAATCCCTGCCCCGCCGCCGAAACCGACCTGGCCCCTCCTCTATCGTCCCTCCCAGCCGATAAATGTCGCCGCGCTCCTCAAGGAAATCGAGGCGCCGTGGGCAACACCGACACAGGCGGGGCCAACGGTTGAGCTGACCGTCGGCCGGCTGCCTCTCGCCCCCTCCGGCAAGACGTTCCGCTCTCTCGCTTCCGCCTGCAAGGCCGTCCCGGCGGGTGCCACAGGGATCATCGAGCTGCGCGACAACGGTCCTTTCTTCGACATCCCGGCCGCGGTGGCCGACCGCAGTCTCGTGATTCGAGCGGCCAAGGGCTATCACCCCCTGCTGGTCTGGGACGTGCAGCGGACACTGGATGAGCGCCGCCGCGATCCCGACCGGCGCGACGTCGGCCCTCCATCAAACGAGTTGGTGTTCCTCGATGTCCGGCGCGGCAGCCTGACGCTGCAAGACGTGCAGGTCGCGTTCAAATGGCCGGAGGCAGCGTCGGCCGGCGCGGCGGTGCTGCGCGTCGAGGACGGCGACCTGAGCGTCAGTGGCTGCACCTTCTCCGTCGCCGGCAAGCCGCGCGACGGCGTGACGCTGGTTCGTTTCACCGCGACGCGCCCGGAAGCCGGCCGTTGTCGCTTCGAGCGCTGCTACGCACGCGGGGCGAAGATGTCGGTGCTTGATCTCAACGCGCCGGGCGCCCAGGTGTTGTTCGAGAATTGCTTGCTCGTCGGCGAGGATGGTCCGCTGGTTCAGGTCCGTGCCGCCGAGGATCGGCCCACGCGCCTGCGTGTCGTGCGCTCGACGATGATCTGCGGCGAGAGCTTCCTGGAGCTGCGGCCGGCCAGGGCCGCGGACCACGATCCCGCCTTCGACTGGCTGGGATGGGACGCGCTGCTCAGCCGCAAGAAACGGGAAGTCGGCGGCGACCTGCTGCGCTTGCGCGACGACATCAGCTCGCGTCATCTGAGCTGGCGAGCGATCAATTGCCTCTACGCCGGCTGGAGTACACTGCTGGCGGGCAGTGCATCGATTCCGTCGACGGACATCTCGGCCTGGAAGCGTCTGTGGGGCCGATCCGAGGGCGAGGTGGTCCAGCCGGAGCGCTGGCCAAGCGCTGTTTTCCCCGAGCCGGCCGAGGTGCCGGCGCGGACCTATCGCACGGCTGGCAGTCTCGTCGCCTTCGCGGCCAGTGCCAACACGGAGCAGCCGCTCGGCTGCGACCTCGATCGTCTGCCGCCGCCGCGCGACAGCTGGCTGGCGCTGACGTTCGATCGTTTCGTCATCCTGGCGCCCGCCGTGCCCGAGGATTCCGAGGCGCCGGCAATCTCGGCCGCCGACGACGGACTGTTTCATGGCGCCGAGGTGGATCTCAATCAGACCGACCTCGGCGACTATGTGCAACAGGTGCAGAAAACGTATCGGCTGGCTCCCGAGATCGTGCTGCGATTGCGCGGCAACGGCGAGCGCTTGACAACGCCGCTGCGCATCAAGGGCAGCAGCGTGGTGCTGTATTTCGAGCCGCCGATGAAAAAGAAGAAGCCGCTCATCCTCGTCCCGGCCGGACGCGGCTCGGCCGACGCCCTCTTCGACGTGGAGCAGGGCAATCTGAACATTCTCAACGGCAACGTGCGTTTCTCCGACGCTACGGAAGCGCGAGTGGTACCCTGGCTCATCAAGGTGCGCGGCGGCGACGTGCGGCTGATGCGCACGCATCTGGAAGTGCCTCCGCTCGACAGCGGCGCTGCCTTTCGCGGTCTGATTGCCTTGAGCGGCTCCGGCGACACCGCTGCCGAGCGTGTCCGCTCGTGCATCGTCAACGAGAGCGTTCTCGTTTCCGCCCACGACGCGCTCCTGGTCGAGGGCATCGGCGCACGGGTGGTGCTGAAGCAGAGCCTGTTGATCGCCGGCGACGATGTGATTCACCTGGCGCTCGATCCCGACTTTACCCAGAAGGCGAACCAGCCCGGAGGGACCGCCAAGGCCAATGTGCAGTGCCTGTTCGATCACGTCACCGTGTCGGGGCGCGGTGCGGTGCTGCACCTGCCCGATGTCCAGCAGCCGGGACCGCCCGCCGAGCCGGTGATCGTGCAGAGCCGCGATTGCGGCTTCGTCAATCTGTTCTCCCGCCGCCATCGGTCGAGCCTGGTGCGGTACGACGGCGAGGCGCTGGCGCACGGCTTGCTCATCTGGCAGAGTGAAAATGACGGCTTCGATCACCGGCTCTGGTTCGGGGCTGTCTGCACCACGATGCCTGTCCCGGAAAAAAGCGAGGACCACGCTTCCTGGATCGCCCTGTGGGGATTGCCGGGAATGCGTGGAGCCAAACTCGATCTGTTTCTCGCCCGCGTCCTCGATAAAGATCGCTGGTCCCTGGAGCAGCGACTCACCGGCTGGAGAGTTCCCGGCGCCAACCTGGAACAGCTCGACCTGTCGCGAAACACCGCGAAGAAGGTGCCGCGCTGACACCCCTTCCCCACAATAACAGGATCAGCCGTTTAGCCGCGACCCGAAGGGGAGCGCGATTACGTTTCGCGCGAAACGTAAACGCGCTCCCCTTCGGGTCGCGGCTAAACGGAGAGCAACAAATAGAATGAGAACATGCGTTTCGCACTCCTGGGAGACCATCCTGACGGTGTTGACATGGCTTGCGCCCTGGCGGAGTCCGGCCGTCATCGCGTTCTCGCCTACACAGGGCCGCTGAGTGAGGACGTACTGCGCGGCTGGGGAAAGGATGTCCGTCGAGTCAGCGATATCGAGGAAGTGCTGGCCGATCCCGCGATTGAGGCGGTGATCGTCGCCGGTCATCCGGGCGTGCGGCCGGCGCAGCTGCGCCGCGCCCTGCAATCGGAGCGGCACGTCCTGTGCGTCCATCCACCCGATCAAACTCCGGAAATCGCCTACGAGGCGGCGATGATCCGTAACGATACCGGCTGTGTCTTGATGCCGTTGTTGCCGGAAGCAACGCATCCCGCCATCCGCCGGCTCTCTGAATTTATTGGCCGCAAGGACGCCGGTAGCTCGCCGATCGGCGTCTTCCGTTTGCTGGAGATGGAGCGCGGCGCGGAAGGCGAGGTACTCGACGGCGTGTGGCTCGCCGGCCACAAACCGTCCTTTCCGGGCTGGGACATCTTGCGAATCCTCGGCGGCGAGGTCCAGGAAGTGTCGGCCTTCGCCGAGCAGGAGGAGCTGCGCGAGGGCGAGCCGGTGCTGGTCGCCGGTCGTTTCATGCAGGGCGGGCTGTTTCACGTCAGCCTGCTGCCGCGCCAGCGACGGCCGAGCTGGCGCCTGACCGCGATTGGCAGCAGAGGGCGCGCCGAGCTGTTGTTTCCCCAGGGCTGGAACGGTCCAGCCATCCTCGATTGGCGCGACGCGGACGGCGAGCCGCACGAGGAATACTGGCAATGCTGGGATCCCTGGCCGGTGCTGATGGAGACGTTCGAGCAGATGGCGAGCGGGGTCGCGTCAGCGGCCCGAGAGACCGCTGCTCGGGGCGCTGACGCGACCCCGCTCGCCGAAAGACCGCGCCGCCTGAGCTGGCAGGATGCCATCCGCGCTCTGGAGCTGGACGACGCGGCCCGCCGCGGCGTCGAAAAACGGCGGGCCAGCGTCCTGGAGTATCCGGAAGCGACGGAGGAGGTCGGCTTCAAGGGCACCATGACGCTGGTTGGCTGCTCGCTGCTGTGGAGCGTGCTGCTGCTACTGATTCTGTCCGTGTGGTGGCCGAAGCTTGGTTTCCTCATTGTGCCGCTGATCGTGGTGTTCCTTGGTTTGCAATTGTTGCGCTACCTCGTTCCCAAACAGCGGGAGAAGTGACATGGCCAAGTCGATCAAGGTCGCGGTCCTCACCAACGCCGAGGGAGCGCACCTGGG
>Ga0335075_10004666_pt1 | contig 21361 bp, 20 predicted proteins | sample Lox_Sample_24_FD_206723 | JGI IMG/M metagenome (GOLD analysis project Ga0335075, IMG submission 206723) | Soil microbial communities from Loxahatchee National Wildlife Refuge, Florida, United States - Lox_Sample_2.4 | ecosystem: Environmental > Terrestrial > Soil > Wetlands | place: USA...
GGCTGGCTGATCGTCTCCATATCACCGTCGGCGACCAGCGCCGATGGTGGGAGCATGTCGGCCGGCGCGTGCTCGGGGTACCGGCCGTGCAGCAACGGCTCGAGGTAGATGCCGTTCACCATCGCGTCGGTGACCAACCGGGCAGTCTCGAGGTCGCCGGGCCGGCCGTTGCCGAGTACCCGCACCGGATGAAGGTCCAGGGTGATGCCGACCTCGGCGATGCCAAGGTCGCGCAGTGCCACGGCGGCCAGCCCGTGGCCGAGCAGCAGGTGATGGGTGGCGGCCGCCGCGGCGTCGGCGTCCCGCAGCCCGGGGGCGTGACTGCCGTGACGGTAGCCGTTGTTGGCCACCACCTGCGGCTCGTTCAGCGTGATCCAGCGGACCACCCGGTCGCCGAGCGCTTCGGCGCAGATCGCGGCGAAGTCGGCGAACCGCCGCGCGATATCGCGCGCCGCCCAGCCGCCCTCGTCCTGGAGTTCCTGGGGAAGGTCCCAGTGGTACAACGTGACCGTTGGCGCGATGCTGTTCTTGCCGAGTTCGTCAAGCAGCGCGCGGTAGTAGTCGAGGCCCTTGGGGTTCGGCTTTCCGCGGCCACCGGGCTGCACCCGCGGCCAGGAGATCGAGAACCGGTAGTCCTTCAGGCCGAGCGAGGCCATCAGCGCGACGTCCTCGCGGTACCGATGATAAGAGTCGCAGGCAATGTCGCCGGTGTCCCCGCCGCGGACATTGCCGGGCGCGTGGCTGAAGGTGTCCCATACCGAAGGTCCCTTGCCGTCGATGCTCGCCGCTCCTTCGATCTGGTAGGCGGCCGTGGCTGATCCCCAGATGAATCCTTCGGGGAACCCCAGGGCGCCATCGGAACCGGTCATCGGCCTCTCCTTCGTGCGCGGCTACGGACCTTGACGGCCCCTATGCTGAGGGTTAGTGTAAGCGCTTAGATTTGGGGTTGTAAACGCTTACATCCCGCTATGTGAGGAGCGACGCGGATGTCGCCGATCGGGAAAAAGTGGTAACTCTCTACGACGTGGCGCGTCTGGCCGGGGTCTCGACCGCCACCGTCTCCCGCGTGGTGCACGGCCAGGACCGGGTCAGGGAATCGACCAGGGAGCGGGTCAAGCAGGCCATCGAGGAACTCGGCTACGTCCCCGACGGCGCCGCCCAGAGCCTGTCACGCCGCCGCAAGGACGTGATCGGCCTGGTGTGCGTCGAGCGCGAAATGGACTACATCGACATCGAGAACGTGGGCCTGCTCTACTACGACGAGATACTGCGCGGGGTCGAGAGGTGCATCCGCAACCGCGATTGGTCCCTGCTCATCACGTTCATGCAGGGTGACCGGCCGGATATCTCCCGGCTCGATGCCCTGTCCGGGAAGGTCGACGGGATCCTCATCGGTGAGGGCTTCGTGGCCTCGAGCATCATCGAACGCCTGGCCGCTCGGGTCCCGATCGTCGTCATCGCCGGCACCCCGGGCGAGCGGGCAGCTGACGTGGTGGCGGCCGACAACTTCTCCGGCTCAGCCGCGATCATCACCCACCTCATCGCCGACCACGGCAAGCGGCGCCTGTTCCACGTCGACGGGCCGCCGAACTCCCCCGACGCGGGCGAGCGGCGGCTGGCCCTGGAGCACGTTCTGCGCGGCCATCCGCAGTGCCAGCTTGTCGGCTCCGTGCACGGCATCCTCAGCGTGCGCAGTGGCGAGCTGGCCGGGCAGAACCTGCTGGCCAGGCACAGGTCCGCGCTGCCGGACGCGGTCGTGTGCGCCAACGACCAGATGGCGGTCGGGGTACTGCGGGCGCTGGCGGCGGCCGGCGTGCGCGTGCCGGACGACGTCGCCGTCGTCGGTTTCGACGACATCGTCCTCCCCGGCCTCCACGACCCGTTGCTCACCACGGTGCACCAGCCGATGCGCATGCTCGGCGAGCGGGCGTGTGCCCGCCTGCTCGACCGGATAGCCGACCCGGAGCTGGCACCCGCTGTGGAGCTGCTGCCAACCGAACTTGTGCTGCGTTCCAGCTGCGGGTGCCCCAGTGGGACCGTGACCCGCCAGCCCGTGATGCCGCTCCATGCTGACCGCGACGCCGCCTTCGCGGCCGCCGGTACCAGGAACCGGCGAAGCCGGAGGGCGGCCAGGACGCCCGCGAGGGCCTAGGAGGCGCGATGCCCTTCATCGTCCGCAGGCTGATCTTCTACGTGGTCGCGGCCTGGGTGGCGCTCACCGTCAACTTCTTCATACCGCGCCTGGTGCCCGGCAATGCGGTCGAGGCCATCATGTCGAAATTCCCCGACCTGCAGCCCTCGGCCTACCGCGCGCTCGAGGCGCTGCTCGGCGTGGGAAAGGGGGGCTCGATCTGGCATCAGTACTGGGCCTACCTCGTCGACGTGTCCCATCTGGACCTCGGCACCAGCGTCAGCGAATATCCGGCCCAGGTCTCGACCCTGCTCGGTCAGACCCTGCCCTGGACGATCATCCTGGTCGGCACCGCGACCGTGATCGCCTTCCTGATTGGCACCGTCCTCGGCATCGCGGCCGGCTGGCGGTACGGCGGAGGGCTGGACAGGCTCCTGCCCGGGCTGATGTTCCTGCAGGCGATTCCCTACTTCTTCTTCGCGCTGATCCTGCTCGAGGTATTCGCGGAAACGTTCCACGTCTTCCCGATCGGCCAGGGCTACGGCCAGGGCCTGATCCCGGGCTGGCATTGGGCGTTCATCGGCAGCGCCATCGACCACTCGCTGCTCCCGGCACTCACGATCGTGCTCACCTCGATAGCCGGCTGGATGCTGCAGATGCGCAACGTCATGATCACGACCGTCGGCGAGGACTATGTGATCGCCGCCCAGGCCAAGGGGCTGCCCAACCACAGGGTCGTCTTCACCTACGCCGCGCGAAACGCGATCCTGCCGCAGTTGCAGGGCTTCGGCCTGGCGCTCGGCTTCGTGGTATCCGGCGCCCTGATCATGGAGTACGTCTTCTCCTACCCGGGGATCGGCGCGCTGCTGGTCAGCGCGGTCACCTCGAATGACTACCCGCTGGCGCAGGGGATCTTCCTGGTGATCACCTTCGCTGTCTTGCTGGCCAACCTGATCGTCGATCTCGTCATCGTGTTCGTCGATCCTCGCGCCCGAGCCAGGGGGGCTACACGATGACTGTCGCACCGGCCATGACCACCGAACTCACTGCCGTCACCCAGGAACCCGCCCAGCCCGGCTGGTGGCGCCGGATGCCGACCAACGCCAAGGCGGGCGTCGCCCTGTTCGGCTTCTTCGTGCTCACGGCCATCATCGGGCCGCTTGTCACCCCGTACGATCCCGGGTACCAGAATCCCTCGCCCAAAGCATCGATGAACTCGCCAAGCGCGGCGCATCTGCTCGGCACCACCCAGAGCGGGCAAGACGTGCTGTCCCAGCTCCTGGTCGGGATCCGCCTCACACTGGAACTCGGGATCCTCGTCGGCGTGGTGGCCACGGCGCTCGCCGTGATCGTGGGAGTCACGGCCGCATTCCTCGGCGGCTTTTGGGACGAACTGCTGTCGCTGCTCACCAACGTGTTCCTGGTGATCCCGGCTCTGCCCCTGCTCATCGTCGTGCTCGGCTACTTTCCGAACAAGGGGGAGTTGCCGACCATCCTCGTGTTGGCCGGCCTGGGCTGGCCGTGGGGGGCCCGGGTGATCCGGGCCCAGACCCTGGCCATCCGCAACCGCGACTTCGTGGCGGCGTCCCAGGAGACCGGTGAGAGAACCTGGCGGATCATCTTCGTCGAGATCGTCCCCAACGAGGTGAGCCTGATCGCGGCGAGCTTCGTCAACACCGTGCTATACGCAATCGGGGCCTCAGTCGCCCTCGCCTTCATCGGCGTCGCCGACCTGAACAGCTGGAGCCTGGGCACGATGCTCTACTGGGCCCAGAGCCAGCAGGCACTGCAACTCGGGGCCTGGTGGTGGTTCGTGCCGCCGGGCCTGGCCGTGGCGCTGATAGGCACGGCCCTGGTGCTGCTGAATACGGGCATCGACGAGATCGGCAACCCCCGTCTGCGCGACGCGACCAGTGCCAGCAGGATCGCCGGGCGCTGGCTCAAGCCCGCAGACCCCACACCGGTGCTGAGCGAAATCTGGCAGCGCCGCCCAGGGCTCGCCGGATTCCTGCACTCGTTCTCACGAAGTTCGCTGCTCGACACGGAGCTCAACAAGGAGCTGCTCGACAAGCCAGAGGCGGGTGAGCGCCGATGAGCGCGGACCCGGTGGCCGACAGCGTAACCGGCCCAGCGGCCGACTCATCCGTACCCGACCCCGCAGCCGACTCATCCGCAGCCGGCGCGGGCGCGCCAAGCTCCGGTCTCGTGCTCGACATCCGCGACCTGTCGGTTGTTTATCGCACTTCAATCGGCGATGTGCGCGCCGTGGACCACGTGAACCTCGCCCTGGAGGCCGGCGAGGTCGTCGGCTTGGCCGGCGAGAGCGGGTCGGGCAAGTCGACACTGGCCTATGGTGCCTGTCGCCTGCTGCGCGCCCCCGCCCTCGTCACCAGCGGCAGCGTCATCTACAGCGGTCGCCGGGTGACCAGGCCTGCCGACATACTGAAAATGCGGCCGGACGAACTGCGGCGGCTGCGATGGCGCGAGATCGCCATCGTCTTCCAGAGTGCGATGAACGCGCTCAACCCCGTGCTCAACGTCCGCGACCAGCTGCTCGACGTCATCCACGCCCACATGAAGATGCCGAGGGACGAAGCCCACTCCAGGACGGCATCCTTGCTCGATCTCGTCGGCATCCCGCGGTCCCGGCTGCGCAGCTATCCTCATGAACTGTCCGGCGGCATGCGCCAGCGGGTGATGATCGCCATGGCGCTGGCCACCGAACCAGAGGTCATCATCATGGACGAGCCGACCACCGCGCTCGACGTGGTGGTCCAGCGGGATATCTTGTCCCAGATCGTCGAGCTCAAGGAAAGCCTGGGCTTCTCGGTACTGTTCATCACCCACGACCTCTCGCTCCTGCTCGAACTGGCCGACCGGATCGCCGTGATGTACGCCGGCCAGTTTGTCGAGATCGCCAGCTCGGATGAGATCCACCGCGAGGCCGCCCATCCCTACACCAAGGGCCTGCTCAACTCGTTCCCATCGCTGCGCGGACCCCGCCGCGAGCTGGCAGGCATCCCGGGTTCACCGCCTGACCTGCGCAACCCGCCCGCCGGCTGCCCGTTCGTGCCCCGCTGCGGGTACGCCAGGCCAGAGTGCCAGGACGTGGACATGCAACTGCTGCCGGTCACCATGTCCAGGGATCCGGACCACGTGACGGCCTGCCCGTTCGTGCTCCCGGACACTCCAGCGCCGTCCGCCGCCCCAGACAGCCAAGCCGGGGAGCTGGGAACATGAGCGAGCAGACGCTGACCTCAGCGGCCGCGGCACGGGGACCGCTCGCCATGCAGGCGATCTCACTCAGCAAGGACTTCCGGATCGGCCGTGGTAACACGCTGCATGCGGTGCGGGACGTCTCCTTCAGCCTGTACCGCGGCGCCGTGGTCGCGCTCGTCGGCGAGAGCGGATCGGGCAAGTCCACCGCGGCCAAACTCCTGGCCGGGCAGGAACGGCTCACCTCCGGCACGATCCGGCTGGACGGCAAGCAGGTACAGGTTTCCAGCCGTGGGGACTTCCGCCGGTATAAGAGCGAGGTCCAGCTCGTGTTCCAGGACCCGTTCTCCTCGCTCAACCCGATACACACCGTGCGCTATCACCTCGAGCGCCCGGTGAGGCTTCATCAGGGCAAGGACGTGAAGGTCGGCCAGGAGGTCGTCAGCCTGATGGAGCAGGTGCGGCTCACGCCCGCCAAGCAGTTCCTGGCCAAGTACCCGCATGAGCTGTCGGGCGGCCAGCGCCAGCGGGTTTCATTCGCCCGTGCGCTGGCCGCCCGGCCGAGCGTACTGCTGGCCGACGAACCGGTGTCCATGCTGGATGTCTCGATCCGCCTGGAGATGCTCGCCCTGCTCGACGACCTCCGCCAGCGTTTCAGGCTCGCGATGCTCTACATCACCCACGACATCGCCTCGGCCCGCTACTTCGCGGACGAGATCCTGGTCATGTTCGCCGGCGAGATCGTCGAGCGAGGACCGGCCGAGGAGGTCACCCAGTTCCCGGCGCATCCCTACACCCAGCTACTGGTAGCCTCCGCGCCGGACCCGGACAACCTTGGCAGCACGCTTCGCGGCCGCGTGCGGCGCCAGGGCCCCTCCACATCAGGAAGGCCGCAGAACCTGGAAGGCGCGGCCACGCAGGGCTGCCCGTTCAATCTCAGGTGCCCGTTCGCTGATGACCTATGCCGACGGGAGGACCCAGCCCTGACGCAGATTTCGGACACGCGGGGCGCGGCCTGCTGGCACCTGGACGTCGCCGCGCCCGAGCTCGTCCCGGGCCCCGGGGAGGTGGGGCCCGCAACTCGTTAAGCCCATTACCGAATACACCAAGGAGAAAGACGAGACTGATGAGGAGATTGCACAGAGTTAGATGGCTCTTCGTGGCCGCGACCGCCTGCTTGCTCGCGGTCGGGGTGGGCGCGTGCTCCAGTTCCGGCTCTAGCTCGCCATCGAGCTCGAGCAGCGCCGCCACCGGGAAGACCCTGGTCATGGAGAGCTCCCCGGAGACCACCATCACCCAGGCCTTCAATCCGTTCGTGCCCACCCAGCAGGCCTACGGCATGGGCGCGACCGGGCTCATCTACGAACCGCTGATCCAGTTCGACCTCGCCTCGCCGACGATCCAGTACCCGTGGCTCGCCACGTCCTATAAGTGGTCTAACGGCGACAAGACGATCACCTTCACGATCCGCCAGGGCGTGAAGTGGAATAACGGCACTCCGCTGACCCCGGCCGACGTCGCCTTCACCTTCAATATGGTGAAGGCCAACGCATCGATCAACAGCGGCGGCCTGGACATCTCCAGCGTGAGCACGTCCGGCGACACCGTGACGATCAATTTCCCGACATCCGAGTACACCAACCTGGAGAACATCGCCGGCCAGGCGATCGTGCCGAAGTCGCAGTGGAGCGGCGTCAACCCGGGGACCTTCACGGACGCGAACCCGGTCGGCACGGGGCCGTACATGCTGAGCAGCTTCACGCCGCAAGGCTTCACGCTGAAGAAGAACCCCTATTACTGGCAGCCCGCCGACGTCAAGGTCCCGAACGTCTACTTCCCGGTCTATACCACCAACACCGGTGCGCTCAACGCGCTGTTCACCAACCAGATCGACTGGACCGGTAACTACATCCCGGGCCTGCAGCAGAAGTTCGTCGACCCCGACCCGGCCCACCACGGCTACTATGAGGCGGCCGGCGGCGACGAGAGCCTGGAGCCGAACCTGACCAAGTGGCCGGGTAACCAGCTGGCCGTTCGGCAGGCGGTCAGCGAAGCGGTCAACCGCTCCCTGCTTTCCTCCGAGGGCGAAGCCGGTCTCGCCAGCCCGATCACCGAATCGGGCGGGCTCACGCTGCCGACCTTCCAGGCCTGGGCCGGACCGGTGACAACGGACACCATGCCGAGCACCAGCAACACGGCCGCGGCCGAGCAGACGCTGGAGAAGGCCGGCTTCACGAAGGGGAGCAGCGGCTACTTCGAGAAGGGCGGCAAGACCGTCTCGTTCACGATCATCGCCCCGACCGCGTACACCGACATGTCTGAGGTCGACTCCATCGCCGCTCAGGAGCTGAGGGCGGCCGGGATCGACGCGACGTTCGAGGGCCTGTCGGTAAGCGCCTGGAGCCAGGATGTCGCCAGCGGTGACTTCTCGATGACCGAGCACTGGTCGAACGGCGGGGTCACCCCGTACAACATGTACGACGGCTGGCTGAACAGCACGCTCGCCTCCGGCTCTGCTGCGGTCGGCGACTACGAGCGGCTGAACGACCCGACGGTCAACTCCGATATAGCCACGCTTGCCGCTGCCACGTCGGTCTCGGCACAGGCCACCGCGCTCGTCCCGCTCGAGCAGTACATCGCGGCCAACCTGCCGATCATCCCGGTCACGACCGCGCCGGAGTGGTTCGAGTACAACTCGCAGAACTACACCGGGTGGCCGAGCGCGTCGAACCCGTACGACAGCGGCCAGCCGTCGGGAACGAACAACGGTCCAGGCTCCGGCACCGACGAGGTGGTCATCCTCCATTTGCGCCCGGCGAGCTGAACTCCCAAACCCGCCTAGACGCAAGCGGGCCCGTTCCTGGCCGACTGTCACGGCCAGGAACGGGCCTCACCCCACGAGAACATTAACCCACCTAGCAGCAGGGAGCCATGAAGCAAGCCGTACGTTCATGTGGCCCGCGAGTATATTGGGACACATGAGGCCTATGGGTGAAAAGGAAACAATTGAGACGCCGGTCGAGTCGCGAACTGGGCCGGCAGCCTCGCCGCCACGCGCAGCCTCGCCGCTACGGATCGCCTTCAGTACTCTGGCATTCCCCGACGTCACACTGGCCTCCGCCGTCTCGCTCGGCCGACGCTGGGGTTATGCCGGGGTCGAGCTCCGGCTCATCGACGGCGAGCTCATCGACCCGTCCATGAGCGCCACGGACCGCACGCGGGTGAAGCGGACGGTTGCGGCGGCCGGGCTGCCGGTCGTCGCGGTGGACAGCTCGATCCGGCTCACCGATGACGACCCGGGTCCGCAGCTGCGGCAGTTCCTTGAGCTCGCGAGCGACTGGGAATCGCCACTTGTGCGGGTATTCGGCGGCAGGCTGCCGGCCGACGGCACGGACCCGCAAGCCCGCCAGGAACGGCTCCGGGCCGCGGCCCGGGTGCTCGAGTCGAGCGTGCCGCTCGCCCAGCGCCTCGGCGTCGCCATCGGGGTGGAGACCCACGACGACTTCTCCGCCTCCGCCACCGTGGCCGAACTGCTGGCCCTGTTCGACTCTGAAGGGCCCGACGCCGCAGGGGCCGATTCGGAATGGGTCGGCGCGGTGTGGGACAGCCACCACCCGTATCGCGTCGGCGAGCAGCCGGCCGATGTCTACGCCAGCCTCGGCCGGCGTATCCTGCTCGCGCAGGTCAAGGACGCCCGCCGGATTGCCGGGGCTGAAGACGACGACTGGCAGCTGGTCCTGCTTGGCCAGGGCGAGGTGCCGGTCAGGCAGATGCTCGGTCTGCTTGCCAGTGGCGGCTACCGGCACTGGATCTCGGTCGAGTGGGAAAAACGCTGGCACCCCGAGATCGAGGAACCTGAGGTCGCGCTGCCTCAGCATCTGGCGCTGCTCAACGAGTGGATGGAGGTCGCCACGTGACGCGTGGTTTCGGGATCGTCGGCACCGGGGTGATCGCCGCGATTCATGCCGACGCCATCGCCATGCTTCCCGACGCGCGGCTGGTGGCGATCACCGACGTGGACGGCGGCGCCGCTGCGGCGTTCGCCGCCGCGCGCGGCTGCCCGGCCGAGCCCGATCTCGGCGCGCTGCTGGCTCACTACGACGTCGAGGTGGTGTGTGTCTGCGTGCCGAGCGGCCTGCACGCCGAGATCGCGATCCAGGCGGCGAAGGCGGGCAAGCACCTGGTGGTGGAGAAGCCGATCGACGTCAGCCTGGAGGCTGCGGACCGGCTTATCGACGCGGCCCGCGGGGCCGGGGTGGCGCTGACCGTAATCTCCCAGCACCGTTTCGACCCGGGCCTCATCGAGCTGAAACGCCTGATCGACGACGGTTCCCTGGGTCGGCTCGTGCTCGGGGAGGCCACCACGAAGTGGTACCGGACGCAGGACTATTACGACAGCGCCGCGTGGCGCGGCACGTGGGCGATGGACGGCGGGTCGCTCGCGAACCAGGGCGTCCACTACGTGGACCTGCTCCGCTGGTGCATGGGCCCGGCCGCCGAGGTCACGGCGGTGTACTCCACGCAGGCACACCAGATCGAGGTGGAAGACACCGCGCTCGCGATTGTGCGGTTCGCCTCGGGCGCCGTCGGCACGATCTTGTCGAGCACCGCGGCCTTTCCCGGCTTCCCGCAGCGCCTGGAGATCACCGGAACCCTGGGCACCGTGACGGTCGAGGACGGCCAGATCGTCCGCCGCGCGCTCATCACCGACCCCGGCCCGCCTGCCCCGGGCCCTGCTGCCCCGGGCCCTGCTGCCCCGGGCGCCTCGCAGCCGGCCGCGGAGCCGGCCACGGGGTCCGACCCGGCCGCGCTTGGCGTCACCAGCCACGCCGCACAGCTCGCCGACCTGCTTGCCGCGGTCGAGGAGGGCCGCGAGCCCGCAGTCGGCGGCCAGGCCGGCCGCGACGCGCTCGAGATCGTCTGCGCCGTGTACGAGTCCTCCCGCACCGGCCGCCCGGTGAAGCTGGCCCCGTGACCGTCATCCTCAGCGGGTTCGCCGACGAAATCTCGCCCGACCCGCAGGCCCAGCTGGCCACGCTCGCCGCCGAGTCCATCTCGCACCTGGAGCTGCGCAGCGCGTGGTCGGTGAACGTCGCCGACTTCACCGACGCGCACCTGGCCGCGTTCCGCGCCGCAGTCGATAAGGCCGGGGTTCGGGTCTCCGCGATCGGCTCGCCCATTGGCAAGATCCCGGTCGCCGCGCCGCTTGGCCCCGAGTTGGACCGGCTGCGCCGCGTCGCCGACGTGGCCGCTTCCCTTGACACCGCCATTGTCCGCGTCTTCTCCTTCTACATGCCCGCGGGCGAACCGCCGGAACGGTACCGCGATGAGGTCATCGACCGCATGGGCGCCCTGGCCAGAATCGGTGAGGAGCGGAGCCTGGTCCTGGCGCACGAGAACGAGAAGGAGATCTACGGCGACACCCCGGACCGGTGCGCCGACCTGATCACCGCCGTGGATTCGCCCGCGCTGCGGGCGACCTTCGACCCGGCGAACTTCGTCCAGTGCGGCGTCCCGCCATTCTCCGGAGCGTACGCCGCGCTCCGCCCGCACCTGGTCTACCTCCAGGTCAAGGACGCGCTCGCGGCGACAGGCGAGGTCGTGCCCGCGGGCCAGGGCGACGGGCAGCTGCGCGAGACGCTGGCCGCGCTGCGGGACTCGGGCTTCGCGGGCTTCATGTCGCTGGAGCCGCACCTGGCCCAGGCCGGACGCTTCGGCGGATTCAGCGGCCCGGAGGGCTTTCACCAGGCCGCTTCGGCGCTGAAATATCTACTGAACGAAGCGTCGATCTCCTGGCACTGACTCCTAACCCGCTCCCCGTGGTTGTCGCCCGGCCCGGTCTCAGACCGTGCCGGACAGGCCCCAGCGGCGCCGGATGGACCGGTCGGCCATGCTGAACAGCGTGTGCACCACGATGCCCAGGACCAGGATCACGATCATGATCGACGTGGCCCCCTGCATGTCCGCCTGATCCTGGTCGGTGGAAAGCAGCACGCCGAGGGACGGCTGGTTGGCGATGATCACCAGCAGCTCGCCGGCCATCAGGCTGCGCCAGGCGAACGCCCAGCCCTGCCGCAGCCCGGCCACGAACGCGGGCAGCGAGGCGGGCAGGATCAGGTGCCGGTACAGCGAGAGCCTGCCCAGGCCCATCATCTTGCCCGCCCGAAGCAGCAGCGGCGGGGTGTAGTCCACGCCCGCGATCAGGCCGTTGGCGATCGACGGTGCCGCGCCGAGCACGATAACGAACAAGATGGCGGTCGTGTTGATGCCGAACAGGATGATCGCGAACGGGAACCAGGCGATCGACGGCATCGTCTGCAGCCCGGTGATCATCGAGCCGACGGCCGCCCGCAACGGCGGGATCCTGGAGACCAGCGCGCCGATGACCGAGCCGATCAGCACCGCGAGCCCGAACCCGATGACCGCGCGCTCCGCCGTGGTCGCGATGGCGTGCCACAGCAGGCCGGTCTGCAGCTGATCCCACAGGTCGGCCAGGGTACCGCCCGGCCCGGGGAAGATCAGCTTCTTCCAGCCGCTGACGTGGATCGCCTGCCATATGGCCAGCACGATGGCGACCGCGAGCACCTTGGGCCACAGCGCGGCCCAGAAGCCGGCGGCGAGCCGGCGCCCGCGCGAATCCGCTGGCGGCGCGGCTTCCTGCGCCTCAAGCCAGGCCAGCCGCTCCGCATAGGCCGGCAGCGCCGTTCCCGCTTCGGCCTTGTCACTGGGATCCATGGCTCATCTCCTCCCGTAGCCGGTCGGTGATCCGTGCCGCCAGTTCCGCGACCGGTGTCGAGTCGATCCGCCGGGGACGCTCGATCGGCACGTCGAACTGGTCCACCACGCGGCCGGGGCGGCTGCTCAGCACCACGACCCGGTCGCCGAGCCGGACCGCCTCCCGGACGTTGTGGGTCACGAACAAGGTGGTCAGCTGGCGGCCCGCGCAGACCCGGTCGAGCTCGTCGTGCAGCAGGTCCCTGGTCATCGCGTCCAGTGCGCCGAACGGCTCGTCCATCAGCAGCACGTCGGCGTCCTGAGCCAGCGCGCGGGCCAGCGCGACCCGCTGCCGCATGCCGCCGGACAGCTCGTGCGGCCGCTTCCCGCCGAACCCGGTCAGGTGCACCATCTCGAGCAGTTCGGCGGCCCGCTGCCGGCGCTCGGCCCGGCCGACGCCGCGGGCCCGCAGCGCGAGCTCCACGTTGCCCGCGGCGGTGAGCCACGGGAACAGCGCAGGCTCCTGGAACATGATCGCCACCCGCCCGGACACCGACACCGTGCCTGAGGTGGGCTGCTCCAGGCCGGCGACCAGGGACAGCAGCGTGGACTTGCCGCATCCCGAGGCGCCGATCAGGCACGTGAACTCCCCCGGCGGTACTTCGAGCATGATCTTGTCCAGCGCCCGGACGGCCGAGCTGCCGCGCCCGAACACCTTGGACACGCCCGCCAGCCGGACGGACCCGGTGGAGCCCGCGACCTTCGCTACGCCGACCGGGGCGGGATGGCCGGTCGCCGTCACCTGCCTGACCATTGAAGTCACCTTCCTACGAGCTGACCTGCGACTCGCCTGCCGCCGCAAGCGCGGTATTGAGCGGCCCGAGGTCGAAGATGCCGCTCAGGCTGACCGGCTTGAGCAGGCCCAGCGACACCGCCTGCGAGGCGTCCGTGGTCAGCGAGGACTCGTCCGGGTCGTCGGTGAAGGTGATCTCCTTGAATGCCCCCGCGACGAGGCTCGCCTTGAGTGGCTTGCCGGTGTACTCGGCCAGTTCCGCGTTGGCGTCGGCCTGGGCAGCGGACGGGTTGGACTTGATGAAGTCGTTCGCCTGGATCTGGGCCTTGATCAGGTCCGCGACGATCGCCGGGTGGGCGGAAAGGAAGCTCTGCGTCACGACAAGCAGGGTGGTTACCCCGGGCTCGCTGTACAGCACCGTACCGCCGTCGGCGACCATCTCAACGTCGTAGGGCGCAGGCTCAGAGCCGCCGGCGATCTGCCCTGACTTGAACTCGAGGACGGCGGCCGAGTTCGGTGTGGTCGGCTTGATGGAGGCGTCTCCCCCGCCGGTCGCATTCGTCGTGATCCCGTTCTGCTTCAACCAGTAGCGCAGCGCGACGTCCTGCGTGTTGCCGAGCGACGGCGTGGCCAGCGTCTTGCCCTTAAGCTGCGAGGCCGAGGTAATCCCCTTCGCGACCACTATCGACGCGCCCCCGGTCGCGGCACCGGAAACGATCTTGATGGCGGTGCCGCCCGACTTCTGCCAGGCGTTGATGGCCGGGTTGGGCCCGACGTAAGCGGCGTCGAGCTGGCCGGCGAGTATGGCGGTGGTCTCCTCGGTCCCAGTGCTGAAGGCGGTTGGCTTCAAGGTCCCGGCCGAGCCTATGTCCTTGGTGAAGTAACCCTCCTTCAGCGCGACCAGCGCGGATGCGTGCGTGATGTTCTCGAGGAAACCCAGCCTGACAGTCACCGGTGCCGCCGCGGCAGCGGTCGCGGTGCTGTCGGCCGAACCCGTCGTGCTCGACGACGAGGATGACGAGCAACCAGCCAGCGCCAGGGCGGCGGCGCCGATGATCGCGGCAACCGTGACACGTCGCATTCCCACACCCCTAAGTCTTTTATCTCTATCGTTTACATAGGAAACCTCATTCACTATACATTGAGTCGTCAAAATAGGGAATCGGTCGTCGCCCTGCCTCGCCGGGAACGCCTGCCTGGCCGGCTGCCCCCTGAGCGTGGGCTGGCCCTGAGCGGCCGGCTCCCCCTGCCTGGCCGGAGAATAATAAGGACATGGACCGCGAGCGCGCGGAGACCTACCTGCGTGGGCTGGCCGGGGTGGAGCTGTGGTTCGAGCTCACGCTCCGGGCGGACCGGCGCTGCGCGTCGAGGTGAACCCGAGTGGCGGCGCTACAGGCCTGCCGGAACCGTGGCTCAGCCTGCTCGGCTACCAGCACAGGAAGCCTGGTACCTGGCGAGTCAGGCGGCTGCGCGGAACGGTCAGTCGCCCTCGTCGCTTGCGTCTTGCAGCGTCATACCCTCCACAACCTTGGGGTACTTGTTCAGGCACTCGTTCAGCAGCGCTATGTCCGCGTCGCTCGCTTTGGTCACTGTGTAAGCCACCTGCTGGAGGGTGTAAGTGTTCAGGGTGCTCGGCAAGGCCTGCGCCGTCACGTTCGGCGTCTTGGCGCACGCCGTGCGCACGGCAAGCCGCTGGGCCACCGTCGCCTTGTCGGTGAAGGTCACGATGGCCTGCCGCTGACCGAGCGCGGCATCGAACTGGGAGCACCCGGCCAGCACCACCGCCGCCGCGACCACGGTCGCGGCGGCCACCAGGCGGCGGACTCGGCCGCTCCGCTTGACTCCCACTACATCGGGTAGTACCCGCACGATGCCAGCCTACGGGCAGCGGGCTCCTAGTACGGTATCGGGCAGGGAACACCTTGGAGGAAACGTGGCAGGGCGGATCGAGGACTACGCCATCGTCGGTGACATGCAGTCGGCCGCGCTGGTCTCCGCGGAGGGTTCGGTCGACTGGCTGTGCCTGCCGCGCTTTGACTCGGAGGCCTGCTTCTCGGCCATCCTCGGTACCGAGGATCACGGCTGCTGGCGGATCGCCCCGGCGGTTGCGCTCTCCGATCCGGGCCGGGCCAGCGTGAGCAGACGGTACGCCGGCGACACGCTGGTCCTGCAAACCAGATGGGACACGGCGGACGGCGCCGTCGAGGTGACCGATTTCATGCCGCCGCGGGAAGATGACGAGCCCCCGGTGCTGGTCCGCGTGGTGACGGGCGTGAGCGGGACCGTTGAGGTGGGCATGCGGCTGACGGTGCGGTTCGGCTACGGGTCCATCGTGCCCTGGGTCACCAAGACCGAGGGCGGCATCCGGGCCATCGCGGGCCCGGACTCGATCTGGCTGCGCACCCCGGTGGACCTGGTCTCCCAGGGCATGGCGCACACCGCTACGTTCACGGTGGGCGCGGGCGAGGTCGTGCCCTTCGTGCTCACCTACGTCCCCTCGCACCAGGGCCCGCCCGCGAATCTGGACGCCATGCGTTCCCTCGAGGCGACCACGAACTTCTGGAGCGAGTGGGCGTCACGCTGTACCTATAAGGGCACCTACCGGGCCGCCGTTGTCCGGTCGCTGATCACCCTGAAGGCGCTGACCTACCGGCCGACCGGCGGAATCGTCGCCGCCGCCACCACTTCGCTGCCAGAGGATATCGGCGGGGTGCGCAACTGGGACTACCGGTACTGCTGGCTGCGCGACGCCACCATCACCCTCGAGGCCCTGCTGCGGACCGGATACCTGGAGGAGGCCAAGGCGTGGCGGCTGTGGCTGGGCCGGACGATCGCCGGGGATCCTGAGGACATCCAGATCATGTACGGCGTGGCCGGTGAACGCCGGCTGGCCGAATGGGAGGCAAACTGGCTGCCCGGGTTCGAGGCCTCGACCCCGGTACGGATCGGCAACGCGGCGGCCGGCCAGCTCCAGCTCGACGTGTACGGGGAGGTCATCGACGCGCTCCAGCTCAGCTTCAAGTCCGGGCTGCACGACGACCGGCATACCTGGTCACTGCAGCGCTCGCTGCTCGGGTTCCTTGAGCGGCACTGGGCCGAACCTGACGAGGGGCTGTGGGAGGTCCGCGGCCCGCGGCGGCATTTCGTGCACTCCAAGGTGATGTCCTGGGTCGCGTTCGACCGCGCTGCCAGCTACGCCAGCAAGGAGGGCGAAACGGAACTGGCCGCGAAGTGGCGGCGCATCCGCGACGAGATCAGCCGGCAGGTGTGCGAACAGGGCTACGACTCCGCGCGCGGGGCGTTCGTCCAGTATTACGGCGCCTCCGAGCTCGATGCCTCCGTCCTTCTCATCTCCGACGTGGGCTTCCTGCCCGCGGATGATCCCAGGATGGTCTCGACCATGAAGGCACTGCAGCAGGACCTCATGCAGGACGGCTTGGTGCGCCGGTATGAGCTGCCGCCCGGCCAGACGTCGGCGGTTGACGGGCTGGCCGGTTCCGAGGGAGCGTTCCTGGCCTGCAGTTTCTGGCTGGCGAACGCGCTGGAGCTGAGCGGCAGACACGATGAAGCCGTCGATCTGTTTGAACGGCTTCTCGCCCTGCGTAACGATGTCGGGTTGTTGAGCGAGGAGTACGATCCACGCTACGGCAGGCTGGTCGGTAACGTCCCGCAGGCATTCAGCCATGTCCCGCTCGTGCAGACCGCGCTCAACCTGGCCGGCCACGCCGCGGAGCACAGGCGGGGAACGCGGGACGAGCGCCGGACCGTGCCGGGCTAAGAGCTACGACAAGAAGATCCGGATCATCAGCCGACAATGTCCTCTGCCAGTCACATCCTCATCGTCAACTCCCGCAGTGTCCACCAGCCGGTGTTCGTGGTTGGCGCGCCGCACTCGGGGGCCGACCTCATCGGCCGTGCGCTGAAGGCGTCAGCTAGCTTTCACGTCACGATGGGCCAGCCCAGCGTGCTCCGGGTGGTGTATGCCTTTGCCCGGCGCCCGTCCATGCACAAGGGCCGGACCGAGGCCGCCGCCACCGTCATCAGGGATGCCTTCGCGCAGGGCTGGCAGGTAACCCCGCACAGCTGCATGGAATGTAGCCGCCAGTGCCGGGCCGCCGGGGGGCTCGCCGCCGATGCCATCGGGCCATGCGTGGAGGTGCGGGGTCTCGAGAGGTTCGGCGACGCCAGCCCCGACCTCATCTACTGCGCGGAGGCACTCACCTACGCGTTTCCCGACGCGCGGATCGTCCAGCTGATCAGGGACGGCCGGGACGTGGTGACCAGCATGCTCGCCGACCCCGTGGTCATGTCCTGGTTCCGGCCGAGCTTCGTCAACGTGGACACCGAGTTCCCCAACCCGTTCTTCGGCATCGAAGCCGAAGACGACCGCGAGATCTGGCCGCGCCTGTCGCCCGCGGCGCGGTGCGCGCTGCGCTGGCGCTGGACGGTCCGCCTGGCCGCGAGGCTCCACCACAGTCTCCCGGCAGGCCAGTTGAAGACGATCAGGTACGAGGACCTGCTGAACAAGCCAGACGAGGCGGTGGACGACCTGTCCCGGTTCGCAGGCAGCGCGCTGCCGGCGGCCGAGATCCGTGACGTGGCGCGTACATCCCGGCAGCGCGGACGCTCCCGCCGGGCAGCCGTGCCCTTGCTCAGCAAGGAGGACGCCGACCAGATAGACAAGCTCGCCGGCGACGAACTCCGCCGTCTCGGCTACGTTTAGTCACACTGGCCGGGGCCGGTCACGGGAAGCCGGCGGGCGGGTCCTGTATGGCGGTAGCCACCGGGTGCCCGGAGTCGTAGCCGGTGATCTGCGCAGAGACCTCGGTCCCGACCTTGATTCCTGATGGGCCGCGCACGCCGGTGAACTTGGTGGATCTGGTGATCGCTGCGGTGAAGGACTGGCCCTGCCCGGTCAGCGTGATCGAGGTTGCGCTGACGGCGGTGACCTTACCGCCGAGGAACAGTTGCCCTCCTCCCCCGCCTCCGCCGGTCACGGGCCCACCGCCCGCGGCCCCCCCGTCCTGGGATCCTTGGGCCGGCGCGGCCGACGACGCCGACCCAGCTGTCGACGGCGAGCCGGTAAGCCCGCCGACGATCAGCACCGCCGCCACCACCGCGGCGGCGAAGGCGGCAATTGCGACGGCGGCGATGGTCAGCGAATGCGACCGGCGCGGCGGTCGGGGCGGGCCGTCGTAGCTGGGCAGCGGCGGCCACCCGGTGCGCTGCGACATACTGCATCCTCCTGTCATCCGGAACATCGGAATTCTTATGTTACGGTATTCTGGTTAATAAGATTCCGCTTCGGTCGATGCCGGGGCCTGGTCGGGCGAGACCGCACGGTTCGCGACAGGGAGCATGGATGTTCTTTTTCAGGTACCTACGGCATGAACTGCGGGCCAGGATGCGCCAGGCCGTGGTGATCGCGCTGGGGCTTGCGCTGGGAGTCGGGCTGGTGGTCACGGTGATCGCCGCCTCCGACGGGGTGAGCAAGGCCCAGTCCGGCGTGCTCAAAGGCCTGTACGGGGTGGGCACCGACGTCACCGTCACCAAGCCGCCGCCGCCGTTCAATCCGGCGTCGGGGACGCGGATCCAGGTAGGCCAGAACGGCGGGCAGGTCTGCAACGACGGCAAGTGCAGCAGCAGCGCGCAGACGATCGATAACCTCACCAGCGCGGAGTACGGGCCGATCGGCTACTCGTCGGTGGCATCGGTGGCACGGCTGCACGACGTAACCGCGGCGGCCGGCGGGCTCACCCTCACCGACAACCAGATCACCATCCCCGCATCGCTGTTGTCCGGCGGCGGCGCGGGCGGCCTGCCCACGCCCAAGTCGTTCACCGTGACCGGGGTCGACTTCGGGCATCCCGACCTCGGCCCGCTCAGCAACGCCACGCTCGCCTCTGGGCGCGAACTCCGGTCCTCGGACGCGAACGCCGACGTGGCCGTCGTGGACGCGGACTACGCGGCATCGAACAACCTCAAGACCGGCTCGACGATCACGATCGCCAAGACCAAGTTCACCGTCATCGGGACCGTCACCCAGTCGGCCGCGGCCAGCCCGCCCGACGTGTACATCCCGCTGGCCCGGGCCCAGGCGCTTGCTACCAGCAACGGGAAGACCCTGAAGAACGACGTGAACACGCTCTACGTCACGGCCGCCAGCGCGGCGGACGTTCCCGCAGTCCAGCGGGAGGTCTCGCACCTGCTTCCCTCCGCCACGGTGAACACCCCCTCCAGCCTGGCCAGCCAGGTCACAGGGTCGGTGTCAAACACCGCTCACCTCGCCGACGACCTGGGCCGCTGGCTGTCGGTCCTGGTGCTTATCGCGGCGTTCGCGATCGCGGCGCTGCTGACGATCGCCGCGGTGAGCAGGCGGGTGCGGGAATTCGGCACGCTCAAGGCGCTCGGCTGGCGCTCCGGCCGGATCATGTCCCAGGTGCTTGGCGAGTCGGTGGCCGTCGGCGTGCTCGGCGCCGCGCTGGGTACCGCCCTCGGCTTCGCCGGGGCGGCCATCATCGACGCGATCGCGCCGAAGCTGTCCGGCACGTTGACTACATCCACCGGCCAGCATTTCGAGTCGTTCGGCCCGTCGGGCTCGGGCAGCTCGAGCCCGACCGTGGCGCACACCGTATCGGTCCCCATGTCGGCGGTGGTGTCCGGCGGCGCGATCACGCTGGCCGTGGTCCTGGCCATCGTCGGCGGCCTGCTAGCTGGAACCGCCGGAAGCTGGCAGATCGCGCGGTTGCGCCCAGCCGACGCGCTGGCGCGGGTGGCGTGATGGCGACGTACCGGCTCAGCCACGTGACCAAGCAGTACCGCAAGGGCAGCCGCACCGTCACCGCGGTCCGCGACCTGAGCGTGGAGATCACCGACGGGGAGTGGCTCGCGGTGCAAGGCCGTACCGGGCACGGCAAGTCCACGCTGCTGCACCTGCTCGGCGGCCTGGACCGGCCAAGCTCGGGCACTGTCGAGCTCGACGGGCGGGATTTCGGCCAGATCCGCGATACCGAGCTGGGGCGGCTGCGCGCGGGAACCATTGGGTTCATCTTCCAGACCTTCAACCTGGTGCCCACGCTGCCCGCGGCCGACAACGTGGAGGCAGCGCTTATCCCCCTCGGCGTCGCCGGGACCGAACGGGCGCGACGCGTGGCCGAGGCGCTGGAGTCGGTGGGCCTGGCCGACCGGGCGCGGCACCGGCCCGCGGAGCTGTCCGGCGGGCAGCAGCAGCGGGTCGCGATCGCCCGGGCACTGGTGAAGCAGCCCAGCGTGCTGCTCGCCGACGAGCCGACCGGCAACCTCGACGAGGAGACCCGCGAGGAGATCGTTACCCTCTTGGAGAAGCTGTGGCGGGAACGCGGGCTGACACTGGTCCTGGTCACCCACGACAGTTCGGTCGCCAGGCGGGCGCAGCGGGTCGGCGTGATGAGCAACGGCCGACTCTCGATCCGCCAGGACACCAGGAGGCGGACCTAACGGAGTGAACCCCACGGGAAGGGAACTGTCACGATGAGCGAGGGCGAGGCCGACCGCATGGAGCGACTGGAACGGCAGCTGACGGATCTGAGCGAGCGGCTGGCCGCTTTGGAGCGAGTTCCCGCGGGCGCCCCGGCCGATGCGGCACCGTCCCGGCCCGGAATGCCGGCCCCACCGCCCCGTCTCAAGCCCGCCGGTGCCGAAGGCCCGGGATCGGCCGGTGCCGACGACGAGTCGGAGTTTGCCTACTCTGGACGCGCCCGGTTCGGTGGCCAGATGCTCTTTATCCAGCAGCGGGGGCGGCTGGCTGACGTGATGAACACCAATCCCGAGCGGGTCGCGAAGGTATTCGCGGCGCTGGCCAGCCCGGCCAGGATCGTCCTGGTCCGCGCCCTGCTCGACGGGCCGCGGACCAGCCAGGAGCTGCGTCAGGAGCTGGACGACCCGTCGGTGGGACAGCTTTACCACCACCTGAAGGAATTGCTCGCGGCCGGGCTGGTTGTCCAGCCTGGCCGCAGCGTTTACGCCCTCCCCCGCGGCAGCCAGATCTCGCTGTGCCTGCAGATCATTGCCGCGGCCAGCATGCTGCCCACCGGGCTGGCCAACCAGCCGCCGGAACCGGAAGAAGAAGGAGACCAGGCCCAGGAGGACGGCGACGGCTAAGGCACGCCCGCCCCGGTGCGCATGCCGCGCAAGGTGACCGACAGCGCCAGGCGGCTGAGCGGGGTGGAGCCGGGGGGCCGGCCGATCGTCGCGCCGCGGCGCGCCCCGAACAGCACCGCGTACAGGACGATGACGGCCAGCGACTCGGCCGGCTCGTCCGGCATGATCTCGCCCCGCAGCTGGCCCTCGGCGATCACCGCGGCGGTGGCCGGCACGGGCGGCGGCACATCTTCGCCGAGGAACTCGGTCAGACGGCCGGGATGGCCGAGCACGTAGAGCATCATCTTGCCGCGCAGGGCAGCGGCCGGCGTGGCCTCGACGGCGGCACGGAATAGCGCGCCGAATGCCGCGGCCAGGATCGCCTCGGT
>Ga0335075_10004667_pt1 | contig 21358 bp, 18 predicted proteins | sample Lox_Sample_24_FD_206723 | JGI IMG/M metagenome (GOLD analysis project Ga0335075, IMG submission 206723) | Soil microbial communities from Loxahatchee National Wildlife Refuge, Florida, United States - Lox_Sample_2.4 | ecosystem: Environmental > Terrestrial > Soil > Wetlands | place: USA...
GTGCACCCAGGGGCCGGGCTCGAACGGCACGGTCACACCCACCCCCGGCGCGGAGCTGTGGCAGAGCAGCGCCGACTACTTCGAGGGCCAGACCATCGAGCGTCTCGACCTGGCCGCGCTCGGCCCGCACGCACCCCTTCCCCCCGGCCTGTCCCGGCTGCCCGGTCCCGGCCAGTACTACGCCTCGCCCGCGCTCGCCGCGCTGCTGCGCACCGTGCCGCGCGACGAGCTCGGCGATCGCTATCCGGGCCGGCTGGCCGGCACGATCGGCGACAAGGCGCTGACCGGACCGGATGAGCTGGTCATCTTCATCGGGTACAAGCCGGCGCAGCTGGCGACGATGGGAGCCCAGGTCGTAACCAAGATCGCCACGGCCCCGCCGAGGCAGGTCTGGTCGCACTACTTCCGGTACGCGTTTGCGGTCGGCGTGCTCGCGGTGCTGTTCCCGATGCTGATCCTGGTCAGCACGGCCACCCGGCTGGCGGCCGCCCGCCGCGAGGAGCGCTACGCCGCGATGCGGCTGGTCGGAGCGACGCCGCGGCAGATCAGCGTCGTCGCCTCGATCGACGCGATGGTGAGCGCGCTGCTGGGCGTGCTCCTGGGCATCGGCATCTTCGCGCTGGTACAGCCCGCGCTGGCGAACGCGTCCCTGATCGGCACGCGCTACTTCGCCTTCGACGTCACGCCCACCGCCACCGACTACATCGGCATGCTCGTCGGCGTGCCGGTCGTGTCGGCCATCGCCGCGCTGCTGTCGCTGCGCCGGGTGCAGATCTCGCCGCTGGGCGTGAGCCGCAAGGTCACTCCTCCGCCACCAAGCTTCTGGCGGGTCGTACCGCTGCTCATTGGGGTTGGCCTGTTCGTCGGGGGCCTGGCCATCACCGACAAGCAGTCCATCGGCGGTCCCGCCTACCCCGGCCTGCTCATCACCATGATCGGCCTGGTGATCGCCGGGCCCTGGCTCACCGCGCAGGCGGCGCGCCTGTTCGCGCGGCTGGTCAGGGGGCCGTCGCCGCTGCTGGCCGCGCGGCGGCTGGCCGACAACCCGAAGGTCGCGTTCCGGACGGTGGCCGGGCTCGTGCTCGCCGTGTTCCTGGGCACGATCGTGGCCGGGCTGCTTCCCGCGGTCAACGCCACGACCGCCACACCGAGCGCCAACGGCCTGAACAACGTCCTGCTCGACACGTTCGGCGGCGGCGCGGGCCCGTTCGGCCCGGCTGGGCTATCCCCGCATGCCAGCGCCACCCTGCTCAGCGAGTTGCAGGGCTTCAAGGGCGCCACGACCTACCCGGTCTACGCCCTGCCGCAGCCACGGCCCACCAAACCAAAGCCCCAGCGCGTGCACCACCGAGGTCCCGGCGCCGGAGGCCCGCAGCAAGGGTCTGCGTACGACAGCATCATCAGCTGCGCCAGTCTCAGGGGGCTGGCCGTGCTCGGCCAGTGCGCACCCGGCGTGACGGCCGTCAAGGTCACCGCGTCGAACCTGCTCTTCAGCGACAACCCGACGTTCAGCACCCGGCCGATCGCCAACGCCAGCAACCCGGCGGTCCCGGACAGCTTCTCCAAGCTCTACCTGGAGGCGGTCCTGATCCGGGTCAGCAACTCCGCGACCCTGGAGCGCGTGCGGACCTTCCTGGACACCCACGCGCCACAGTCCGGGTCGAACCCTCCGAAGACGTTCGGCGAAGCGGTGCAGATCAGGCTGGCCTATGCCGACACCGTGTCCCGGCTGGTGTACATCGCGGTCGCGCTCACCCTGCTCATCGCGGGGTGCAGCCTCGCGGTCACCGTCGGCGGGAACCTGGTGGAGCGCAAGCGGCCGTTCACGCTGCTGCGGGTGAGCGGCACGCCGACCGCCACGCTCTACCGGGTCGTGCTGCTCGAGGCGATCCTCCCCCTCGCCGCCGCCACCGTGGTCGCGGCGGGCGTCGCGTACGGCATAGCGGTGCTGACGGTCGACCGGATGGCGCCGGCCGGCACACCCACCCCCACGCTCGGGCATGCCTACTTCGCGATCATGGGGGTGGGCCTGCTGATCTCGCTGCTGGTCATCCTCGTGACGATGCCCGTGCTCGGACGCATGACCGGACCGGGCAACGTGCGCTTCGAGTAGGCCAGCCGGCCGGCCTCAGCCGCGCTCGTACTGCAGGAGCACGGCGACCACGCCCACGCCCGGGTTGTTCGAGGCGTGCGTGAAGCCGCCCGCGAGCAGCTGGGACGTGCCCGGGATGTGGGCCACGGACTCGACGCTGATCTTCCTCGGCCCGACCGGCAGCGCGGCCGCCGTGAGCTTGCCCGCGGCGTAATGCACGAGGTAGGACCGCTCGGCGCCGACGGCGGGCATGGGGAGCCACAGGCCGCCGTGGCCGTCGGAAGCGACCTGCTGCAGCGGCGACGTGCCGACGCCGAAGGAGCCCTGCGCCACCTTGGCCCACGAGTGCCCGTTGTAGTGCAGGATCACCGTCGGCCCGCCCTCGTCTTCGAGGTTTCCGCTGCCGATCGCGTAGACGCTGTTCTTCGACTGCGCGTCGATGCCCACCACCGCGGGGTCGTTGAGTGCCTGCTTGGCGGGCAGGAGGGCCGCCACCGAGGTCCTGGTCCAGGTGCTGCCGTTCCAGTGCGCCACGTTGGTCCCGCCGAACGACCAGATGCTGCCGGCGGACAGCGCGCTGCCGCCCTCGAGGCCGCGGCCCGATGTCACCTTCGCCCACTTGTGGCCGTTGTAGTGCCAGGTACCGAGTGCACCGCCGGGCGCGAAGGGCTCACCGAACACCCACACGTCGGTCGCGCTGATGACGACCGCTCCCCCGATCTGCTTCCCAAAGGACCTGGCGACCGACCAGTTGCTGCCGTTCCAGCGCAGCGCCCGTGAGGCGTTCCCGGCATCGGTGAACGCCCACACGTTCGTCGCCGATGACGCCTCGGCCGCGACGACCTCCTCGCCACTGCGGCCCGGGAACGAGACCTGCGTCCACGACGCGCCGCTGCGCCTCCACGCGGTCGGCTTGGAGATGCCGTTGAAGGCCCAGCCGCCATTCTTGCCGACCGCGACGACCGAGGTGAAGTCGCCGTTGCCGCCGCTGTGCACGCGCTTGACGACGTGCCAGGCGGGGCCGGACGCGGTCGCCGCCAGCGCCCATGCCGACGCCGCGCCGGTCACGGCCACTGCTGTCGTGATGCTCGCCGCAGCCGCGGCTGCCGTGCGGCCCCACCTCCGTGGCGGCCGCACCGCTTCTTCCCCGTGCGCCGGGATGCTGCGATCTGAACTCCTGCGTGGCATGGGCCCTCCCCTGGGACGGCGCACGGGTGTCGAGCGCCATTAATAGGACCCGTAAGCAGGAAAGTCGGATGAGCCGCAATGATCACAGCTTGATAACCATTCCTGGACGTTCGCTGTGGATCAGCCGAGAGCCCGCATGAGCGGGGCGAAGCACCGGGCCCGGTCGCCGGGCAGCCGCCGGCCGCCGAGCACCATCGCGGTCGACGAGACCCCCGGCGCGAGCCCACGCTGCGCAGCCCACTCGAGCAACCGCGGATGCCGGTCGTCGAGGTCGATCCGCACCGGGCCCGGCGCCGCCGCCGCGGCGTCGGCGATCAGCGTCTTCGCATCGTCAGCGGCCTCCGCGACGACCGGGCCGATGCTGACGTACCGCAGGCCGTCGTAGGCACCCGCGTACCCGGTGACCGCGCCGAGCCGTTCGACCACGCGCAGTTGCCCGGTGAAGCCGGGCAGCCGCCGCACCAGGAGCGCCCGGTCGGTGCCGTTGGCCTGTGCGTCGAGCCTGCGGATGGCCATCAGGTCGCCCGGCCCCGCCAGCCGTGACCGGCCGGGTGACCGGACAGGATCAGCGGGCCGGAAACAGCCCAGGTGGGTCTGGGTCGCGCCGACCGGAACGAAGCCGAGCTTCTCGTAGAGCGGGCGGCCGGCGGGTGTCGCGTGCAGGAACACCGTCGCGTCTCCCGCATCGCCCAGCGCCCGGGTCATCAGGGCGCGGCCCAGCCCGCGGCCTCCGTACCGGGTGGCAACGAGCATCATGCCGATCACCGCGAGCCCCGCGCCATAGCGGGTGAGAACCGTCACGCCCGCCAGTTCGCCGCCCGGGCCACGCACGCCGTACACGACGGCGATATCGAACAGCAGCCTCCACTTGCGTTCCTCGGGCAGCCAGTCCCTGTCCTGGGCCAGCGCGAGGCAGCCGGGCAGGTCTGCCGAGGTCAGCGGCTGGATTTGGCCGAACATGCGTTGATCGTCACCCGCGGCCGCTCCCGTCCGCCACCGAATTATCCGCGGCGGCGCCGTCCGGGATGGCGGCGCTGATCAGCGCGGCCGCCACCGTGCGCGCGGCTGCATCGGCGCCGGGCTCGCGGTCCATCCAGGCGCTGATTCCCGCGCCGTCGTAGACGAGCACGAGCTGGCGGGCGAGGCCCTTGGGGTCGGTCGCGCCCGCCTCGTGCGCGAGACCGGCGAACAGGCCGTGGAGCCAGGCGCGGTACTCGCCGGCGACCTCGTCAACGGCGCCGCCCGGCGGGGCCTCCGCCTTGGCGCCGACGAACGCGCAGCCCCGGAACCCGGGGTCGGTGAAGGACAGCCCCTGCACCTCGAAGACCCCGACGAGCCGCTCTCTGGCGGTCGCGTACCGTGCCTCGAGCTCGGCGCTCATGCGCTGCGCGGTGGCGGCGTGCCGCGCCCGCAAGTAGGCGCGGACCAGCCCTTCCTTGCTGCCAAAGGCGCTGTAGAGCGTGGCCTTTGCCACCCTGGCGTGCTCGATGACCCGGTCGATCCCCACGGACTGCACGCCCTCGGCGTAGAACAGCTCGCTGGCGGCGGCCAGCAGCCTGGCGCGCGCCGCGGCGCTCCGCTCGCGCGGCGCCGGGCCCTTGGCGGCCATCCCTGGCACGTCAGCCTGCCGAGAGCGTCAGATCGCCGTGCGGCCACCATCGGCCGCCAGCACCGCGCCGGTGATATAGCTCGCCCGCGGCGAGGCGAGGAAGCCGACCAGCGCGGCGATCTCCGCCGTGCTCCCGGCTCGGCCCAGGAGGGTGGTGGCACCGAGCGCCGTGGTCCGCTCGGTGGCAGCCCCGCCGGTGTAGACCGGGCCGGCGGCCACCGCGTTGACCCGCACGCCGCTCGGGCTGAACTCCGCCGCCCATGCCCTGGTCAGAGATTCAAGTGCGCCCTTTGTCGCGCCGTAGGCGGCTGCCGGGGCGAGACCGATCCGGCCGGCCATGCTGCTGACGTTGACGATGCTGCCGCTGCCCCGCGCCGCCATTCCCGGCGCGAGCGCCGCCACCAGGAAATACGGGGCCCGGACGTTGCTCGCGAACAGCGCGTCGAACCGCTCGGGCTCGAGATCCGCCGTGGCGCCAAACCAGGAGAACCCAGCGTTGTTGACCAGCACGTCGATCTCTCCGGCCGTCGCGGCGAGCCGTACGATGGCCGCCGGATCGGCGAGGTCGGCTGCGGCGAAGCTTGCCTGGCCGCCCGCCGACTCGATCCCGTCGACCACCTGCGCCCCGCGGCCCGCGTCCCGCCCGTGCACGATCACGTGCAGGCCGTCCGCGGCGAGCTGCTGCGCGATCTCGCGGCCCATGCCCGACGTCGCGCCGGTCACCAGCGCCCGCTGACCGTTGGCACCATTGCCCTGCTGGCCCGGCATTTCATCCTCCTCGGCATCCCGTGTGCACCTCACGCTATCAGACAGATCGGTCTGTCTGTAAAGAGAGCCGAGCCAGGGTGAGCAGCGGGATATTCAGGTGAGCAGCAGGGTCTTCGCGATCGCGGCGCGGGCCGCCAGCGCGGCGTGCGCGTCGGGCGCGCGTTCCAGCGGGAAGGTCTGCCCGATGACCGGCCGGATCCGGCCAGCGGCCGCGTCGGCCAGCGCCATGGCTGCCAGCCGCCGCAGGTCGGCAGGCTCGGGCTGCGGGATGCCGTGCACCGTGATCCCGCGGCCGGCCGCCTCCTCCAGGTCGATGGCGGCGAACCCGCCGTCGGAAACGCCGTGCGCGGAAAAGCGGCCGCCGGCGGCCGTGGCCCCGAACGCGGCACCGCCGAGCTGGCCGCCCGCGCCGTCGAACACCACGTCCGCGCCGCGGCCCCCCGTGAACTCGTGAACCCGCTTGGCCCAGCCCGGCTCGGAGTAGTCCACCGCGAGGTCGGCGCCCGCAGCGCGGACCACCTCGAGCTTGCGCGCGCCGCGTGCGGCGCCGATGACCCGCGCTCCGGCCGCCCTGGCGAGCTGGATCAGCACGACACCCATCCCGCCCGCGGCGGCGGTGACCAGAACCGACTCGCCCGGCCGCACGACGGCGCGTTCAAGGAGGCTCTCCGCGGTGGCGCCGTCGTGCAGCAACGCGCCAGCCTCGGGCAGGCTCAGGCCGTCGGGCACCGGGATCAGGTCGCCGACCGCGACGACGGCCTGCTCGGCGTAGCCTCCCCAGCCGCCGTTGCCCCCGGTGCGTGCGACCACGGGGCGGCCCGCCCACGACGGATCGGCGCCGTCCCCGGTCGCGGTCACCAGCCCGGCCACCCCGTTTCCCGGGACGTAGGGCGGCCGGATCGGGAAGAAATCCACCGCGAGACCGGACCGGATCAGCGTGTCGACGAACAGCACGTCGGCGGCTGCCACGCGCACCACGACCTGCCCAGGTCCCGGCGCGGGGTCGGGCACCTGCCGTGGCACGAGCACCTCAGGGCCGCCGAACCGTCCGACCTCGATGATCTGCATGCCGGCGGCTCCTCCCGATCGTCCGTACCCGTGCACCCTGGTCGCACGCTACGGCCGCGCCGGGGGCGCCGGCATCGGCCATCGGCCCGAGGGGCTCCGGGCCGATGGTCCTAGGACTGCGCGCCGGGGGCTGGCGCGAGGGCGGTGACCGCACGCAGCACGGCCACCAGCGTGCCCGGGCTCAGCCCGTGGTCCGAGCGCGCCGCGACGTGCGCGTCTGGGCGTACGAGCAGTGCGCCATCGCCGGGCAGGCCGGCCTGCTCCGGCCAGGTCGCGCCGCCGTCCGCGGAGCCCGCCGACGGGTCGATCTGGTGGACAGCGACGTCCAGGCCGGTCTCGGCGCGCGCGGCCTCGGCTGCCGTGCGCCAGCGAGCGGCGTCGCCATTGACCAGGACGTGGAACCCCGGGCCACACAGGTCGAGCGTGGAGACCTGCCGTCCGTCAATGCTCAGCCAGGCATGCGGCAGCCGGGTGCCTGCCTGGCCGTGCAGCGCGGCGACCCCATCCCCCTCGGTGCCGTCGGGAACGACGGCGGGCGACTGGTAGCGGTATCGCATCATGATCGCGCCGGAGTCGAGCTGGCGGTCGATGTCCGCGGCGTTGCCCGGGGTCCGCACGCCGTATCTGGCCAGAAAGTCGGTGCGCAGCCTGGCCTGGGAGGCGGCGAGCACCGCGCGTGGCCGGCGCTCGGGCTGATAGGTGTCCAGCAGCGCGGGCGCGGCGTGCCCGGCGAGCACCGCGGCAAGCTTCCACGCCAGGTTGTGCACGTCGGCGATTCCGGTGTTCGCGCCGAAGCCGCCCCACGGCGCGTGCTGGTGGGCCGCGTCGCCGGCCAGGAACACGCGGCCGCGCCGGTAGTCGTCAGCGACGCGCACCCCGGTGTCCCAGGCGCTGCGCGCGAGCAGCTTCACGTCCACGTCTGCGCCGATCGCGGCGCGCACCAGTTCGACGCAGCGCTGCTCCGGGTAGTCGCCGATGCTCTCCCGCCCGGGATCGTACTCAACGTGAAACGACCACTCGTCGGTGTTGTTCTTGGACAAGATGAGGCAGCGAACGGTGTCGTTGGCGACCTCGCACTGGCTGAACGTGCGGCCGGCGACCAGGCTGGCGAGGTCCGCGTTGACGAACAGGTTGAGGTAGTGATGGGTTGGCTCGAGCCTCCAGCTGGTGACGCCCAGGGCCTCCCGGACCGGGCTCGTGGCGCCGTCGGCCGCGATGAGGTAGCCGGCGCGCACGGTCGCTGTGTGGCCGGTGGACAGCTCCGTCACCGAGGCCGTCACGCCGTCGTCGTCCGCCGCGAACCCGGTCAGCTCCGTACCCAGCCGCAGGTCGCAGCCTCGTTCGCGGGCCACGTCCGCGAGCACGGGCTCGAGCAGCACCTGCGGGCAGAAGCAGAAATGCGACGGGCTGGGATCGGCGCCGAGCATGTTCCCCCGCGTTGGGGGTCCGGCCTTGCCTATGTCCAGGGCCGTGGCGTCGAGCAGCGTCGTGCCCTGGCGCGCGCCCCCGAACGCCCCCATCTTCAGCGCGGATTCCGCCGCCTGCTGGACGCGCTGCTCAATCCCGATCTGGCGGAACAGCTCGACGGTGCGGGTGTGCACGCCCCGCGAGCGTGGCAGCGCCGAGGGCCGGGCACGCCGCTCAACGAGCATGGTCTCGACGCCCTGATCGTGGAGGAAGAGCGCCGCGGACAAGCCCACAAGCCCTCCTCCCGAGATGAGTACCGGGGTGCGGCCGGAAGGCGGTGCCATGAAGTCCTCCTCAAGGTACTGTCGGGTAAAATCTTATACTGCACTAAAAATTTTTATCCCACTATACTCAGTTCGGAGGAGGTGACGGTGGACACGTCAACAGCGGAGACGCCGGCTGCGGACACGTCGGCAGCGGACACGTCAGCAGCGGACTCGGCACAGACCGGTTTGCGGGAGCGCAAGAAGCGCGAGACCCGTGCCCGGATCGCCGACACCGCGCTGCGGCTGTTCAAGGAGCGGGGCTTCGACCAGACCACGGTCGCCGACGTCGCCGCCGCCGCGGACGTGTCGGTGAAGACGGTCTTCAACTACTTCCCCGCCAAGGAGGACCTCTTCTTCGACCGCGCCGACGAGATCGAGCAGACCTGGCTGGACGCGGTCGCAGACCGCGGACCGGGCGAGCCGCTGCTGGCCGGCCTGCGGCGCCGGGTGCTGTCCCGGTTCGCCGATCACCCGAACGGGCCGGGCGTGGACTTCCGCAGGGTGCTGGCGGGCAGCACGCACCTGCAGGCGCGGGGCCAGCAGATGTGGGCCAGCCACGAGGACGCGATCGCGGGTGCGCTCGCCGGGCAGCTCGGTGCCGGCGCGGAGGATCCGACGGCGCGCGTGCTCGCGCACCAGGTGCTGAGCATTCACCCGATGATGCTGCGGATGGTCGAGATCTGGACCCAGCAGGGCGAGCCTCCCGGCAGGGTGCGCGACCGCGCGCTGCAGATGATCGGCCGTGCGTTCGACATCCTGGAGCACGGCATGGGCCAGGGACCTGGCAAGGTCGTTTCCGATGACGGCTGAGTAGCCGCCGGTGGCGGGCGGCTCCGGGAATCCGGCGCGGGCCTATGCGGATCGGCGGGCTGGCGAGTTAACGGTTGTGAGCAACGAACGGGCCGAGTTCGCCGACTTCTTCCGGACCGGCTGGGAGCCGTGCCTGCGGGCGGTGCTGGCCGTCGTTGGCAGCCAGCAGCTGGCCGAGGACCAGGTGGCGGAGGCGTTCGTCCGGGCCTGGGCGTCGTGGCGGAAGGTCCGCAGCCATCCGGCACCGCGGGCATGGGTCGTGCGCACCGCGCTCAACGCCGGGGCGTCGTGGTGGCGGCAGCGCAGCCGCGAACTGCCCCTGGCCGGTCATGACCTGACGGCTCCCGGCGACCCCAGCGAGGGACTCGACGCCTCGCTGCTGGCCGCGCTGCGCCACCTGTCACTCCGGCAGCGCGAGGTGATCGCACTGCGGATCTTCCTTGACCTCGACACCGACGCGATCGCCCGGCAGCTGGGGATCGAGGCCGGAACGGTCCGGATGCACCTGTCCCGCGGCGTCACGGCGCTGCGGCGCGAACTCACATGCACGAACGATCACGGAGGCTGATCAATGAACGCCCACGACAGCATGAGCGACACCGATGTGCTGAACGCCGCGCGCGACTCCCTGTCCGGGATGCCGGTGGCCAGCCCCCCGGACGTGGAAATGATCATGGCCAGGGGCCGCGCCCGCCGCCACCGCCGCCGCCTGGTTCCCGGCGTGACCGGAATGCTGGCCGTGGCGGCCGGCGCGGCCCTCGCGGTGACCACACTGGCGCCCGCCAGCCACCAGGCCGCTCCCCCGGCCGGCGGCCGTCAGCGTGCCGCCCACCTGGCCGCCTGGACGGTCACCGAGCTGGCCGACGGCAACATCTCCGTCACCATCCGGGAGCTGAAGGATCCGGCCGGGCTGCAAAGCACGCTGCGCGCGGACGGCGTGCCGGCCAGCGTCACCTTCGCAGGCCAGCTGAACCCGGCGTGCCGGCCCTACCCCGGGGGGACCATTCCGTGGCCCCCGCAGCGGCCTACGCCCCTGCTGAGGCAGGTCTTCCCGAAGCCCTACGGGGTTCTCCCGCCTTCCGCGGACCCGTCACCAGGCCGGAGCCAGGCACCTGGCCACGGCAGCCCGCCACCGGCGACCCCGGCTCCCGGGCGGACCGTCATAGTGATCGCCCGGTCGGCGCTTCCCGGCCACGCCGGCGTGCAGATCGCCGCGACCCATGGCGCCGGCTGGATCGGACCCGTCCGTGTGGTGTACGCCAGCCCGCAGTGCACCAGCAGCTGACCCACCGGCCAGCAGCGGGGCAGGCCCGTGGCTCACCATCGAATTAGGTGGGCCACGGGCCTACTTCCAGATTTCTGGAAAAAGCGCGGGCATGGCGCACGACAGAGCTCCCAGCCGTAACACGCGGGTAGGCTTCCCGATAGGTGGCCGACCAAGATAATTACTTGGTTATGGCGACTGGCCGTCATTTATATGCAGCAGTTCTGGCGGAGGTCCCAGTGCACATTGGATCGGTGCTTCTCATCATCTGGCTGGCCATAGGCGGTTTCGCGGCCGGACAGCGCGGCGATTACCAGGGGCCGATCGGAAATTGCAGCAGGGCCAGCACGATCGCGGTTACGGTCCTGGCCGGCCCGCTCAATTACGTGGGCGTGAATCCAGCCATCAAGTGCACCACGCCGCAGCCCAGCAATTAACTGCCAATGGCCGCACCGTCGGCGTTCAGCGCGGCGATGAGTTCGGGAAGCCGCCCGGTAACCCGCGCTCCGGCTATGGGGTTGCTGTAATCCCGGGAGTGCACGATCTGGCCGTCGCGGACCGTGAGGATCATGAGGAAGCGCATCGAGAACGGCTCGGCCGTCTCGGTGAACTCCCCGTGCAGTTCGTACTCGACGATGACGACCTCAGCGTCGGCGGTCTCGTGGATGACGACGCCGCCCAGCCGCCTGTACCTCCGGCTCGCCGCCCCGGCCCGCAGCCGGGCTCGCAGTTCCTCGCGGGTGTTCTCCACCCGGCCGGGAAAGAGCGGTGCCACGGCGAACGGGATCTCGATGACGAAGCTCGCCGCGTAACAGTCGGCCATGTCGCCGGGATCGGCGCCGATGGCAGCGCGCAGGAATCGCTCGGCGGTCTCGCGAGGGGTGGCGGTCGTTGCGGGCATGAGTCCGGAGATCCTTTCTGGGAGCGCTGGGTGCCGGGGTCCGGCTAGAATCGGAGACCTCGCCCCGGTTACGGCCAAACGTACCGGAGACAGCGCCCCGTTTCCACTCGCCCGGCAGCAAGGGAGGCGCGCAGACGTTATGACCAGCCTGAAGCCGATGCGGTCCGATGCGCGCCGTAACCGCGAGCGGCTGCTCGAGGTGGCCAGGGCGGCGTTCGCGGCCGACGGGCTGTCGGTATCCCTCGACGAGATTGCGCGCCGTGCCGGGGTTGGGCCGGGCACGCTCTACCGCCACTTTCCCGCCAAGGAAGCCCTGTTCGAGGCCGTGCTGCGGGACCGCCTGCAGCACCTGGCGGACGAGGCTGCGGCGCTGCGCCATGCCCAGGACCCCGCGGCCGCCCTGCTCGGCTTCGTCGACCGTCTCATCGCCGAGGCGGCGCTCAAACGGGACCTGGTCGACGCGCTGGCCAGCGCCGGAACCGAGCTCAGCGCCGGGCTGGCCGAGACCGGCAAGCAGATCCGTGGCGGGATCCACCACCTGCTGGTCCGTGCCCAGGCCAGCGGGGGGATCCGGGATGACATCGGCGTCGACGACCTCATGACGATCATCGCGACGATGCTGTTCGCCCTGCGCAGGGCCGGCGCTCAGCCTTCAGACCCGCGCCGGGCCGTTGCCGTGCTCCGCGACGGGCTGCTCGCTGCGCCGCGGCGATCAAGCGATGCCCGACCGTGAGGCGATCGCGGTGATGGTGCACCCGTGGCCACCGGGTATCCCCTGACGGCTAAGGCCTGAGCCTGGGTTCGTCCTATGTCAGCGCTCGCTGGTTTTAGAATGATGGGATGAGCGAGATCAGCGTCGTCGCGGTTCTTGACGACCCGGTCAGGCGCCGGCTCTACGAGTACGTCGCGCAGCAGCCGCACGGCGTCAGCCGCAACGAGGCCGCGCAGGCCGTCGGCATCCAGCGCACGCTCGCCGCGTTCCACCTCGACCGGCTGGCCGAGGCCGGGCTGGTCAGCGTCAGCTTCCGCAGGCCGGAGGGGCGGACCGGGCCAGGAGCCGGGCGGCCGGCCAAGCTCTACCAGCGCGGCGCGACCGAGCACCAGGTGAGCGTGCCGCCAAGGGATTACCGGCGCGCCGCAGAGCTGCTGGCCGAGGTCGTCGACGTCACCGGCGCCGAACCGCAGCTGCAGCGGTCGGCCCGGAGCAAGGGTGCGGCCGCCGGCCGCACGGCGCGGCGGCAGGCCCCCGGGGAGGCCGATGACGAGCTGGTCGAGCGGGAACTGGGTGCTCAGGGCTACCAGCCCTACCGGGACGGCGCCAGCATCCGCCTGCGCAACTGCCCGTTCCACGTGCTCGCCGACCGCTATCCGCCGCTGATCTGCGGCATGAACCTCGCGCTGCTGGACGGACTGCTGGCCGGCGCCGCCGCGACGACGCTGGAGGCCGGGCTCGATCCGCGGCCCGGCGACTGCTGCGTCGTGGTGCGCGTGGCGGCCGGTACTTCTAAAACTAACTAACATTGACATATAGGCTGCGCCGATGGTCTGATGGGCCCGTGGCCCGATACCACCTCGCGCAGCTCAACGTCGGCCTGGTGCGCGCGCCGACCGACTCCCCGGAACTGGCGGACTTCATGGCCGGGATCGAGCCGGTCAACGCGGCCGCCGACGCCACGCCGGGCCTGGTCTGGCGGCTTCAGGACGGCGACGGCCCCGGTGCCACCGCGCTGCGTCCCCGCGGCCCCGAGCTCATGGTGAACATGTCGGTCTGGGAGAGCCTGGAGACCCTGCGGGACTTCGTGTACCGCAACGGCCCGCACCTGGACTTCATGCGCAGGCGCCGGGAGTGGTTCCACCGGATGGCGCAGCAGCACCTCGTGCTTTGGTGGGTGCCGGCCGGCCACATTCCCGACCTCGATGAGGCGCTGTCCCGGCTCGACGAGCTTCGCAGCGACGGCCCGTCCGCCCGGGCGTTCACGTTCCAGGATCCGTACCCGGTGCCCGCGGAGCCGACCGCCGGCCGCTTCTGATGCTGAGTGCCCGGGCCTGCGCAGGCCCGGGCACCCGGCGATCACTGGACGTGGTGATCAGGCGACGTCGAACCGGTCGAGGTTCGTCACCTTGGTCCACGCCGCGACGAAGTCGTTCACGAACTTCGTCTTGGCGTCGTCGCTCGCGTACACCTCGGCGAGCGCCCGCAGTTCGGAGTTGGACCCGAACACGAGGTCGACACGGGTGCCGGTCCACTTGACCGCGCCCGTGGCGGCGTCGCGGCCCTCGAACAGCGTCGCGTCCTCGGACGTCGGCTCCCACGTCGTGCCCATGTCGAGCAGGTTGACGAAGAAGTCGTTGGTCAGCGACCCGGGGGTGGCGGTGAACACACCGTGCTTCGAGCCGTCGTAGTTCGCGCCGAGGACGCGGAGGCCTCCGACGAGCACGGTCATCTGCGGCGCGGTGAGCGTGAGCAGGTTCGCTTTGTCGAGCAGCAGGTACTCGGCCGGCAGCCGGCTGCCCTTGCCGACGTAGTTGCGGAACCCGTCCGCCCGTGGCTCCAGCGCGGCGAACGACTCGGCGTCGGTCTGCTCTTCGGACGCGTCGGTGCGGCCCGGCGTGAACGGGACCTCGACGTCGACCCCGGCATTCCTGGCCGCCTGCTCGACGGCCGCGTCGCCGGCGAGCACGATCAGGTCGGCGAGCGAGACCTGCTTGCCGCCGGCCTGAGCGGAGTTGAAGGAGTCCTTGATCCCCTCGAGCGTGCGCAGCACCGCCGCCAGCTGGTCGGGGTTGTTGACCTCCCACCCGCTCTGCGGCTCGAGGCGGATGCGCGCTCCGTTCGCGCCGCCGCGCTTGTCGCTGCCGCGGAACGACGAGGCGGCCGCCCAGGCCGCCGACACGAGCTCGGGGACGGACAGGCCCGACCCGAGGACCTGCGCCTTCAGGGAGGCGACGTCCGCGGCGTCGATGAGCTCGTGCGTCACGGCCGGAACGGGATCCTGCCAGATCAGCGTCTCGGACGGGACCTCGGGACCGAGGTAGCGAACCACCGGGCCCATGTCGCGGTGGGTCAGCTTGAACCACGCACGGGCGAAGGCGTCGGCGAACTCGTCGAAGTTCTCCAGGAAGCGCCGCGAGATCGGCTCGTAGATCGGGTCGAACCGGAGCGAGAGGTCGGTCGTCAGCATCGTCGGGGGACGGCGCTTCGACGGGTCCGCGGGGTCGGGGACGGCGTCGGCGCCCGCCCCGTTCTTCGGCTGCCACTGGTGCGCGCCCGCCGGGCTCTGCGTCAGCTCCCACTCATAGCCGAACAGCGTCTCCAGGAAGCTGTTGTCCCAGGTGATCGGCGTGGGCGTCCAGGTAACCTCGAGGCCGCTGGTGATCGCGTCGCGGCCCTTGCCGGTGCCGTAGCTGCTCTTCCAGCCCAGGCCCTGCAGCTCGAGCGGGGCGGCCTCGGGGTCGGGCCCGACCGCGTCGTCCGGGCCCGCGCCGTGCGTCTTGCCGAACGTGTGGCCACCCGCGATCAGCGCGACGGTCTCCTCGTCGTTCATCGCCATCCGGCGGAACGTCTCGCGGATGTCGCGGGCGGCAGCGAGCGGGTCCGGGTTGCCGTTCGGGCCCTGCGGGTTGACGTAGATGAGGCCCATCTGGACCGCACCCAGCGGATTCGCGAGCTCACGGTCGCCGCTGTAGCGCTCGTCGCCGAGCCAGGTGGTCTCGGGACCCCAGTAGACGTCCTCCTCGGGCTCCCAGGTGTCCACGCGGCCGCCGCCGAAGCCGAAGGTCTTGAAGCCCATCGTCTCCAGCGCGACGTTGCCGGTGAGGACCATCAGGTCGGCCCACGAGATCTTCTGGCCGTACTTCTTCTTGACCGGCCACAGCAGACGGCGGGCCTTGTCCAGGCTGACATTGTCCGGCCAGCTGTTGAGCGGCGCGAAGCGCTGCTGGCCGGCGCCGGCTCCGCCGCGGCCATCGTTGATCCGGTAGGTGCCAGCGCTGTGCCACGCCATCCGGATCATCAACGGGCCGTAGTGGCCGAAGTCCGCTGGCCACCACTCCTGTGAGGTGGTCAGCACGTCGGCGATGTCGCGCTTCACCGCGCCGAGGTCGAGGGTGTTGAACGCCTCGGCGTAGTTGAACTCCTCGCCCATCGGGCTTATCACGTCGGGGTTCTTCGCAAGGATCTTCAGGTTCAGCCGGTTCGGCCACCACTGGCTGTTGGCGTCGCCCTTGGTGGGGTCCACAAGGCCGTGCACGACCGGGCATCCGCCGGTCTCGGTGGCCCCGGCCTCGGGAGTCGGGCCCTCGGTGACTGTCGGGTCATGGTTCTCGGACAAGGCAATTCCTTTCCGCGCAATAGATGGTCGTTGGTCAAGAACTTCGGGCGGTGGAGCAGTCGGGGCACAGGCCCCAGTACACGACCTCGGCCTCGTCGATCGAGAACCCGTGGTCGTCGGAAGCTGTCAGGCAGGGCGCCTCGCCGGTGGCGCAGTCGACGTCGGCCACGACGCCGCACGACCGGCACACCACGTGATGGTGGTTGTCCATCACGCGCCCCTCGTACCGGGCGGGGCTGCCGGCCGGCTCGATCCGGCGGATGAGCCCGGCGGCGGTCAGCGCGTGCAGGGCCTCGTACACGGCCTGGAGCGAGACGTGGCCCACACGATCGCGGACGCGGGAGGCGATCGCCTCGACGTCGAGATGGTCCCCGTTCCGGACGGCCTCGAGCAGCGCGACGCGTCCGGCCGTGACCCGCAGGCCGGCACCGCGCAGCTCCTCGGCGATGCTCGGCGGCGCGGTCATGACGCCAACCCTACAGCCCTAAACACGAACGATTCAAGAAAACGAAGCGATCCTATTAGAGGGAAGCAGCGGCTCGACCTGGACCGAGGGGTAGCGGCCGGACAGCTTGCGGTCAAGGGTCACCAGCGTGGCGCCGCTAGCCTGGGCAAAGGCCGCCAGGTAGTCGTCGGTCCACAGCTTGTGGCTCTTGTCGTCACGCGCGGAGATCGCGCGCCAGACTGCATCCAGTTCGGCTGGCTCATCTGCCCATAGAACGCGCTCGTCAGCCCAGAGCTGATCGTAGGTTCGCCATGCCTGGCTGCGGTCGATGGCATCCTCGCCCATGATGGCAGGGTTGGATAGCAGCCGCAGCAGTCCCATCTGTGTGACCCGGCAGAAGGCGATGTCATCCGTTTCCCCGCCGAACCACTGCGCGGCGATCGGCTGGTGGACATGCCTCCCCCAGACAGCGGCCAGCCATACGCCGACGTCAACGAGCTTCACTGGGCGGCGAACCTGTCAACATCCTCGGCATCGAGCGCGTCCGCGATGTCGTCGTTGGTAACAAGGACCGCTGGCGTGGCGTCACGCGCGATCAACGGCAGCGTCACGCGCCCTGCCTTCTCCTTTGCCGTGGCAGAAAGACCCACCTCGCGCGCTACCGCCCGGGTAACGAGATCCTTGAGGCTCTCGCCATCCTCAGCGGCGCGCGCTTTCGCCGCTCGCATCAGGGTCGGAGGCAGATCAACTGTGGTGCGCATAAAAGCATATTAGCATCATGCTTGCTTTAACAGGTCGTCAGCCGCGGTGATGCCCAGCTCGACGGCCCGCTCGGCGATGTCGTCCCAGCAGGCTGCACCGATCCAACGAGCGGCTTTCAAACGAGCGCTCAGGAGAGGCAAGGACAAGTAGCCGTGCCTCTCCTGAGCTGCCGGGTAGACGGATTTCTTCGGGGAGATCAGCTGCAGCCGCTGGTGGAACCGCAGCCCTCGCAGACGTAGCAGCTTCCGGCGGGCCGCATCTTCGTGCCGCAGTTCAGGCACAGCGGCGCGTCGGCACTGCGGCCCTGGTGAGCCTCGATGAGCTCGGTCGAGCTGTGCGGGGCGAACGAGTCCGCCGTGGCGTCACGTTCCAGCTTCTGACTCTCCTGGTGCTGTGGCTGCTCGACCGGCACCGACTGGGCCAGCTCGTCGGGGTCGACCTCGTCGGCCGGGGCGGCCGGATCCGCGCCGGTCAGCGCAGCCGATCGCTCGGCCACCGACAAGATGCCCAGCTCGGAGCGCTCGTCGTAGGACAGGTGGTCCAGAGCCAGGCGGCGGAAGATGTAGTCCATCACCGAGCTGGCCATCCGGATGTCCGGGTCGTCGGTGATCCCGGCCGGGTCGAACCGCATGTTCGTGAACTTGGCCACGTACGACTCCAGCGGGATCCCGTACTGCAAGCCGACCGAGATCGCGATCGAGAACGCGTCCATCACGCCGGCCAGCGTCGAGCCCTGCTTGCCGAGCTTCAGGAACACCTCGCCGATCCCGTCGCCCGGGTAGCTCGACGCGGTCATGTAGCCTTCGGCGCCCGCCACGGAGAACCGGGTGACCGTGGCCGTCCGCTGCTTGGGCAGCCGCCGCCGCACCGGGCGGACCTCGTGCGGCGCCGCGGGCTCGGCCTCGGCCTCCGTTTCGACCGGCTTCTTCTTGGCGATCGACAGCGGCTGGCCGACCTTGCAGTTGTCGCGGTAGATCGCCAGCGCCTTCAGGCCGAGCTTCCAGCCCTCGAAGTAGATCTTCTCGACGTCCTCGACCGTGGCCGACTCTGGCATATTGACAGTCTTACTCACAGATCCGGACAAATGTGGCTGAATCGCCGCAAGCATCCGAACGTGGCCCATAGCGCTGATCGACCGCTCGCCCATGGCGCAGTCGAAGACTTCGTAGTGTTCAGGCCGCAGGCCGGGGGCGTCGACCACGTGACCGTGCTCCGAGATGTATTCGACGATGGCCTCGACCTGCTCAGCCTGGTAGCCGAGATTCTTGAGGGCTCGCGGCACAGTCTGGTTGACGATCTGCATGGAGCCGCCGCCAACCAGCTTCTTGAACTTCACCAGCGCCAGGTCGGGCTCCACGCCGGTGGTGTCACAGTCCATCATGAGGCCGATGGTGTTGTGGCTCACCAGCCCGTTCGCCACGTAGGTCACGTTGTCAGGCACAGACAGGTCGTAGGTCGGCTGAACTCCGCCGTCCTCGTTGCTCGCCACCCGCTCGAAGAGATACCCGAGCGCTCGTTCCAGCCGCTCATCCAGCGTCTCCTCGAAAAGGCGGCGAGCGATAGTCCTCGACACACCGCCGCGCTTGGCGAGGGACTGGCGGATCGCGTTGCGAGCCCAGTGCCCTGGAGGAGCAAGCTCGCTCCATACACCTGGCAGCAAGAAGACATAATCGCACCGAGCAGAGACCTCGGGCTCAAGGTAAGCCATCTGCCGCGACTTGCGCTCACTAATGAATCCTACGAGTTCATCAAAATTGAGCGCGTGGTCGATGTTGCGGAGCCGAACCATAAAGATAGGGCGATCGCCCCAACCCGTCGTCGACTTAACCGTCGTAGTAGCCAATCCCACCGCAAGTAGTAGGGACCGCACCTCTGACGCGAACTGCTCTGAGACAGTAGAGAAGCATGGAACGCCCTTGCTGAGGGTGCCATCTGCCTCGAAGACGCCTCGGAGGAAGGCAGAATAAGCGCCCTCATGATTAGTCTCAAGGATCGCGGAAGGCACGTGCGGTATCCAGCCCTTGCCTTTGTGCCCAGGCTCGGGTAGGTGCTTTGCAAGGCCGGCGGCTTGCCACCAGCGCGCTAGGCGCACCGACTGGAAGCTGACCTGCTGATATCCCTGACGCTGCCATACCACTGGCTCAAGGTTGAAAAGAGTCTTGCCGAGAATGCGAAGCCGCTCGACCACGTCTAGATCTGTATCTGCGACGCAGAAGCTGAGACCACTCGCATGGAGACTGCCATCTCCCATAAAATAACCGACAAGTTCGGCCAAATCAGGAGTGACAGCTTCGGGCACTTGCACATTCCGGTCATCGGTGTACCACGCCTGATCTAGCACTGGGAGTGGAACCTGGCGTGGCTCCCCAACTAGCGTACGCATCTGGAGCGGAACAATGTCGCCAGGCGCGATGTCGGCCAGCCGCTTCCACTCCCATGCGCCCGAACTCGGATCCAGAACCTTGACCCGATGGGTCAGCGTGCCCTGGATTTTGTATCCACCCTCCGTACGAATGCGGCGGGTGGGCTCCTCGCCGTTGACAAAGAACTTGATAGCCTGGCGCGGGCCATCGTCAGTGGACACTACGAGCTCAATGTTCTGCCATCGGTCGCCGTATACATCGCCCAGCTCGGCTAGGCGAGTTAGTCCGCGATCGGTCGTGATCAGAGAATCGCCCGTTAGACAGCCGGTCGGCGCCAGAAGCGATGCCTGGGCATTCCGATACCCGCTCTTCTCACCTCGCTCAAGGCATTCCTTCCAGACTCTGTTGGCAGCAGCGAGGATGGATGCGTCCATTCCACCCAACGTCTTGATCTCCGCGCTGGCGGCCGCATGCTTGGTCATGACCCGCTTATGCGCGGTTGCGTTGCGGGCGTAGCCGTCGTAGGGGCCAACCACCCCGGCCAGCTCGGCCGAGCGACGGTAGGCAGTCCCGGTCATCAACGCGGTGATAGCGGCGGCGATCGCCTGGCCGCCCTCGGAGTCGTAGGCGTGCCCAGTGGCCATCAGCAGTGCACCCAGATTGGCGTAGCCGATGCCCAGCTGACGGTAAGCCCTGGTAATGGTCGATATCTTTTCGGTCGGGAAATCAGCGAAGCAGATCGAGATGTCCATCGCCGTGATGATCAGTTCGGTGATCTTCTCGAACCGGTCGGCGTCGAACGTGTCGTCATCGCGCAGGAACTTGAGCAGGTTGATGCTGGCCAGGTTGCACGACGAGTTGTCTAGATGTACATACTCACTGCAAGGATTACTAGCCGTGATCCGTCCGGATTCCGGGGTGGTGTGCCAGTCGTTGATCGTGCTGTCGTACTGGATGCCCGGGTCGGCGCATTCCCAGGCCGCCTGCGCCATCTGCCGGAACAGCTGCTTCGCCTCGACGGTCTGGACCACTTCGCCAGTCTGCCGGGCGGCGAGGCCGAACGTGCCGCCGTGCTCGACCGCGTGCATGAACTCGTCGCTGACCCGCACCGAGTTGTTGGCGTTCTGGTACTGGACGCTGACGATGTCCTTGCCGCCGAGGTCCATGTCGAAGCCAGCGTCGCGCAGGACCCTGACCTTCTCCTCCTCGCGCGCCTTGGTGACGATGAACTCCTCGATGTCGGGGTGGTCGACGTCGAGCACCACCATCTTGGCCGCGCGCCTCGTGGCGCCGCCCGACTTGATCGTCCCGGCCGAGGCGTCGGCGCCGCGCATGAACGAGACCGGGCCGCTGGCGGTCCCTCCCGAGGAGAGCAGCTCCTTGCTCGACCGGATCCTGGACAGGTTGACCCCGGCGCCCGAGCCGCCCTTGAAGATGAGGCCCTCTTCCCGGTACCACTCGAGGATCGAGTCCATCGTGTCGTCCACGGCCAGGATGAAGCAGTTGTGCACGCGCAGGCTCGCGGAGCTGCCGGACAGGTACTCGCCGCTCTCGGTCTGGATGTCGTAGACCTCCATGGGGCCGAGCCGCTCGATCTTGGTGATCGTGACGAGCTGGCGGTCCGAGCCGCCGACGTCGGGCGACACGTCGAGCAGATGGTCGCCCGCGCGAAGGAACCCGGCCACGGTGAACTCGCCAACGACCAGGTCGGTCGCGCGCCACACCAGATGGTCAGCGGTCACGTCGAGCGACTGGCCCTCGGAGGTGTGCACCCGGAGCACGTCCTTGACGCCGTTTGCCTTGACCGCGACGACCCGGGTCGCGCCGTACGCGTCGTGGACCTTGATGCCGACCGCGTTCCCCTCGACCAGGCTGCCGATCGGAACCGGGCCCTGCGGCGTGCTGACCAGCGCGTCGTAGGGCTGGCAGGCCGAAACCTGCTGTGGCGATGAGGTCCCGACGTTGAACCAGACCGGCGAGTTGAAGGCGAACACCTGGTGGACCAGCGCGTAGGTGAGCTCGTG
>Ga0335075_10004668_pt1 | contig 21354 bp, 21 predicted proteins | sample Lox_Sample_24_FD_206723 | JGI IMG/M metagenome (GOLD analysis project Ga0335075, IMG submission 206723) | Soil microbial communities from Loxahatchee National Wildlife Refuge, Florida, United States - Lox_Sample_2.4 | ecosystem: Environmental > Terrestrial > Soil > Wetlands | place: USA...
GGATACGCATTGCTCCCCAGGAACCGCACAAATGCCGGATGCCGCAGGTGCATCCGCTCCAAGGCCTTCGCTCCGTAAATCTCCTCCAGCAGCGAAAACTGCACCAGCAGCGACTCGAACTCCGACCCCGTCAGCCGCCACGCGATCCGCCGCACACGCCCGGCCAGTTGCAGCCGCCGAGGATGCTTCGCCGAGGGCTGCAGCAGCCGCTCAAGACGCGAGCGCAGATTCGGCGTACGTCCCACATACGGCTCCGTGTGCGCCTCCGCTCCATACAACGCAAAAACGGCCGCATCCCGCGGCAGTTGCCCCAGCGCCGTCTTCGCATCTGCCGGATCGAAGCCGATCTCTTCCGTCAACAGCCCCGCAGACTGCTTTGCTTCCGCCGCGTGCCGCTGTCCGGCCACATCCATCCAACAAACCCCGCTAACCCCGCTAACTCCGCTAACCCGCTGCTTTTCACTCCCCCGCCACCGTCATTCCGTCGATCCGCAGCGTCGGCGCCGCCACCGATCCCCGAAACGCCAGGTCGTTCCCAATCGCCGTCACGTTCTTGAGCATCTCGGCCAGATTCCCGGCGATCGTCACTTCCTCCACCGCGTGCGTCAGTTCCCCGTTCTCGATCCACAACCCCGTCGCTCCGCGCGAGTAGTCACCCGTCACCACATTCACGCCGAACCCCATCAGTCCGGTCACGTAGAGCCCCTTCTGGACGCCCTTCAAAATCTCTTCCGGCGTCAGCGTGCCCGCTTCCAGATAGAGATTCCCGCACCCGATCCCCGGCGTCCCCGCCAGACCCCGCGCGGCGTTGTGCGTCGACCGCATGCCCAGCTTCCGCGCCGTGTAGGTGTTCAGCAGGTAACTGCGCAGCACGCCGTTCTCCACCACCACCGTCCGCAGCGAAGGCAGTCCCTCGCCGTCGAAGGGCGACGTCCCAAACCCGCCAGCCCCCGTCGGCAGCATCATCGCGTTGTCGTCCACAATCGTCAGCCCCGGCGCGGCGATCGTCTCGCCCAGCTTCCCGGCCAGGTACGAAGCCCCCCGCCAGATCGAGTCGCCCGAGGCCGCGTCGAACACCGACCCGATCAGCGACCGCGCCGTCTCCGGGGCAAAGACGAGCGGAACCCGCTGTGTCGCCACTCGCCGCGCCCCCAGCCGCTGCACCGTGCGCCGCGCCGCCTCCTTGCCTACCTCCTCCGGCGACTCCAGGTGCCCAAAACACCGCGCGCTCGACCACCAGCCGTCCCGCTGCATCTTGCCGCTCTCGTCCTTGGCCAGCGGCGCCGCCGACACGCCGGCAAAGCTCGTCCGGTAGCTGCCCACGAACCCCCGCGAGTTGGCCAGCACCTTGCGCCCTGTCGCCGCCTCAAAGCTGCCGCCGTCGGAGTTGGTGATCCGCGCATCGGCTCCCAGCGCCGCCGCCTCCGTCCGCCGCGCCCACTCGATCCGCTCCGCATTCTCGAGTGAGTACACGTCCTCGAAGTAGAGGTGCAGGTTGCCCGGGACCGCGCCGAACTCTTCCTTCTCGGGCAGCCCGGTGAACGGGTCTTCCTCGGTCACCTTCACCAGCGCCATCGCGCCTTCCACCAGTTGCCGAACCCCGTCCGCCGTCAGGTCGCTCGTCGAAGCCGACGCCGACCGCTTGCCCACCAGCACCCGCAGCCCGATCCCCCGCGACCCTGATTCCTTGAGCGTCTCCACCTCGCCCATGCGCACCGTCACGCTGAACTCATCACCCTCGCGCACGACGGCCTCCGCGTCGCTGGCGCCGGCTTTCACGGCCAGGGCGACAACATCGGCGGCAAGGGATTCAAGGTCGAGGGCGGTTTCGGCGGTTGTAGTAGCGATTTGGGGCATGTTCTGAAACTATCAAAGCCGCCATCGGCACGCTACTTGCGCAGCAGCCTTTGGTGGTATCTCCGGCCCCAATCATCATCGAGGTAGCGCCGGAAGCCGTAATAGCACTGCGCCCCGTCGCGGCCCCAGCAATAGGTGTCATTCCAGGCGCACTCCAGCCGATGTGGAAGGAGCAGGTCTTCGTAGTCGGTGCAGGTCTTCAGTGCGAGCTTCTGCTTGCGGCGGACACCCCGATGGGCCACGCGCTTGTCGTCTTTCGCGCTGGCAGTACCCGTAATCGCCGCATAGGGGCGGCGATAGAAACGGCTCATGACAAACTCCAGGTCGCAGTTGCGTACCTATGTCATGGCCGATCCTTCCTTTCGCGCCGGCCTACCTGCCAGTGCTGCCCACAGTCATCCGATCCAGCTTGATCGTCGGCATTCCCACGCCCACTGGCACGCTCTGCTCACCCTTGCAGCAGGTGCCGATGCCTTCATCGAGCTTGAAGTTTCTTCCCCGTCGCTCTCGTATGTCACGCTGCCAACAGCCGTAACTCGATCTTCGATCCGGTTGCTTCGGCATAGCGCAGCAAGGTCTTGGTGCTGGGGAGGGCTTGTCCACTTTCCAGGCGCGCAATAGCCGACTGGCTTGTGCCCATGCGCGCGGCAAGTTCGGCTTGGGATAGACCTGCGCGCCTACGCGCACTGATCAATTCAACTGCGATCTCAAATTCGGGCGCGAGCGCATCGTATTCAGCCTTGACCTCTGGGTCTGCCAGGAGTTCAGCCTTGATTTCTTCGAAAGAGATGGTCATTGAACCTCCTTTGCCCGCTGAAGCGCCAACTCCATTTCGGCGCGCGGAGTCTTCTGTGTCTTCTTGAGGAATACCCGAACGACGACGATTCGCTTTCCCGTAGCAGTTACATAGAGGCCACGCGCTATTCCATCGCGTCCGGTCAATCGAACCTCCCATAGCTTGCCTTCGAGATGCTTGACGTGAGGTTCGCGAAGATTTTCGAGTCCAACTTGGGAAACAAACTCGCCAAATCTGACAAAGCGTGCCCGAATGTCGGATGGGAGAGCTCTGATTTCTGCTCGTACCGTGTCGTTCAGGACTTCAACTTGCCAACACACCTTCTCAGTATATCTCAAATTTGAGATAATTGCTCGATCTTTTACCTTCCCGTGCCGCCAACGGTCATTTTGTCCAGCTTGATCGTCGGCATCCCCACGCCCACCGGCACGCTCTGCCCATCCTTCCCGCACGTCCCGATGCCTTCGTCGAGCTTCAGGTCGTTCCCGACCATCGAAACATACTTCAGCGCCTCCGGCCCGTTGCCGATCAGCGTCGCGTCCCGCACCGGCGCCGTCACCTTGCCGTCCTCGATCAGGTACGCCTCGGACGCCGAAAACACGAACTTCCCGTTCGTGATGTCCACTTGACCGCCGCCAAAGTTCACCGCGTAGAGCCCGCGCTTCACACTGCGCAAAATATCCTCCGGCGCGTCGTCGCCGGCCAGCATGTAGGTATTCGTCATGCGCGGCATCGGGATCGCCTGGTAGCTCTCCCGCCGTCCCGAACCCGTGTTTGCCATCCCCATCAGCCGCGCCGAGAGCTTGTCCGACAGATAGCCCTTCAGCACGCCGCCCTCGATCAGCACCGTCTCCTGCGTTGGCGTTCCCTCGTCGTCCACGTTCAGCGATCCGCGCCTTCCGGCCATCGTTCCGTTGTCCACCACGGTCACCTTCGGGCTCGCCACCGGCTGCCCGATCAGCCCGGTGAACGCCGAAGTCTTTTTGCGGTTAAAGTCGGCCTCAAGCCCGTGCCCCACCGCCTCGTGCAGCAGGATGCCCGGCCATCCCGGCCCCAGCACCACTTCCATCTCGCCCGCCGGCGCCGGCACCGCGCCCAGTTGCAGAATCGCGCCCCGCGCCGCCTCCCGCGCCAGGGCCTCCGGCCCTTTGGAGCCTTGGAATTGATCCAGCCCGGCACGGCCCCCGCCGCCAGCCGCGCCCTTCGTCGTCACCGCGCCTTCCTTGGCGATCGCGAACACGTTCAGCCGGCACAACGGCTGCGTATCGCTGGCGAACGCCCCATCGGAGGCCGCAATCAAAACCCGCCGCAGCTCCTCCGAGTAGCTCGCCCGCACCTGCACAATGCGCGCGTCGAAGGCCCTTGCCGCCCGGTCCGCACGCAAAATCAGCTCCAGCCGCGCCGCCAGGTCCAGGTCGTAGCCGCCCACCGGCATCGGGTACAGCTCCGCTGAAGGCGTCTCCACAAACCCCTGCACCGGCTGCTTGGCCGGCCCTGAGGCGATCAGCGCCGCCGTGCGCGCCGCGTGCAGCAGCCGCTCCGGGCTCAGGTTGTCCGTGTACGCATACCCCGTCCGCTCGCCCGAGAGCACGCGCACCCCGCACCCCGCGCTCGTCCCCTGGCTCGCCGACTTCACAATCTGCTCGTCCACGCCCAGCGCCGTCGCCATCACGGATTCAAAATACAGATCGGCATAGTCGCCGCCCGCCGACAGCGCCTCGCCCAGGCACCGCTCCAGCAGCCGCTCCGTGATCCCGAATTTTTCAAAGAAATACCGCTTGTGGTTCGCCGCAGGGGAAGCATCGCCATTCATCATGATCTTTCCAGTCTACGCCCGTTCCGCTCGAACGTCCGTGCCGGCTCCCGCCGCATCAGGGCAAGCGCGCCAACGTTTTCCATTCTGAAGTTGGATCTTTCCTCGCGCCGTGGGCGCAATGTTTGTTAGCCCCGCGCTTTAGCGTGGGGGAAACCGTACAGAAAATGCCCTGAGCCCCGTAGGGGTGGCGCGGGCGGCAAGAACGGCCCCTTGACGCCGTCACTGCGATCGTCCTGCCCGCCGCACAGAAATCCCGCACCCGTTCCTTCTTTGGTCCCCGCCCCACGCGTATCTGTCCCGGTTCCTCACTTCGTGCTACATTCGTCCCATGAAAAAGCTCGCCGCCCTCCTGCTCTTCGTCGTCATCGCCACACCGGCGTTTGCGAAGCATCACCGCCATCACCACAAGCACCACCATCCGGCGGCCCACCAGTCCGTCTAGCACTGCTCCCGTCCGCGCTCCGCGGGCACTCTTGCTGGCCGGCTCGCTGCAGCGCCTGTCACACGCGTCTGAGCATGCGCGTGCTAAAGTTCCAACCATGGCAGACGACCAGGATCTCCGCTACCCCATCGGCCATTTCTCGCCTCCCGCCGCCAGCATGCCCGGCGTTCGCGCGGCGCATATTGAGATCCTTCGCCAGCTTCCCGAGCGACTGCGCGAAGCCGTCTCCGGCCTCGACGACGCGCAGCTCGATACCCCTTACCGCGAGGGCGGCTGGACCGTCCGCCAGGTCGTTCACCACGTCGCCGACAGCCACGCCAACTCGTACGTGCGGTTCAAGCTCGCCCTCACCGAGAAGTGGCCCACCATCAAGCCTTACGACGAAGCCGCCTGGGCCCGCCTGGCCGACAGCCGCGAATCTGTAGCCCCGTCGCTCGCCTTCATTGAAGCTCTTCACACCCGCTGGGTCGCCCTGCTCGAGCCCCTCGGCGAAGAAGACTTCCAGCGTGGCTTCAACCACCCCGAGATGGGCCGCCAGACCCTCGCCAAGTCCCTGGCGCTCTACGCCTGGCACAGCCGCCACCACACCGCCCACATCACTGGCCTGCGCCAGCGCCGGGGCTGGTAGAGCCCGCCATGGCCCCGAAAGCCGCTACGGGAGAGCCCCCATCTCCAGAGCGCCTCGTCCAAACCATTCAGGACTACCTCGACGCCCACCCCGCCGCCGCCATCCTTGAAGACGGCCGCGTCGCTTTTGACCTCCGCACCGCCCGCTGCGAGGTCTCCGAGTCCCACGGCCGCTGCCTTCTCCAGCTCTGGAGCCCCGAGCGCAACCTGGTGCGCACCGTCGTCGGTGCCGAGCTTCGGGCCCACAGCCTGCGCCTGGCCACCCGCCGCATGGGCGCCGCCCGTCCGCAGGCCCTGGAGCTCGTCTCCACCGCGGACCGCCGCACACCCACTACGCGCGAAACCGCCCGCCGGCAATATCAGCGCCTCCTCGAACGCGCCCTCTCCCGCGCCTTCATCGGCGCCAAACTCGACGGCTTCCGCTCCGCTATGGACCTGGAGCACAGCTTCGGCCCTGCCTACATCCGCGGCCGCCTCCTTCAGGGCCCGGCCGCCGACGCGGTCATCGCCGTCTCCCAGGCCGAGTCCGGCGCCATGGTCGACGGTATCCTTACACTCGGCGTCCTCTGGCTCGACTACTGCCGCCAGCACGCCGACCCTCGCCACCACTTTGGCGGCCTTAAAGTTATCGTTCCCGCGGGAGCCTGGCGCACCACCGCCGAGCGCATGGCCTGGCTCAACCACGCGGCCGCTCACTTTGAGCTCTTCACCCTCGACGAGCGCAGCGAAGAGCTCACCCCCGTCGACTTCCGCGACACCGGCAACCTCGAGTCCCGCCTCGTCCACGCCTTCTCCGCCTCCGCCGCGCTCGAGCGCTGTCAGTCCGAGCTCGATCGTGTCCTCGCCCTCGTCCCCGCCCCCGCCCGCCCTCGCGTCGAGATTCGCCCGACATCCTCCACCGAAGTCGCCCTCCTGCTCCACGGCCTTCCCTTCGCCCGCGTCCGGCACGGAGCTGCTGCCCACTCCTTTGCCCATCAAACCGAAGCCGTCTTTGGTGCCGGCGCCAGTGAAACCCCGCTCACCCCCGAATCCGAGTCCCTCGCTCGCGAGCTCTTCGAGCGCCTCTTCACCGCCCGTCACCCCGACGGCCTCCGCACCGACCCGCTTTTCCGGCTCACCCCCGAGCGCTGGCTTGAGTCCCGCCTCCGCGCCTCCATCGCCGATCTCTTTCCTTCTCTCCGTGGCGACCTCATCCTCTCCCAGGTCCCGGCGCTCTCCTCCGGCGACCGTGGCCTCCTCGACCTGCTCACCCTCGACCGCAACGGCCGCCTCGCCGTCATCGAGCTCAAGGCCAACGAAGACCTCCACCTCCCCCTCCAGGCCCTCGACTACTGGATTCGCGTTCGCGCCCTCAACGCCGACCGCCAGCCGGCCTCGGCCGGCGCCCGCCCCGTCTCGGCATTCGAGCGTAAGGGCTACTTCCCGGGTGTCGAAGTCTCTCCGCTCCCGCCCCGCCTGCTGCTCGCCGCCCCCGCGCTGCGTGTCCATCCCGCCAACGAGCCGGTCCTTCGCTATCTCTCGCCCGAGGTCGACTGGGAGCTCATCGCTCTCACCGAGCACTGGAGAAGGGAACTCAAGGTCGTCTTCCGCAAGCGCAGCTCCGATTCCCGCGCCTGACAGGCAGATACCTGAAGCGCCTCCAATCTCGTTGGCTTCGGTTCGCCGTGCTCTCCGCTTCCAGTAAAGATCTGAGAAACGTGGAGCTTAAAGCCGATAGCTGGAAGCTGGAAGCTCGCACATCCCGCCTGTGGAAACCTCCCTGTGAACGCCGCGTTACAATAGCTTCCAGAGGTTTCTTATGCCAGCCGCAACAGTTACCTTCAACGGCCGCATCACCCTTCCTCCACATGTTCGCAAACAGCTCGGATTGAAGACCGGTGACACCGTCGAGTTCGTCGAGGTGGAAAAGGGCCGGTTCTCCATACTCCCAGGTCCCGCTTCCATTGAGTCCGCGCGTTCCTGGGCAGGGTCCGACCACGGCTCGGCCCACGACGAAGAGTTGGACGAAGTCTTTCAGTAGCTTCCGGGTGAGCGGGTCGCTCCCGGGCCCGCAGCCGAATCAGGTCAAAGCGAGCGAGCCTCCCTTGCCATTGGTCGAGGGAAGCGTCTCCTACGCGTTGCCGTCCGGCATAGCCGCGGCTGCCACAGCCTTGGCCACCGACGCCGGATCCCATCCATCGCCGCCCCAGGTCTTCACGAGCACCCCATCCGGCCCGATCAGCGCGGTCACCATGGTGTGGTCGATGTCGTCCTTCGTCGGGTAGTACACCACGCCAAAGTCGGTAGCCAGCCTCTTCAGGTTGGCCGGCGTCAGGCGCACGAACTCCCAGTGCGCGAACCCGCCCGCGTCGCCATCCAGATAGCCCAGCCCATAGCGCCGCAGCACCTGAGGCGTGTCGTACGCAGGGTCGATGCTGATGCTCATCAGGTGGCTGGCGCCGAAGGCCCGCGGATCCGCCTTAAGCAGTGTGTCGATCCGCTCAAAGCGCTTCGACAGGATCGGGCAATCGTCCGTGCAGCGCGAGTCGATGAACGTCAGCAGAACCGCCTTGCCGCGGTAGCTGCTGAAATCCACGGCCTTCCCGTCCTGGTCCAGCAGCGGAATATCCGGCACTGCTTCGCCCGGCAGCAGTTCGTGCGGCGGCAGATCGGAGGGCGACAGCCCGGCCCTCGGCTGCGCGGTGATTGCAATGTGTTCAAGCAGGAACTCGCCCCCATCCGCCGGCTCCTTTACCTCGCCATCGATCTCGACGCCGGGCTTCAGCTGCGCCAGCATCTGCGTGTCGGGCACGCTATACACGGCATTCGTCGCCGGCATAAAGCCGCGGATGGCCTTTTGCGCGATCGTGACTTGCCGGGTCGGGGCGCTCGCTCCCAGCACCGTGCCTTGCATACGGTAGAGCCCGGCGGATCGGCTCTGTTCCGCCGCATAGCGAGCCAGGCCCTTGCAGCCCAGGACGCAGACCATTGCCGTGCTCACCAGCACCGCAACCCACGCGCGGCTCCTCTGAGGACTCATACGGTTGACCTCCGGTCTTCGGGAGGGGCGTCTCCCAACTTGCCGCGCACAGGAACGTCTCTCCTCATCGCAGGCGTCTCACCTGCCGCCCACAAATAAACGCCCGCCGCAGAGGTGACCGCGGCGGACGCTGGTTGACACGATTCTGCCCTCGCGGGCGGCTCAACAGCCCTTAGCGGCCGAAGTGCGCCGAATTCTTCTCGGCAAAGTGCGACCACTTCTCCGGCAGGTCGTCCATTGCAAAGATCGCCGATACCGGGCAGGCCGGGACACACGCGCCGCAGTCGATGCACTCGACCGGATCGATGAAGAGCTGATCGGCCTCCGCGTTGCCGTCTTCGTCTTTCTTCGGGTGGATGCAATCGACCGGACAGGCGTCTACGCAAGCGGTGTCCTTGGTGCCGATACAGGGTTCTGCTATTACATAAGCCATCTTCGTTCGTCTCCGCGTTACGGGAATTCCCGAGGCTGATAGTAGCACACCGCCCCAAGCGCTGACTCGTTCTCCAGCCAACTTCCGTTTTGCCATGCGGGAATCGGCGAGGGAAGGGAACTGGGCCCGAATCGGCACCGCGTCGATCGTCAACTTGAGCGGCGCCCGCGTGCCCGGTCGGACTTCACTTCATCGCTTCTGTCGCTGCTGCCCGCCGCTCGGCAAACTCCCGCGCCGAGATGATCGGCTCAAGATTTCGCCCCGCGAACATGTCCTGAAAGAGCCGGATCAGTTCCTCGTGGATCCTTCCATTCGACGCCAGAATCTCGTCGCTCGCCAGCCGGTACTTCCGTCCCTCGTAGTCGGTGACGCGGCCGCCAGCCTCTTCCACCAGCAGAATCCCGGCCGCCGTGTCCCACGGATTCAGGTTGAACTCCCAGAACGCGTCCAGCCGTCCGCTCGCCACGTAAGCCAGATCCAGCGCCGCCGATCCGGCCCGCCGCACCCCGTGCGACCGCAATGTGAATTCATGATAAAAGTGCACATTGGGGCTCGCGTGCCGCTTCCGGCTCGGAAATCCCGTCGCCAGCAGCGCCTCCGCCAGCGACTCTGCGCCCGACACCTGCATGCGCCGCCCGTTCACCCACGCCCCCTCTCCTCGTTCCGCCGCGAACGTCTCGTCGCGCGTGGGATCGTAGATCACCCCGGCCACCAGCGTTCCGTCCTCATCCGCGGCTGTCCCTGCCGGCCTCTGCTCCAGCCCCAGCGACACCGCGAACTGCGGAAAGCCATGTGCGAAGTTCGTCGTTCCATCCAGCGGGTCTACGTACCAGCGGTACTCACTGTCGAGCCGTTCGCGCGTACCCTCTTCGCCGTAGATGCCGTGCCCGGGAAACGCCGCGCCCAGCCGTTCCCGGATCAGCCGCTCCACCGTCCGGTCGGCCACCGTCACCAGGTCCACATCGCCCTTGTATTCGGTCGCCACACCCTGCGCAAAGAACTCCCGCAGCCGCGCTCCCGCCTCGCGGGCAATCGCCGCCGCCGCCGGAATCCACTGGAACTGCTGCTCGCTCGCCGCCTCCCCGCCGCTCACGCGTCCTCCCCGTTGGCGGGCTGCACAGGCGCGCGTTGCACACGCGCCGGCCGCGCCGCTCGCCGTCCCGCCTCGGATATCGTCCGGATCTGGTGTTTGTAGATGAAGAGGTTCGGCTGTCCCTCGCGCGTCAGCCGCAGCATCCCGTCGTCAAAGTACTCGATCCATCCGCGCACGGTCTCGCCGTCCCGCAGCTTGATGGTCACGATTACCTGTCGATCGCTCAGCGAGCGAAGGTACAAGGCCTCCTGACCGGTTTCACCCGGCGGCGGCGTCTTGGAGCGGCGGCGCGAAGAGATTGGCGGAGTCATATCTTCATATTAGATGCAGCCCCGCCGCCGCATGGCCGCCGGGCTGTTTCCTCAGTCGCCGTCGCCCCCGCCGCTCGCGTCAATCAGGGGCCGGAACCGATGCACCGGCGCCGGCATCGGCACGTCCGCCCCCTTGATGCTCTTCCACAAAATCTCGTTGAGCGGGTGCATGGGCGCGTGATCCACCTGAGAGAAGTCCATCTTCGCGCTCGCCGCCGCCCCGTAGGAGTCCTTCGTGTTCTTCGCATCCACATCGATCATCGGCGCAATCGCGTTGAACGGCGTCACCTCCGGCGCCGTCCCGAACGAGTTGTACATCGGCGTCGCCGAAGCGTCGTACTGGCTCATCGGCGGCAATCCCAGGAGCAGCTCGATCGTCCGCACCATCGAACTCGTCGAGTAGAACGTGCTGTCCACGATCCCGCGCTTCACATAAGGGCTCAGCACCAGCCCCACGGTCCGTCGCGCGTCCACGTGGTCCGAACCGTCCTGCGCGTCGTCCTCGATGATGAAGATCGCCGTGCTCGGCCAGTACTTGCTGTGGCTCACCGCGTCCACCAGCTCCCCGATGGCGTAGTCGTTGCTGGCCACCATCGCGCGCGGCGTATAAGCTCCCGGCGTGGTTCCCTTGGTGTGGTCCTCGGGCATGCTCATCACGGTAAAGTTCGGCAGCCGCTTCTCCGGATCGGCGCTGTCGTAGTTCGCCTCCCATCCCTTCAGGTCGTTGAGGAAGATCGCCACGTTCTGCGTATCCCGCTGCTTAAAGCCCAGGTAATCCGGCGAAACGTGCCCCACCAGTCCGCCCACGCCCGGCGCCGCCTGCATCGTCGTTCCCGTGCTTGCCCGCGCCGCATACTCGCCGTAGGACCGGTACGTCAGCCCCTTCCGCGCCGCCAGGTCCCACAGGTGCCCTGCCGACGGAATATATGCCCGCGAAGGCTGCGCCGCGCTCCACCCCGCATACGTGGGCGGCCACAGTTTCTCGTTGAAGTCCGTCGCGTACGCCGAGTCCGACCAGGAGTGCCCGTCCACGCTCACCTCGCCATCGCAATACAGGTTGTCCAGGATCACGTACTCCCGTGCCAGCGCATGCTGGTTCGGCGTCACCTTCTCGCCAAAGATCGTCAGCTCCGGATCGCCGTTCGCGCCCTTCAGGTCCCCGAACTCCTGGTCGTAGGTCCGGTTCTCCTTGATGATGTAGATCACGTGCTTGATCGGCGTGGTCACGCCCACCTCGCGCGGCACAACCGAGGGCTCCCGCGCCGGCGGCGCCTCCGAGAGCAGCGAATCCCGGTACGGCGTATTCTCCATCACCTGGCGCGTCCACCCGGCCAGCTTCTCTTTCAAGTTGCTGACGTTCACCGCCTCCACCGAGGCTGTCTGCAGCGTCTTGATGGTCTCATCCCCGTACCACTTCGACGCCAGCGGGCTCCCCACGCTCTTCATGTCCGGGTAGCTCTGCTCGCCCTTCGCATCGCCGATGTAGAGCGTCCGTCCCCCATCGGCCAGCGCCAGCGCCGCCGGGTACCACCCCGTCGGGATGAACCCCTCCACCGTGCTGTGCTCCCGGTTGACGATGTTCACCACCGCAACCGAGTTGTTGTCCGCATTCGCGATATACAAGAGCTTCCGTTCATCGTCGATGGCCAGCGCGTCGGGCGTCGAACCTTCCGGCGCCAGGGGCGTCAGCGTCGTTGAAAGCCGTTCGGTCACCTCGAGCGTCCGCGAGTCGATGGCGTAGACGGTGTTGTCGTTCGAGCACGCCACAAACAGGCGCCCGTCCTTGGCCAGCTTCATATCGTTCGGGTTCATCCCCACGTGCAGCGTCCGGATCACCGTGTTCGTCGCCGTGTCGATCACGCTCACCGACTGGCTGGCCCAGTTCGAAACGAACAGCCGCCGTCCGTCCGGCGTCAGCACCAGCGCATAGGGATTCACTTCCACGGGAATCCGAGCCACAATCGCACCCGTCTCCACGTCGAAGACCACCACATCGCTCGGCCCCGGGCCAGTCCCGCGGTTGGCCGCATACAGCCAGTGCTTTTCGGGCAGATAAGCCACGCCCGCCCACCACACCGTCTTCGGGCTCACGGTTTCCATCAGCTTGCCCGCCGGCTTGTCGCTCAGCCGCCCGTCCGCATAGCCGAACTCGTAGATCGGCGCCATCTCCGGCGCAATCGACTTTTCTCCCGCCGCGTTGCCGCCTGAGACAAACAGCGTCTTTCCATCCGCCGACCACGCCAGCCCCAGCCAGGTGCTCCTGAGGCCGATATTCTGGGTCATCTTCTCGTCCTGCGTGTCGAAGACGTCCACCCCATGCGGCAGGTAGCCCGAGTGAGTCGCGATCACGGCCCGGCCATCCGGCGCCGTCACCAGGTTCAGCACCCAGTCCCCGATGGTCCCGACATCCTTGCCTGCCGGCGTAATCCGCCAGCCGTTCGGGAGGTCGAACCCACCCTCAACATGTCCCGGCGCGTACGGCGCGCCCGACTCATACGCCGCCGCGGCCGTCGCCGGCCTTTGCTCTGCGGAAGTCTGTGCCCGCGCTGCAATTGCGTGGAACGCGACCGCGGCTGCAGCGGCGACGGCAACAAGACGCACAATCGGTAAAAGAGTTCGATGGAGGAGTTTCATGGCAGACCTATCATCGCCGATGGCCGCGGGTTCCCGGTTTGATTTTGCGTTAATTCGACCCGGCGCGCATGGCTGCGCACATCCCTCCCGGCGCCGCATCCGTTACACTGAACGCGCATGACCCGCGTCGCCATCGTCTGCAAGCCCCGCCAGGAAGAGCTTGTTCGTCTCCTGCCCGAGCTCGTCGCCTGGCTCCGCAACCGCGGCTACGCGCCCATCGTCGATACCGAGGGCGGCGCCTACGTCTCCGACCCGCCTGCCGTCGACCGCATGGAGATGCCGTCCTTCAAGCCGGGCCTGGTGATCGTCCTCGGCGGCGACGGCACCTTGCTCTCCGCCGCGCGCGCCTTCGGCCCCACCGGCACGCCCATTCTCTCGGTTAACCTCGGCTATCTCGGCTTCCTCACCGAGGTCCGCCTCTCCGATCTCTACTCGACCCTCGAAAGCTGGTGCACCGGCTGCCACGATCTCGACCAGCGCGCCATGCTCCACGCCGAGCTCTGGCGGGCCAGCCAGCTTCACTCCAGCTACGAGGCCCTCAACGAGATCGTCGTCTCCAAGGGCGACATCGCCCGCATGGGCGAGTTCACCGTCGAGCTCGACGGCAAAAAGGTCGCCCGCTTCCGCGCCGACGGCGTCATCGCCTCCACGCCCACCGGCTCGACAGCCTACACGCTGGCCGCCAACGGCCCCATTTTGACTCCGGACGTCGACGCGCTGGTCGTTACGCCCATCTGTCCCCACCTGCTCACCCTGCGCCCCATCGTCGTCCCCGGCAGCGCCTCGCTCACCGTACGTGTCGAAGGCATTCCCAACCTCGCCCTGCTCACCGTCGACGGCCAGCAGGCAGTCGAACTCCAGCGCGGCGACGAGCTCCGCTGCCACCGCTCCCAGCACACCGTCAAGCTCATCCGCATCACCGGCAGCGGCTTCTTCGAGGCCCTCCGCAGCAAGCTCAGCTGGGGCGAACAGTAAAAGCAGAGAACAGAGAGCAGAGAACAGGGAACAGGGAACAGAAGCCTCGTTCCAGCAGCCATCGGTCCACGGTCCACCGTCCACGGCTCTCTGACCACTGACCACTGACCACTGACCACTGTCCACTGTCCACTGACCACTGTCCACTGTCCACTGACAACTGACCACTGACCACTGCGTTCACTTCCGCGCCAGGCGCCGGTTGCGCAGCCACTTGGCCACGCCCAGCGTCAGCAGCATCAGCCCGAAGGGAATGCACCCCAGCGCCACGATAAATGCGAACCATCCGGTATTCGTGCTCGCCCCCGTCGGCGAGATGCCGCCCAGCAGCGTCTCCAGCAGAATCCCCGCCGCCACCCCCGTGCCGGTAATCCAGCCGCCCCAGCGCAATAGCTGACTGGTCCCGTCGTCGTACTGGTTCGTAGCGGGCATCGTGCTCCGGGCTCAACAGCCTGTCATGGAAGTCTGGTCTTGAAAGCGTACAACGTCACTGCTGGCTGAAAAGACTCGGGGTTTTGAAAGGGCATGGCTTCAGCCGTGCCAGAAGAACATCAACGGGCGGCGCGGCTTTAGCCGCTGAGAGGAGGTTTTCGCACAATGTCGGCTTTCACCACAAGCTGCTCAAACCCCCGCCGCTGCCAGCATCGCATACACCACCACGCCGGTCACCGAGACATACAGCCAGATCGGGAAAGTCCACCGCGCCACCTTGCGGTGCATCGGGATGCGCCCCGACAGCGAGAAGAAAAACGTGATCAGCACCAGCGGCAGCGCGATCATCGAGAGCAGGATGTGGCTCACCAGAATCGTCAGGTACGTCGCCCGCACCCATCCGTGCCCCGGGTAGTGGCTCTCCCCGTGCAGCGCGTAGTTCGCAATGTAGCAGACCAGAAAAATCGACGAGAACACAAACGCGGTGATCATCGCCGCCCGGTGCGCCTTGATCCGTCCGGTCCAGCTACGGCTGCCCTTGATAAATGCGAACCCCATCAGCAGCGCCGTCGCGCTCAGCCCGTTCAGCAGTGCGTCAAGCCCCGGCAGAAAGGCCAGCTCCCGCCGCGAGGCGTCCATCGCCGGGTGTACGTAGATCAGCCAGAACAGAAACGCCATGGCCGCCGCGCTGATGGCCAGAATCGCCGCAATCGCCGGTCCGGTTCCCGAGCCCGGCCTCGCTGTCGGAGAAGTCGTCGTCATCAGTGCCTCGCCGTGGCGCAGAACATCAGGGTGGTGAACAGCACCGGCAGATACAGCACGCTCACCTTGAGCAGGTCCCGCGCCAGCATCCGGCTCTCGGCCTCACCCTTCGCGCGCAATACCCCCGCGAACCGCACCGTGTAACCCAGGTACACCAGCCCCAGCGCGATCGCCAGCCCGCCATAGGTCCATCCCGTCACTCCCAGCCACATCGGCGCCAGGCTTACCGGAATCATCAGCACCGCGAAGAACAACGCCTCGCCCACGGTCGACCATCCGTCCGGCTGCACCACCGGCAGCATTTTGATGCCGGCCCGCGCATAGTCATCCCGATAAAGCCACGCAATTGACATGAAGTGCGGAAACTGCCAGACGAACAGGATCGCAAACAGCGCCACGCCCGGCCACTCGATCCTTCCCCGCGCAGCCGTCCACCCCAGCAGCGGTCCCATCGCCCCGGGAAACGCACCGATGAACGTGGCCACCGTCGTCATCCGCTTCAGGGGTGTATAGATCGCCACGTAAGTAAATGCCGTCAACAGGGCCAGCGAGACAGTCAGCAGGTTCGTGTGCAGAGTCAGCCACCACGCGCCCAGAAGCAGTGCGCCCAGCCCGGCAACCACTCCCTGCGCCAGCGAGAATCGCCCCGAGGCCAGTGGCCGGTCCGCGGTGCGGATCATCCGCGCGTCGGTCGTCCGTTCCAACGCCTGGTTCAACGCCCCCGCGCCAGCTGAAACCAGTCCGATTCCCAGCAGAACATCCAGCAGCCCCCGCTGCATGGAACTGATCCCCGACTGCATCGATCCCAGATAGAATCCGCCCCACCCGGTGACCAGCACCAGCCCTACGACCTTGACTTTAAAAAGCTCCCGCAGATCGTTGATAAGCCGGGCCGTCGCGCCCGGGCTCGGCGCATGAATGGCGCCCGCTGCATGAGGACGGTTCTCCGTCGAGTGGGCGGCAAGCCCTGCCGGGTCCGCTGTCTGAATGACGGGAGTCATGGGGATGAAAAATAGCCTTTGGCCGCGACACGCCGCAACCTCCCTTGATCATAGCAGGCAGATCGCAAAGCGAGGCGCTCTCAAATGCCCCGCGCCCCAAGGCGCCGGCTTCGCCAGCCCATTGTCGACTGGCACGTGGGGCTCTTCCGCTAGATCCAGCGCCGCACGCGGCGGCAGTACGCCTCATATTCCGCGCCGAACGACTCCCGCAGCCTCGATTCCTCCAGCGGAATCACCATCCACTGCAGGTACGCAAGCACCAGCGGCAGCAACGCCAGCGGCCAGATCTGCCGCAGCAGCCCCGCTTCTCCCAGATACGCCAGCGTCAGCCCCACATACATGGGGTTCCGCGTAATTCGGTAAGGTCCCCGCGTCACCAGCAGCCGCGACTGCTGACCCGGCACTGTCGTCGTGCTCACCCGGTGGAAGAGCGTCAACCCCCAGCCTGCAATCACCGCGCCAACCGCAAACAGTCCTGCTCCCACGCCGGTGCTCACCCAGGCGCTTGTTGGGGAAGTCGCACCAGGCCGCAGGTAAACCTGCAGCACAGTCCCCAGCAGGTAGCTCAGAACAAACACCCAAGGCACCGGAATCTTCAGCAGCACCCGTACTGGATTTTTCACGTGGCCCCTGGGTCAATCGTATTCGAGTCCCTTCAAAACGGACTTGCCGCGATATTCTCCTTCATGCGACCGCCTTGGGCCCGCCGCTTACTTCTGCTTTGCCGCGGCCTTCACGCCGCGTCCGCCCCGCTTCGCCTTCGCCGGCTCCGCAGCACCCTCACCATCCTCCTGTGTCACGAACGACCGGCCCGGCTCATAAGTGTGCTCTCCCAGCGCGTGCAACCTGAGAAAGTTCGTCGAGCCCGACTTCGTCCGCGTGCCCGCGACAATCGCAATCACCTCTTTGGGCCGCACATACCCGTTCTGTTCCAGCAGATTCTCGGCCACCTCCACCAGGGCTTCGGTCGTGTACAGCTTCGGGCACCGGATCGGCGTCGTCCCCCATAGCAGGTTCAGCCGGTTGATGGTGATCTCCAGCGGGCTCATCGCGAAGATCGGCGTCGAGGGATGGTACTTCGAGAGCTGCCGCGCCGTGGTGCCCGTCTCCGTGAACAGCGCAATCCCGCGCAGGTCCAGGTCGTCGGCCGCGTGTGCCGTCGCTTCGCAGATCGTCTCCGCGATCGACAGCCGCGCGTGGCGCGGCCGCGGCTGTGCGAAGCGCTCTTCCTTCATGTGCCGCTCCGCCTCGGCCACAATCCGCGCCATCATTGAGATCGCTTCCACCGGGTACTTGCCCACCGCCGACTCGCCCGACAGCATCACCGCATCCGTTCCGTCGTACACCGCGTTGGCCACGTCCGAGACCTCCGCGCGCGTCGGCCGCGGGTTCTCGATCATCGACTCCAGCATCTGCGTGGCCGTGATCACCGGCTTGCGGTACTCGGCCGCTCGACGGATGATGTGCTTCTGGATCGCCGGCACCGTCTCCGGCGGCACCTCCACGCCCAGGTCGCCCCGCGCCACCATGATCGCGTCCGCCGCGTCGAAGATGCTGTCCAGGTGCTCGATCGCCTGCGGCTTCTCCAGCTTGGCGATGATCCACGTCTCGAACCCCAGCGCCGATACCCGGTTGCGCACCAGCCGCACGTCTTCGGCCGTGCGCACAAACGAAACCGCCACGGCGTCCACGCCGTTCTTCAGCGCAAACTCCAGGTCGTCGGCGTCCTTGTCGGTAAGCGACGGCGTCCGCACCGGAATGCCCGGCAGGTTGATGCCCTTGTGCTCGCCCAGCATCCCGCCGTTGATGATGTCGCACACCACGTCCTCGCCGTCCAGTTCGTGCACGCGCAGTTCGATCAGCCCGTCCGAGAGCAGAATCCTCGATCCCTGTTCGAGGTTCTCCGCCAGCGTCTTGAAGGTTGTGCCCACCAGCGCCACCGTGCCCGGAACGTCGCGCGGCGTAATCGTAAGCCGCTGCCCCTGCTTCAGCAGAACAGGCTGATGGTCCTTCAGCGTTCCCGTGCGAATCTTCGGCCCCTGCAGGTCGGCCAGAATGCAGAGCGGCTTGTTTTCCTCCCGGCTCAGCTTGCGTACTTTCTGCATAACCGCCAGCTTGCTCTCATGGGATCCGTGGGAAAAGTTCAGCCGGATCACGTCCACTCCGGCTCGAATCATGTCTCTCAACACCGGCTCCGTGTTCGAGGCCGGCCCTAGCGTGGCCACAATCTTTGCGCGCCGTTGCAAGGGCGACTCCGACAGGCTCAATTCTGAAAAAGGCATGGAAGCGCTCCAGAAATCGGTTCAGTAAGGTAGGTTTTGTTGGTTGGTTTAGGGATGTTGTTTAGCAAAGCACACTCTTCACCATTGTAAATGGAGCCCGAAAACACAGAAGCCCCATACCGTCTTGCAGGCCCGCTCATGCCGCGGTCATTGCCCGCAATCACTGATTTGCAGTTTGCGAATCAGGTATTTGGCGCACCGTTGCGCTCCCGCCGGCTCCAGTAAAGCCAGCCGTTCACCTCCGCGCCCACCAGCACGCTGAACGCGGTCAGATACAGCCACACCAGCGTGGCGATGCCCGCGGCAAACGAGCCGTAGAACCGCGAGTAGTTCTCGTCGCGCGTCACATACCAGCCAAAGGCCAGCGTCGCCGGGAACCAGAGCAGCGTCCCCGTCACCGCGCCCGGAACCACCGCACGCCACCTCTCCACGCGCCGGGTTCCGTAGTGATACAGCACGGTCAGCACCGCCATGCTCGCCACAATCGCGATCGACCATCGCACCATCCGCCAGAAAAACAGAACGATGTGCCGCAGGTCGTGTCCCGCCGCCTCGACCATCCACTGCTCGATCTGGTGTCCGAAGACGATCACCAGCGTCGCTACCGAGAGCGGAATCATGATGATCGGCACCAGCATGAACGCCCGCACCCGTCGGCCCCAGAACCCCCATGTCTCCTCGAGCGGAACACGATACGCCCGCCGGAATCCCTCCATCAGCGACAGCGTCATCCCCAGCCCCGCAAAGATGCTCAGGCTGGTCGCCGACATGATCACCGGCAGCGAATTCACCCGGTGCGCCAGCACCGCCGACTGCAGCAGGTTCATCGTGTCCACGGGCAGCAGCTGCTCGAAGATCGCCCGCAGGTCGCCCATCATCGTCGTGCCTTCATGCACCTGCGACAGCAGCGTGGTGATCACGAGAATCGCCGGGAAGAGCGTCAGCATCGCCGAATACGCCGCCGCCTTGGCAACGTTGAACATGTCGTGGGTAAACACTTCGCCCACGATCCGGTTGATCCTCAAGTAGAGCTCGCGCATACCCATCCTTGGGAAGAGTAGATGATCTCCGGCTCCGGCGGCGACAAAAGTTCGTAAAGGGTCGCCGTAACCGCCTTCGGCGCCGGCGCCAGTCCCGCTCTTACGTCCCTTCGGGAAAATCCGCTCCCGTGGTCACGCTCTCCCACGCGGCAATCTCGCGCTCCCACTGCGCCATCTTTGCTCTGAAGCGCGTCAGCGCCGTCTTTCCCAGGATCAGGTGCAGGGGTGGTTCGGCCGCGTCCACCACCGCGATTGTGGCCTCCACGGCCTTCTGTGGATCGCCCGGCTGCTTGCCGCTCTGCGTCTTCAGGTACTCGCGCGCCTTACCCGCCGTCTCGCGATACTCTGCAATCTCCCGTTCGGCCAGCTGGCCCGACCTTCCCAGAAAATCCGTCCGGAACGGCCCCGGCTCAATCACCGTCACGCGCACGCCCAGCGGCTTCATCTCCGCCGCCAGCGCCTCGCTGAACCCCTCCACCGCGAACTTCGTGGTGTTATAAAAACCCCACCCCGCGCCTCCGATGAGCCCGCCGATCGAAGAAAAGTTGAGAATGTGCCCGATGCGCCGCTCCCGCAGATGCGGCAAAAATGCCCGCGTCGTCCGGATCAGGCCATAAATATTGGTCTGGAACATCGGCTCGAACTCATCTTCCGCAACCTCCTCGATGGCCCCCGTCACGCCGTACCCCGCGTTGTTCACCACCACGTCCACGTGTCCGAACGCGGCAATCGCCGTCGCCGCCGTCGCCTCGATCTGGGCCGGCTTCGTCACGTCCAGCGTCAGCGCACGCGCCCGCTCCGGATACTGCGCCTCCAGATCGGCAACCTTCGCAACCTCCCGCGCCGTCACAATCGCCCATTCCCCGCGCCGCAGCACTTCCTCAGCCAGCAGCCGCCCAAATCCCGTCGAAGCTCCCGTAATGAACCACACGCGCGATGCGCCGTTCTGTTCCATAGGTCCCCGCTCCCTTTGCGAATTTTGTTCACAACTTTGGATGCCCTTCGGCCCGCAATCGCTCCGGCCGCTCACCATCCGGCCGCGCGCAGCACCGCCTCCACCGTCTCCTCCGGCGTCAGCGCATCTGTCCGGATCGACACGTGCGCTTTCCGGTAAAGCGGCAGCCGCCGTTCGTACCGCCCCGCCAGGTTGGCCCGGTCGGCGAGGATCGGCCGCATATTCTCCGTTCCCCGGCAGCGCTCGAGCGTCGTCTCCAGCGTTACCTCCAGATGCACCAGCAGCGTTCCCTCGGCCGCGCTCTCGGGTCCAGTCAACAGCTTGCGCGTGGCCTCATGCTCGATCGCCCCGCCCCCCAAGGCCAGCACCAGTTCCTTGCCCTCGATCAGCCCCTCAATCACCGCCCGCTCCCGCTCCCGGAACGCTTCCTCGCCCTCGTGCACAAACAGATCCGTAATCCGAGCCCCGGCTTCGGCCTCGATCACCTCATCCGCATCGACAAACCGCCAGCCCAGCCGCAGCGCCAGCAGCGGCCCCGCCGTGCTCTTCCCCGACCCCATGAATCCTGTCAACACAATCCGCCGCACCCCGAAAACCGCCGCCGATTGCGCCTCATCAGTAGCCTTCATCCGTCCTAGTCTAAAAGAACCCGCCCTCCATCCTCAGTCCCCTATCACTGATCACTGACCACTGACCACTGACCACTTCGTCATCCCAGCACCATAATCATCGCCCCCGCCGTAATCAGCACGCCTCCCGCGATCTCCGTCAGCGTCAGCTTCTCGCCCAGCAGCATCCACGCAACAACCATCACCAGCGGCACGCTCAGCTTATCCAGCGGAGCCACACGCGACACCGGCCCCAGTTGCAGCGCCCTGA
>Ga0335075_10004670_pt1 | contig 21352 bp, 39 predicted proteins | sample Lox_Sample_24_FD_206723 | JGI IMG/M metagenome (GOLD analysis project Ga0335075, IMG submission 206723) | Soil microbial communities from Loxahatchee National Wildlife Refuge, Florida, United States - Lox_Sample_2.4 | ecosystem: Environmental > Terrestrial > Soil > Wetlands | place: USA...
GGCTCGGCGGCCTGCAGTGGTTAGCGGGACTGGTGACCAGACGACACTAATAACTTTGGGGAATATGTCGTAATCGGAGCGTAATGACTGATAACTCTGGCATTACGACCATAATCGAAGCGTAATCGGCATTGCTTACATGCTTACATGATTACGGGCGCCGGATTATCGGCATGAGTACCCCAGGGGGTATACGGATTGGTCTAGACCAGTTATTGCCGGCGGTGCCAGTATTGACAGAGAGGACAGACGTAGCCTTCTTCCCTGCTGAGCGGCTTTTGGAGGCATTCTTTTCGAGTCGGGCACCATAGAGTCAGGATGTTCGAGCTCATCTGTCTGGACCTCCCGCGGGCCCGTACGGACCTCACCGTAAACAGTGACCACATCGTACGTTTTACCCATCACCACAAACTCTATATCACGGACCATTTACGGTCTGTACTTGGAACGGGTAGCTTGTACGGTCTCGATCTAGGTGCTGACCTCAAGAGGTACGGCAGGTTACGAGGCTCCTACCTGCATCGTCGTAGCCGATCTTCTGTCGGCCTGCACCACCTACGGACGGTCACTTTGGTGTTGTGGGGGATCCAAGGGGGGCTCAGCCCCCCTTAAGGGCAGGGCATCGCTCCAGCATGCCGTCTAAATGCGCATGCCGAATTAGGGAACCGACTTATATTTCCCTCGGAAATGTCGGTACCCCTTTTATAATCGTGATCACGAGCGTTTCCTGAGCGCTTAGCCCCTCTTCATAGCCGGCGCTGGGGCGCTGCTCAAGCAGTTGGCGCCGGCGATTCTTAACTATGACTTTGCGCCGGCGAAAGGCCGGCTAATTGCCGGCCATTAATGGGCAATTGCTACATTCCGCCGGCTGGTAGCCGGCGATTCGCCGGCCTTCGGGGTGTCAGTCGTGGCGGCTGTCCCAGTAGTGCTGGTCGACCACGACCGATATGTCCGCGTTGATGCCGCCGATCATGGTCGAGGGGAACGCCTGGACCACGAGCAGCGACACGCCGGCGGGCAGCGCGGCCAGCTCGGTGATCGCGGCCGGGTCGGCGGTGCCGTCGAGGGTGGCCAGCCACAGCGACCATGGCCGGGTGGCGGCGGCCTCGATCACGGCGGGCAGGTTCGCCCGGTTGCAGTAGGCGCCGCCGGGCTGGCCGGTGGCCGCGCGCCGCTGATCGAGCCATGGCCCGAACTTCGACGGCGGCCAGATCGCGCCGGGCTCGATGTCGGCCCAGAATGCGTCCGCCGCGTAGGAGCCGGTCCGGTCGGTGTAGACCCGGCCGGGCCCGTATCCCTCGAATTGGGTGTCGCGGTACAGGGCGCGCAGCATCGGGGTGAACGGCAGCGTGCCGTCGCTGTCGAACTGCAGCCCGTAGAACGGGCTGGTGCTGGCCATCAGCCGCTGCAGGCGATCGAGGTGATCTGGTCGGGGTCGCTGCCGCTGGCCCCCTGCGCGTTCTGAGTGACCGTGCACGTCGCGGTGGCGGTCGGGCTGGGCGTGGCGCTGGCGTCCGGACTTGGCGCGGGCGCCAGGGTGAGCGTGAACGACGGCGCCAGGTACGGCGCGTTGATCTCGGCCTGGACGTACCCGGCCGCGCAGTTGCCGATCGTGCCCGGGTTGGTGTGCTCCTCGACGTACCCGGCTGATTCGTTGTGCTGGCTGATGCACACGTGGACCACGCTGGTGTAGGCGCCGTCGTCACCGGCGGCGGGCCCCTGGGCCACCGCGGCGGGCGCCGCGTCGGCCTGGGTGGTGACCACGTAGGCGGTGCCGCCGACGATCACGGCGCTGGCGGCCAGGGCCAGGGCGAGGCGTGCAAATTTCACGTTGGACCTCCGGGAATGTGTGAAAACGTTCCGGAGACTGACAGTAGCCGCTCAGCGGGCGGCTGCGCGGCTCACCCGATCTCGTTGCCGTTCGCGTAGATGTTGCCGTTGGCCTCGAGCAGCAGGTCACCGTCCGAGTCGGTGAGCAGCTGGGCCTGGAAGGTCCACCCGCCGGTGTCCGACCCGGTGTAGAACGCGACGAATCCGGCGTCCAGGGCGGCGGCGAACCCCGATGCGTAGGTGGCGTGTCCGGCCAGGTAGTGGTTGCCGTAGGCGTCGGTCCCGGCGGTGGCCACCGACGCGGACTCGATCAGCGTGCCCGCGGCGGGCGGGTTGCTGCTGTAGGTGAACACGCCCTCGAGGACACCGCCGGGTGTCACGACGATCTGGGTAACCCGGGCGATGGGGCTGGCGGTGCCGGGCTGCACCCCGACCGGGGTGGCCTGCCCGGCGGGCGCGTTGACCGGCGGGGGGATCAGGCCGCCGGAGCCAGGCGGGACGTTCACGTGATATCACCGGCGGCCGGGTCGGCCAGGTCGACGTAGCGGACCTCGAGGCGGAATCCCAGCACGCGGGCGAACCGCTCGAGCTGGAACAGCGTCGGCGTGTCGTGGTGCTCGGCGAACCAGACCGAGGCCTGCCCGATGCCCATCTTGTCTGCCAGCTGCCGCTGGGTCAGGCCGCGCCGCAGCCGGGCGGCCCGGATCATGCCGCTGCCAGCGTTCACAGAAGAAATTCTATCAGCGGTTCATGTCGACAGCGCGTCCATGGTCCCGATCACGTTGACCGCGGCGGTGTCGCCGTTGTGGGCGCCGGACCACTGGACGATCAGGTACTGGCCCGGCGCCATCGATGGGATGGCCAGGCCCAGCGTGCCGCCGCCGCCGGGGAAGATCGTGCCGAGCAGCGTCACCGGCACCCCCTGGGAGCCGAGGTAGACCAGGCAGGTTGAGTTGTCGTTGATCCCGGTGGTGGTCGAGACGGTGACCTGCGCCGGGTACCAGATGTTGCCCAGGCCCTGCGGGCCCACGGTGACCGACGCGGCGCCGCCGGCGACGACGGCCTGGCCCTGCCCGCCGGTCAGCGGGATGCCGGTGATCGGCTGGGTGTAGAGGCTGACCGGCAGGGACCGCACCGGCTGCATGCCGGTGGCCCGCCAGCCCGGCCGCCACGCGAAGCGGTTGCCGGGCCGGTAGGCCTGCCGGTGCAGGCTGCGGGGTACTCTCACAGCCGCAGTATCCACCGTTTTTTCCACCACGATTTACCGTCGTAGTCGCCGGCGCGAGCCGCCGCGCCGGCACGGCCGGCCTGGCCGGCCAGCTGCAGCCGCGGCGGCGCCATGGCCAGGCCCACCGCCGCGGTGACGTTCTGGCTGCCCGCCTGCCCGCTCAGCGCCAGCGCCATCGGCGCCATGGCCACCGCGGCCGCGCCGGTGATCGTCTCCGTGCCGGCCAGCGCCAGCGCCATCGGCGCCATGGCCACTCCGGCCGCGCCGGTGATCGTCTCCGTGCCGGCCAGCGCCAGCGCCATCGGCGCCATGGCCACGCCGACCGCGGCGGTAACATTCGTGGAGAGCTTGAACGTGGCGATGCAGCACGACGAGCCCGAGCTGGCCGTCATCGTGCCGTTGTAGGTCAGCGCTGAGGTGGCCGAAACCTGCTGGTAGCCGGTCAGCAGGCCGACGTTGGTGGCCGGGGCGAGTTGGGTGAGCAGCGTCCACGGCGACCCGGGCCCGGTGATGGTGATGGTGCCGGACGGCGCCCGGGCCAGCACCACGCCGAACGCGACCTCAGCGGGCTGGGCGAGCGTGCCGGTAGCGTTCGACGTCCACGTCGAGGCGTCGGAACTGCTCGCGCCCGCCGGGGCCTGGTCCAGCGGGCTCGAGGAGATGATGCCCGCCCATTCGATCACGTCGACCGCGTTGTCGGTGCCCGACGCGGAGAAGGTGACGGTGAGCGTGCCGCTGTGCCCGCCCGCCGCGTCGTAGGCGTACCAGATCTCGCCGTCACCCTCGGCGGTCCCGGACTGGGCGTTGGCCTTGGTGAAGGTCAGGCCGCCGAATGAGATCCCGGTGATGTGCGGGGTGAACTCGGCCACGTAGGTGCCGGCGCAGACGATGATCGTGTTCCCGGCGCCGGTCGCGGCGATGCCGGCCGCCGCCACGGTCGTGCTCGAGGTGGACGTGCCGGAGGCGGACTGGACGAATCCCACCGCTGGCCCCGCGCGGTCAGGTCTGCGCTTCGGTGATCACGGCCGAGCTGACCGCGAAGTTCGCGCCGGACACGAACGACAGCGTGTTCAGGGTCATGTCCGCGCTGGACAGGCCCACCGAGCCGGTGGCGACCACGGTGGACCCGTCGGATTTGAGCAGGGCCATGTACCCGGCGGTGCCGGTGTTGGCGATGGTGCCGGAGGTGATCGCGTTGGCCGTCGCGGTGACCGTGCCGCCGGAGGCGGCCGGCGTCCCGAACGCCGGGTTCCCGAACGTGGCCTCGGCCAGCTGGGTACCGGTCAGCGCGCCGTCCAGGGCAGGCTGGGAGCCGGTGTAGACCGCGGCGAACCCGGAATTGAGCAGCGCGGTCACGGCCTCCAGCGCGGCGATGACCGTCGCGTCGTAGAACTGCGGGTTATTCGCCATCGCCCACCGTGATCGCCAGCAGCTCGGCCAGGTCCAGCCGCACATCGATCGTCGCGACTACGTCGTGCTGGCCCTGGCCGGTCAGGTGGGGTTCTCCCTCGGCCGCGCCGCACCGCTCACACGCGCTCACAGCTCACCTCGCCGTCGTTCAGAGCAGGAAGTAGGGCAGCAGCCAGGACTCTAGCTGGATCACGTCAGCGTTGACCATGTAGGGCCCGCCGGACAGCGTCCCGGTGAAGATCAGCGTCTGCCGGGCGGCCAGCATGCATCCGGTCCGGCCCGGGTTCCACGTCTGCACCGTCCCGGCTGACCCCTGCCAGCCGTTGAGCAGGTTCTGCGAGCCGTTCACGTCGGCCACGCTGGCGCCGCGGTAGACCTGCAGCAGGTCCGCGGCGCCCAGCGTGGCCACCGTCAGCCGCTGCACCGCCCAGCAGTACCCGTCCTTGGGCCCCCACGCGGCCTGCAGGTACGGGCCCGCGGTGAACGCCCCGATGGCCGGGACCTCCACCGGCGCGATCGCGGCGGCCAGCTGCTCGCGCCACCGCCGTTCGGCGGCCAGCTCGGCGGCCAGCGCGCCGAGCCCGGCCGACACGCTGGCCGAAACCTCCAGGTGCGCCCCGCCCGGATAGCCGTTGCGCCTGGCATTTGCCCCCGGCAACCGCGGGGGGCGGCCCCAGCTGGCCCACTGCGGGGCGGGCGGGTCATGGGTCCACAGCGCCACGCGGGACATCACACGATGTAGTCGGGCAGGACCGCGGTCAGGCCCTGGTGCGCGTCGATGTTCGCCACCGGCGACGTGCCGGTGATCGTCCCGGCGAAGATCAGCCCCTCATCAGGCAGCAAGATCAGCCCCTTACCGCCGGGATGCCACGCCACGAACGCGCCGGCCTGCGCGGAATAGAAGCTGTTCAGCGCGTTCTGGCTTTGCACATCCGACAGTGACGTGCCCCGGTAGACGGTGACCAGGTCGGTGGCCGCGCCGACCGGGCCCACGGTGATCCGCTGCACCGCCCAGAAATAGCCGGTGTTCGGGCCGCCGTCCGCGCTGCGCTGGACGGGCAGCACGGCCAGGCTGATCGCCGGCGGGTGCACCGGCCACAGGCACGCGGCCAGGCGGCGGCGCCGGTCGTTCTGCGCGCGCAGCTCGGCGGCCACGCCGGACAGCGACGCGGCCAGCTGCGCCCAGCCTGCCGCCTGCAGGCCTGCGCCGTCAGGTCCCATCGGGCCCATGTCCGGTCACCGCCTAGCAGTCTGCGCAGGGCTGATCGGGGAGGGTGCTGGCAGCGGGGACGGTGCCGATCCGGCCGGAGATCGCCCCGCCGGTGGCCAGGTCGATACAGATCAGCGCCAGCGCGGCCAGCACCAGCAGGCCGACCACCGCGGCGACCCGTTCGCCCTTGGTGACCGCGATCTGCTCCAGGTCCGGCGGCTGGCCGCCAGCAGCCGCGGCCGCGGGCTGGTCTTGCTGCTGTTCACTCATACCGCCGATTATGCCGCGCGGCCCGCGTCCCGTTGGCGCCCGGTGCGAACGGGGGGGGGTTGAGACGCGGGCTGCGCAGGGCCATCACATCGGAGAAATCGCAGCCGACCTGGAAGGGTCATCGCACGGTAAGGATAGCATTTACCGCATGCCCGGACCAGAAACGCCAAGCCCAGAGCCCGGAACGCTCAGTGACCGCGAATTCGTGCGGGTAATCGGCGAGCAGGTCGGCGCGGGTGTCGGCGCCGAGCTCGCGACGATGCGCAAGCAGCTCGATCACATTGACGAAATGCTGCACCAGCTCACCGCGTTCGTGGACGAGCACAAGCCGCTGCTGACCCGGGCAGCCAATATCGGATTCGGGCGGGGATGGCGGGAATGGCAGAAAGGCAGTTCAGCGAAGAAGAGCGGGCTCGGCTAGCCGCCCGGGGCCTGGCGCTGCCCGACGGCAGCTACCCGGTGCCCGACTGTGACGCGGTCCGCCGCGCCCACCAGGCCTACGGCCGCGCGCCCGGATCCCACCGCGCCGAGCTGCGCGCCATGGTCAACCGCCGCAACCGGGAACTGCACTGCGGAATGAGGAACCTGTGAGATTGCGCCTGACTCTTGATGGCATCGGCCACGAAATCGACACCGCCGATCCGGACCTCCTGGCCAAGTGGATTATTGAAATCTTCGGACGCCTGCGGCAGATTACCCCGGCCACGCTGATCGAGGTGCAGGCTTCGCCGTCCTGGGTTTATGACGAGCACGACCAGCCCGTGCCGGACTGGACGGCCGATTCCCGGATCATCTGCCAGCGCATGAAGATCAAATCTCCGCGCGACCTGCCCGACGCGCTGGGCAGGCAACTCGATGAGGCGGAAGTGCTGGCTAATGAGTGACCAGCCGCCATCCCAGGGCCAGGGCACCGATCCGGAGGCCTCGCGGATCCGGTCGCTGGATGACCGGTTCGGCGCGATCGAGGCCGAGCAGCAGCGGCAGGGCACGCTGCTCGAGCGGATCGCCGGCCAGCTCGGCGGCGCCGAGCAGCGGGCGCACGGCGCCGCGCAGCGCCATGAGGAACGCAAGCTGGACGCGCCCACCGACGTGGCCGACGAGGTCCGCCGCCAGCTCGAGGAACGCGACCGGGCCGAGCGGGCCCGCGCCGACCAGGACCAGGCCGCCCAGTCCGATCAGGCCTGGCGTGCCGGGGTGGATACCAAGCTGGCCGAGCTGACCGAGAAACCGCCCGAAGCGCCGGTCCGGCGGGTCGAGAAACTGCTGGGCTGGCGGTGACCCGGTGACGGTTTCACGTGAAACAATGACAGCGGGCGTGGCGCTGGGCCGGTGCAACCCGTACGGCGCCGAGACCGGCGGCCCCCGGCGAGTACTCGGCGGCCTGTACGGGCCCGGGTCGGCGGCCACCCCCGGCATGGACCTGCCGGAGAACGTGGCCCAGGGGGAATGGCTGTGCGCCGAGCCGGCGGTGATCCGCTGCCGGATGATCTGCCGCTGCGGCCATAAAGGGCAGGTCATGGCGCTGTGTTCGTGGCACGACGAGACGGTAATCTCCGGCGAGCTGGTGGCCGGGACGTTCCGGCAGGTCCGCGCCACGATCCGGGTCCGCGGCCACTTCGAGGAGATCCAGCGGCGCCAGTCCGGATCATGCCCGCGGTGCCTGTTCCCGGGCGAATTCGCCGCGCTGCAGAAAGAAACCGAATCGTGGGCGTGGGAACTGGCGCTGCTGCACGCCGCGGACCAGTGGCGCTCGGCCCGGGCGCAGGAGATCCGCGCCAAGGTCGAGACGATCGGCCGCCGCTTCGATCAGGCCCGCGCGGTTACCTGTTCCGGCTGCCAGCTTCCCCGGTATGTGTGGGATACCTCCGGGTGCGGCGGGCACCGGCTGGTCGATCTGGCCGCCGCGGTGCACAACTGCCCGATGACCCTGACGCCGGTCTCGTGATGAACGCGGCGACCAGCTACTGGCTCGAGCACCGCAACGACCAGGTGCCGGTACCGCTGATCGACCTGGTGAGCCTGGTAGCCCGGCTGACCCAGATCCGCTCCGAGGGTGATGCCGGCCTGTGGCTGCTGTGGGACCGGGTCCTGCCATGCGACCTGCCGCGCCTCGAGAGCTGCCTGCCCGAGCAGGCCAGGATGCACATCGGGGATGAGGTTCATGGCGACGTCAGCTGACAAGCGTGCCTGGCTTATCGACCAGGGGTATGAGGTCAAGGACCGCGGCAAGCTGCCCGCCGAGCTCGAGGCCGCCTACGCGGCCGCCCATCCCGGCGCCAACGGTGACAGCAGCGCGGATTATCCCGCCGGGATGAGCGACAGCGACTTCGACGCCGTCACCGCCGGCGCGGACATACCGGCCGGGCTGCTCGACGACCTGGACGACCAGGCCGCCGAGTCGGCGCCGCGGCGCCCGGCCCGCCGCGCCGCGGTCCCGGCCCGCAAGAGCTGGCCGTGGTCCCGCGGGCAGGGCAAGAACGGCCGCGGCCGCAGCCGCGGCCGGGCCCGCAAGCCGCGCGTCTCGGTCGAGGACCTGATCTGCGGGGGATGGCGGATCATGGCCCGCATGGCCCGGCCGGTGCCGCCGCTGGCCCGCACGCTGCGGGTGCAGGCGCCGGTGGCCGGGCTGCTGCTCGATGACGCGGTCAAGGACAGCGTCCTGGACCGGATGCTGCAGCCGCTGGCCCGGGCCCAGGTGCAGGGCAAGGTGGTGGCCGCGCTGGCCGGGCCGCCGGTCCTGGTCACCGTGATCTCGATGCACCTGGCCCAGGCCCAGGCCGCGGGCACCGACCCGAACCCGGTGTTCATGAACGCCGCGTCGGAAATGCTCCGCGAATCGCTGATCATCTGGATGGACGTGGCCGGGCCCAAGTTTGAGGCGGCCCTGGCCCGTGAGCGGGCGTTCGAAGAGCATTACGGCCAGGAGGTCGACGCGTTCATGGGCTGGCTGTTCGCGCCGCCGCCGGACCCGGCCGACGCGGCCGCGATGGAAGCCGAAGAGGCGCAGCTGCGCCGCGCCCAGGGTCTGCACGATCATGACGACGCGGTCGCGGGCACAATGGCGGGATGAGCACCTGGCCGGCCGCGCAGGCCGACACGCCGCGCTCTGATGATTTCGGCCACCACGCGGTGCTGCTGGACTGGGAGCACGAATTCTTGCCGTGGGCCAAGGGCCTCAAGACCGGCCACCGGATCGGCGGGCAGCTGGTGCCGCTGCCGCCGCCGTGGAAGCCGGGCCAGCACTGGGCCCTGATCGGCCCCACCGGCGAGGGAAAGTCGACACACGCGGTCGGGATCCTGGGCCTGCGCAAATGGGTGCTGTCGCTCGACCCCAAGGGGGAAGACGAAACCCTCGAGGCCTCCGGCTACATCCGGATCCGGCAGGTACCGCCGCCGCGTGACTGGTGGGCGATGCTGCCGTTCCGTGACCCGGCGCCCGGATCCGACCAGTGGGTGTGGGACCGGATCATGAACGGCCAGCCGGTCGGGCTGATCTGCGGCTGGGAAGCCATGACCGACGCCGAAGACGTGGCGCTGCACCGGCTGATGCGCGACAGCGTCGTATGGTGCCGCCGCACCCGCGGATGGACCCTGTACGTGGACGAATTCGAGTTGCTGTCCAGCCAGCGGATGTTCCGGCTGGGCCCGGATATCGAACGGATGCTGATCACCGCCCGCCGCGCTGGCACGTCGGTCGTGACCAGCTTCCAGGCCGCCGCCTGGGTATCCAAGCACGCGACCCGCCAGGCCTCGTTCACCTCCCTGTGGCCGACCCGGGACCGGCAGATGATCAAGAACGTGGCCGAGGCGATGGGGCGGGACTGGCGGATGATCGCCGCGGTGGTCGATGAGCTGCCCCCGTATCACACGCTGACGATTCCCAAGCAGATCCGCCGGCCGATGCTGATCACCAGCGCGCCGAAGATCTCGTTACCGTGCCCAGGTTCTATGACGTGCGAGACCGGTTCGGCCATTGGGTCAAGCCGGCCGCCGGATCGGCTAGATATCCCTCACCGCAGGCGCAGGGTGATATTCAGCAGCAGCGTGACGATGATGGCCAGCGCCGCCAGGAACGTGCCGATCATCCACCGGCGGGTCGCGGTGCGGTCCGCGCTTTCCTGCGCGTGCTCGCGCAGGTGCGCGTCGAAACGGGCGTTCACGTCGGCCTTGAGCTCGGTCAGGTCCTTGACCACCTCGAGCAGCTGGGCCTGCACCACCGCCACGCCCTTGGTGCCGCCCTGGTCGATGCCTTCCAGCCGTGACTGGTTGGCGGTCACGATCTGTTTCAGCAGGTCGAATTCTCCGCGGGTGACCACGTCATTCAAATGATCACGCGACCTGGCGGGTGTACCGGTGCTGGCTGGTGCGGGACTGGCCGGGCTGGGTGCCCTTGGTCCGCTCGGTGACGTGAACCGTCTCGGTGCCGCCGCGCACGGTCCGCCGGGTGATCCGGGTGCCGCCCTCGATCGGCTCGCGCTGCGTGGTCGTAGAGACGGGCGCCGCGGCCCGGGCGCGGCGCTGCCCGGCGGCCTGGCGGCGCTGCCCGGCGGCCTGGCCCTGGGCTGCGCGGCGGCCTTCGGCGCTGCGCCGTTGCCGCCGCTGGGCCAGCGACCTCGAGGCGGCGCCGGAGCTGCCCGCGCGGCGCGCTGTGCTGCCCGCTGCGCCCACGGCCAGCCCGGCCGGCTCAAGGCCCGGGACGAACGCCAGCGCGGCTCCTGTGCCTTCCAGGGCGCCGCCTGCGGCCCGTGCCGCGCCGGTGTCCCGGAACCCGGCGGCGGCGATGATCAGCAGGCCGACCAGGGCGCCGAACGCGGATCCGGCCATCAGCATGCCGCCCAGGATGGCCCGGGCGTTGCCCTTGGAGAGGATGCAGCCGAGCGACCCGACTACCGGCAGCGATGGCAGCTGCCACAGGCAGTCGGCCGAGCTGGCCGCTGTCGTGGTTGCGCCGGTGCCGCCGGACGCGGTCGCGGTGTCGGGCTGGCCCGCGGCGGCCAGGATCGAGGCGGCGTAGGCCTGCCCGGCCGGGCTGCTGGCCGACCCGGCGTTGTATTCGGCGAGCGCGTCGGCGATGTTCCCGTTATTCGCCTGCACCAGCTGGTACATGTACTTCGCGTAGCACTGCATCGCGCTGGTGGCGTTGTCCGGGCTGCCGGTGCAGCCCAGCTGGGCCCACGTCGCAGGTTCGAACTGGGCCGGGCCCTGCGCCCCGGCCGATGACAGGGCCTGGCAGTTGCCGCCGGATTCCTGGTTGATCTGGGCCCGCACGATGGCCGGGCTGATGCCGATCACTCCGGCGGCCCAGTCGATCAGCGTCCCGGATACGCACCCCAGCGACTGTGAAGCCACCGCGGCCCCCCCTCTTTCAGGTGGCCTGGACGGTGGGCGCGGCGCTGGCCGGGCTGGCCGGGCTCGAGGACGGCAGCAGCTGCCCGTCCGGGATCGCCGGCGGCGGCCAGCCGGTCTGCTGCTTGGGGTCTTTCCCGATGATCTGCACCAGCACTGCCAGGTCGACGGCGTAGGCGAACGCGGTAGCCACCGCCCGGGCGGGCTGGTACTCGGCTATGACCGCCAGGGACAAGAAGATCGCAGAGGGCAGCAGCAGCGCCCCCGGGGTCGGCGGCGCCCCGGACTTGATCCACCGGTAAACCAAGATCCCCTCGCCGATGCCCCACGCGAACACGAACACGGCTCAGCCCTGCCCGGTGATCTGCTGCGCCGGGGTGGGCTGGGCGTTCGGGGTCGGCGGTGTCGTGGTGATGCCCAGCGCGCCCGAGGTGGCCTGGCCCAGCCCGGCGATCGCCTGCGGGCTGGCGATGCCCGGCGCGCTGCCGCTGCCGGGCCATGTCGATTTGAACAGCGCGGTGAACGGCACGTTGTAGCCGCGGACCAGGCAGTAGCCCCAGATGCCGGTGGTGTAGGCCAGGAACACCACGGCGACGCCGACCGGGATCATGTCGGATTCCCCCAGGACAGCGATTCGGTCGGCGGCCGCGCTGATGCGATGCCGGCGTTGCGGGCGTGCACGTACTGGGCCCATAGCAGGCCGCCCGCCAGCCCGGCGCCGAGCAGCGGCGGCCATGCCGGCGCGCCGCGGGCGGTCTCGAGCACGATGCCGATCCCGGCGAACAGCGCCGCCTGGGCCAGGCCCAGCCGCACCCATTTCATCAGCGTCGGCGCCCGGGTGCCCGCGTTGATCTCGGTCGTCTGCGGCGAGCTGTTCGTAGCGGAAATGATGTCGTAGGTCAGCGCGGCGTAGACCGCGACGGTGATGGCCGGCGAGCCGACAGCCCCGTCAGCGGGCATCAGCCGGTGACCGACCCGGGCACCACCTTGACCGGGGCCCGCTGCGATCCGACCTGGGCGAAGCTGGTCGGCGGGGCCAGCTGGTCGGCCAGGTCGGGCACGTCCTGGGCGAATGACTCGGCCTGCCGGAAGTAGGGGTGATCACCCGGGCCCGGGTGGATCCGGCGCAGCGCCCGTTCGATCCGCTGGCCGATCTTGACTACCGGGCCGCCGTCACCGGAGGCGACCGCGTTGTGGGCCGCGTCGAGCAGGTCATCGGCCAGGCCCAGCACTTCGGCATGCTTGTCTGGATCCTGGGTGCCGGTGGTCTTGCCCGAGACATGGTCCAGCAGCGCGTTGCGCAGCGACTCGGCCGTCGAGATCAGCGGTTCGGCGCCGGCGGTCCGCTTCTCGGCCTCCAGCTGCGAATACTTGTCTTGCAGCTCCTGGATCATGGCCAGCAGCTGCGCCGGGTCCGGGCCGTCCGGCGCGGCGCCGACCGGCTGGCCTGCGGCCTGCTGCCCGGCGGCCAGCCGCATCGCCAGGTCGGCCGGGTCCGCGGCCAGCGGCTGGCCGGTGTCCTGGGCGGCGATCTGATCCCGCACGGCCTGCTGTTCCGGCGTCAGCTCAGTCATGGCTAGGTGCCTCCGTTTCACGTGAAACAATCAGCGCGAATTCCACATCCCGCTGCAGGTGGGCGATCCTCAGCGACTGCAGCAGCTGGGTGACCGACAGCACGCCCAGGCACACCCACACCCACAGGGCATCGCGGTCGTTCAATTAGGGCCTCCCGGCTGCTGCGAGCTGTCCCCACCGGCCGGGCGCGACCGCGGGTATCACGGCGCCATCGGCGGTGAATAGGGGCGAGAACTCCATAGACCCTAGTGTGACGTACTGGCCCCGGGCGGCCGACACGACGACGGCCGAGATCGGCATGACCATGGGTGTCTGGCTGGTCCCGGCCGGATGGTAGGACGCGGCCACCGCGGCGGGCTGGCTGCCCATGGCGGCGATGCGGTGCCGGAGCCGCTGCTTGCGGATGGCCATCAGCGTGCCCGCCGCTTGGGCCGCGCGGCCACGGTGCGCATCTGGGCGGGCGGGTTGCGCCAGGTGCCGCCCATCGGGGTGTTGCCCTGGGCTGCGGCGCCGTCGAAGTTGAGCCGGGCGATCATGCCGGGCACCGGCCGCCACGGCCGGACGTAGGTGAGCGGGTCCGAGGGGTCCATGCCCATGAAGGGCTGCCCGTGGACGCCGACCGGTAGAGGGGCCATCACCAGCGCGCCGCCAGTGCAGGGCCTGCCGCCGCCGCCGGTGATGGCTACCACCTGGTGGTGCTTGTGAGTGTTCCACCGGAACGGGCGGGTGGTCGACAGCTGCCTGGACACCGGACCTCCCCTGTTACTTGCTGGTCTTGATGTCGGTGTCACCTTCGGCGCCGGTCCCGGCCGCGTTCACCGTCGCCACGTGGATGCCGTAGGTGTGGTCGGAGGTGAGCCCCGAAATCGTCGCGGATGTGCCGGTCACCTGCTGGGTCGAGACCAGCGCGGACTGGTAGGTGACCCGGATCCGGTAGCCGGTCGCGCCGGGGACCGCCGTCCATGCCACCGTGATCGAGCTCGTGGTGACCTTGGTGGAGTGCACGCCGGACGGGGCCGGCAGGGTCTTGGCGGCCGTGGTGGTGCTGGCCGCGGGGGTGCCGGTGCCGCCGGGCACGACCTGCCCGGCGTTGGTGCCGGTGGCCGCGTAGGCCGCGGCCATCTGCGCGGCGGTGCCCTGCTGTTCTACGCCGTTCTCATACCAGGTGTAGGTGGCCGGGCTGCCGCCGCCGGTCGGGGCGCCGGTGCTCGTGGTGCCGCCGGTGCTGGTGGTCGTGGTGCCGCCCGCCGCCGCTGACTGGCCTTCGGCGGCCAGCAGCGATTCCAGTTCGGTCTGCAGCGCGGACAGCTGCCCGGAGTAGTCCGACTGGTCGCATGGCACCGAGTTGCCGTTCGCGTCGGTGCATTCGCTGGCCGTGCTCGAGGCCGGCGCGGCGGCGCTGGACTGGCTGCGTTTCTTCCACACGATGTAGACCAGCGCGCCCACGGCCAGGGCGCCGACGATCAGCCACTGGTTGCGGGTCAGCCCGGCGTATTTCTTCGCCGGCGCCTTCGTCCCGGCGCCCGGTGAGTCGGCGCGGCCGGCCGCGGCGGTGGTGGGCTGGCTCATCGTAATCAGCCTGTCACGTTAGGCCATAGCGGCAGGTTCGGGATGGCCTGGATCTGGGCCTGGCCCCGCTGCAGCATGGGGGTGGCCAGGGTGGCCGGGATGCCCCGCGGGTCGACGGCCGGGACCGGCATCAGGTTGCCGGATTGGACCGATACCGGCGTGCCCGCGCCGGGCCAGAACTGGGCCTGCGGCCGGGCCCAGTACAGGTTGGGGTAGAACGCCTGCGGCGCGTCACCGGAGCGGGACAGGCCCATCTGGGCGTGGGCGGCCGGGCCGGACCGCGGCACCCACCCGGTGTCGACCGGGATCGATTGCGTGCCGGGCTGGCCGGTCAGCCCGTCTTTGTACTGCTGGGCGCCCGATCCGGCGAGCCGGTTCAGGTGCGGCACCGCCGCGGCGTGGCCGGGCACGGTGGCCGGCCAGCCCGGTACCGTGAACCGACGCACCGCCGCCGCCCCTTCCCGCTACGTCGTAGCGTGCTAGCTGGTCTTGCCGAGCTCGGCGTTGAGCGCCGACTGCTCGGCGGTTACCCCGGCGCTGGTGAGGGTCTTGGTGCCGGTCGGGTTGGCCACCAGGTCGGCCAGCGCCACGGCAGCCACGACGGCCAGCGCCAGGGCGAAGAACTTGGCCATGGCTAGGATGTCTTGCCCTTGCCGGTGACCCCGACGCCCAGGAAATGCTGCGCGCCCCAGTAGATGATCATGCCGGTGATGATCCCGGCCAGCGTGATACGCATTGTGCGTTTCTCCTATCTCGGGAGGGACCACCAGATAAAGATCAGCAGGCCCAGCGACAGGCCGCCGCCGCCGATCAGCGCGATGTGCGCGGCGCCGTACCCGCCGCCGCCGCCGGTCACGATGCCGAACGCCTTCTGCCCGATGCTGGTCGGGCCCTGCGCGCTGGCGCCCGCGGCCGCGGGCGTGGCCGCCGCGCCGTACCCGGGGGTGAACACTGATCCGCCCAGGCCCATGTTGAGCTGCAGCCCTGCCATGGCTCAGACCTCCGGCAGGCCCTGGACCAGCGTCCCGGCCGGGACGACCTGGCCCACGGTGGCGTTGAGCGTGTGCGGGTTGGACCCGTCGCCGGCGCCCCAGGGGAACAGCCCGATTTCCAGCTGGGTGCCCGGGTTGGTGCTCAGGAAGATCTCGCCGGTGTCGAGCAGGCCCAGGTCCCGCTGAGACATGGAGGTCTTGCGGTTGATCGCGATCGTCCCGGCCGGCCGCGGCACGGGGATGGTGCCGGACTGGGTGCCTCCGGCCGCGTTGGGCACGAACGCGGACCCGGCGCCGATGCCGGTGGAAATCGCGAGGTCTTCCTGCCAGGTGGTGAACAGCGTGTCGATCAGCGGCACGCCGTCGACCAGGATCTTGGGCCGTCCCGCCGACCACATCGCGTCGTCGCGGGCCCCGGCCGAGTCGCGCATCTCGAGAATGAGCACGGTGAGGTACCCGCCCATTCTGGGCAGCTGCACCAGCTGGGATGCGCTGGCGGGAATAGTCGGGTTGCAAGGCTGGTAGATCCACTGGCAGGTGGTGCCCAGGCCCGGCGGGTCGGCGGGCGCGGACGGCAGCCAGTAAAAATCGGAGTCCAGCGTCTGGGTCAGCGACAATCCGGTCGGCGTGTTCGCCGTGAACAGCGTGGCCGCCGAGGCCATGTTGACCTGCAGGACCGGCAGCAGCGCCGCGTTGGCCCCGCTGATGACCCCGTAGGCCTTCGCGAATTCGAACGCGAAATAGGTGGAGAACTGGAAGGTGGTCGAGGTGGCCGACGCGGTCGTGTTGTAGACGGTGGTCTGCGGGGAATTGACCGGGGACCGCATCAGGTCCAGGCCGAACTGCCCGGAATACAGCGGGACCTCGTAGCCGATGACGTATCCGGGACCGGTCAGCAGCTGGGTGCCGAATGCGTCTTTCATCTGCACCAGCTGCAGCAAATTCGACGGGAAATCCGGCGCGATCGTCGGCCCGGTCGACAAGTTCGTGCCGCCGGTAGCGGTCACCAGCAGCCGGTAGCCCTTGGCGTAGCCCGGCATTGAGACGGTCGGCTTGGACATGAACCCGCCGAAGGTCTGCGTGTCGACGTACTGGGCGCGGCGCCCGTCCGGGGCGTGGCGGACGAACGGGCCGCCGGCCGCCTCGACGGTCGTCTGCGGCTGCGTGCGGCCCGCTACCGTGCCCTGCCCGGCGCCGCCGGTGGTCATCGTGCTCACAGGATCGTCACCAGGACCTCTCCAACTCCGTGCATGACGGTGCCCGGGTTCCGCACGGCGAGCTGCTTGCGGCCCCAGGTGCGGACGGTGGCCCGGGCGGGCATCAGCAGCACGCCGACCACAACGACCAGCTCGAAGATCCGCCGCGTCGGCACGGGTACCTCCCGGGGTATCTGATTCCCCCGGCCGCACGCGAAAGGCCCCTCAGCCAAGCGAGCAGCCGAGGGACCTACCGGTATCGTATAGCCCGCCTGGCCAGCCGGTACATTACGCGCGGGCAGCACATGCCCCGCGCCGCTTCCGCATGTCGTCTGTGTGCGCTATCCTGCGGCGGTGCCCCTCAGACGAGATCCCCTTTCAGAATGGTTCGACCGGTCCGCGGTCGCGTACCTGCGCCGCGCCTATGACCACTACGGCGAATGGACCGGCCTGTATCTGCCGCAGCCATCGGTAGACCAGCGCGCCGCCGCCGCGCTGATCGGCATCTGGTCCCTGGGCGAGCGGGACAAGTGGGGCGAGGTCCGCTGGGTCCGCGCGTTCAAGCGGTCGGTGTACTGGCACCACAAGCGGTACGGCTATTCCGGCGACTTCCGGCCCGGCCAGGCCCGGGCCAGCGACCAGCCCGGCACCGCCCTGGAATGGCAGACCGGCCAGCTGGTCTACAAGGCGGGCTGGCCCCAGCGGCGCTGGGCGATCCGGATCCGGGTCCTGCCCGGCGGCGCGGCCGCCGCCGCCGCGGTGGCGGACACCGTGCCGGCGTCGAAACGGTGGATCGGCCCGGCCGGCCGGGCCACCGCCCTGCAGTCGACTCCGGCTGACCGCGACTGGGAGCCATGATGCGGTGGCCCTGGCGGCGGCGGCCGCCCGTCCTGCATCAGTGCGTGCTGTGCCGCTGCTGGCGGCCCGCCTCGAAAATGGTCCGCCTCGAGGACTGGTGGCTGTGCAACGAGCCCTCTCACCAGGGCCAGCGGTGTATAGCGAATCGCGATACGCGACACGCCGGATCTGACTGAAAATATCCCATCATATGTCGTCTGTGTGCGCTATGCTTGGGCTGAGAGATCGCAGGAACACACCTCCGGGAAAGGGTCGATGATCATGGAAGACAAGGAAGTCCGCGAGGTCGACGGCTTCGAGGGTGCAGCGGTATCGGTCGAGGTGGCCGATTCGCTGGACGACGGCAACTGCGTGCGGCTGGTCTGCAACCCGCACCAGCCCCCGTACGAGACCGCGTGGCTGTCACCGGCGGCCGCGCGGAGCCTGGCCCGCTGGCTGCTCGAAAAGGCCGATGAGGCCGAGCTGCGCAACCTCGAGGCTGAGGACGTGCCGATGGTCTGCACCAGCTGCCACAAGCCGGTGCGCCGCACCTTCGGCAGCATGCGGTGGCAGCACTGCGAGCCTGCCGACCTGCTGGCCTGCGATGTCCGCGGCCTGATCCGCGCGAAGGTCGCCACTGGTGCGTGAGGCCAGCAGCCGGGCGTACCGGGGTACTGTCAGGGATGCCCCGGTCCGCCGCCCGGCAGGCCGCCCGTGAGCACGCCGCCGAGCGGATCCGCGACGTGCCCCGGACCTGCATCTGCCGCTGGCAGTGGCGGCCCCCGCTGCGCCGCTGGGTCCTGTGGGCCCCGGCCGCCTCATGTCCCTGGCATTCCCGCTTCTAGAAAGGCCCCTCCACATGGTTAACCGTCCCAAGCGCGCCGGGTCAGCCTACGAACGCGCAGTCGCTGACTACTGCGCAGGGCTGCCCTGGCAGCTGCCCTGGGACCGTGCCCCGCTGCGCGGCACCCGGGATCTGCTCGACCTCCAGGGCCCGCAATTCATGGGGTTCCTGGTCGGAACCAAAGCTGTCACCCGCGGAACCCAGTTCGGGCAGCGGATCTCCGAAGCAATGGACCAGTGCGACCAGGCCCTGGTCAACTTCGGCCGGCCGTCCCGGCCCCACGGCTACCTGCGGCTGGTCGACGCCGGCGGGATCGTCCCGGTGCAGATCATGCAGCGGCCCGGCTATCCGATGGGCAAACACTACGTAGTAACCCAGGTGGATTACTTCCTGCCCCTGGTCGTGGAACGAAACTGGAAAGGAATATCTCCCCGTGAGCCTGATTCTGGATCTTGATACCCTCACCTTGGCCCCCGGCTCCCACCGCGCGCGCATCCATGGTGTCTGCCTGATGGAAGCCGTCGCCTGGTTCGCCGGCCAGCCCCATACCGACCGGCCCCCATGCGTGTCCCCCGTTCTCGCCCGATTCGGAACTGTCCTGAATGACCGGCTCGACGACGAACGCCGCCAGCAGCTTAAACAGTTCATCCCGCTGCTACCCGGCACCGCCGGCAACCCGCACGCCGACCAGGCCCGCGGCTGGCTAGCCGCCGACTGGCTGATCCGCACAGCCGCGCCAGCTTGGCTCGACTTGGCAGGCCTGACCGAAGATTCAGCCGCCCTGCGCCAGCTGGCTCCCTTCCTCAACCGCGAAATCTCCGAGGACCAGCTGCCGGTATTGCGCCGGGCGCGCGACAGCGCGCACGGGGCATGGAATACCGCCCGCACGCACCTCCGCTCCGCCGTCGCCGCCGCCGTCGCCGCCGACGCCGCCGCCGCCGCCGACGCCGCCGCCGACGCCGCCGCCGACGCCGCCGCCGACGTCGCCGTCGCCGTCGCCCCCGCCGCCGCCGTCGCCGACGGCGCCGCCGACGCCGCCGCCGCCGACGCCGCCGCCGCCGTCGCCGTCGCCGCCGCCGCCGTCGCCGTCGCCGCCGCCGTCGCCGCCGCCGTCGCCGCCGACGCCGCCGCCGTCGCCGTCGCCGCCGCCGCCGCCGCCGCCGCCGTCGCCGCCGCCGTCGCCGCCGCCGACGTCGCCGCCGCCGTCGCCGCCGACGCCGCCGCCGACGCCGCCGTCGCCGCCGCCGACGCCGCCGACGCCGCCGCCGCCGCCGCCGTTTATCACCATGTTTATGGCGTTATTTATCCGATTATCCGGGCCAAGCTGGCTCCCACGGTGGAGCTGCTGCAGGATTCGGGGCTGGCACTGTTCCATCAGATGATCGAGGTTGGCCGATGACCACCTTCCCGGACCCTCCGCACGATGACGGTGACCAGCCCCAGCCTTCTGGCTGGCTGGCCGTCGACTGGCTGCTGCGCACCGTCATACCGCTCTGGCTGAGAATGGCCGGGCTGCGCGCCGCCGCGGCCGCGCTGCTCGAGCTCGGCCCGGTAGCTGACCGCGAAACATTCGATGATGCCGCGCCGCTGCTGCGCCGGATCCGCGATGATACAGTCCAGCGGTGGGATGAACGCGCCCGCGGCGCGGGCAGCGCGCAGCTGCTGGTGCAGCTGATGTTCGCGCCCGCCGTGGCCGCGGGCCTGGCGATCGATGCCGCGGGCGCCGTCGCGACCGCGGCGGCCACGGGCCCGGCTGGCGTGGCCGCGGCCGCGGCTGCCGCGGCCGCTGATGGCGCCGTCACCGGCGCCGCCCTGACCACCGCCCAGGATGCCTACCGGGACGCCTACGACCGGGTCTCGGCCCGGCTGAGGGCCCAGCTCGGGGGAGACATGCGTGAGGTGTCGCTCGAGCTGTTCGCCCAGATGCAGGAGGTTTCGCTATGACGCTCCTGCTGACCGGCGCCCAGCTGTACCTGTTCCTGGGCAGCTATCTGGCGCTGGTGGTGATCTGCTGGGCCATCGGCGCACTGGGCCGCTACCAGCAGGGCTACGAGTGCGGCTGGACCGCCGCGGGCGCGGCCCAGCCGCCATGCCCCCGGTGCATGGCCGCCGCCGAAGCCGACACGCTCACCTTCCCCGCCCTCGACGCCGATACCATCGCCCAGGCCCTCACCATCATGGGCGGCCACGCCCCGCCCGCCCGACCGCCCTGGCCCGCCCAGCCCGCCGCCGTACTCCGCGGCCGCGTGGTAGACGTGGAAATTACCCCGGCGGTCTACCGGTGACCGATCAAGCTTGGGCGCCGGTCGCCCGGAATAGCCGTGAAGCTTTGCGCTTGCTAGGCCACCCCATTGACAGCAAATGCCTGCCGGATGAAATCGAGCCCTGCGGCGGATCATTCGGCATGCACGCACTGGCCCACTTCGCTGTCATCAAAGCGATCTGCGATCACCAGCTGGGCCACCTTGGCGCTCCCCCGGAATACGTAGATGGCATTTACCAGAATGCTCTGGCCGAGCTCGCCTGTTGCCGTCAATCCCCTCTTCCCGGTTTCGAATGACCAGGGCTGACCTGCGGCGTACCTGGCGGATGTACCAGTCCGCCAGGCACGCCGCGTTTCCGTACATGCGCCCGCACAGGCGGCCCAGCTGGCCCGAACGGGCCTGGATAAGGATCTTCGGATGACCGAGACATGCCAGGCTAAACAACCTTCACTTCTCAATAAAGTCTGGATAATATGCGGCGCCCATGCCACGAAAATGCACCGCTATGTCTGCGTTCACGGACACGTAAGGGTGGCCTGGACTTGTGATGAACACCATCCGAAACCAGGCATAGTGGGCTGCGCCTCCTGTTGGGATATGGGACATGAATGCGAGATGAAAGACCTCGCAGAAATCAACAGCGATGTTTGAGAATGCCACGGTGCGCCATACCCGGCTGCCGCTGCTCGGGCGGGTCGAACGAAACGCCGAGGGCCAGTTCTACGATCATGACAGTGTTCGATTCTGGGTTCGGTGGTTTCTCACCCGCGATCCGCGGGGC
>Ga0335075_10004671_pt1 | contig 21351 bp, 30 predicted proteins | sample Lox_Sample_24_FD_206723 | JGI IMG/M metagenome (GOLD analysis project Ga0335075, IMG submission 206723) | Soil microbial communities from Loxahatchee National Wildlife Refuge, Florida, United States - Lox_Sample_2.4 | ecosystem: Environmental > Terrestrial > Soil > Wetlands | place: USA...
CCGTCAGCTCCGCCCGGATCCCGTCGAGCACCGCGTCCGCGTCGAGGCCGCACCGGCCGCAGATCATCGCCGCGATCGTCGCGCTCATGCCCGCCATGTCGGCGTGCTGCCCGCTCCCGCCGATCACCGCGGTGAACCCCGCGTCGTCGCCGGCGGCCGAGCAGCGGATGAGGGCCACCGCGTCCCGCAGGACGCCGAAGCCCACCTCCGGCACCACGTACGGCCTCATCCCGGCGGGCCGGCCCACCGTCAGCCCCGCCGCTGCGCAGGAGATGCCAGCGATTTCGCCACCCGCCCGGCAGTCCGCAACTCTGAGAGCGGGACGATCCTGGCGGCGGGCGCGATGCCGACCCGGCGCCCCGCAGAGTTGTGCACGTTGGCGTAAGCCAGCGCTGAGGCGCCCTTGAGGACGTGACCCGGCTTGGCGGGGCGGATGTCCGGCTGGAAGACGGCGCCGCGCAGGCGCCCCGCGCCGTCGTAGGTCATGCGCCACTGGGGGCCGAGCGACTTGATAATGGCACGCGCCTCGGCGTCACCAGGAAGCGCCGCCTGCGGGCCGTCAGCCGGAAGCGCGGCGGCTGGGCCGGTCCTCCTCGGCTGGCCCATGCCGGTCGTCCCGCCCGCGTACACGGGCCCGGTGTTGCGCGCCTGCTCTTCCGGCGATGCGAGCACCCGGCGGCTGACCTGGTACGTCCGCCCGGCCTCATCCGTGACAGTCACCAGGGAGTCGTCGGCCATCTTGCGGACCCCCGTGGTCCGGATGTTGCGCCGGTCGGTCGCGTACGGCCTGCCAGCCTGGTCATAGACGACCACCGGGCAGCGGCTGACGGCCTTGGCGACCGTCCCGCCCGCGCCAGGATCGGCCGACGGGACGTCAGCGCCGGGCGCCGCTGGCGCTGGCGCTGGCGCTGTCTCCTCCGCCGGCGGCGCCTTGCCGCCGGCGCTGCCCAGGGGCGTGATGTCGTCCGGGTCGCAAACCCCGACTAGGTTGCCGGCCTGATCGAAGACCGGAACCGGGTCGTCCGTCTTCGCCTTGGCCACGCGGGCGCGATGGCGCCGGCGGATCTCCTCGAGCGGGTCCACTTCCTCAACCAGCCGCTTCGCCTGGAGGCGGAGCATCTCGGCCGGCGCGCCGCCGCCGACAATCGCGTCCGCCTTCGCGATAAGCGCCCGGGCCTCCTTCGCGACCACGTCCCCTGGGCGCGCGGCCAGCACCGCCTGAGCGCGGTCACGGCTCGCCTGGCGCACCGCCGCGGACAGCGCCGGGTCGTTCGCCTGCGCGGACAAGCGGATCGCCTCAGAGACACGCGCGGCCTCCTCCGGGCCGCTCAGGCACTTCCGCACATCGTCCGGGATCCGGCTCAGATACAAGCTTGCAAGATGGGCATTTCGGTCAGGCATCAGGCCGCCTCGGCGTCGCGCTTCCGGTGCTCGCGGGCGCTCAGCCACAGCTCGAAGGAGTCCAGCAGCACGAGGTACGGGGCGTTCTCACAGTCCCGGGGCATCGTCTCCAACTCCCCGCGCCTGCACATCCGCCTCACGTACCCCGTGCTGCACCCGGCGCCCCCAGCAGCAGCCGTCACCGTGATGACCGGCTCCCCCGAGACTGGCACAGGCGCGGGAGCGCGGAACCTCCGTGGTTCCGGGGTCGGGTCCGGGAAGACGCGGCACAGCTCGCCGGCGAACTCGGACAGCGCCTCCTGCACGCTCCCGACCGCCCGGGCGCCGCGAACAGCCTCGCCGACCTGCCGTCTCAGCACGCACCCTTCCGGGGCGGCCACGATCACCACCGGGCACGGGAGCGGCGCCGCCGCGGCGGTCTCGACCTGGACCGCGAACGCCAGCAGCGCATGCGGCGTGATCTTGCCCCGGCCCGTGTACGCGGCGTCGATCAGCTCGCCGAGCAGCCCGGCCAGCGCCTGCAGCCTCGCGCCCGACAGCGCGAGGACAGGGCCGGGGAACGTCTCCGCCACGGCTACCTGATGACGACCGCGCCCGGGCGGGGTGTTTCGGCGGGCGCAAGCCAAGCGTCGTCGGTGAGCTCCTCGAGCAGCGCCGCGCGCTTCGCCTCCGGGCTCGTGTCGAGGTCGTCAGGCGGCAGCGCCGGCGACGTCCCCTCGAGCAGCCCGGCCATGTGGCCGAGGAACCGCGCGCCCCCCGCGAGGACGTCCGCGAGCGTCATCGGGTCGCACTCGGCGAGGCGGGCCGTCCAGTCCTCCGCGACGCTCAGCGTCCTGGTCAGCTCGGCCTCGCGCCGCTTGTAAGCCTCGGCCAGGTTGGCGAGCCGGATCCGCGCGGCCATCAGCCGGTATGGCCGGTCCCTGCGCCGCTCGATCTCGTCCCGCTCCCCCGGCACCCGCGCCAGGACAGCCGAGAGGGGCTCGCGGAGAGCGGCGATCTGGTCCGCCACCGCCGCCGCCTCCGCAGTGGCACGGGCGGCCTCGGCGTCCCGCCCGAGCGCCGCCGCGGCGCGGACAGCGTCCGGCGCGCCCTCGTCATCCGCGAGCGCGCGAAGCGACCCCCACAGCCCCGCACGGTGCGCCCTGGCCGCCTCGAAGGCGGCGGCCAGCCGGCCGGGGCCGTCCTCGCCCCCGATCGCCGCGGCGGCGGCCCTGGCGGCGCCGAGCTCGGGACTGAGCCGCTCCCTGACCTCCGCGATCGCCGCGAGCCTGCCCCTCGCGCCGGTGATGCCGTCGACGTCGCCTGACTCGAGCGCGGCGGCGAGCGCGGCCTCGGTGGCCGCCTGGTCGTCGGCGAGCTGCTCGAGGCGCGCATCGAGCTCGGCGGCCTGCTGCTCGAGGCGCTCGCGCTCGGCCGACAGGTCGCCCGCAAGAGTGTCGGCGGTCTCCGCCTGATCGCGGAGCGCGGCCGCCTGGTCGAGCAGCGCGGCCCTGGCGTCGTGGATCTCGGCGGTGAGGACGGCGCCGTCGGCCTGGCCGTCGGCCAGCCGCATGGCATCCTCGGCGTCCGCGACGATCCGCGCCGCCTCCTGCTGCGCCTCGGCCAGGGCGTCCGCCGCGGCGGCGGTGGTCATGGCGGCTTGCTTGCGCGCTGCGTGGGCCCGGTCGCGCTCGGCGGTGGCCAGCCCGGCGAAGTCTGCGGCTTCCTTGATGGCGATCATGCGGCCGTCCTTCCGGCGCGGATTAGCCGCGCGACGCTCTCCTCGGTCACCCGCACCTCGCGGGGGCCGATCATGACGTTCTCGAGCAGCCCGAGCACGCCGTAGCGGCGGATCGTCCTCTCGCTCAGGCGGAGCAGCCTGGCGGCCTCCTCGCGCTCGAGGAGAACGGGCTCGGGGTCGGTCATGGAAACCTCCTGCAAGCGGTGGCTTTCAGGATCAACTATAGAGCGTGTCCGGGCATGGACGGGCATGGCCGGGTGTGGCCGAGCGCATGCGGCCCGATATTGGCCGGGCGTGGCCGGGCGTGGCCGCTCACGGCCGGAATTTAGTAGTGCTTTTACTCATTCTCTCGTGTCGGGCCTCGGGGAGGCGTAATCTAGAAGTGCTTCTGTGCGAAAGCACTTCTAAACCGCTTTGGAGGATGCCGTGGGCACATTCGGGTCGGTCAAGGGCGATGAGCCGGGCAACAAGGGGCGGACGTTCCCGCCGGAGCCGCTGACGCCCGCCGAGCTCGCGGCGGTCATCGGCCAGTGCTCGCTCAAGTCGCGGACCGGCATACGGAACCGGGCCCTGATCATGCTGCTGTCCCGGTCCGGGCTGCGGATCTCCGAGGCGCTCGCCCTGAAGCCGGCCAGCCCGGATTTCGATGCGCACTCGGTCCGAGTCCTGCACGGCAAGGGCGACAAGGCGACGAACCGCGGCTTCCACCCCAGCGCCGACGACGCGCTCCATCGGTGGATCGACACCCGCAAGGGCCTCGGCCTGAAGAACGGCCCGCTGTTCTGCACCCTCGACGGCGGCCCGCTGTCCGACCGCTACGTCCGCAACCTCCTGCACCGCCTGGCCGACAAGGCGGGCGTCGACAAGCGCGTGCACCCGCACGGCATGAGGCACACGTTCGCCAACGAGCTGCGCGCCAACGGGGCCGACGTCGTGACGATCTCGAAGCTGCTCGGGCACTCGTCGATCGCGGTCACATCCCGCTACCTCGACCACCTCACCAACGACCAGGCGATCGCCGTGCTGGCGGGAATCGACCTGCCCCCCATCGGCTAGACGCGCCGGTCAGGCGGGCACGGGCGCCAGCGCGCGGCCCGGCCGTTCCGCCACCAGGCGCAGGTGCCGGGCGATCACCGGCCGGGCGGCGCGGCGCGTCTCCGCGTCCATGCCGAGCTCGGCCAGCGCCCCCTGCAGGACCTCGGTCACCAGGCGCCCCTGCTCCTCGGTGATCCGCGCCAGCCGCTGGTCGATGTTCAGCCTGGCCATCGCCACCAGCACCCGGTCGCAGCGGTCCATCGCGCGCTCGAACAGCGCCACCTCGGCGCGCAGCTGCTCGCCGAACTGCGTCTCGTACCGCAGCGACGTCAGCTCGTTCACCTTCCGGGCGAGCGCGTTCTTCCACGCCAGCACCTCGCCCGCCAGCTTCTGCAGCTCCCGCAGCGGGTCCTCAACCGGCGTCACGTCCAGGCGGGCGAGCTCGGCGCGCAGTTCATGGTCGACGCGCTCGCGCTCGGCCGCCGCCGTCCCCGTGGCCGACGACCCGAAGTGCTTGCGGCAGTGGCCGAACCCCTTGTGCGTCGTGCCCCAGCCGGCCGGCAGCGAGCACGTTCCGTCACGGCCGCCGCGCAATTTCGCGCCGCACTTCGGGCTCTCACGCTCGCTCATATGGCAGCCTCCGGCATAGCTCTGGTCATGTGGGACGCGTCTCTTCGGCGCCCTTGGACCGGGTGGGTCGTTGGTTCTAGTGTGCCCTGCTGTTGTCGCTCCGTGTCGGTTTGACGGCTGGTGGTGTTCGTGGTGGGAGCATTGTCGTGTGAACGTGGATACGGGGGCTCTGGCGGCCGCTGCGGCTGAGTGGGACGCGGATCCGGATGCGAAGCGGCTGCGGTGGGCGACGCCGGGGGAGCTCGCGCGGGCGGTGAGCCCGTCGTGGGTTCAGACTCCGGCGCTCGACCTGATCGACCGCGAGCTGGTGCGGCTGTTCTCGGAGCCGGGGGCGCGGCTGCTGTTGTCGATGCCGCCTCAGGAGGGCAAGACCAGTGCCCTGCAAATGGGCTGCCTGTGGGCGCTCATCCGGGACCCGGAGCGGCGGATCGGCATCGTGAGCTACAGCCAGGCCCTCGCGGAGACGTCGGGGCGGGCGGTGCGGAACCTGATCACGGCCAACCAGGGCCAGGAGTCGACGCTCGACCTGGGGCTGCGGATCGCGCGGGACAACGGGGCGGCCCGCCGGTGGCAGCTCGAGGGGCACCGCGGCGGCTGCACGGCCGCCGGCGTCGAAAGCGGCCTGACCGGGCGGCCGCTCGAGGCGCTTGTCCTCGACGACCCCTACGCGGACCGGGAGGCGGCGGAGAGCGCCTGGTACAGGTCGAAGGTCTGGGACTGGTGGCAGAGCGTCGGGTCGACGCGGCTGGCGCCGGGCGCGCCGGTGTGCGTGGTGCTGACCCGGTGGCATCATGCGGACATCGCGGCGAGCCTGGTGGAGGCGGAGGACGGCGACCGCTGGAAGGTGGTTAACATCCCGGCTCTCGCGGACCACAAGCCCGAGGAGGGGCAGGCGGACCCGCTGGGGCGCGAGCCGGGCGAGTGGCTCCAGTCGGCCCGGAGGCGGACGCCCGCCGAGTGGGAGGCTATCCGGATCCAGGCGGGCAGCCGGACGTTCAACAGCCTTTACCAGGGCCGGCCGAGCCCTGACACGGGCGATGTCTGGAAGCGCGCATGGTGGCGCCGCTACACCACCCCGCTGTGGTCGCAGCATCCGGTGTCGCCCGGCGCCTACGTGGTTCCCGAGGCCGACGAGATGGTGATCTCGGTTGACGCCGCGTTCACCGACTCGGCCCAGTCGGATTTCGTGGTCATGCAGGTGTGGGCGCGGCGGGGAGCCGACGTTTTCCTCCTCGACCAGGTCCACAAGCGGCTCAGCTTCACTGACACCGTGGTGGCGTTCCGGGCGCTGGTCGACAAGTGGCCCGGCGCCGTCCGGCGACTCGTCGAAAGCCGCGCGAACGGGGTGGCGATCATCGACCTGCTGCGCTCGAGGATCGGCGGGATCGTCCCGGTCATCCCCACCGAGTCGAAATACTCCCGGGCGTCCGCCGTCGCGCCGTTCATCGAAGCGGGCAACGTGTTCCTGCCGGACAAGACGATCGCGCTGTTCGACCCGGAGGACCTGATCGACGAGGCCAGCGCCTTCCCCGCAGGGCAGCACGACGACATGGTCGACGCGGCGTCGCAGGCGCTTGCGGCGATGCTGCTCGACCGGACCGGGTTCGCGGCGTGGCTGGACTGGGCGAAGAGGCAGGGCGAGAAGCGGGCCGCCGAGGAGCTCGCCGAGGCCGAGGGGAAGCGGGCGCTTCCCGCGGCGCCGGCTTGCGAGGGCGGGCAGGCGCGCCCTGAACGACCGGGTGACGGCGCGCCGGCCGCCGGGCCGGAGCCCGCGGAGGACGCGCCGATCGAGGGAGTGCCGCTCGACGACGCCGGGCGGCGGCGGCTCATCCGCGATGCGATGTGGAGGGAACAGGGCTGGCGATGGTAGCTCGCGCGAAGGCTAGGCCTGAACGCCGGCGGCGCCGCCGGCGTCGCGGAGGTCCCTGAGCACTTCGGCGAGGTCCGCGCTGACGCTGTCGCCCTGGCCCGGGAGCGGGCTGGGCGGCAGCGGCTTGACGTAATCGCGGACTGCCATCAGCATCGCGGCGGCCTGCTCCCCGGCGCCGCGGGGAATGTGCCCCTCCGTCGTCGCCCAGTCGATGATGCAGGCCAGTTGCAGGACGGCGTCGAGCGCGTCCCCGGCCGTGACCACGCCGCGGGGAGGCCCGCTGTCCAGGATGCTGCCCCCGCCCGCCTGGATGATCAGGTTCTCCATTACGCGGTAGAGCCTGCGGGCGGCGGCCGCGCGGTCCCCGGCGGCTGGCTGGGTCATGAGCGTCAAAATACCGGGTGCCGGACGCGGTGCGGAGACGCTTCCGGGAACAGCGAGGGCGCTGGTAATGCTCGGCTTCATCCTTGCCTAGGCCGAGGAAGGGTCCTTGAGGTACCGCGACGCGTTGGCTATGCGGAGGATGCTGTGCTCTACATCGGCGTCAGGCTCCTGCTCGGAGACCGCGCCGTCCGGCAAGCGAATCCAGCGGACAGCTTCGGCATCCCGGAACGTCAGGACGGCTGTCGCGACAGCGTCGCGTCGCCCGCGCTTCCTGACGTCCTTTTGCGAACCGGGCATGATGGTGCCCAGTTTGTCTCCGGGGGAGAGGCCGCCGCCCTGCAGGAACCAGATCTCCGCATCGTAGACAGGAAACTCGCTGGCATTACGGGCGAACATCGCCATGTCGTTCGTCAGGCCCTGCGGTGCTCCGACGAAGACCCGCACGGCCTGCGACCTGCGGCGCTCGTCGATGTCGCGCTTGTTCTGCTCGATGAGGATGCCGACCTCCTGCGACTGCCTCCGGAAGGCCAGGTAGGCGAGGACCGCGGTGACGATGGCGCCGACGGCGAGAATGACGGTGGCTATCGCGGTGAGGATGGTCGCGCCGAGCAGGGACATGCGCGAATCGTATGCCCGGGCGCCGGCCGGAACCTGGCATTCTGCGCCGTCATAGCTGGCCGGGGTGTCAGCCGCGCCGCTGCCTACGGTCCTCTGCCCTCCTTGCCCGTTCTGCTTGTTCTTCTTCCTCGCTCGGCTCGGGCTCGCCGGGGGCGAGGACCCTCCAGTGGAATTCGCTGTCGATGTCGATCGGCTCGACCTGCCAGTCGTAGACGCCCGAGCAGACACCGGGGATCACGCGGCGCTCTGAGGCGTCGTCGTCGTGCGCCTGGTCGTCGGCCAGGTCGTAGAGGTAGCTTTCCTGGATCAGCCAGCCGGGCATCGGGAGCACTGGAGTTTGGTCCGGCTCGAGGTAGACCACCCGCCATCCGTGGGGCGCAGGCTTGAAGTCGAGGGTGCGCCATGCCCGGCTGAGGCGCTGCGATGCGTTTGTCACACGGCGATTATCGGGCACCGTGACACGACTACGGTGCCCACTGCTCATCTTCGGAGATACGGCGGACCACCCCGCGCTTGTGCTCCCACCGAGTTCCCCAGTCATCAGTCCACCGCACGACCGGGTAGGAGCCGGCGAGGTACTTCACGTGGATCTCGTCGGTCTCGAAGCGGATGCCCCAGTCGGCCGGCGTGAGCACACCCAGCAGCGGCAGCCCGGGCGCGGGCCGGAAGTCGCCGAGGACCGCGTCCGGAAGGCTGGCGGGGCTCGCGAACCCCTCGCGGCGGTGGGGCTGCCTCATGCTGATGCCGATGCAGAACTGCGCCTCGACCCTCGTGATCGTGTACGAGCCGCTGTTCGACACCATCACGGCCAGCACCTTCGTGTCCGCTGGCTCCGGGTCGCCGTAGCCGTTGTGCTCCGGGCTCGTCCCCCAGCGCTCTCCGGGTACCACCTGGACCCGGTATGCCTCGCCGTGCTGCTCGCGTTCGGGGGCGAGCCGGCGCTCCTCCTCGAGCTGAGCGCGGCCGTGGGCGCGCTCGTCCTCGATCGCGGCCTTGTCCAGCGCGCGCTGCTCGGCGAGGGCGATGCCGGACCGGCGCTCGGCCCATAGGGCGATGCCCACCGCGACGATGACGGCCCCCACCGTCCCGAACGCGGTCATTATGTCCGTCCAGCTCGGCCCCCCGGCCGGTGCGATGACCATGCGCCGGATAGTAGCGGTCAGGCGGGATCGCCGGGGCTGATCCACCAGCCCGGCCTGTCGCCGCGGCGGCGGACGATCATCACGAACTCGCCGACGGCCGCCGCGATCGCCGGGAAGCGGCCCCGGCACCCGGACCCGGAACCGCTTCGTCTCCGCTGGCGTGAGGACTGTCTAGCCGAGCGAGACGTCGCGGAAGGCTAATGCGCCGTGTTACCAGCTTCGGAGGGCAATAGACCTTGGTTGAGGCACCGGATTCGGTGCCTCAACCGTGTATCCGAGCTCGCGGAGGACTCTCGCTGCCTCCTCGGGGACGTCCCGCGTGACTGCGGCGGCCTGGCGGCAGCGCCAGCGCTCGCGGCCCTCCTCGACGTGCGCCTTCCAGCCGTCCTTCGAATCGAACTTGCACTCGCAGATCAAGAACTGGATGAAGTCCTCCAGGCACGGCCGGTACCGGCTGCCGCCGACCGGGATGTGCAGCGACGACATGTCGTGTGGGGAGTCGTGCCCGGCCTGGGACAGCAGGTGCGACAAGGCCCCGCGGTGCCCGTGGACGTGCACGTGGGCCGATGGCCGGGAGCCCTGGTTGCGCATGTAGTGGATGCGCAGGACTGGCGTGCGGTCCAGGAGTGCCAGGAGGTTGTAAGTCGACTCCTCCACAGCGAGCCATTTGCCCGAGGAGTCCGGCTCGCACGCGATGCTGATCTTCATGTCGGCTAGATGCTGGCCTCCGGCGTAGAGGGGGAGGGACTTGCCGTCCGCAGGCAGGATGATCGACCTGTTCTCGTGCACCAGGATGCGGACGGGCGGCACCGGGAGATTGGGCAGAGTAGCGGAGAGGAGCCCGGCCGTCTCGCGGCCGAACTCCTCTACTTGCTGGTGCAGATCTGCTGGCGTAGCGCTCACCCGTTCCGGAGAAAGTCGATCTCCCGGAGAGCCTCCCAAGCTGCCCATTCATCGCCGACCAGTGACCTGGCTGCAGCCTTCGCGGCGATCTCGTCGTAGGTCATCCCGAGGTGATCGAGGATTTGCCTACGACGCTCTTCCAAGTCGCTGAGGGACAGGTCCTGTACTTCGGGCATAGCCGCAGCCTCCTTTCCCTTGCTTCCACGATAAGCGGGTGGTCTGACAATTCCCAGACCCGCCCGCTCGTGAACGCGCAGCCGAGGTCACGCCCGTGAGGCAGCGTCTCCGGCTGGTCCATTGTGCAGACACGCATGTGAAGACGAGTGGCTAACGAGGCGGCAAGTTGCTAATTAGTGACGCACATCACATCTGATTAGAACGGTGGCTCGTCGGAGTACCCGGCGTCGACCTCGCCCCACGGGTCCTCGCTCCGGGCACTGCCCCGCGCGGGCTGCCGGGCGCTGGCCGGGGCGCCGCCGAAGCCGCCTGCGCCGGACCGCTCGGACTTGGCGACCTTCGCCGACGCGTTCCGCAAGGACGGGCCGACGTCGTCGACCTCGAGCTCGTACACGGTGCGCTTCTCGCCCTCCTTGGTCTCGTAGCTCCGCTGCTTCAGCCGGCCCGTCACGATGACCCGCATCCCGCGCTGCAGCGACTCGGCCACGTTCTCCGCCGCCTGCCGCCAGACGTTGCAGCCGAGGAAGAGCGCCTCGCCGTCTTTCCACTCGTTGGTTGTCTTGTCCATGACCCGGGGCGTTGACGCGATCCGGAAGGTGGCGACCGGCTGACCCGAGGCGGTGAATCGCAACTCGGGATCGGCGGTCAGGTTGCCGACGACGGTGATGGGGGTGTCTCCTGCTGCCATGTCATGCTGCCTTTCGCCTCGTGGTCCTGTTGCTGTAACTCAATGCTGATGCGGGTCTTGTTCTGGCCGCCGATAGTGACCCCGGCGGCGCGCTGCGACTCGGTGAGCGAGCTCTGGTTGGACGTCGGGATGAGGTTGATCTCCTGGTCCTGGTACATGCGGGTGAGCACGGCGTCCTGCTCGGCCCTGGTCCCGGTCATCTGCTGGCGGAGGCTCTCCATCGTGATGAACCGGCCGGGCTCGCCGCCCGCGGCCGAGAACGCCTCACGGACGCCCTGCTCGGCGGAGGAGCCTCCCCCGGCGCCGCCGCTTCCCGATGACTTTCCGCCGCTGCCGCGTCCGCCCATGTCAGCGCACCTCCCAGCGTGTCGGGTAGATCCTGGTCGGGCAGTCCGGCAGGCCGCCCGGCAGCCGCCCGTGGCACAGCACCAGCGACGGGCGGACGCGCTCGAGCATCGCCTCGTAGCCCGCGGCGAACAGCCTCAGCGCCTGGCGGTCGCGCAGCACCCCGACCGAGGAGACGGCCACCGATGAGCCCTCCGCGATGCCGGCGAAGCAGAACGCGAACGACTCCGGGGTCGACCAGGACACCGTCGGGACGACCTTGATGTCGTGGGCGAGCATCCACGCGCCGCACCACCTTGACCGGTAGACCTGCCACAGCTGCACGGCAAGCGGCATCCGCGTCCACAAGGAGAAGTCCGGGGTCAGGGCCGCGCCGACGCGGGCGATCCGGCTCAGGCTGCGCTGCGGCTGCGACCAGCAGGTCTCGAACCGGTAGTCGTCGATGAAGAAGTGGACGGCCGCCCCGGCGCCGACGGCGCGCTCGCAGCCGCGGCGGTCGGCATATGACACCAGCAGAGCAGGTTCGATCGTCGCGGCGGGGAGCGCCGGTATGCCCCATTCGCCGTCGCCGGCGAACAGAGCCCGGCAGTTGAGGCGGTCCCAGTTCCCCGGCCTCCCGTTCCAGCGGCCGCTGGTCCGGGTAGCGGCGAGGCCGGCGATCGCGGTCATGACGGGCCCGTCCTTCCCGGCCGGAGCATCGGGGGCACCGCGCCGAGGATGCCGAGCTCGCGCTCGGCGGCCTGAGACTTCCGGGCCATGAGGGCGATCCAGGCTTCGGCGTCCGAGGGCTGGCGGGAGCGCGAGCGGATCCAGGGCTCCAAGGCCAGGATGTGGCGGCTGCAAAGCTCGGGGACTTCGGCGACGCCGGGGAACGCGAGCGGCTCGGGGCACCGGCCGGGGTTGTCGTGCCAGCGGCACCGATCGGCGGTCACCTGGCGCCGCCTTTCTGGGCGGCCTGGTTGATGACGCGGATGCTGCTGACGTCGGGGCCGCGGGCAGCGAGGAAGGCCGCGAGCCAGGCGCCGGCGTCATCCCACGTCCCGAATCCTTTGATGGTGCCCGAGCTGCAGCCGGTCAGGTTGACGTCGATGCGGATCGCGGCGGCGAGGACGGCCCTGCGGGGGTCGGACTTGCGGCGGGCGCTCATTGCGGGGCCTCATCGGTGGCGTCGCTGCCTGCGTCGGCGAGCACTTCCTCGATCTCGAGTTGCGCGCGGCGGAGCGCCCGGTCGGCCTGCTTGGCCGCGCGCGCCGAGGCCTCGCCGAACGTCAGCGCGGGCTTGGGCCGGGTGGCGATCTTGGCGTCGTCGATCTTCTTCAGCGCGGTCGCGAACTCGGGCCTGAGGGCGAACCCGGCGGCGGTCATCATCAGGTTCATGTTGCCTGTCGCGGCGGCGCGCTCCATCCGGCCGAGGATGTCGGACACGACCGTGAGCTCCTGGTGGGTGAGGGCTTCGACGGCTTCGAGGGTGTTGTCGGCGGTCATGCTGGCGGTCTCCTTTGGTGCTGCCCCGCCATGGGCGGCGGCGGCGTCTTGAAATGGGGCGTCACGCTGCGTGCCAGTTCGGGTGGCCGAGGCGCTTAAGGGCCAGCCGCACGGCGGCCCTCACCGGTCCGGGGTCCTGCTCGCGGATCAGCATCATGGTCATCTCGGCGTCGGCGGACAGGTTCACGCGCATCTCGCGCAACCCGGCGAGCGAGCCCCAGTACCAGGGCGGCAGCGGCTCCCGCGGCCACGGCAGCCCGATCGCCTCGGCCATCGCCCGGTAGTGGCGCATGGACAGGTCCACGACCTCAACGGAGGACGGATCGGCCTGGAGGAGGACGCCGGCCGGGACGCCGGGCGGGCGGCGGACGCACCAGGCGTGGAACTCCATGCCGCAGTAGCCGGACAGTGCCGGGTCCATCCCGAGGTAAAGCTCCGTGCCGTCGTCCTCGGGGTCGCGCGCCCCGGTGCCGGCCGTCATCCTGCCGGCGTTGACGACGTACTCGGCGTTCGTGACCACCGAGGCGACCACGGCGCCGGCACGCGCATACAGAGCGCAATGCCCGAGCCCGTCGGTTCCCGTGACGTCACACACGGCCCGGTGGACGGCCTCCGCAACGCGGGCCTTGCTCGTGCCGGGGTCGGGCCCGGCCCGGCGGGCGGCCTTCGCGGCGAGGCTGTTGCGGGCGCTCACCGGCCGATACCCCATTCGGCGCCCACCGCGACGAGCACCCCCGTCTCCGGTTTGGCGGCGGCCCGCACGGCGAGGAACGCGGCGAGGGCCTCGCTGACGTCGCTCTCGCCGAGCTGGACGACCTCGCTGCCGCCCGTCCGCGCGACCTCGAACACGGAGTCCACCATTTTCGTGGCGTCCGCCGCGGGCTCGCCGTGGAACGCCATCAGGGTGATGATTCCGTCCTTGCGGATCCCGTGGACGGAGAACCGGAAGGCGCCGTGGTCGGGGTCGATGGCTGTGACGCGGGGCCAGGAGTAGCCCCTCCTGCGGGCGCGGCGGTAGACGGTCATGATCGGGTCCTTTCGGGTCTGGCCGGCGGGCGCGGCGCGACGTACGGTGACGGCGGCGCACAGCGGAATCGCGATCGGCGGGAGACGTGATGGCGGAATGGTGGGAGACCGCGGAGGAGATCCGAGGGGACATCGCAGAGTTGCGGGCCGCCCTGGACGCGGGGAAGGGGCTGCCGGCGGAGACCCGGGTGACCGCCCTGGCGGCGCTGGTCAACGCCAAGGCGCTGGTCTTCGCGGTCGAGACGTTCGAGCAGCACCGGGAGGGCATCGCCGAGGACGTGATCGGGCCGCTGACTGACGAGCTCGCCCGGTTCCCGGAGGCGGCGAACGGCCTCGCGGCAGGACTGCGGCGCCTGCCGGACCGCTGAGTCGCCCCCGTCTGAGACCACGCGGCGGCGCCGAGGCAGTCCGGGCCGATGCCGAGCAGTTATCCGTGTCGTGTCGTCCGGGCTTTCTTTGCCCTCTCTTCCTGGCGTATCTACGTAGCAGTACGCATTCTGAGCAATAAACATGCAGGTCAGATGGCTCATAGACTGATACGCCAGGCTGCTACGTGCTGCTACGTAAGCCGTAGCAATCGGGGATTCGCCGCTACGTGATACGCAGGCCCCTGTAGCGGTGTTTCCGCAGTTCAGTGGACGTTTTGAGGGTGCTACGTAAATCCGCTGAGAGAGTGAGTTTTCTGCGGATGCGTGATGTGTGACTGTCACCGGTCGCCGTCCCGCTCCGGTATGTCCATCGCTTCGCGGCGGAAGACCAGGTGCCTGAGCTGGCGCCCGGCCAGCCGGCGGTTGATCAGCCATGCCGGCTCCGACTTGTCGTTCGTCAGCAGCGCGCCCATTTCCAGCCATCCGGGGATCACCGCGTCCAGTTCATAGCCGCGCTTCCTCAGCTCGGCAGCCAGGGCCGCCGGTACCAATGCGGGGCCTTCCTTCGCCTCATGGCCGATCCATCCGGCCGCGGGAGTCCTGTCCGCGTTGGCGCCCCACATCCTGCCGTCATTGGTGGCGATGAACTCGCGCACGAGGTCGAGCGCCATCTCGGGGCGGTTGTCGCGCTGCTCGTCGGCCGCGAACAGCGTCGTCCACTCGGCCGGCTCCGGGGCGGCGAACGGGACGATGCCCCACTCGGCGGCGAGCTCGGCGGCGAGGGCCAGGCACGCGGCGAGAGGGGCGCGGCGCCCGCTCATGTCGGTGCTGCCGCGCAGTAGGTCGCTCAGCTCGCGGTGCCGGGCGCGGAGCTTCCCCGTGCCGCCATCCTCGGCGAGCTTGTCCCGCAGCCTGGAGGCGAACGCCGGCCCGGCGGTGCCGAAGCTCGACTCGACGCCCGACTTGACGGCCTCGGCGGCGGTCCTGCTGGACGCGCCATCGGTGCCGAACGGGGGAGACTGGACGCTGAGCACGCGGGCGCTGGCCCCCTGGTGGCTGGTGAAGGAGGTGGCCGGCTGCTCGCCGGTGCTGACGACCACGGCGCGCCACGGGATCATGTTCGGCCAGCCGCCGCCTCGGGGCCGGCCGTGATTCTTGGGGATCTGGTACAGGACCTCGTCGACGATGCCGGGGTCGCGGACCAGGCGGGTCTCGTCGATCACGACCGTCAGCCCGTTGACGAGGTTGAGGCGCTTCTCGATGCCGATCATGCTGGCGGTCGCCCAGGTGAACATGCCCTCGGACCTGTCGCCCGGGTCCGCCCAGCAGCTCAGCGCCACCATCGCGGTGATCGTCTTCCCGCGCGTGGACCGGCCGGAGAAGTCGACGACGAACGAGTCGAGGCCGAGAGGGTGGAGCAACGGCGAGGCCAGGCCGGCGTAGGCCCCCGTCCTGACGACGGGGAATCCCTCAGCAGACTCGACAGCCTCCTTCCACGCGGCGAGGGTGCCGGACGGGTGGTGCGAGGACAGCGCGGCGGACTGGTCGGCGTACTTCGGCTCCACCCGCCACGGGGTGTCCTGGCCTGTCACGAAAGTGCGCCCGTCGGCCTGCCACCCGAGTTGCCGCGCGACCGGGTGGCGGGCGATCGTCTCGCGGTTGCCGGCCTCGGCGGCGGCGAGCCACCGCTCGGCCATGCGCGCCTCGCCCTCGATCACCGGGAGGCCCGCGTCTCCGACTTCGGCGATGAGCTTCCTGCCGCTCTTGGTGATCGACCGGCGCACGAGCCGCGACACCCACTGAGGCCCGTCCCGCCATGCCAGCTCGACTAGCTGGTCGCCGTCCGGGTCGGCGAACACCCGCACCGGGAACAGCCACGCCCACGTGACCCGGACCGGGCCGGTCCCGTCTCCCTTGAGGAGGTGTATGCCGTCCGGGGTGACGATGTACGGCTCCGGGATCGCGTACCCGTCGGGGAGCGGGGAGTCTTCCCGGCGGGTGATCAGCTCGATGCCCCGCCCTGCCGGGATCTCGCCGACCCCGTGCGCGGCGATGATCGCCTCCGCCTCGTCGGGCGCGTCGGGGTCGGCGCCTTCCGCCCAGTGCCGCAGGTCGTCGACCACCCCGTTCAGGTCGCGGTCGGAGGGCGGCGGGTCGGCCGTGAACTCCCTGCGCCAGAGGTCGCGCAGGTCTGCCTTCAGGCCTCGGCGCTCAGGTCCCTCGAACTTGAACTGCCGGCCCTCCCGCAGGAGGTAGGGCCACCGCGTCGCCTTGTGCCGGTCGTAGCGCCCCTTGGCCAGCGCGAGCATCCGGTCGGCCTTCGTGGCCCTCGCGCCGCTCTTCGGGCCCTCAGCCATGCCGCACCGCCTCGCCGCTCCTGAGCCCAGACGCCACGGTGCGGAGCGCCTCCGGTTCCGGCAGGCCGATCCGGGCCGCTGCGTCGACGAGGACGGCCGTCGCGGTCGCCTCGTCGACCCGGCCGCCGGACACCAGCCCTGCGGCGCGGCACGAGGACCAGTACAGGCGGCTGTTGCGCTCGCCTTCCTTGGCCTCGAGAACGACGCGGACGAGGCCCTTCAGCGCCGTGAACGTGCTACCCGCCCGCGCCGGCCGGGCCTGCTCCGGAACGGGCGGGCGGAACGCCTCCGCGAGCCACCCGGGCACGGGCAGGATCGGGGAGGCGGAGTCGACCGGGGTGTAGATCACGCCGGTCGCGTGGACGCTGCCCGGCCCGACGACGTACCCGCCGAGGCCTCCGCCGCCCCCGCGCACGTCAATCCCCCATCCGGCCAGAGCACCGCGGCCGTTGCCGAGCGGAGTGCCCGCCTGCTGGCGGAAGTAGAAATGCCGGCCTTTGGCGGTTTCGACCGCGAGCGTGGGCTCGATGATCGCGCCAACCGACGCGGCGTACGCGGGGAACGCATCCGGTGCATCCTCGTCGACGACCAGGAGCCTGCTCTGCTTGCACGCCACGCCGATGTTCCACGGGCCGTCGGCGAGCATGGCGCGGATCACGGCGGGACTGATCGTGGCGAGACGGGACCACTGGCCGCGCGGGTGCTTCCCGCGCTGGCCGTCGCACTCCCGGTGCGAGCCTCCGCACTCGGGGCGGCCGGGGTGGTCGACGGCGAAGACGTGCATGCCGTGGCGGGACTGGAGCCAGAGGGCGACGTCAAGGATGTCCGGGGCGCTCATGCTGTCCCCTCCTCGCCCGCGGCGGCCAGGGCGACGATCCCGTCGCGGACCTGGACCTTGCCCCACTTGCGGGCGACGCCGACGGCGAGCCACACATCCCCGACGTCGGCGCCGAGGATTAGCGCGAGGTCCTTCACGCGAAGCGGGCCGCGCCTCCTGAGGATGCGAATCCCCTGCTTGGAGAGCCTCAGGTGCTTCGGGGCCACTGACTGGCGCGCGGCAGCGTCAGGGAGGGTGAACAACTCGAGTTGCCCGTCGGGCTCGGCCCGGGTCACGCCGCCGCCGTCCAATCGGGGTAGACGCCCCGCCGGCGGAGCCACGCGGCCGGGAACTCCGGCGCGGGTGCCGGGAGGTCGAGGGCGTGCAGGTGCTCGACGGCCTGGAGCCACGCCTCGAGCTCGCGCCCGGGGTCAGGTGCCCGGCGATCGTCGGCTCCGCGTCGTACACTGTTCGCGTCGGTGGCTTTGGCGGCTATTTCGACGTATGGACGGCTCTCGCGCTGGGCGGTGCGGGGGCCGTCTCCATCTCTAGGCTGCGTGTCCCTCACCTCGGTCTAGATCGAGGCCGAGCTTGCGGCGCAGCGGGGCCGTGAGGACGAGGACGCGGTCGCCGACGCGGATGGACTCGATCTCGCCCCGCGCGACCGCGTCATAGGCGGCCTGCCTGCTGATCCCGACGGCCTTGGCGACAGTCGGCCACACCGGGACCGTGGGCTGGACCTCGGGGTCCGGGAGGACCGGTTGAGGGTCCGCCGCTTCCATGGCTTGCGCAGTGACCACGCAGAACTCCTATTCTTTACACGATCAACTCGCGACCTAGGGGGACCTTAGCGGACTACAGGTGACTTCGCAAATCGTGGTATGATTGCGTGGTGATAACGCAAACTGAGTTTGGAGCATCCATCGCCCGCACCGTCGGCGGGCAGGTCAAACACCATCGCGAGGCTCGCGGCTGGTCCGCCCGGCAGCTCGCCGACGAGTGCGCCAGGCTTGGCATGCCCTCCGTCACCCGGAACCTCGTAAGCGACCTCGAGACAGGCCGCCGACAGCTGCTCGGCGTCGCCGAAGTCCTCGTCATCGCCCGCGCGCTGGACGTTCCCCCGCTGCTGCTGCTGTTCCCGGTCGGCGTCGCCGAGGAGGCCGAGGCGCTCCCGGGCGAGATCCGCTCGCCGTTCCGCGCCGCCGCCTGGTTCTCCGGCGAGACCCCGTTCCCCGGCAAGGATGACGAGGACTACGTCATCGGGATCGCCGCCGACTGGAACGCGGCCACCGGGAACCCCCTGGCGATTTACCGGGCCTACGACAGGGCCGCCGTCGAGGAAACGACCGCTCTGCGGCGGGCCCGGTCGTTCGAGGAACGGGCAGCGTCGGCCGACGGAGACGACCGGGAGGCGTTCGCCGCCGCCGCCGCCGCGCTGCGCCAGGCGGCCGAGGGCCACCGGGCCGCCGCGGAGAGCGTCCGCCAGCAGGCGCGGACGCTCGGCATCCTGCCCCCTGGACCGAGGGTGGACGAAGGCTGACACTGGGCGGGCCTCCTGCACGTGGTGGGACTTGCCGGTGGTGCGCGGAAGATCAGGCGGCGGGCGGGAGCTCGCCGCTAGATGCGCGGCGGCGCGCGGCGAGGTAGGCCCGCACGTCATCTGGGTGGTAGCGCCGGTGGATTCCGACCTTCAGGTAGATGGGGCCGCCGCCTCGGGAGGCCCACTGGTCGAGGGTGCTTAGCGGGACTCCGAGGAACTCGGCCAGTTCCTCGGAGCTGATGAGCCCGTCCCGGTCAAGCAGGCCCGGGACCTGCGACTTGGAGTTTGCCTTGGAGGGCATTGATGCCTCGCTCTGATTTGTCATTTGGACAACTCGATTGCCCAGGTGGCGACTGGCGATGGCAACAAGCTAGAGCGGGTGACGGCCCGTGTCAAATAGGCGCTACAGTTGTCGGCATGGCAAATCTCAGCGCCAGCGATCTGGCCGGACGCCGGATCCGGCAGATACGCGAGCGCCGAAGGTGGACAGCCAAGGAGCTGGCCGCCCGCTGTGCCGACGTCGGCGCACCGCACATCACGGCCACCGTGATCACGAACCTGGAGACCAGGCGCCGGGTGTCCCGGCAGATCACTGTGGATGAGCTGCTGGTGCTCGCTCACGTCCTCGAAGTGCCGCCGGTCCTGCTATTCGCCCCGCTGGACGATTCCGAGATCCTCGAGGTAGCCCCAGGCGTCGAACTGGGCGCGCTAGACGCGGCGGCATGGGCCGCCGACGATGACGCCATGCTGGCGCCCGTGCACTTGGCGCTTCGTCCGCCGGAGGGAGTGCCAGAGCCCGTCCGGAGGCGGCGCGACTCGGATCCGCTGACTCTCGTGCGCCAGATCAGGGTCCTCCTCAGGGCCATCCAGACGCGCACTCGGCTCTTGTCCAGTGAGACGTACCGGGCCAAGCATCCGGAAAGCGAGCGTTACAACACGAACGCCATCATGATTTACGGCATCCGGCTCCTCGAGTGCGCCGACCGGCTGGAAAGTCTGGGCTATGCGCCGCCTCTGCCCCCGGAAGCGCGCGAGACCCTCAGGGAGTTCGCGCCCGATCTCCTAGAGAGGCAGGAGGAGGACATGCGCGGCCTGCCGATAGAACCGCCCGTCGTCGCCGACGCCCGTCAGTTGCTCGAACGCGCTATGCGCGGTACCGCGACAGGGGTCTCGGCGGGCACGCTCGACCCCGCTCTCGATGCCGACGAAGAAGGCGATCCCGCGGAGGAGCGCGCCGAGGGCGCTGAGGGACAGGGTGGCCACCCATGGGTTGTGTAGGGGATCTCTGGCTCGTCGAAGGGCCGGTGAGCAATGCGGTGCACCGCTTCCCGAGAGTGCCGCGACTGGGGGTGCCCGATGGGGAGGGTTAAGGACCTGTGGTTCACCGCCGCCAGGGAGAAGACCGCCCGTCATCCCGACCGGGGCGGCAACAAGGACGCGAAGCGGTGGCAGGCAGTCTGGACCGATCCGGACGGCAATGAGAAGACGCGCGTCTTCGCCAAGAAGAACGCAGCCGAGTCGCACTGGAAGAAGATGGAGGCCGACGCCGAGCGCGGCGAGTACGTAGACCCGAAAGCAGGCAAGGAACTGCTCGGCCCGCTGGCCAGGAAGCACCTGAGGCTGCTCAGCAAGATCGGCGGCGGCACCCGGCAGCAGTACGAGGGATCTCTCGGCAACCATGTTGACCCGGCGTTCGCGCACCGCTCAGTGAAGAGCGTCAAGCCCTCCGAAATCGTCGAATGGCTCAACGGCCCGATGGCGCCCTACAGCGCCAGCGTCCGGCAGACGGCGTTCTTCCTGCTGCGCGGTACCTTCGACCTGGCCGTCGCAGACAAACTCCGCCGCGACAACCCCGCCCGGTCGCCGATCGTCCAGACCCCCGACAGCGCCGACCTGAAGCCGCGGGTTCTGTGGGACATCGCCACCGTGTGGAAGGTCATCGACGAGCACCCAGAGCCGTACCGGGCCATACCCGTGTGCGAAGTCGGCCTCGGGATGCGGCAGAGCTGCGCGTTCGCGCTGGCCGAGGATGACATCGACTTCGACGCGATGAAGGTGACTGTCGGCCGCCAGGTCGTGCGGGTCGACGGCAAGTACTACTTCAAGCTGCCGAAGTACGGCAAGGCGCGGACGGTCCCGATGGGCCGCGGCGTGGCCGCGTACCTGCGCGGCCACATCGAAAAGTACCCGCCCCGGCCCTACACGCTGCCGTGGATGAACGAGGACGGCAAGATCGCCGCCAAGCCACACACGTGCCGGCCGCTGTTCCGCTGGCAGGGCAGCGACCCGCGCACGAGGGGAGAGCGCATCGTCACGGCCAACTACGACAAGGGCGTCTGGTACCCGGCGACGTCGCGGGCCGGCGTCGGCCCTCCCCCGGCCGAGAAAGGCCGGCGGTACCTCAGCCCCGGTCGCGAGAACGGCAGCCACATACTGCGCCACATCTTCGAGACGATGCTCGACGACGGCGGGGTGTCGCTGGCGGGCATGATGGAGTTCATGGGGCACAGCCGGAAGGGCCAGCCCATCACGATCGGCGTCTACGGCCACGTGACCGAGGAGACCTTCGACCGAGCCCGCCAGGCCGTCGACGGAACCCTGTTCAAACTGCGCCCGGTGGAGTCCAACGGAACTGTGACGGAACTGAGGGCCGCGCGGTGATCCATGCGACCGGGAAAGACCAGCTAAATCGCGGTGCATACGCGGTTTGCGAACAAATGAAGATCTTTACATGTCGGCGGCCTACCGCCGCCGCGACCTCGGACGTTGAATCGAAAGAGCGGCCGAGTGGCGGGCGACGCGGGACGAAAGAACGAGAGAAGAGGCGACCCACAGATGTCCGACT
>Ga0335075_10004672_pt1 | contig 21343 bp, 28 predicted proteins | sample Lox_Sample_24_FD_206723 | JGI IMG/M metagenome (GOLD analysis project Ga0335075, IMG submission 206723) | Soil microbial communities from Loxahatchee National Wildlife Refuge, Florida, United States - Lox_Sample_2.4 | ecosystem: Environmental > Terrestrial > Soil > Wetlands | place: USA...
TCAATTTCTCTGTGTCTCGAGTGACTTCTTCCATTCTCTCAACGAATAGTTCATCATTGTGAACACCCTTCAAACCCACATATTCCATAGCAACTTCTTTACCAACGCCAACTTTTTCTGACAAAACACTTTTCCGGGTATCATATCCTTGCCTGCTAATTTGAATATCTTCCATTCCGCATGACAGTCCTTGCATCTGAGAATACTTTGTGAACAATCGTCCCATGGCGGAAAGAAGTTTCCCAGCGACGTCAGATCCATAAATTTCATAGACGCTGTGCACAAACCCATAAGATGAGGGACCAATTTGGGCTTTGTCCAGAATACCACATAAGAGTTCTCCATTACGGAAGATGACGTTCTGCTCCTCGGATTCTTTCCATTTATCGGCTTCTTGTTTCGCTGGAGGAGACCAATTCGCCTGTTTAACTTGACTTAGGGAATTCAAGAATAGGCCTGGCCTGTCCGCAGGAGCGATGTTCAACAGAATGGATGAGATAACTTGTTTTCCAGACCACAGCATCTGAGGCTTCATAATTGTCGGGGGTAATGTAACAATACGGCCGTTTTGACCCCCGCAACCGCCTTCTTCAGGTTGAATACTGCCATACAATAATTGTTGGTATTCCCCGCGCTTGAAGAATGTATCTCGTTTAGTCATCCAAACTGCAACCGAAATGTGGTCTTGAATCAAGCCCCGTAGAGGATTACCGTTGGTAGGTCCGAGATATTGGTTGTCTGTGTTGGCAATGTTGTACGCTTCAGCCCGAGCCAGATTATTCTGGGGAAAGTGGACGTTCATCTCATCACCATCGAAATCCGCATTATATGTATTGCAATTTGCATAATGGAGACGAAGGGTCTTTTCGTAAGATAGTACTTTGGCTTTGTGTCCCATAATCGAAGGTTTGTGTAATGTGGGTTGACGATTGACGAGGAGGATATCACCATTTTCGAGATGACGATGAACTTTCTTGTTGAGATAATTTGGCAGAGGTGTACTTCCGTGCGCTAGACGAGTATGGCCATCAGGTGTAAGGAGAGTATTCGCTAACGCCGTCCGTCGTTCCAGAGAGAGTAATTCAAGTGAAGTCAGTTTGCCGTCATCATGTTCCACATGAGATGCCCCAGGGTAATTTCCAGGCCCATTAATAACTGCCTGACGAAGTTTCTCAACATTCCAAGGCGTCACGGGTTCTGGGTAGGTGAGTTTCCTGGCAATAAACGGTGGAATTCCAATTTCATTCGTTTCGATATTGGGATCCGGTGATATTACTGATCGAGCTGCAAAATTGACTCGCTTCCCCATCATATGTTTTCTGAATAAACCCTCTTTCTTCTCCAAAGTTTGCTTTATGCCAGCTGGTGGTTGTCGAGCTGCCATTCGATCCACAAAGGAGTTGGATGCGGAAGAATCGATGAGGCTGTTGACGTCCATCTGGAGTTGAACGAACGCTTCGATTTGTTGATGTAAGTATTGATATTTATCGGGTGAATTTTCGGTCGCTTCGTCTGTCCGACGGAGATTGAGTTGGGCGATTCTCTGACAGGTATTTAGGATTTTGGTTAGCTGACCGTTCTGGGGACTTTCGCGGATGGTATCTCCCTCGCGAGCTGGTGGACGATAACGGGTCGGCGGTACCGCAATTGCATTTAAAAAGAAATTATCGGCCGTCAATTTTGTACTCGATCCACTGACATTGAATAGTAAAGCAAGAATAGCTGCTTCGTTGGTGAATAGACGTCGCAGATGATTTTGGACTGCTGTTGAGAGGATATACTGTTGCTTCTTCTTTTCCTTGGAGTCTTTCTTTGACTTTTTGAATTCAGGCTCCACATCACTCATCACGTCTTCCCCGCTTTCATCTTCCTCTGCTTCTTCATAGTCATCTTCAATATATATCTCGCGGGTTGAGCCTCCATTGAGAAGTGATTTCTTAGCAGAATCCATATTGACATCTACTCTTGACATCCCACGTCCAGCCATATACTGCGCATTCTTTGCTGAAAGAGGCTTCTCGAACACCTTGGAATTGTCTTCAGCTTTGAATGCTGGCGATATGGCACCACAATTCTCACACCGTTGTGCTCTTCCGAGACTTCTTAAACAATCTCTCACAAGCTCCTTTCTCTCTTCTGCAGCCGCCTGAGTTTTGCCCTCAATGTAAGATGCTTTCCCGACACCCTGCAAAGCTCGACGTACGAACGTTTCCCTCTTCTTAATCAGCCTTTCCACCACCGCTTCCTCATCATCTCCTTCATTTCCAGAATTATCTTCCTCATCGTTGACGACAATATCCTTTCCAATGGATATTGTTCCCCTGCCAACATTATCTACCTCTTCTGCTTCCAAAATTAATCCGTGGAACAGGAGTTTGAGTTTGCAAGCAAATCGATGAACTTCTGCTGTCTTCAGTCGAAAATGATGACAATATACACAAGCCGCTTTCAACAGCACCATCATAGATTTGAAAAGCAAGGGATGATATACTGGTTGAGGAAGTACTATATGTCCAAAATGGCCTGGACAAAACCGTTCGTCCAGAAGACATGTTGCACAACTACTAATAAGCATCCGCTATTCCACAAAGAAAAGTGGCAAGGTTAGGGGTACCTTGTCTTGTTTAAAAATGGTCCTAGTGCTAGATCGTAGAGACCGCCTTTTGTAGGATGACCGAGATTGTCAAAGACGATTGGGTTGACGATTTGTTTTACGGAGATCTTTTCGACATCTTCTGTGCTGAAGAAGCCAAAGTTGACAGACGTAATCTCTGTCCCTATAGGCGTTGAAATGTTCATTGCCTTTGGTTATTTTCGAATAACAGTGTCGTCTATGAAAGACCGTGAAGACATGAGGTACCAGCGACGTTCATTGAGGTGCTGCTGTTCAGGGTCGAGCAGAGAAATTTTTCTGGGTGCGAGCGCTGATCTTTCTCAAATTTCAGTTGCCGAAGCGACGCAACTTTACGTTTTACATTTTTCTTTTTGCCGTGGCTGCAATCAGAATTGGAGGTAAAAGTATAAAAGTATTTCGTTTGAAGAAGGCGAAGACGAGGTTAACGCAAGGACCGCAAACACAAAGAGTCTCTTCATCAGCGGAATCTTGTCAAATCAATATCTTCTTCAGGACGTACACTGGAACTTCCAAACGGAGATTGATACGGTCAACTGAAGAAAGCCCCATTAAAATGGGGAGGAAAGACGGCCGCTATGATCGAGAGTATAAGGGTTCATCTTCCTATACACACTCGAAATGGGGTGATGCTCCATCTCGAGGAAGAAGTCGAAGTCGATCGGACTCCCCTTATAGAAAGAGAGACGCCACTCCCCCTAAGAGACTCCAGGACAGAATAGAAAGGTCGATTTCTCGTACGCCATCGCCATCCAGAAGACGGGAGGAACATTCGAATGGTGCAAGTTTGAGAACAGAAGGACGGACATATTCAAGGCTTAGATCACGTTCACCGTCTCCGGCTCGACGAAGAAGAGATGATTCACGATCACCTGTGGGAGAACATAGACGTCACGAGCGCTCTGTTACGCCTGTACGACCCCGGAAGAGACAACGATCCCATTCAAGATCTCCGTCTCGATCTCCAAGTCCATATCGAGACGATTCTAGAAGCACGCAGTGGAGACATAAAAAGACATCAAAGGATTCCAAACGACATAGGGATAGGGGCAAAGATAGCAAGTCAGCTCACCGGGAACACGATGTTTGGAAACCTAGTCAGTCTTCGAGAGCGACATCTCCATCTCCAAGAGCAAGTCGAAATAGATCGCCATCTCATTCTGCTTCACCTCGTCGTTCTGGATCCCCTTCACTGCGGCGAGATCCTCCTGGGACTGCAGGCAGTACAGGCAGAGACTATCCAACTCAACGTCCGTCTTCTTTAACGGTTTCCGGCCGTGGTGATAGTTGGCGGCCGGCCCCTACCTCTCCTATGCACAATCGTTCTCAGTCTCCTGATAAGTATACAAATCATCACAGACACTCTTCCTCAGGCTATGAGCGACCGCCATCTTCAACTCATTCGGCTAGACTGCGATCTATAGAACAGCCGTCAACTGTTCGCCAACTGTCCGAACCTCGGGGCAATGATCAGAGTAAAGAACGACCAAATCGACGGAGAGGTATGGATTATGACAGAGCAGAATGGGATGCCTGGGAAGCCGCACAGAAGGAACAAGAAAGGTACATTGCCTTAACGTCGCTCTCTGACAATAGTAATGAAAAATCGCGGGAAGCTGAGACCAACTATCAGTATCAAGTACCAAATGATTATCCTGAACATAATGCAACAACGCCTCAAGTGTTTGAGCAGGATAGTGCTCGAGAGGAAAGACATCCTGAAATAGAACCACCTAGAGAGCCTCGCCGACGAACCCCAGAAGGTCCTCGGGCACTATATCAAGGCAAAAACCGACAACACCACCATAATCGTCGCAAAGACAATTATCGAAATAATTCCAACCAACGGAACAACCATTCTCGGGAAGGTTTTCCACGACTGCCATCACAGCCTGCAGAACAGTCTTACCCAGGATTGCAACAGTATCCTGAACGTATCCAACAACAACATCCACCGCAAGAAGCCGCTTTACCACCGCCTCCGCCAATACAGCATGAACTCGTTACACAGTCATCCGAACCTCCCATTAGTTCAGGAACGCCCACCTCAGCGCCTCCAGCCCCTAAGCCGAATGGTGGCATCAAGCCATTCACTCTGAAAGCCAATGTCCTCAAAAATCTCAAACGAACACAAGAATCCGACCCCGAAGCAGAACGAGTTCTAAAATCATCTCGAATATCCCCACAACATGTCATCGCAACTTCCAGTACAGCAATAATGCCACCTCCTGTTCCTGCGGAGATACAACAAACTCAAACCCCTGAAACGCCGTCTAATCAGGATGCCACACAGGAACGCAAGCCTCCGACCAGAGAAAAGGGAGCTAGTTTATTTGAGAGAATAGGACAGGTTGGAGAGGGTACTTATGGCAAAGTGTATAAAGCAAAGAATACGCTAACTGGCGAACTCGTTGCACTGAAGAAGATTCGAATGGAGGCTGAGAAGGATGGGTTCCCTATTACCGCGATGCGAGAAATCAAATTGTTGGAATCCCTCCGACATCCCAATGTTATTCATTTGCATGAGATGATGTTTGAGAAGAGTATGTGTTTACCTTGTGATGTCGCTAACAATAGGTTTTGTGTATATGGTGTTTCAGTACATGGATCATGATTTGTCTGGAATCTTAACTCATCCGACATTCACGCTACCTCCAGCTCACGTCAAAGATCTACTTCGTCAGATGCTAGAGGGACTACACTATCTACACCATCGGGGCATTCTCCATCGTGACATCAAAGGATCAAATATCCTTCTCAACGCATCGGGTCAACTTAAACTCGCCGACTTCGGCTTAGCTCGTCACTATCATAAACGACGTGATAACCTCAACTACACAAATCGGGTAATCACCCTTTGGTATCGACCCCCAGAATTACTACTTGGAGCAACGACATACGGGCCAGCAGTCGATATATGGGGCATTGGCTGCATCATGTTGGAAATGGTCACAAAAAAGGCTATATTCCCGGGAAAAGAAGAGATCGACGAGATAACACGGATATGGGATATAATGGGAAGTCCTACATCGACCACCTGGCCAAAAGTCACCGAATTACCCTGGTGGGAATTAGTAAAACCTCAAACTGCGAAGCCTTCAGTATTTCACGAGCTTTATGCCGATGTGCTGTCCGAACAAGGCATAGATTTGGCATCTAAACTTCTTTCCTTAGATCCCGAATTACGACCCACTGCCGCCGAAGCACTGCGACATCCATACTTTGTCATAGAACTTCCTCGACCGGAGCAGCCAACTGGACTCGCTGAACTGGATGGAGGTGAATGGCATGAATTCGAATCAAAGCAACGAAAACGAGCGTCAAGAGCACAGAATGAAACCCATAACCTTGTCATATTGTGAGATGTATATGGTAAAACTTGATTAGTAGCGATCCCCTGGAAGAATATAGAAGTAGCATGTCGAGGCGTAATGAACTCAAATTTTCACGCATCCAAAGATGCCTGGCCATCGAAATGATTGATCTGTGGTGTGATTGTGAAATTTCTGGTGAAGTGATCAGACCGATGACATTTTCGTAATCTGTTGTCAACACATGGTAGAAGATGGGGAAGAAAAAGATCATTTTGGCAAACGTTCTTTGACCATCTGATGACAATATCTGCTTGCTTAGTCGACTGTTAAGACCCCTCTCATCCAGCGCAGCAGCCATACACCCCGCTTTTGCCACACGGGGCTTCTTCTTCCCATCTCGAACAGAATCATCGCGTTCAAACCATCCTCGTAGCAAACCTGCTCAAGCACAGCTACCACGGAAGTCATGGATTCAAGTGAAGAAGGGCCGGATCCAGACAAGACGAGGCGAGAATCGTTTCGAATAAGACAGAACAAACTCTCTCAAAAGCCACTGCACTAGCTACTAATCGCGAAGGCTTTATCATTGTACTCACATCTGTTTTCTCTTACTTGCTTTCGGTAATCCGGATAATAGGTCGGACAGTGAAGACAAAACTACAAGACAAGCAGATGAACAATCGCTGCGTCACGCAGAGAGGACAGGAGAGGCCGAGAGGGATGACGAGGTTAAGCGACAGGTCACCTTTGTCAAGTCCAGGCGAACGAGAGCCCCCAGGATCCAGAAAGGACCTCCAATCGCTCCATCTGACGAAAACAATTCAGGTCCACACTATAATGATTACCAAAATTCAGAACTTCCAGTTGACGGGCGATGTTGCACAATTGTCGGACCTAAATCCAGCACGGAGTATTATCATTTCGTAACTTTCCGTCTGTGGTTTCGGGTTAATGCTTTCTCAGCAGGTCCTCGTCCTGAACTTTGATACGACACTCTTGAAAACCATACTCCAGTCGTTCTTGGTGCGTCACGAAATTGCAGGGGCAATTGTGCGTGCCGATCTCAATCAACAAGGTTCCAAAACGTTCGTATACTTCAAGAAGTCAAAAGGGAGATGTAAAAAGTGGTGGAAATCATTGTTACCCATCTCCGCTCTATCGACCAGTTTTCTGATGAATTGGACGTGAGTTCGATAAGGACAATGATATTATGGGACGAAGCAACACAATCCAATAGCATCGCTAGAGTTGGCCTGTATGAATCATTTGTGAAACTCCTCCGGAAAACGCCTGAATATATAGCTCAATTCGCCAGTCTCAAAACCATTCTATCTCAAGCTCTACATGTAGTCGCTTTTTTTGTTGCTCCATATTTTACCATCAGCTCTCCCCTCATTCTCTGTGTCGGCAATATGATTGGATGGGTTGCCCGTATTGCCGCAGGTTCACGTAGCCTAGGATCTGCGAGTATTTACTCAGTCGCCGTCGCTATTAGGCTGAGCTTCATGGCGCTGCGAAGAACCGGAAAGTATAATGACATCACTCACCGTTCTCACCGAGAGTTTTCTTTCTCAATACCACTATCATGGCTTCAGCAGAACAGTATAAACCTGGCTATCTCCAGCCAGAACAGCACTTTGAGTATGATCTCACTCCTCTTTTTAGTTGACTGTTAGTCCTCCCGGTCTCCAGAGCGACATCAAGGTAGAACCTCACAGCACCACTCTGCCGGAATACAATGGCAAGGAGATTCCTGAGCTAAGAGAGTACAAAGGCTCTGGAAAACTGGCCGGGAAAGCTGCCTTGATTACTGGTGGAGATTCTGGAATTGGTAAAGCAATTGCAATTCTCTTTGCGAGAGAAGGAGCAGACGTCGCGATCAATTATCTTCCAGACGAACAATCTGACGCCGAGGATGTCAAAAAGGCAGTGGAAAAGGAAGGGCAGAAATGTGTGTTGGTGCCAGGTGACATTCGCACAGAACAGGTACGGCACTTTGATATATCGAAACTTACTTGAGAATTGCATGAAGATTGTTGAAGAGGCTAAAAAAGGAGTCGGAGAGTTCCAAATTTTGATCAATAATGCCGGAAGTCAGATGGAGCAGCCTTCGTTGTTAGAACTTTCCTCTGAGCAGATTGAGGATACTTTCAAGACAAACATCTTCTCAATGTTCTATATTACGAAAGCTAGTCTACCTCATCTCAAGAGAGGTGCAGCCATTGTCAACTGTGCTTCGATCAACCATTATGTCGGCCATCCGAAGCTCATAGAGTATCTCCTACTGTTGGTGGCAACTAACTGCAGTTATACTTCAACAAAAGGGGCCATTGTGGCATTCAGTAGAGCACTCGCTAATTCTCTGTCATCTGAAGGAATTCGAGTGAATGTTGTTGCTCCTGGACCTATCGTCACTCCATTAGTTTTTGCAACTATGAGTCACGATAGTTTGAAGGAGTTTGGAATAACTACACCCTTGCAGAGAGCAGGACAACCCGTTGAGGTAGCAACATGCTTTGTCTTTCTTGCAAGTTCCGATTCAAGTTATATATCTGGCAATGTCCTCCATCCCAATGGAGGTGTCGTGATTAATTAAGAAGATGCATACAACAGGATAGGTGAAATATAGACTGAATTTGATTCTAAGATATATAATTACTGCCATTGAATCCCAAATATTACAATCTCCTAGTTGAACACTATCTCACTCTGCGAGGTAGAGTGTATTGTGCAAATGTTCTCGAGAGACTCTTCTTCACACTGATCTTTTGAGCTCCAATGAAGCTCTGAATAGTGACTCTCATTGCTTCAGAAATATCGTCTCGAGTAACCACATCTCTCAAATGCATTTTAGCATGCTTAACATCAGCAAAAGACATAATAGGTGATTACCGCTTCGGCAATTCGAATGATTGCTTCTAAATGTCGAACAGTAACTGGGAAAGATCCCGTCTTCAGAGACTCTCTACGTAGATCCACAAACAATCCAGACACCATATCCCTGTCCACCTGAGCGAGTTGGGGACGACAACGTTCCCGAGCGTACTTGATATATTTACGGAACAAGCCTTGCTCGATAGGATTTTTGTCACTGTTGCGAATATCTTTAGGAAGTCTAGGCCCATCTGTTTCCTGATCGAATTCAGGATGCGATCTCAAATGAGATCCGACCACAAATCTCGCCAAAAACTCATCTACTTCCGGATCGACGGTATCTTTAACAACACAAAGGATATCGAAACGCGACAGGATGGGTTCAGTAAGTTGTACATTCTGGGCAAATGGGACGGTGGCATTGTATCGTCCACCAATTGGATTGGCAGCTGCAATAATCGAACAACGAGCTTGTAGGGATGTTACGATACCGGCTTTCGAGATGGAAATACTTTGTTGCTCCATAGCTTCGTGAATACTGGTCCTGTCTTGATCATTCATTTTGTCGAATTCGTCAATCAGACAGGTACCTTTGTCTGCAAGGACTAGAGCGCCTCCTTCTAATGTCCATTCACTTGTAACAGGATCTTTATGCACACTCGCGGTAAGACCGACAGCAGACGCACCTTGACCAGTGGTGAAGACAGCCCGATGAGCGGTTTTCTCCACGTACTTGAGGATCTGAGATTTGGCGGTACCAGGGTCACCGAGAAGGAGGACGTTGATGTCGCCACGAATGGAATGTTTGCCGTTGATGTCTTTGGGAACACCGCCGAAGAGGGATAATGCAACAGCTGTCTTAATGTCTTCGTGTCCGTAGATACTGGGAGCAATAGAATCGTAAATTCTCTTGGCCACATCACGCTCTCTGCTCAGCGACTTGATTTTACGTTCATCATCTTCACTCAATCTGAAACCTTCCATCTCATCCGTCTTCTTCGACACATACTTTTGTTAGTTTGCGCGTGATAATTGCAAGGTACGTTTGCTTCAATAACTGTCTTGAATACTGGAAACCCGTTCTTGATGTTCAGACCAGCATCAAATGAATTGCGATAGATTCTATTATAAGTATCGATTAAATGGAAATAACATACCCTGTGATCTCAACTTCTTCACCTGGTTTAGCAGAATCAATCAGATCCCAAAGTAAAATAGCTTCTCGTTGACGAGGAAGTCGACCAGGAGGAACAGTCCCTGGAGACTCTTGCAAAGTCAACTTTTGATAATTCTTGTATACAGTCTGAGCTGAATTCAAAGCAAACGGTCCACGAGATTGGCAATTGAAACAATGTGCAACTTTGATCTCCCCTTCTCCTTCCTGTGTAAAAGGACCGAGTACTTGTCCGCATTTCTGGCAATCGAAGCGGACCCATTTGAGCATTGGCCAGACTCCACCTCGACGAGTAACGACACCGTTTACCCTGACTAGACTGTTCAGTTGATCTTGCCGCAAGTCGCGTAGAGAAGAACGAGTTGGCAAATCAGTGATGCGAACGTGGATCTCAGGATAAATTTGATCGTAGGTAGGAAAATTGAGAAGAATAACTTGCAAGGCAGTCGCATCGAATATCTATATTAGCAAAAGTACAAATAAAAGTTGGCACCTTCAAGACTTCGGCAGGACATTGAACAAGGAATTTGGCAACTGTGGCACGAGTTGCGCGGAGATGGCTGTAATCAACTTCGAGACTTTCAAGATTTCGTTCTCCAAGATTGTTGATCCGAGCACCATACACGGACTCGCCGATTTCATTGGTATATTCAAGAAGAAAAGTGCGGAACTCACGAGCAATGGTACGACGAACAGGAGGATGTAAGAGCCATTCTTGCAACGTAGGAGCTTTGATATCGGCGAGAGCTTCAGCCGAGATTTCTTCATCCATCATGGCTTCACTGCCGTCGACAGAATATGCAGGATCAGAATCGTAGTGTCGTCGACGACGCGTAGGTAGCGTGAATTCAGGCTCGTCGTCTGCATATTAGCTCAAATGTTGGAATTGGACGAACCTGAATCGAGGAAAGCAGGTGGTTTTTGGAGAGCACCACGACGTGCAAGTTCTCGATCTCTGCGATTGAGTTGGGCTTCAACTCGTCGACGTGCTTCAAAGTCAAGGTCATCATAGACATTTTCATCATCCAATCCCTCGGGATCATAGTAATCTTCTTCAGCACGTTCTCGATAATCCCTCATCATGTTTTCGCCAAAAAGATCTTCAGCATCGATTTCCTCGTCAGCGTCTTCAAGATCCTGGACTTCATCTATATCATCTTCGAACTCATCGGCGACTTCAGCCATGTCGTCCCTTGCTGGAGGCGAGGTACGAGGCAATACATCGTCGGACTCAGGAACATTGAGACCAGGATCACGAGAACGAGAACGTTTACGAGAGGGGGAAGACTATAATTAGTCTCTCTATCGTGGAGATTAGAGATTGATACCATTTTGAGGACTGAAGTAGGTAAATGACACTGAGGTGGGTTGGCCGGTGAGGAGAGAAATTGAGTGGACGAACAGCAAACGCGTCGGTGCACGTTTAATTAAGCCTCGTTTTGGACGCGTCGTTCTGAACCAGACCAGGCCCCGATCACCTGCTGTCGTGATCATCGATCAATCAGGACACCTCACGGTCCCGAATGCCTATAGTTTTTCTAAGCCGCGTCATCTTGGGCTTGTCAAAGTTTCCCCTCGAAAAGACATCGTAGTTCACTCGTTTTCAGTGACATCCCATACAAAATGCCATCGCAAACATTGCTTTCATTTCGAGCAGGGAAAATGAGCCGTGAGAATGAGACGAGCAACACAGTTGTTCCAGATGTACGGAAAGGATACATTCAACTCGTCAACGAAGATGAGTTACTACATTTTCAATGGAAGGAGAGAAGTGCTACAAACGCAGAGGATGATTTAATCATATTCCCTGAAGATGCAAAGTTTGTTAGGGTGCAAGAAGCCGGTGAGGGACGAGTATACATGTTACGATTCGAGAGTTCAAAGGCAAAGCACTTTTTCTGGATGCAGGTTTGCTCTTGAAATGTTGACAAATTGCTCACGACACAGGACAAATCAGATTCGAGAGATGCATATCATGTTGAACGCTTGAATACGTTAATTGATGATCCCAATGCACCTCCTACCGACCCTCCTAATGGCACTGAATCCAATGCTATGGGCGGTGTATTAAATGGCGCCGAGGCGACAAACTCGGGTCCTGGAAGCCGTTTGCCTGGGAACTGGGATGAGATGGGTTTCGACAGCGTCGCAGATTCGTTTTGGGACGAGATTCAAAGAGGTGGTATTGGTAGGGAGGATCTTATTCGAATGTTTACAGGTGACTTGTATTTATCCTTCCCGATATGCTTCTAACTTGAAGGGATGCATCAGCCGTCCCCATACCGACTCTACCAGACCTCTCAAGAAGTGGGCAAAATCAATCTAGACCTGGTCCTGATCGCGCACAACAACAGAGAGAAAGCAATTTCTCCCTCAACGACGTCCTGACAAGAGATGTCCTAAATCGGGTCCTACAAATGCCTGGAATTGGAGAACGATTAAGACCTGGTATGCCAGAAAATTGGGAGCAAAGTGGTTCAGAAGATGTAAGCGAGGTTGTGCAACGTCCAGAGTTTCAACAAGCACTCGGAACTCTTTCAGCAGCGATTAGTACAGGACAACTGGCTCCGCTTTTGCAGCAATTTGGATTGGAAGGTGGGATTGATAATGTGGAGGCTTTTTTGAGGGCTGTGGAAGAACAAGTAAGGCGTGAACAGCAAGGAGGAGGATCATCAGGGGATCAGGACAACAATGAGGATAGGATGCAAGAAGATTGAAGGCATGCCGCTTTATTCAAGCATAGCTGTTGAGATATGATAATATTGCTTTATTCTCACAGAAAATATATCCATCATTCACCTGGGAATCCTGCCTATGCTAGTTTGGATATCCATATCTATCCTCCTGGACTATTTCCTTCGGATCTGTGTCCGTCGCTTTAACTTCATTGCAGCCTTTCGCTTCTTTTTCCAATCCTGGGTTAATTCATACTTCGTTTTGTTCCATATTCGCCGCTTTTCCTCACTGTTTGTTAGCACTATGATAAAAATGGCGTTACTCAGTGCGACTATAATGGAATGGCTCATCGTCTCCTCCAAATAATGAAAGCTTGTTCATGTCCGGTCTTTCGAAATGAGGGAAAAAGTACATCTTACTCGGCTGAGTCGGGGCTGGCAGAGATGGTCTTGTGACAGGCTCTTCGATGACTACCACTGGTTGATTTGACTCTTCAGGCTCTTCACGAGCATCGCCGCCAAATAACGTGAAGACTCGATCTTCATTGTTTCTAGTTGAAAAGATAGACTGAAGGGAATCCAGTTGGACTGAATTAGTTGGGGCGCTTTCTTTATGTGGTTCTCTATTCTCCAATTTTGATTTTCCCTGTTTCTTTGACTTTTTGGCTGGAACTTCGTTTCCATTGTTCAGTTCCACAGATTTGCCCTTTTTTAAAGGACGCTTTTCCTTCATCGAAGGCAAGGTACAAACAATCTCGGATTCGTCGACAAAAGTTTTCGACTTATCCCCGAAGCGTTAGCGAAAGGGTTTTTGTCCGGCGGCGGGATGCTGTAAAAATCGTCATATCATGCATCAGATTGTCAGATTTTAGACTTTACCGATCTTTTCTGGCTTAAACCAGTCCAATATGACGTCATTTTGCTTGGCCCCAAGACAAATATGCTTCCAATTTCTGCCGCACACTTTGCCAGCCGAAGTACCATTTCGACCATTGAATATCTCCACAACCAGAAGAGCTATGCTAACGTAGGTTGCTGTAGAGAAATACACGTGGTCAATGAAAGTAAGAACTTTTGAATGCTGAATCTACAAGATGCCACGATCTATCTAGTCTATGAGTTAGGTTTCACTACAACCTCCCCTTGAATTTTCAAGCAGATTTCAATTAAATGCTTTTCTTGGAGCCTGATCAAGCAGATCATGACTGCTTGATTCACTGACTTGATCTAGTCCGGGGTATCACAACAATTGTTTTGTACAGAACTTATTCTTGGTAAATGACTACGACGTGGTAAGTGATGGGAAAGAATGATGATTCCTAACCAGAGATCTACGCTATGAACCGTATGTTCAGCCCATGTAAGAGCCAAACTCCGTAACCAGCATTTGCCAGAACAAAAAGCCTCGTAAGAAATACAGCCATAAGGAATACCGCAACTCATCTACGATGCATCTACCACGCCAATACCACTGCCATCTTGACTTTTCACAAATTGGAGCATATGTTGGACCTCATCTTCTTCTTCTAACAACATCAGTTTGTCCGCACTCAACATACTATTCTCAAAATCGACAAGTACAACTCTCCCATCCTCTCGAACGAGAACATTGGCAGGACGAACGTCACCATGACATACACCTTGACAGTGTAAAAGTCTAAATGCCTCAATGACATTATTTTCAATTTGAGGTGTAATTGTCGTATGAGAGAGTACGGAGGCCTACTATATATTAGCACCGAGAACTTCCAGAAAACACGGGTTATGTACCTCGATAAATTCCAGTACAAGCGTATGACAGAATCCCCATTGACCATAAACAATCATCCTCGGTATGACTTTCCCCCACAGACTGCAAAGAGTTGAATATGCTGCAGCCTCGTTATTCATTTCGTCAGCCGAACATTTCCAATTGTCCCATAACTTGACGAATACTTGTTCTTCAGAACCTAATGTTCCCATGTAGCCTTTGCATCCCAACTTGGCGTCCTTCCGCGAAACACTGAGGTAGAGAACCACATCTCACTCGTTCGTTTTAAATCGAGGGGACCTTCTGGGAGAGTTGTAAGCTTGGAATTGAAGAGCGTGAGATTGTTGGCGGCAAAGACGGAGGGGGAACAAGTGGCGCCAAAGAAGAATCTGCCACGGCACGGACAACGGTAATTGGGCGTCCATCGAGACGAGTTTCCACCAATGGTTCAGACTGTGCACAAAGATGAGAAAAGTTGTACAACATTTGTAAAATTGTAGGGTTGGTTTGAGTCGTTGGGATGAGTTGAGTCTGTTTGAGTTTTCCGCCGATGGAACGGGAAAGGAATGAGAAGGAGTTGACAGTGCTGATTAGTCCATAAACAACGCCGTTGTGGAACATGTATCCGTATACTTGTTCAACTGCGAGTCGCCCGTGATGATCTCCGGATGATGGCGCGAGTCCTATGATTAGCAACGGCTGTAAGAGGAGAACCTCGAAGGACTTCGACGACTGCTTGCTCTGTTACATTCCAGAAGGTCTTGATTTTAACAATTCCAACGACTTTATCAGCAAGCTTAAGGCAGGCATCGGGCTGGCCAATAGTAGCATCAGGGAGATTGGTCGAGATACATGCATGTTCATGACATGCTCCTTCAATGGCCTGATTGTGTGGAATATAGTACTTGAATGTAAACGGATCCATCAAGTGAGTTTCTCTCGAAATGGCACCCTGGGAAGCGGCGGCAAGACTCGCATTGAGAAAATTCCAATAACTAAGCGGAGCATCTGCAATAACTTGTGACTTCTCATCGTCAGCCAATTAATCGTCCCAGTATTTCTTTGCTTCAGCAGTAAATTCTGTCCATTCGACGATTTCTCGCCATCGAATACGATACGTCGATTTGGTCGCCGATGATGGTTGCCCGGTGCTCTCAATAGGGTGGTGGACGTGTGATAGTAGTTCTTCGCGAGTAAGGGCCATCGTCGCGCTAGCATCTGGTTTGTCGTTGAGGAATTGGTGAAAAGATTGAGGATAGCAAAGGACCTAAATAAATTTGTATCAAAACCGACCACAATTTTTCATATACTTCATCTCAGGCCCCGCATCCCCGCATCTTTGACAACCGCGATGGCACCTCCTATTCCAGGAACCGATCCAGAACAACCAAGTCAAACAGTAGGATGGAAACTGAACCACATTTGTTTCCGAATTCGTGATCCAGTGGCAACGACTCGATTCTATCGAGATATTTTGGGTATGCGAACGTTGTTCACTGTCAACGCGGGCTCTTTCTCAATTTTGTATTTCGGATATCCCGAAGTGGTCGGTCAACATGAAACAGGCATAGAATTGATGAAGAAGCGTCACAATCGGGAAGGCTTAATTGAATTCATTTATATTCATGTAACTCCTCTTTTAGAAGAATGATATTGACAGTAGGATGGTGGAGATTTGACGACTCGGAATATTCCAAGTAATGGGTTTTCTCATATTGGGATAACGGTACCTGACTATGATGCTGCATTGAAGCGGCTAAAGGATGCTGGTGTTAAAATTCTTAAAGATAGGGGAGAAGAGATTACCCTTGATGTGTATGGATTGCCTGAGGACACCCCTCTCCCTCTCGATGAGGGTTTTGTCAATGTGATCAGGGACATTGCATTCGTAGAAGATCCAGATGGATTCTGCATTGAAGTGATGGGACAGCACTGAAACAGAGCAAGAGAACATTACTCCCATCGCATAAGTAAATGATATTATTTCAAAATTATGACTCCACAAACATGTCCCTATCCAGAGTATCACAAAACAATATCTTCAATCCCAACTTCAGGATCATTCTGCCTTCTCACTGTCCACCAACTTGCCTCTCCATCCCTCAAAAGTAACAGCAATCTCACTCCCATCTCCCGACTTAAATCTCGCTCTCTGTCAATACGCAACGCTTGTACCACGGCACCGCAATAAGGTACCTTGTCTTCTCGATTGTGTGAGTCGTGTTTCGATCGAACCATCAACCGTTGCTCAGGGACCAAAGAATATTCATCGTCTTTTTCGAGATACACCATTCGATAGATACAAGCAGTTCTTCGAGGGGAAGCTACAAATATCATCGACAATGACGGTACAATCTACATATCAGTAAGATGAAACCGCGGAATAAATCACATTTAAGTAACAAAAATTGAAGAATTCCGAATAACTGACCCAAGGCTGCAGTCGGACTTGTCGCAATCGCTCCAAAGTAACAGGATTCAAGAGAACTAGATAGAGCCCCTTAGTGTACAAGACAAGTTGACTTTCGACCTCGCTAGCGAACCACTCTTGAGTTGACTCAGAAGTACCTTGTTGCTCAGTTTCCTCACTTACGTTGGACTCTCTTCTGGGACGATGTATTCGTTGCGCGAGGCGATAAACGAAATCCAATCCCGGCGGCACCATCGCAGTTGTGTCGTTGTCTGGCGAATGCCAGGTAAGAAGAGATGCAATGAGCGTGTCGTCATCCGGGGTCTCTTCCTTCTTTCTAGAAGTATCTTGTTCCCCTTTGTGGCAATGTGTAAAGTCGCATTTGTTAACGAATCTCACCGCCCAGATACTTTCAATGTGAGTGAACCTTGAGGAGAAGAAATTGTACGTATTAGTGTCTTCAATCTTTTTGATGAATTGGCCAGTTTGGCAGTCCCAAAAACATACCAGATAATCCAGACCTCCGCTAATGAGATAGTTCCCGCTAGCATCGAATGCTACACAAGGAATATTCTCTTGATGTTGCATCAGTTCGATCTTGGGATGTGAATCGCCTTCTTCAGGAGTTCTTGCTGTCCAGTCCCATCCTTCAAGTCCAAATCCTACATGAAATATCGTTACTATATGTGCATTGCAGGAAATAGCAACTAGTCGTTTATCGGAATGTGTGTCAATTCCCCATGCCGACATGGGTAATTTAAACGTTAATGGTGTTCTTTTGAAGTCGGATGTAAAATAGACTTCTGCATGGCCTGAATCGTCTGTAACAACTAGAACTTCTTCACCTCCCAATTCCCCAACATGCATATTGGTAATAGCAAATGGCTACATTAGAACATCATCACTGGGATCGTACGTCATAAGGATCGATATAACCTTCCGCATGAGGTTCGTTAGGAAAGTGTCTTACGACTTTGAGTTTCGGCTGATTGCCAAACTCAGTGGGACCTGGTCCCGTCGGAGTGTCGTAAACGTAGACTTCATCTCGACGGGCAATATAGATCTCATGAGCTCGTTTTGATGCGGCTACGAGACTTTCGCGGCCACTTTTCAGGATGAAGTTATCTGGACGCTGTCGTGTACACCCCTGATGTGCAATCTTCCGTCAATATTGCTTCGTCTCATTTGAGGGAAGTACTTCTAGATGACGATAATCAGTGATATTTTCGACAGGCCTTCGGTCTGGATGCGCTTCCTCCATCCAGCTCTCCAGAGCAGGATTGGTGTTCATTCTGAAGCGAGAGCACGAAGCTAACAACTTCCACCAGCCGGCTTGCCTTATGCCACGAGCATTGGATAAACTCAACTCGTCGTCGAGAATAGCCGCTTCAAGTTGGCAGGATGATTGTCTCAGCCTTGTCTTTAAGAGTCTGTTCGGCAGTGACGAGCGATCGGCAGGCCACTTTTCTATGGTGGCCGCCGAAATTACAGCCGTTTTGGTAAATAACAGTTTGTTTTGAGCGATGAATTACCAACTTCTCGAACACCCATAAAATCTCGACTGTAACAATCCTGTGTCCACTTCTTTCGGCTTGGTAGTTTGCAGCTACTGCTCTGGAGAGTCTCTTCAATTCTGAGCCGTGGTAGGCTCGGCTTAATGCCATGCCGTCAACTTCGCCAAGTGCATTTCCTCGAAACGGACCCACCTTGTCGATCACAGCTACCATCGCTGCAACCCTCTTTGCAATCCTTCTAGGCACTTGGCTCGGAGGCAGATTCCTTTTCCGAGCATGGTTGTTGTCGTCTCTTTCAACCACGTTACTGGTTGTAGCAGCGTTGGGATTCCATCATATCGTCGTTTCGCATCAAAATAGACCCGAGAACTACCCAAAACGAACATTTAAGTCCTTTACCTTTTCGTCTCCGGATAAATGGCCTGTGGCACTACGAAATCTACGTGCTCAATCTGCTTTCCCAAAAGAATTCAGAGAACCACTGGTTCCTGGATCGGAAGATCTAAGTAATCAACTAAATGGCCTTTTACGTCTCATTATGCGGGACTTCCTATTACCATGGTACGACTCCATAAGCGAAGACGCATCTTTCCCCATCTCTGTGGAAAAAGCAGCGCGTACTGCAATCGTCAATCTTCGCGAACGTCTTTTCCTAGCTATACCAGATCCAACAGATACCATGGTTCGAAAATTCGTTCCAATGTTCACATCGCACCTTGCAGATTTCACGAATGCAGAACGCGCTGTACGTGGTTCAAGGATCTTGACGGAATCTGAAGAGGTTGATAAAGTTGTTGCGACGCGTTATGGCCTGTCAAAACCCTTTGGATTGCATCCTGCTGTTGGATTATCATTCTCGGATCCTTCGTTGCCGCAACGGGAGTGGTTACGTGCGTTGATGGATAGAGTGCTACCTCTGGTGATGCCTGAGAAGGAGGCCAAAAGCCGTGCTGTTCTCGTCCTGGTCCGAGAGATTGTCGCTTGTGCAGTTTTATATCCGGTTATGAAACTTCTTGCCGATCCTGATGTATGGAATCAACTCATTGACCATATGGTATGCTCTCTTTTTGGTATAGTCTAATCCCAGGCTGGTTCTGCCATTCAAGATCGAAGGAAAGTAAAGAAATTTCGTGATGCGTTATCAAAGGAATTGGATTCACCATCAAAGAAAGCAAAAGAAAAGTTTGACTTGCAATTAAAAAAGCTCGTTCAATACAACGAAGAAGAAACATATGAATCTCTCCTGCAGCTCTCAAAAAATTATGAGGTCTTGAGCGACGTTCGTCGTCTCCGAAGCGATTTAGTCATCTTGATTAGCAAGGTTGAAGCGTACAAAGGTAGTCCGTGTGTTTAATATTCTAACGGTAGAACGGGCAGTCGCGGAGGGGAAGCCCAATCGCAGGAACATAGACAGCCTTTTGAAACGGCTAGAAAATCTTAAAGCTGTACTTGATGAAAAGATTGTTGTACTCAGTGGAAAGTCGATGAGAAGGGTACGTCCGACAAAACTGTATTTGCTTATATTAAGAGATCAACTTTGACCAAGCCGTCGATTAGTCGGTTAGCAGATCTACTCTTGTCTTCATCAGGTCAGTCATATTTCATGGAATTCATGGATCGACGAGGCCGCGTGAGATTAGTACAATTCTGGTTACTAGTCAACAACATTAAAGACCCACTCGAAGATGCAGACAGTGATCCTCTCCCTCAACATTCAAGCTGGACAGACAACGACGTTGATGATTTATCAGCTATTCTAAATGGTTACTTTTCAGATCCAATTCTCGATGTAGATCCTCCACTTAGAGAAGATCTCACGACTTTTGTGAGCGATCCTTCGAAAGCTACCGTTGAACAATACCAACAAGCACGAAAGGCGATTCTGATCACTCAGCAATCAGTGTATCAAACCATGGAACGAGAAGATTGGCCTCTCTTTTGTAAAACAGATCTATGGCATAAGTATCTTGCTGCAGCAGATTCAGCACCTACAACGCCAGCACGCCCATCTCAACCATTGGCAGCAATATCCATGACTCGATCTCGATCTGCAGGTCCTATACCATCTAAGCCATTAAGTGTTGTATCATCTCGAAACGAATCAGCCACCGATCTACGAAAATATGTAGTAGTTTCTAAACAACGGATGCCATCTGGAGAATCTCAACAAAGTTCTGATGAAGCCTCAAGAAATGAAGATTCTTTTCCTCCTGCTCCTCAACAATCTGAAGAAGACGTTGTCAACGCAATTTCCGCAGCACTAAATGACATTATCAAATCGGATTCCAAGGAAAAGGAAGACGTGGCGAGTATCCATTCCCGAACTTCATCAGACTTTGGTGATGCAAGATCTTCAATCGAAATGCGCCATCGAAGTACCGACCTCGCTTCGCTTGAGGAGAAACGGGATACTTCTACTCCACAACGTGACAGAGTCCCTATTTTCGATGACGACGATGATTATCGTCCTGATTTTGCGATTGATACGTTAACTCGAACGTCCACCGACTCAGATTCTCGGGCGATCCATTTAGATGTGATCGAGGAATTGGAAATGGTGGAAGGAGATATTGAGCGGTTGAAACGTGAGATACGATTGACGACTAGCATGATTGGGAAGGCAGAGTTGACGGGAAGTTATGAGGAACTCCGTCTGCTGAAGGATTCAAGAGCAAGTATGGAGCGAGAATTAGAACGAAAGGAACAACTACGGCGGACTTATTCTACTCGAGGTGGGGAATCTAATTTGACTGTAAGCACATACCTTGGACTCGACTGACCGGTAGGAACGAATTAGCATTGAGTCTTCGGCAGTTGGTCATGAGCCAGGTGCAGACTATGTATTGTACAATATCATTGTTCGGCAGCTGAATGGCGATAATACATTGGTAAGTAGTTGGACTACATCAAGACGATTTAGCGAATTCTACGAATTGCACAGGAATTTAAGACGGCAGTTTGCAGATGTTAAAAATATACCTTTTCCCAAGAAGAATCCGA
>Ga0335075_10004673_pt1 | contig 21341 bp, 25 predicted proteins | sample Lox_Sample_24_FD_206723 | JGI IMG/M metagenome (GOLD analysis project Ga0335075, IMG submission 206723) | Soil microbial communities from Loxahatchee National Wildlife Refuge, Florida, United States - Lox_Sample_2.4 | ecosystem: Environmental > Terrestrial > Soil > Wetlands | place: USA...
CCTTCTTCGCCGTCACTGCCAGCACCGCATTCGATCCCGAAAACCCGCACAACCACCGCACATCCGGAAGATGCGTCACGAGCATCGCCTTTAGATCTTCCTTCGCCATCGCTGCGCGCAGCGCCTTCAATCTGTCCGCATCACTCATCGCAAACTTTTCCCTCAAGGATTCTCTCAGATCACGCGCCCATCACGCGCGAGAAGCAGTTGCGGAAGTAGATGCGGCTGAAGGGATAGCCGCCTTATCTCTCTGCTTCACCTTCCGCGCTGGATTCCCCGCATAAATCCCAAACGGTTCCAGGTCCTTCGTCGCCACCGACCCCATTCCCAGTATCGCGCCTTCTCCCACATTCACTCGCGGACCCACCATCGCTCGCGCGCAAATCCACGCATACCCGCCAATCCTCATCTCGAACGACACCAGCCGGAACTCCGGCTCGTTGTACAAATGGGTCGCCCCGCACACATACGCGCCCTGCGACACAATCGCATGCGACCCAAAATACATCGGCGACGGATTGTAGATCTCCACCCCGTCCGCAAACGTCACCCGGTCCTCGCAGCGCAAATTCCACGGAGCCCACACCGCCGCCCCTGGATAAAAATGGCACTTCGCCCCCACCTTCGCGCCGAACAGCCTCAGTAGCATCGCCCGCCAGGCATGGCACGGCCGCGGCGACGTCCGGAACAGCAGCAACCGCGCCACACCCCATAGCAGCCGCCCCACGCGGCTCCCCAGTGACGACTGTGGCCTCAGTGTTGGATCGCCCTGCGCGCTCATCGCTCCATCCTACTCGGAATGGCCTGCAACCCCTCCTCTTCCTTCACCGAGACAGCAAACACCGCCGCAATTGCGCCAGCCAGCCGCCGCGAGTCATACCTTGTCTCAAAACAACGCCGCGCCGCCGCACCCATCCGTGCTCGCTCGGCCCCGTCCAATGCCAGCCACCGCCGCAGCAGCCGCTCCGTGCCATTCATCGTGTCTTCCTCCACCAGCGCCGCGCCGTCCTTTTCAATCTCTGCATAGATATTGATCTTGTCCGAGATCAGCACCGCGCGCCCGCACGCCAGCGCCTCCGCCACCGATATCCCGAAGTTCTCCTGGTGCGACGGCAGGATGAACGCCTCGCTCGCATACATCGCGCCCCATTTCGCATCGCCCACCAGCATCCCCGGCCAGTAAACGCGACCATCCACACCCAGCCTCGCCACCGTCGCCCGCAGGTCTTTCATCCATCCCACCTGGTCTGGCCCCGCCACTAGTAAGTGCAATTCGGGATCGTCCCCCGCAACCCGCCCAAACGCCTCCACCAGCAGGTCACAGCCCTTCTTTTCGTGAATTCTTCCGAGATAAACCAGGAACCGCCGCCCTTCAAGCCCCGGACACCGGGCATAAAACGCAGCCTTCAGCGCATCCGCATCACCCGCCGGCCCCGGCGTCCCATACGGCACTACCTCGCCCCGCCACTTGTGCAGCCAGAAGCTCTCCGCCGCCAGCCTCTGCTCCGTCTCGCTCGTAAACAGCACCCGCTCCGCATCCCGCAGCAGTCTGTACTCCACGAGCGCCCAGTACGGCCACTTCTTCGCATGTTTCAGCGGATACCTCCGCTTGAACCACGGATCCAGCATCCCGTGCGTAAACACCGCATACGGAACCCGCCCTTCGCATGCCCGCCACGCCGCCAGCCCGTGATACTGCCACAGTCCGTTCACCACCACGCCGTCAAACCGCGAAATGTTTTCCCTTAACCATGGCAGCAGCTTCGGTGAATACCCATACTTGCCCTTCGCCGGCCCATGCGCATGCACTGGCAGGGGAGCGTCCTTTAGATATACCGCCTCCGGATCATCCAGCGTCGCCACCTCGGCCTCGTGTCCGGCTTCGCGATACCCCGCCGCCAGCCGCCTCACTGCCTCAATCGGACCGCCGCTCGCAGGATCCAATGACGCCATTACGTGAAGTATGCGCATGCTTATTCAGTCTAAATTGTCCTGGGAGAAATCATGGGGTCGCAGACCGCGCCCCGCAACTACTTCAGAAGCATCTTCGTGCGGCCAAAACCTACAGCACCTTTGCCGCTACTCTGCGCGTTGCTGTCCTCACCCCACGCACCGGCTTCTTCTGCTTCGGCTTCACCTTGACCACCGGACGCTCCGCCACGCCCGATTGCTGGTCCATCCACTCGTCCAGCCTCGACCGCCGGAACCGCCACCGGTTCCCCAGCTTGAACGCCGGGATAAACGCCTCCGACGCATACTTGTACAGAGTGTCCGCGCTGATCCCCAGGTAATCCGCCGCCTGCCGGATGTCCATTACTTCCCTCAACTCACTCACACGCGCAGCTGAAGCTTTCATAGGTGTTCTCCCTATTTATTTGGACCCCGGTAAAACCCGTCCCGATATCGCTTCCGATACACCAACTCCGGGACAGCTCAACATGGCCAGCTACAGCTTATACCGCCTTTCACCCGCCCGTTCAAGGGTTTCCCCTAATTCTCTGGTTTTACTGGGGATTTCACCGGGCTTTCTCGCTCGTCACCGCATCCCCTTGCGCCCTGCGTTTACCAAACATACAACAGCTTGTGGAGTTCAATTCCAGGTACGCGCCCCCCTCTCACCCCGTACAACGCAAAGTGCGTTCATACAGTTGATGGAAGCTCCGCAGCTGCGTATCGCACAGCAAATCGCGACCAGCGGAAGCGGCCATATAAGCAGCAGCAGGGAAGGCGCGCAGCGCGTATCGCCGGACGCGCAGTCCTCACTCCTCCCGCAGCACTTCCAGCGGCTTCTGCCCCAGAATCCTGTAACTCGCCGCCCAGCCCGTCACAACTGCCAAAAGCGCGGTACAAACCACGGCTATGACTGCGGGCCATAAGCTCCAATGAAAAGCCACCTGCATCCTGTACAGCAAAATCTTCGCCAGCAGATTCGCAAAAACCGCCCCCACCACGCCCGCCAGCAAACCCAGCACCGCGAACTCCATGCTGAAGACCTGTGCAACCCGGCTCCGCGTCGCTCCCAGCGTCTTCAGCACCACTACCTCGCGAATCCTCCGAAACCGGGTGCTCGCAACGCTCGACGCCAGAATCACCGCGCCCGCCAGTATCGAGAATCCCGCCAGGAACCGGATCACCAGCGTGATGTGCCCCATCACCCTCTGAATCGTCTCCAGAATGTCCGCCAGACTCACCACCGTGATCGTTGGATACGCCGCAAACAGCGCCCGCTCCATCCCGCCCACGTTCGCCGGAGCAAAGTGGATGCCCCCGTACCACGTCGCCGGAATGTCCTTGATCTGCGCCGGAGCCAGCACAAACTCGCTCCGCCCGAACGCATCCCCGCGGTCCACCTTATAGATCGCCGCAACCCGCGCATCAATCGTCCGGTCGCTCACCGTGAACACAATCCGCGACCCCACCTTCAGATGCAGCCGCGTCGCCACCCACTCCACTACCGCCAGGTTCGCAGGCCCGGTCTTCGTGTCTTCGCCGTTCGTCCACCACTTGCCGTCCAGAATCTTCGTGCCCTTCGGCGCCTTCTCGGCCCACGTCAGGTTCACCGACCGCAGCATGCGTTTGGGATAGTTTTTGACGTTCAGCTTCTCCACGCTCACGCCGTCAATGCTGTCCATATGTGACGAGATCACCGGAATCGTCTCCAGCTCGCCCTCAACGCCCGGCAGCTTCTTCAGCAACGCCTTGACGCCTGCAATCTCATCTGGCGACATGTCAATCAAAAACACGTTCGGCGACTTCGGGGCCACCTCGCTGTGCATCTCCTTGACCACCGCGCTCTGCATCAGGAACACCGTCAGGATTAGCATCACGCCCGTGCCCAGCGCCGCCAGCACCGCCGCCGACTGGTTCCCTGGCCGGTACAGATTCGCCAGCCCATGCCGCACCGCCGACGGCAAAGCCAGCCGCGTCTTGCCTAGAAACGCCCGCAGCCCGCGCAGCAGCCCCGCCGACAGCGCCAGCACCACCACCAGCACCGCGGCCAGTCCGCCCGCAAACCATCGCCCAATCAGCCACGAGTCGCTTAACGCCGTCGCAATCCCCGCCAGGCCCGCCACAATCACCGCCACCGACGCCCATTGCAACTTGCGCTCCCGCACCTTCGGCCACCACCATCCAAAGAAGACCACACCCAGCATCGCGGCAATATCCAGCGCCAGCAACCCCAGAGCCCATGTGTGCGAATGGTGCCTTACCCGTTCAATCATCCACGCCGCTAGCAGCGCGAGTCCCAGCATCATCGTCACCAGCCACAACATCCGTTGCATAGGACCCGGCTTCAGTGCACTCGACCATTCGCGCTCCACCGTTGCCTCTTCCACCACATGCCGCAACACCGCAATCGGCCGCACCATCCGAACATCGAGCAGCGGAGGCAGGCAGAACAGGATCGTCGTCAATATCCCCGTCGCAAGCGCCAGCACCATCGGCTTCGCCGCCACCGCCAGCGCCGGTCTCACCGGCAGCAGTGTTCCCAGCATCGTCGGAAACGCATACTGCACCCCCAGCCCCAGTGCCACGCCGATCAGCCCCCCGACCAGCCCGAGGAACAACGTCTGCAGCAGATAAATCCTCAATATGTCGCCCGAGCTTGCCCCCAGCGACTTCATGATCGCCAGCACTTCAATCCTCTGCTGTAGGTGCGCGCGCATCGCCATCCCCACGCCAATTGCGCCCAGAACCATCGCCACCAGGCAAATCAAGCTCAGCAGGCCGGTCGCATGGTCCAGCCCGTCAGTTAGCGCCGGATTCGTCTCCCGAAAATCCGTAATCAGCGCGTCCGGCAATATCTTGTCCAGCTGTGCCCGCACCCCCGCAATGTTCTGCTCGGGATCATCCAGCTTGAATAGGTACCGTTCCGTTGCCCGGCTGCCCGGAGCCAGCAGCCCCGCGTCCACCATTGCCTTCCGCGTAATCATCACCCGCGGCCCCAACCCCACGCCCGCCGTCATGCGGTCCGGCTCCCGCACAATCACTGCCGCAATCCTGAAAAACATGTTCCCTATCTTCAGCTCCGCACCCACCTCCGTGTTCAGCCGCACCAACAGATTCTCATCTACCACTGCTGTGTCGTCAGTCAGCACATCGCGCAAATTCCCCGCCGGGTTCAGCACCACATGCCCGTAAAACGGATACTTCGCCGGATTCACCGCCTTCAAACTCACCAGCAGCGGGACCGGATCGCCTTTGGCCTCCGCCATCGACACGGTCTCCGTCACCGTCGTCCGGTCCACACTTGTCAACGCGTTCAGTTGCGCAACTTCCTTCGGAGTCGCCAGCCGAAACAGCCGCGCCGACAAATCTCCCGCCATCAAGCTCCGCGCATCGCCCAGCAGCGCCTTTTGAAAGGCCTCGCTGAACCCCCGCACGCCCGTCAACGCCGCCACGCCAATCGCCACCGAGAGAAGCACAAACGCAAACTTCGTCTTCGACGCATGCATCTCGCGCCATGCCACCCGCGCCGCCGTCATCCATGGAAGGCTCGGCTTCGTCCGCGCCGCAATCTGGGCAGCCGTCTCCATCACGCCGTCATTCACACAATCACCTTGGTCAGTTCGTCCGCCACCACCAGCCCGTCTTTCAAATGGATCTGCCTGTCCGCTCGCGCCGCAATCTCCGCATCATGCGTCACCAGCACGAGCGTTGTATTTCCCTCGCGCTGCCGCCCGGTCAGCAGCTCCAGCACATGCTCGCCATTCACCGAGTCCAGGTTCCCCGTCGGCTCGTCCGCCAGCACAATCGGCGGCTCCAGCACAAACGCACGCGCCAGCGCCACCCTCTGCTGCTCGCCGCCCGAGAGCTGCACCGGATAATGCCCCATCCGGTCCTCCAGCCCCACCGCCTTCAGCAGCGCTGCCGCCTTTGCCTTGCCGTCCCCATGCGCGTTCAGCTCATGCGGCAGCAGAACATTCTCAAACGCCGTCAGCGTCGGAATCAGCTGGTACGACTGGAACACAAATCCAATCTTGCTTCCGCGCACGCCTGCCAGTTTGTCCTCCGCCAGCTTGCTGATCGGCACGCCGTCCAGCAGAACCTCGCCCTCTGTCGGCGAATCCAGCCCCGCCAGCAGCCCCAACAGCGTCGACTTGCCCGACCCAGACGCGCCCATGACCGCCACAAACTGCCCCTGAGGAATTACCAGGTCAATCCCGCGCAGAATCTCCACCACCCGCGTCCCGCTCCGCAGCGACTTCTTCAACCCACGCACTTCAATCATTCCCATCTCCCTACCACCGGCCTCGGGTGCTCAGGTGCCCCATCCTACGCGCAGTTTCATCGCGCGTAGGGTGGGAAAGATCGAATCTTAAACTTCATTGCTATCCGACTGAAGTCCGCGTCAGCGGACCAAGTCGAACGGCCTGCATTGCCTCCATCCCAGCCACAAACCGGGGTGCCCCATTCTTCAACGCACGCGCAGCGTGTGGAGAAGGGTGGGAAAGTACAGACGTCCGCAGGCGAGCCCCTGATCTAAACTCTATTACGTGAAGACGCTCTTCGCGTTCCTGCTGCTGCTCTTTGCCCCGCTGGCCTTTGCCAGACACCATCCGCCTGCGCCCGTCATCGTATGCTTCGGAGACAGCCTCACCGCTGGCTACGGAGCGCCCATCGGCGACAGCTATCCGGACTACCTCCAGCAAATCCTCGACGCTCGCGGCTACCGCTACCACGTCGTCAACATGGGCGTCAGCGGAGACACCACCGCCGACGGTGTCGCCCGCCTTCCCAGAGTCCTCGCCGCGCACCCCGCCATCGTCATCGTCGAGTTCGGCGGCAACGATGCGGCCGACAGCGTGCCCATCAACACCACGCGCGCCAACTTTGTCACCATCCTCTCCGCCCTCCAGGAGGCCGGCATCAAAGTCGCCCTCGCCGGCATCAAGCTTCCGGACAGGCCCAATGCCGACTACGAGCAGGCCTTCCGGCAAACTTACGTGCTCGCGGCTAAAATCTTCCATGTCCCGCTGCTGCCTAACATCTTCATCCACCTCTACAACGTGCCCAATGCCTTTCAGCCGGATGGCGTCCACGGTACTCCCAAAGGCAACCAGATCATCGCCGAAAATATCTATATTTTCCTCAAGCCCATGCTAAGCAAGACATAAAGCGCGCCTCGCCCGCCATGCCCCGCTGGCCGCTTCTTAGCTTCGCCCATGCTGTACCCTCATCCTATGAAGCGACTGCTGCCGCTGCTGCTCTTCTTCATTGTTTTCTTTGCGCACGCGCAAAAGCACGTCCCCACCATCGTCTGCTTCGGAGACAGCATCACCGCCGGACACGGCGCGCCCCTCGGCAAATCCTATCCCGACTACCTCCAGAAGTTGCTCGCCGAAAAGGACTACCACTACCGCGTCCTCAACATGGGCATCAGCGGAGACACCACCAAGGACGCCGTAAACCGCCTCCCCAACGTGCTCGCCGCGCATCCGTCCATCGTCATCGTCGAGCTAGGCGGTAATGACTGTCTCCGCGGCCTGCCCATCACCGCCACCCGCGCCAACTTCGACCGCATCATTTCCAGCCTCCAGCACGCTGGCATCAAGGTCGCTCTCGCCGGAATCACCCTGCCTCCCAACTACGGCCCCGACTACATTCACGCCATCCAACAGACCTACGTGCTGGCTGCCAAAAAGTTCCACACGCCGCTGTTGCCGTTCCTCTACGACCACGTCTACAACGTCCCCGGAGCCATCCAGCCCGACGGCATCCACGCCACCGCCAAAGGCAACGCCCTCGTCGCACAGAACATCTTCCGCCTGATCCGGCCGCTGCTGCACAAGTAAGAAGGCGGCCCGCACTTTTCTTGGCTATTGGCCATTGGCTAAAACAACGAATGGCTGGAACAGCGTCCCCGCCACCCGCTTCGCAATCCCCACCAGTTGCCGCTGCCCGGCAAACACCTTCACCAGCGGAGTCTCGCCGAACTCCGGCAGATTCACCTGCAATCCGTTCCGCATCCGTCCCACCGTCTGCTCGTCCGCCGTCACCGAAGGCATTTCCGGCAGCAGCGTCCGAGGATGCGGCAGCCGAGCCTCCAGCCCGCCGCTCGCCGCCAGCGCCTCCACCTCGTCGAAGGTCAGCGCGTCTTCGAGCGTAAACGGCCCCGACGCGGTTCTTCTTAAACATTTGAGGTGCGCGCCGCACCCCAGCGCCTGCCCCAGCTCATGCGCCACGGCCCGCACATATCCGCCCGCCGAGACGCGCATCCTGAAGGCCGCAACCTCGCCCTCCAGCCCTTCAATCACAAATTCCGCAACCGTCACCCGCGCCCGCTTCAGCTCAGGAGTCCCACCCGCCCGGGCGATCTTGTACGCCGGCTTGCCGCCCACCTTCTTGGCCGACACCGGTGGAGGTATCTGCTCCATCTCGCCCTGGAACCGCGCCGCCACCACCCGTACCTGCTCCAAATTCAATTCAGGACGCACAGCTTCGCCCACCTGCGCGCCCTCGGCGTCATAGGTGTCCGTCGCAAACCCAAACCGAATCGTCCCCGTGTATGCCTTCTCATGCTGTCCGTAGAACTGTGCCAGCCGCGTGTACTTGCCCAACAGCAGAGGAAGCACCCCCGTCGCCATCGGGTCCAGCGTTCCCAAATGTCCAATCGATTGTTCACCCGTAGTGCGCCGAACCCGCGCTACCACATCATGCGACGTCATCCCCGCCGGCTTATCCAGAATCAGCAGCCCATTCACTCAACTAGGGTATAGGCAACAGGACACGCCTATCCAAAATCTTGGTGATGGACTGATCGGGCGTTCCTGCGCGGAAAGATCTTTACGCTGCGGAATGCTTTAGTGCGCGGATGGCGCGGAACGCGTCCGCAATCATTGCAAAAAAGAAAACGAGATGCGGGTAAGGACCGTGAAAAGTCTCTGAGAACGACGACAGAGTCCTTTCTGGAGCGGTGGGCCAAAGCTTCATGATTGCCTCGACATAATATTAGGCACGTTCGACGCGACGAGAGTCAAACTTACCCTATACTCGTCCCACAAATCCCTGCTCTTTCACAAGCGACAAAAACTCCGCCCGCGTGTTCTGCTTCTGGAACACGCCCAGCATCGCCGACGTCACCGTGGATGAGTTCTGCTTTTCGACGCCGCGCATCATCATGCACAGGTGCCGCGCCTCAATCACCACGCCCACGCCCTGCGGATGGATGGCCTCGTCAATCGCGTCTGCAATCTGCCGCGTCAGCCGCTCCTGCACCTGCAGCCGCCGCGCAAACACCTCCACAAGCCGCGGAATCTTGCTCAGCCCGATCACCTTGCCGTTGGGAATATACGCAACGTGTACCTTCCCGAAGAACGGCAGCATGTGGTGCTCGCACAGCGAGAACATCTCAATGTCCTTCACGATCACCATCTCGTCGTAGTCCACATCAAACAGCGCGTCGCGCAATATCTGTGTCGGATTCTCGCCGTACCCCTTGGTCAGAAACTTCAGCGACTTCTCCATCCGCTCCGGAGTGCGCAGCAGGCCGTCGCGCGTCGGGTCCTCGTCGTACCGCCGCAGCAGCTCGCGGTAAATGTCCTCAGTCGACACATGCTCCAGCCCCGTCTCGCCCAGCAGCGCCTCCTTCAGCGCCGCCGACCCAAATCTTGCATTCGCACCGTTCTTGCTCATACTCCAACCGCCCTTCCGTCCTGCGCGCGGGCCCCATTCGTGGCCGGGTACGCAAATGAGTTCTTCGCCGTCTCCTCCACGCGGACTTCAACCAGCTCCGTCCCCGTGAACGCCGCCTTCAGCACGTTGTAAATCTCCATGTTTAGATTCTCCGTGGTCGGCACACGGCTCCGAAAAGCCGCATCAAAATTCAGATTCGCAAAATCAAAGCGATCCACAACCGCCCGCCTCACACATTCGTCCAGCTCGCCCAGGTCGCACACCATCCCCGTTACCGGATCGACCTCGCCGCCCACAACCACCTCCACCACATAGTTGTGCCCGTGTCCATGCGGATTATTGCACTTCCCGTACACCGCGCGATTCTCCTCCGCCGTCAGCGACGCGCACTCCAGCCGGTGCGACGCGCTCATTCTGTATCTGCGACCCAAGTACGCTCTCATAGATGTAGCCACACTCTCATCACTCACCGTAGTAATCGGCAAACAGGTCCGGCATCTCGTACACCCGCACCCTGTGCAGCCTGGCGCCGGCAATCTTGCCTTCGAGCCGATTCCACACCGCAATCGCTATGTTCTCAGTCGTCGGCTGGGCGGCCTTGAACTCCGGCACTTCTAAATTCAGATGCCGGTGGTCGTACACGCTCACCACCTCGCGCTCCATCACGGCCTTCAGTTCCTTCAGGTCGACGACAAACCCGGTCTTCGCATCGATCTCGCCCTTCACCGTCACTTCCAGCGTGTAGTTATGCCCGTGCCCGTTGCGGTTGGCGCACTTGCCAAAGACGCGCCGGTTCTCCTCCTCCGTCCACGCATCGATCCAGTAGTAGTGCGACGCGGAAAACTCCGCCTTCCTCGTTAGCAGAATCATAGGTCTGTCTCAATCATAGACGCGGGGTGCGTCAAACACGATTCAACGCCTGCCTGCGTATTCACGCCCCTTCCAGCTCACCCGCTTCAGCACCGTGTGCTGAAACCAGCTTCGATACAGCAGCGCCGCAAACAGCGGCAGCGCCGCCGGACTTACCAGGCAATCCCAGAACGGAAAGTTCGACTTCCGTACCCGGCTATAGAACCGCCACAGCGTCCGCGCCCAGATCAGCAGCACCGCAATCCACAGCACCGCGTACCGCGTATGCCCATACGTCCACCACGCCAGCAGCGGAAGGCCCGCCAGCAGCACCAAATCCAGGACCCGCCACGCGGCCATCGCCAGCGTATTCCCAAACAACAGCGCTAGGTTCTTCGTCCAGCCCTCCACCATCGCGCCAAACGTGCGATACATCCTTGCCGCCACTGCCTCCGGAGCATACCGGAACCGCAGCCCCAGCTTTCTCCGCTTCACCAGCCGTGCCAGCTCCACGTCTTCCAGTACAGCGTCCTTCACCGCCTCGTGCCCGCCGATGGCAAAGTACACATCGCGCCGCACCAGCAGAAACTGCCCGTTCGCCGCCGCCAGCCGCGACTCCGGATCGCTCACCTTGGCCGGAGGATACGTCACCGCCAGCTCGCTGAACACCAGCGGCATCAGCGCCCGCTGCCAGAACCCCTTCACGATCTGCCGCGGAGAATATGAGAGCATCGCCGCCCCGTGCCGCTCCGCCTCCACAATCGCCCGGCTTGCCGAACCCGCCTCGTGTACCGTGTCCGCGTCGGCAAACAGCAGCCACTCACCCCGCGACGCCTGCGCACCGGCCCACACCGCGTTGGCCTTGCCCGTCCAGCCCTTTTCTAGCTTCGGAGCCTCCATCACCGTCACGCCCTCTATCGATTCGGCAATCTTCCGCGTGCCGTCCGTCGAGTGGTCATCGACCAGCAGAATCTCCCACTCGCGCCCCAGCCGCCAGCCGTCTTCTTCCTGTGCCGCCAGCGACCGCAGACACTCGCCCACGCAGTCCTGCTCATTCCGCGCCGGAACGATCACCGATAGCCGCATCGCATTTGCCGTGCCCGGCGTCACGCTCGTATCCGCGCCGGTATTCACAATCGAATCGGGCATCCGATTATTATAGAAACGTGGGCGCCCGCTCCATCGTCCGTTCCGCCGCGCTCGCCGCGGCACTCGCGCTTGCCGCCACCGGCTGCAACTCCGGCGGATATCCCACCGACATCAACCGTCCCGCGCCCAACTTCACCATCCATTACGACGGACAGACCGTCTCTCTCAGGCAATACCGTGGCAAGATTGTTGTGCTCAATTTCTGGGCGTCATGGTGCACCTACTGCGCGCTCGAGTGGCCCTCCCTCGAACAGCTCCAGAACCAGTTCCCCAACCTCGTCGTGCTCGCCGTCGCCTTTGACAGCGATCCCTCCGACTACAAGCAGTACGTCGTCGACAACCAGCTCCACAATATGACCGTGATTCTCGATCCCAGCGACAACTCAAACCTCGCCTTCGGAACCACGCGCCCGCCTGAGACCTACATCATCGACCCGCACGGAATAATCCGCCGCCGCTTCATCGGCGCGCAGGACTGGAGTACCCCCGAAATCCAGAGTTACATCCGGAGTCTCGAGCGTCTGGTTCCGGCCAAACAGACCATCTGAAGCCCTACGGAATGTAGTAGTACGGATTGGGGAGCTTGACGCTGTAATCCGCCTGCGGAGATCCCCTCAGGTCGCTCCACTGATCGCCCACGTTCAGAATGATCTTGTACCCTGCCTCGACAATTCGCTCCCGCGCCGCCGACTTGTACAGAATCGTCGCCTCATGCACTTCATCCTTCGACCGCAGTGTCAATCCTGCCCAGTTTGAGTACCCCGCCGCGCGCAGATTCTTCTCCGTCGCTGCTCTCAGCTCGTATTTGCGTCCGGTTATAAAGAACACCGCCACGCCCAACTGCTCCGCCTTCTGCTCCAGCTTCAGCGTCCCCGGAATCGCTTTGGCCTTTGCCGCATTCGCCCACTTGTCCCACTCGCGACGCGTAAATCCAAAATCCTCCGCCGCCATCTCCTGGTAGTTCGAGAGCGATGTCTCATCGATATCCAGCACCAGCGCAAGCTTTTCTCCACGCGGAGCACGCTGTACCGCCCGCTCCAGGTCCGCAATGGCAATGTCATCCTGCCGTGCCAGCGACGTCTCATAACAGCCGCAGGTGCACGTGCAGTCGTGGTACTTCTTCAGCTCGTCCTTCAGCAGTCCCAGATTTTCCGGCTCCGGCCGTGCCGATACCCGCCCCGGTTCACTCGCTTGCTGCGTATACTCCGGCTTCTTCACCACCGTCGCCGGCCCCTTGGGCCCGCTCTGCGCCATTGCCGTACCCGCGCACAGCTCCACAATGATTGCGGCCTTCAGGACCGCCGTCATAAACTCTTTCATTCTCCTCCTACACCTTCAGTGCCGCTTCCGCCAGCGTACCTTCGCGCACCTTCGGCAGTCCCTTCTTCACCAGCACCAGTAGCGGAAGCAGGGCCGCCGCGCTCGCCAGCGCATCCACCAGGAACAACCCCTGCACGCCGAAGTGCTTGTACCCCTGCCCGTCGGCCCAGGTCATGTACACCACCGCCGCATTAATCGCTGCGGTAAACAGCGCCAGCTGCGTGCTCGCCACCGCGCTCTTGTTTCCCACCAGTTGGAAACCAAGCGCGTTGAACGCCGCATACACCACGCCCGTTAGCGCGTTGTAAATCAGCGCGCCCGCAATAAATGCCGCCGCCGAATGCCCCGTCAGCGCCAGCGTCAACGACACAACAACAATCCCCGTCGCCGCGCTCAAATACAAATATCCGCGATTTATCCTGTTCGCCGCATAACCGCCCGCCAGCGCGCCAATCGCAGATGCAACAGCGCAACCCGCGCCCGTCACCAGCACCACTACATGCGGACTCGTATGGAAGTCATTGCCGAGCCCCGAAAACAGATTGATCCCCGCCGCCGCCCCCACCGGAGCCAGAAACAGCGCAAAGCCCGTCAGGCACTCCCGCGTCCGGCACGCCTCCCATGTCGTCTTCCACGTATCGGTAAACACCTGCCCAAACGTGAACGACGACCGCCGCGACTTCGGAAACACCACCGTCGGCAGCACGCCAAGGACAATCACTACCGCCAGGCCCACGCCCAGCCACTGCATCTTCACATACGACGCCAGCGACATCACCGCCAACGACCCAAGCGCCCCGCCGCCCAGGTTCGCCACATTCGTCCATCCCGCCACACTCCCGCGCAGGTGGTCCGGCAAAAACTCTGCCATCCATCCATTCGCCGCGTTGCCGAACATCACAATCGCCAGCTCGCCCATCACCAGCAGCGCCGTCGTCAGCGCCAGCCGCTCCGGAGAAAACACCCCCAGCGCTAGCGCAATGCACACCGCCGCCACCGTTGCCGTCAGCCAGCAGTACGTCCGCCGAGTCAGCCCCGTATCCAGCACTGGACACACCGTCCAGCCCCAGAACGTCGGCGACATTACAATCGCGCTCGTCTCCGCCACGCGGTCCAGCGGAATCCCCTGCCGCGTCAGCAAAAACGGCAGCGCTGTAATCGTAAACCCCACCACTAGACCGAACGGAAAAAACACCATCCCCGTCAGCCACGCCGGCGGATTCTTTCTCTCGACTGACGACTCACTCAACGCATTCACTTCCGCAGCAATAATCCAGGTCGCAAAACCGTACGGCTCTTGAACCGTATCCTCTCACACCCCGCAAGGCAGCGATCCTCTTTTTCTATCTCCTCGCACTCAATCGGCCGGAGTAGACTCGTCCCATGATGTTCACCAAGCGACTTCGCGAGGGCGTCCGCCGCGGCGACATCACCTGTAGCATCCGCATCTGGACGCGCCCGCACGTCCGCGTCGGCTCACGCTACCGCATGGAGGAAGGCGAAATCGAGATCGACTCCATCGAGCCTATTGGCCTCCTTGACGTCACGCCCGGACTGGCCCGCGCCTCGGGATTCCTCGGCGTTCTCGACCTCATCAAAACCGCCAAACACGGCAGCGGAAACAACATCTACCTCATCCGCTTCCACTACATCCCACCCCGCCGCAAAACGCCGCAACGCAAGACGCCCAAACCCCGCAAGAGCTCCATTGTCTCCTGAGACCCCTCAGGTCAAGCCCCGCAGCACCGCATGGCCCCGCTCGCCTAGCCCTTCACCAGGAACATCACCCCCGCCACCACCAGCACCAGCTCGATAATCGCCACGAACACCCGCTCCGGCAGCTTGTCCACAATCCGCTTCCCCAGCCACGACCCCAGCACCATCAGTGGACCCAGCGCCAGTCCCACCACCGTATCTCCGCCCGTCAGCACCGCCGTCTGCCGGTAGACCACCAGCTTCGTCACATGCATCACCACTGTCGACAACGCTTCCGTCCCGATGTACGCGCCCTTCACCAGCCCATACGCCAGAAAGAACGGGGCCATAATCGGCCCTACGCTTCCCAGCAGCGCCGACAAAAAGCTCGAGCCCGCACCGATCCCCGCAAACGCCTGTACCGGAAACGGTCTCGGCCGCCGCGGCCGCATCCGCCGCCACACCACCACAAACAGCAGAAACACCCCCAATCCCCGCGTTAATGCCGCCAGCGGAGCCACGGCAAACAGATACCCGCCCACTGCCGCCATCGGAACGCCGCCCAGCGCAAACCACCCTACCACGCGTGCGTTCACCTCTCGTCGGTTGAACCATACCCGGCTACCATTGCCCACCAGTTGCGCGACGGTCAGTATCGGGACCGCCGCCCGCATCCCGAACACCGCCACCAGCACCGGAAGCAGAACCGCCGCCCCGCCAAACCCGGTCACCGCCGCCAGCGTCGCCGCAAACAGTGCCGTCACCGCCAGAACCGGCCACCTCCACAATTCGTGCATTCCCGCCTGCCCGCTCTCAGCTTACCGCCGATTCGTTACTGCCCCGGCAATCAACACCCCATGCGCACTTTTCATTTGACAATCCATAACCAAACGGTTATGGTTCGTTAATGCCCGTTGTTCCAGGCCCCGTCTTCAAGGCCCTCGCCGACCCAACCCGTCGCGCCATCTTCGAGCGCCTCACGCGCGACGGCGAACAGACCGTGCACTCCCTCACCCGGCACGCCCGCATCTCGCAGCCTGCCGTCTCCAAGCATCTTGCCCAGCTCAAGCGCGCCAAACTCGTCCGCCACCGCCGCTGCGGACGTGAAACCCACTATAGCGCCCGCCCCCAGGCGCTCGCCCCGCTCCTCGACTGGCTCAGCGTCTACGGAGTCTTCTGGCGCGACCGTTTCGACCGCCTCGAATCCCTTCTCGAAAGGATGGAACCATGACCACACCCGCAGCCAACACTCGCTCCCTCATCATCGAACGCGACCTGCCCCACCCGCCCGCAAAAATCTGGCGCGCCCTCACCGAAGGCCAGCTCCTCGCACAGTGGATGATGAACAACGACTTCCAGCCCGTCGTCGGTCACAAATTCCAGTTCCGCGCCGACCCCATGCCCAACTGGAACGGCATCGTCGACTGCGAAGTGGTCCTCGTCGACCCGCCCCAGCGCCTCTCCTATAACTGGGGCGTCGGCGGAGCCGAATCCGGCCTCCAATGGCTCGTCGACTGGACGCTCACCCCCACGCCTAACGGCACCCGCGTTCGCATGGAGCAGTCCGGCTTCCGCGAAGACCAGCAGGCCGCCTACACCGGAGCCAACTACGGCTGGCAGAAGTTCTTCGGCAACCTGGAACACGTGCTCGGAGGCTTGGACTGATCATGAAAGCAAGAAGCATCGCATACTGGACCACCACTATCCTCGTAGCGCTTCCTATCGGCAGCGGAGGCGTCGCGCAACTGGCACGTGTGCAGGGCACTGTCCAGGGCTTTGTGCACATCCTCCACTACCCGCCATACTTTGTCACCATCCTTGGCTTCTGGAAGGTGGCCGGAGCCCTTGCTATCCTCGTGCCGCGTTTTCCGCGCCTCAAGGAATGGGCCTATGCCGGTATCTTCTTCGACCTCACCGGCGCCGCCGCGTCCAACGCCGCGGTCGGAGGCTACGGCGCGTATGGCTTTCACATCATCGCGCCGCTCGTCATCGCCGGTCTTACGGTGGCCTCGTGGGCGCTGCGACCCCAAAGCCGTGTCGTCGGCGTCCTGTTTAGGGAAAAGAACCCCGGCCTGGCTTAATGTAGTTACGCTATAGAAAGGAGCCGCCCCAATGGAACCTGCCTCAGCACGCATCGACGAGAAGATCAAGCAACTCGGGGACTGGCGCGGCAAAACGTTCGCCAAAGTCCGCGGCATCATCCACGCCGCCGACCCTGAGATCATCGAAGAGTGGAAGTGGGCCAAAGCCACCAACCCCGGAACACCGGTCTTCTCCCACAGCGGCATCGTCTGCACCGGCGAGACCTACAAAAACGTCGTCAAGCTGACCTTTGCCAAAGGAGCGTCGCTTAAAGATCCGTCGCGCCTCTTCAACTCCAGCCTCGACGGAAACGTTCGCCGCGCCATCGACATTCACGAAGGCGACACAATCAATGAAGCGGCCCTCATGGCCCTCATCCGCGCCGCCGTGGCCCTCAACCTCGCAGGCAAGGGCCAGACGAAGCGAGCAGGCTAAGTACTGCGGTGATAGCATACGACCTTGATGCCGCTGCGCGTCTTTTCCGGCTTCCTGACAGCTTTTTCTCTTGCGCTGGCTGTCTGCTTTGCCCAATCGGAGAAAGTGCAGGAAGTGCCTGCTTCACCCTACACTTTTCACATCCCGGTGAACGAAATCTCGCTCAGGTTTCATGCGACGGACAGTAAGAACAGGCCCCTTACACAACTCACGGTGCGCGACCTCGCAGTGTCGGACAATGGGAAGCCGCAGAACGACATCGTGATGCTCAAGCCACTGCTGAACCTGCCCATTCGTGCAGGGTTCCTGTTTGACGCCAGCGGCTCCATGATCGAAGATATCGACTTTGATCGCTCTGTTATCAGAACGTACGCTTCGCGTCTTCTCCGCAGAGGGGCAGACAAGGCCTTTGTGATGCAGTTCGACACGGAACCCCTGATGCTCCAGAACTGGACGGATGAGAGCTCTTCCATCGCGGCGGGCGCAGCCGCGGTCAGGATACGACCCGGTCGACACAATCCTCTTACGGCCATCTTCGACACTCTCTACAGAGCCTGCCGGGACGACTGGAACGCGAATCCGTTGCAATCCACGGGGAACTTCATCGTGCTTTTCAGTGATGGACAGGACGACGCCAGCCATGTGTATCTGAGCGAGGCCGTCGATATGTGCCAGCGGCGTCATGTTGCGATCTACGTTCTGTATCCCGGCCGGAGCGGGCGTTATGCCGGCGGGCACCAGACGCTGGAAGATCTGGCAAGTCAGACCGGAGGCTGCGCCTTTATTCATCCTCGCCGGAGCGATATCTGGAAAGACCTGCGGGAGATCGAGGAGGAGCAGAGAAATCAATATCTCCTCGTCTACAAACGATCCAATTTGAAGGCCGACAGGTCCTTTCATACGATCCAGCTTCGTTGCCTGATCCCTGGGTCGCGTGTGGTTGTGCGCTCGGGGTATTACGCATTTGCGAGGCCGTGAGCGGGGATTTTGCAGGCAAGAGCAGGACGAAGCGAGCGAGGTAGCGTCGTAGATATCCCATGTCTCCACGAGAAATGGCGCACCCGCCGGACTACGCCTGCTGCACGGGCGGTTGATACGGCTTGAACCCCGCCAGTTCCATTCCTCGCTGCGCCTCGGGGTTTTTCATGAACGTCTCCCACACGAAACCCGTCCGCGCGTTCTCCGCCATCAGCATGGTGATGCCCGTGTCGATGCCGATGACGTCCGTGTCGTACCAGCCCGTGAGCGGATTGAAAGCGTCGACGAACCCGTAACGGCACCAGGCCTTCGGATAGTTGTCGTGAATGTTATGCAGCACGCGCAGCGTTTCGGCGGGTAAAAAGGGCAGCGAACCGCCCGTGGCACACGGCACCACCGTACCATCGATGGGGCCCACCGCCGGCGGACCGCCCCACACCACATACCCCTTCTCGGAGTCCGATGCCGTGATGCCCCAAAGCGAGTCTGTGTAGTCGGGATATTGCGAATGCAGCCCCAGGCAAAAGATGCGGTGCGCATCGGTGGCGACGATGGAGTTGTCAAAGTAGTCCGCGTAACGGTCGCGCTTGTGCCTGAAGTCGAACCACGCCTGCGAGTACTGGTTGATGAACAGGGGCGCGAACGAGCCGATGTAGCGCAGCCCGGCGTACTCGAACGTGGTCCGCTTCCATGCATCCCATGTATCGCTTTTCAGCGGATGAGAACCCGACCCCATTCCCAGCAGGTATATCATCATGAGCTCGCTGTAATTGCTCCACCGGCTGGGGATGAACCCGAACTCCGGGGTCCAGCCCATGGAGAGCAGGGCCGTACCTTCCGATATCCAGGTCCAGTCCACGCGATCGAAGATGGCGTGCGCCAGTTCGCGGATGTCGCGGTCGTGAAAATACTGCCGGCAGGTCAAAACTCCGCACAGCAGGATCGCAGTATCCACTGAAGAGACTTCCGACTCCCACACTCTTTCGCCCGTGTTTATGTCCGCAAAGTGGAAGAAGAAGCCACGATGGGTGGGCACCTTGTGCCACAGGAAGGAGAGCGACCGCAGGACACGGAGGCGAGCCTGCTCGTAAGAAATGAAGCCGCGCTTATGCGCGATGCAGATGGCCGTCAGTCCAAAGCCGACCGAGGCGATGCTGGCCACCGTGCTGGTATCCTTGGCGCGCACATTGCAGCGGTCCTTAATGAGCCCGGTGGTGGGACTCGCCTGCTCCCAGAAGAAAAGAAAGTTCGCATGCTCCAGGTCGTTCAAAAAAGCGTCGTCCTGCTTCGTAAGGGTGCTCGGCGGGGGCAGGACCGCGGGGTGCGCCCGGCTCGGCTCCGGATTCGGCCGCTCCACCGAGCCGGCCAGCGAGAAAGCCCTCAACGGCGCCACAGATATGGCCAGCGAGGTCCAGGCCATCTGGCCTAACACCGCGCGGCGCGAAATGTGCCCTGCGCGTGGTCCTCCGACCCCACCGCCGCGCTTCCCGAATTGTCCGTCGGCTGAACTCCCCATTTCCATCCCGGCCCGGCTTGTCTGATAATCGCTGACAAACAATACTGCCCACCGGCGTCTTTTTGGATGCGTCCGGCCAGCGTCCGGAATCAAGAACAGTAGACGGCAAACTGCGCGGCAAACGCGTCAAAATGATCTGCAGACGTATGGTGAATCGATGAAACCGAAAAGGATCGCCATCTGGGTAGCTATAAGCATTCTGGCCATGGCCGCCGCGGTTGTGCTCGTCGTCCGCGCCCGGCACTGGCAACCCCGGTCCATCACCATCCAGGGGGCGGTCATCCGGCGCGACGCCGATGCGCGCAAGCAAATTCCCATCTCAGGCGCTACGGTCGCCGTGTCGGACGGCGCCAACAGTGCCACCACCACCTCCACCGCTTTAGGATACTTCAAGGTGAAAGTCCACAAGCGGGTCTGGCCGAGGGAAACGCTGCATCTCGATTTCCACGCCCCTGGTTATCATCCCCTCGACATGGAACTTAAATTAGGCCTGCGTGCTCATTTCAAACAGCTCTGCATTGCGGAAATGAAGCCCGTCACCGTTCCCGTGGCCACACCTGCCGGCCGGGAGCCTGTGCTGGTCTCGAATGTTCTCATCCGCTATACGGTCAACTACGCGGCGGAAACCAACATCGGCGCAATGGCCAGGACCTTTCAGGTGGACAATCAGGGCAACGTGCCCTGCAAAGGCTACTCTCTCTGCTCTCCAGACGGGAACTGGAGGGCCTCGCGCGGATCGGTAACGCTAGACGCCGGAACGGGAAATGTGCTCCGCGATGTCCGCGCCTCATGCATCGCCGGCCCCTGTCCGTTTACGCGGATCGACTACAAAGGCTTCAAACACGCCGCCCAAATCGCTGTCGTCTATGCTGTCAACTGGTCCGATACCGCCACGTTTCTGGTTGAAGCCGAGGTCTTTGACAAAACCATCGCCTCCAGCGTGCGCAAATCCTACCCTGTTATCTATGGCAACGATCTCCATTTCACCCTTCCGCCCACCGCCGAGGGGCCGAGCATCGAAGCCGACATTGCCGGCACTCCTGTCGTCTTCCCTTTGGACGGCGGCTTTTATATAAACTGGACCGTTTGCAGCTCCGAAGCCGGGGAAAACAACTCCCGCGTCTATGAGTGCGAACTCCGGCCGGGGTACAGGGTTTTGAGCCACGACCAGCTTTCTCATGAAGGGAACCCCTGATTTCCTCTGAGATTCACGATCCGGGCAGATGAGACGGGGCGGAGACGCAAAGAACGCCAGAAGACAGGAGCCCGCTAATCGGACTCTCTGGGCATCTTTACGGCCCTGGATCTGGCATTGCGGGAAAGCGGTGGGTTCAGCTATGACCTCGTATAGCCCTGAAAATGCTGCACCGCATCTTATTCGCACTCCCGGCCTCTACCCTGTCAAGAGGAAATCTTCCAACTCCCATCCCGTCAACCACTTCCCAATGCACTTGAATTCTCTCAATCTGCTATCCTGAAACTAAGAGAGTTTTTCCCCTATTCGAACGCAGAAAAGGCGCAGCCCGCAAAGCTGCGCCTTTCGCTTTTTCCGGAAACGCCACAACCCGCGGCTAACAGCAGCGGCCACATTCGCTGACATTCAGCTGGCGGCGACGCCGCGTATCGCCCGATGCGCACTCCCCTAATCCTTTTATTTAGACGAGCTTGCCCCTAACCCATT
>Ga0335075_10004674_pt1 | contig 21339 bp, 19 predicted proteins | sample Lox_Sample_24_FD_206723 | JGI IMG/M metagenome (GOLD analysis project Ga0335075, IMG submission 206723) | Soil microbial communities from Loxahatchee National Wildlife Refuge, Florida, United States - Lox_Sample_2.4 | ecosystem: Environmental > Terrestrial > Soil > Wetlands | place: USA...
TAGACAGGACACATGACGGCAAGGGAGCGGTTGCAGCTGCTCGTCGGCGAGTTCGGCGAGGAGCAGGCAGAGCGTGCCCTGGAACTCCTCAGCCCGCTCATCGGCGCCGATGCCCGGCCGGACCAGCAGGTACGCCAGCTTCCCGCGTTCGCCGGGATCGGCGACAGCGGGCGCAGCGACATCTCCGAGCATGTCGATGACCTGCTCGCGGGAGGCTTCGGCGAGTAGCCTCACGGGCCGTGATCCTCGTTGACACGAATGTCCTGTACGCACTCGCTGACCGCAGGGACAAACATCACGCCCGATGCGCAGCCTGGCTTCAGCGGACGCCAGATGTTCTCATGGTTCCCGCCACGGTCCTTGCCGAGACTTGCTACCTCATCGACAGGACGCTGGGACCGGCGGCTGAGGCCGCCTTCCCGACAGTGTGGGCACTGGGCCTGACTACACCTTCCAGCTGGTGGAACTCGTCGATTCCGACCTCCGGCGGATGTCAAGCCTCGTGCGCCAGTACGCCGACCTCCGGCTCGGCGCTGGTTCAGCTTGCGGTCGCACCCAGCGACTCTCGTGCGATCTCCTCGCGGTTGGCGCTTCGGTCCACGATGGTGGCGACCTGGTAGGCAGGGTCACCACCTGAGCTAGTGAGGTGCGGTGATCTGCTCGATGTCGTACCGGGTTCGCAGACTGGCCACCTCATCCGGTTCGGGCTGGCCGGACGTGCGCTGGAGCAGCGCCATGAGCTCGTCGAAGTAGTTCTCGTGCCCTCCGGGTACCGAGGACTGGAAGAAGACCTTGGTCGGCTTGCCACCCGGGTTGCTGAATGCGTGCGGGACACCTGGGGGCACGAACATAAAGGCGCCAGGCCCGCCGCGCAGGAAGCGCTGGCCAGTGCCGGACTGCCAGTGATGCCAGTCTGGCACGGCACGGTCGAGCGGCTCAAAGGCCAGGACATCGAGTTCGCCCTCGACTACATAAACAGCTCCTCGCCGTGCGCGTGGACGTGCGCCCCCACGTCGAAGCCAGGACCGATCACCACTTCGAACGCCGACGTCAGCGCCGGGTGATCAGTGGTGATCTTGACGGTCGCATCCAGACTGCCCCCGGTTATGCGCCGGCCTGCTCCAGGGAGCAGCACCGCTGCGGCGACGTCAGTCATTGGTGACGACGCTGGTGATCGGACGGATGGCGACGGTGGGCCGCAGCGCTCCGGCTGGCAGGGACGGGATCACGTGCGCCTCGAACCAGGCGCGGTGCGCACCCTCGGTTTCCCACAATTCCGATACCTGATAGCCGCCCTCGATCGGGCCTGCGGCGTGGGCGATGAAGCCGTTGGCAGCTTTCAGCACCGGGAGCAGCGCTGCCGCCAGGTGCTCGTAGTCGTCCTGTGTCGCTCCGGCAAGATCACTGGTGATCATGATGGGCATCGTGCGTCTCCTCGCTGGCGATGGTGGCGGGCCGATCTCGACCCTAGATCCGGGCCAGGCGGCAGCACCAACAGTCATTGACGATGCAACCCATTGACGAAATCGATGACCGGGCTACTATCTGCTGGTCAACCCCCGTGAGGTCGACCTCAGGCGCGTGGACCTGAACCTGCAGGTCGCCTTCGACGCGCTCATGTCCGAACGCAGCGTTACCCGGGCTGCGGGTCAGCTGAACATCGGGCAATCGGCGATGAGCTCCACGCTGGCCAGGCTCAGGAAGCTGCTCGACGATCCGGTCCTCGTCCGTAACGGCCGGGAGCTCGTCGCTACACCGTTCGCCGAGTCGGTGGCCAAGCTGGTGTGTGAGGTGCTGGGCAACATCGAGGCCATCCTGGCCCGGCGAGTGGACTTCGATCCAGCAACCGCCGCCCGGACGTTCACGGTCATCGCCAGCGACTACTGCTCGCTGACGTTGTTCACCCCGCTGCTGTCCCGGCTGGCCGCCGAGGCCCCCGGCGTCCGGCTGAAGATCGCACCGCCAGCAGGCGACTACGTCGAGCGACTCCGGCGCAACCAGGTTGACGTGGTCGTTATGCCCCGCGAAGTGTTCACCGACTTCGGCAGCTTTCCGCACCAGTTCCTGTTCTCAGACCGCTTCGTCTGTGCGGTGGACGCGAACAATCCGGATGTCGGCGAGACGATCAGCCTGGAGCAGTTCAGTTCGCTGCCTTACCTAGCGACGTCGTGCGGCCACGAGGTCTCACCCGCCGAGGCACAGCTGGACCAGCTCGGCATCACTCGCAACACCGAGGTGACCACTGCGTTCGGTCTCGCCCCGATCCTGCTCAGCGGCACCCGCATGATCGCCCTTTTGCACGAGCGGCTCGCCCGCACCATGGCTCATCAGACCAGCCTTCGGCTGCTGGAACCGCCCATGCCGCTGCTCCCCATCAACCAGCTCATGCTCTGGAATGCGCACGCCGAGGCCGACCCGGCTCACCAGTGGCTGCGCCAGGAGCTGACGGCGATGGCCGCCGAACTCGACGGCCCGCAGCCAGAACTGGAGCCCACCCGGCCCGGAACCGGTCAAGACCACTAGCGGGGCTCGAACGTGGCGGCCAGCGCCGCTCTCGTTTGGAAAAGCTCTGTATTCCGGACGGCGGACCAGGCAGTAGGGGCAGGACACATCGGGGCGAGGACGGGCGGTGTGACAGCGGCCACAATGGCGCACCGATGCCTGGCCCAGGCCGTCGGCGACGTGCGTGGCGAATGTCGTGATAATGCCCGGACCGACGAGCCACCGCGCCAGCGAAGGACCCCAGCATCGTGGGGCGCGCCGAGTCAACCACTTGATGATCCCGTCTACCGCAGTCATCGCGCGCCGCCAACGGCGGGTATCGGCGGGGGCTGGGTCACGGCGGGTCGGGCTGGCCTGGCTCGAGGTAGCCCTCGAAGTTGGCCGCGCCTGCTGCGGGGATCAGGAAGCGGACCGGGCCACCCGGCGAGCTATCGGTGACCACACCCGAGATCAGGGTCTCATCGGGCTGGCCCGGGGTCTTCTTGACAAATACGCCCCAGCATACGAGCGGGGCGATCTGCCACCCGCTGTCGCCGGAGAAGAGCGCGCGCCAGCCGTCCGCTGCCGGCCCCAGGCTGATCGCGTCGAAGGTTGGATCTGCCATCATTTACCTCCTGTTTGGATACGGCTATGTCGCTCAAGGTCCGGCAACATAGGTCAACTCGATTTTGGTTCTGCCAGCCGCGGCCCTGCGAATTGCCGCACCTAATGCGGTGGCAGGGCGGGGATGTCGGGTCCTTTCACGAACTGGCCGCCGGGTGTCTGCCGGAGCGTGATCATCCCGTCTGCGGCCGGGCGGGTCAGCAGGAGGTTCAGCTGGCCCTCGGAGTCACAGATGAGCGCGGGGTTAGCGATCGCGCCCGCGTCCGGTGCTCCCAGGTTCGTCCAGTCTGTCCACGCGCCGCCCTGGTCCTCCTGGCGGCGGAGGGTCACCGTGTTGTTCTCGTGGGTGGCGCACACAGTGAGGGCGCCGCCTCCGTCTTGGGTGACGGCGAAGCCGGTGACGGGCCCGCCCGTGTTGCCGAGCGAGGCCCAGCTGGACCAGTCGCCAGTTGCGGTCTGCGCGTTGTGCCAGATGGTGCTGTCCCCCGCGACGGCGAACAGTTCCACCCCGATCGGACTGTCCGCGCCGTTGACCAGCACCGGGCTGATGTAGTCGCTCAGCCCGCCCGAGGGGTTGCCGAGCATCGTCCAGTCGGTCCAGGTGCCGTCGGGGAGGCGGCGCTTGTGAGACAGGCCCGCGGCGTCGTTGTTGACCCCAAGCGGGGTGACGATATCCAGGCCGCCGACGTAGTCGGTGGCGGCGGCGATGTAGCCGAAGAAGTCGTTGTCCCCCAGTAGAGGACTCCAGGGCGTCCAGCTGGCGGCGTGGGCCGGCCGCGTGCGGAGGAAGATGCCCCGGTGGGCGTCGCTGCTGGCGGCGCCGGCCACGTCGATCTGCCCGTCGGTGCGGGTGACTCCCCACATGTCGATGAAATCCCAGGCATCGCTGGGAGAGTCGGCCTCGGCGGCGGCGAGCGGCGGGACGCCCAGGCCCTGCCAGCCGGGGAAGGTGTCGTCGGGCCGTCGTTCGTTGAACCACAGGGACCTGGCAGCATCATCGGCCAGGACGTGCCCATGCCCGGCGATGTCGGTGATGCCGCGTACCGCGACCGCCCCGTGGCCGGGTTTGCCGGCATTAGTCCAGGGCTGCCAGTCAGCGCCGGCCTTCTTCTGCCGGATGCGGAACACCGTGGCCCCCTGGCCTTGCGGTGCCTGCGGGCTCAAAGCCAGGGCGAAGATATCGATGTTGCCGTCATGGCCGAGCGAGGCCGTGAACGAGGTGACAGGAAACATGCCGGGCCGTCCTTTCTGAATAAGGCGCGTGCCGGATGCCGGTGGATTGATATCCGGCCGGGAAAAAGCATCATCGGCTCCTGCTCCCCGTCGCCTGGGGTGCTGATGAATGGCTTGCTGCTGGCGTCCATAGTGTCTATGCCTTTGTGCTGGCCAGCGGATGGGTTCCCCAGTCGGGGAATTCTTCACTGCCGTGGGTGCCGGCCAGCGGGCGCAGATCTGAGCCGGTTGGCCGCACGGTATAGAGGCGCTGCCCGCCGGTGCTGGCCAGGAACAGGCGGAGCACGATCCTGGCGCCGTCGGGCGACCATGCGGGCTCGCTGGCGGAGTAACTGCCGCTGATGCCAAGGTTTATCTGGTGAAGCCCGGTGCCGTCCGGGTGGACGACGAACAGCTTTTGCTTGTTGTTGCTGAACAGGATCCATTTCCCGTCGGGGGACCAGCTTCCCGAGTCTTCGGCGACGCCTGACGCCGTGATCCGGTGCAGGCCGCTGCCGTCCGTGTTCACGACAAACAGGCTGCCGGTCTCGCTGTCGGGGTCGGTGATCCGGAGGAACACGATCCTGCCGCCGCAGGGCGAGTAGTCGCCGGGAATGTCATGGTTGCCGTTCGGATTGGCCGTGACGCGGACCAGGCCGCCGCCGTCTGCCGAACGCACGGTGAAGACACCGGCTGGCCGGTTCGGGCTGGTATCGTCCCATCCTTCGCAGGCCAGCCGGGCACCGGTTGGTGACCAGGCCCAGCAGCCCAGGTTCAGGGTGCGATCGGGGTTTTCCAGCAGCGTGAACCCCGACCCGTTCGGGCGGACCGTGGCGGGCCTGATCAGTCCGCTCGCATCGGTGAGGCAGACCAGGATCCTCGCGCCGCCCGGGGACCAGCGCGGGCATTCGGCCGCGCCGGGCAGGACCTGGGCCTGGTTCGTCCCGTCCGGGTTGGCGGTGAAGATCTGGAAGTCACCAAGAGCGGTGCTATACCTGCCGAACACGATCTGGCCGTTCGCGCCCGCCGCCTTCGCCTGGGCGTGCTCAGTGGCCACGACGCCACCGATCATCGCCGCCGCCAGGACAGTAACCAGCGTGATCAATCGCCGCAAAGCGGCCACCCCCCTTCCAGAAAGTAACGGCCTCTGGCTCCGTGACCGCCGGGCAGGCGGATTGTCCTGGTGGTCTGCGGAAGCCGACGCCGGAAGCGTGGCATGACGGCCTCAACAAAACCTCTCATCAGGCCCTCGTTGCGCCTTGGCGCAGCGTGTTAGCGTCAGAGCGGGGCGAGGGGGGATGGATGGAGTTCCGGCTTCTTGGGCCGCTGGAGGTCTGCAGCGACGGCGAGCCGATTGTCCTGGCTGGGCCGAAACAGCGTGCGATCCTCGCCATCCTGCTGCTGAACGCGAACCAGGTCGTTCCGCGTGCCCGCCTGCTGGCAGAGGTCTGGGGAGAGCGGGCGCCCGGAAGCGAGCACAGCCTGGATGTGCATATCTCGCGGATGCGCGGGGCCCTGGCCCTGGGCGGCGAGGGCAATGCGCTGATACGGCGCGGCCGTGGCTACCTCCTGTGCGTCGAGGAGGGGGCGCTTGATCTGGTCCGCTTCGAACAGCGGATAGCCGCGGGCCGGCAGGCTCTCGCGGAAGGACGCCCAGCCGCGGCGGTCGGTCTCCTGAATGACGGTCTAGGTCTGTGGCGGGGAGAACCGCTGGCCGAGTTGGCGGATCGGGCCTTCGCGGCCGCCGAAATCGGCCGGCTGAAGGAGCTTCGGCTGGCTGCGCTGGAAGCGCGGGCCGAGGCGGACCTTGCCCTCGGTCACGAGGCCGCTATCATCGGCGACCTGGAGTCGCTGGCCAATGCGAATCCGTATCGAGAGCGGTTCCGCGCTCAGCTGATGCTGGCGCTCTACCGGGCCGGCCGGCAAGCCGAGGCGCTTGCGGTCTATACGGACACGCGCCGCCTGCTCATCGACGAACTTGGTATCGAGCCAGGCGAGCAGCTGCGCGAACTGCACGGCGCGGTGCTCGCTCAAGATCCGGGGCTGCGGCCAGCCGGGCCGGCCTGGAACGGATCGGCCGGGACCGGCCGGCTGAGGGTTATCCCGCCGGGAACGCCGCGGCGGTCCGGCTGGCGGCGCCTGGCGCTGCTGCCCGCGGCCGGGCTCGTGGCTGCTGCGACTGCCATGGCCGGGACGCTGATCCCCGGGAATCCGACCCCGGCGGCGGCGTCGGGGACGATCCAGCCCGGATCGGTGGCGTTCATCGACGCGCAGTCCGGACGGCTGGTCGGGGACGTGCCAGCCGGGCCGAGTGTCGGGTTCATCCGAGCCGGGCTCGGCTCGGTCTGGGAGATGGAAGACAGCGGAGTGCTGCTGCAGATCGATCCCCGGACCCGTCACGTCACCGGCTCGATCGCGGTGGGTGTCAATCCAGGCGATGTCGCCGTCGGTGCGGGAGCCGTGTGGATAACGGACAAGAATTCACAGACACTGCTGCGGATCAGCCCCCAGTACGGTGAGATCACCCGGATCCCGCTGCCCACTCAAGGCCTGTCCAGGCCCGGCGTCGGGGGAGGCGTCGCGATCGGCGCCGAGTCAGTCTGGGTGGCACAAGGGCTGTCCCGGATCGTGCGGATCGACCCGGCCAGCGGCCGGGTCGAATCCACCATCTCGGTGCCAGACGCCAGGGAAGTCGCGTTCGGTGACGGAGCGATCTGGGTCGCGGCCAGCGACATAGGCATGCTGACGAAGGTTGACCCGCGAACCGGCGCGGTCGTCGCGACAGCGCGGGTCGGCCCCTGGATCTGCTGTGTCGCGGTGGGCGGCGGTTACGTCTGGGCCGCGAACAACACCGGCATCTGGAAGCTCGCGCCTGACGGCAGGGTGCTCGCCACGATTCCCACCCCCTCGCAGACCGCCAACATCTATTTCGGTGACGGGGCCCTGTGGGTCGCCGCCGACGTCGCCGGGACGGTCCTGCGGATCAACCCGCGCACCGACACGGCGAGGCTATACCGCATTGGCCATCTGCTGACCGGCATCGGCGTCCAGGGCAGCACGGTCGTCGTCTCCGTCCACCCGACCGGCAGCGACCTGCTCGCCCATCTGAGCGGACCGGTCCTGGAGGTCCACAACAGCACCTGGTTCGCCGATACGGACCCGGCGACCGCCGCAACGCCAGGCACGCCAAACCAGCCCTGGGAGCAGCAGCTCCAGTACGCCACCTGCGAGCCGCTCCTCGGCTACCCCGACGCGCCCGCCCCGGCTGGCTGGCAGCTCGTACCCGAGGCCGCCGTGGCCTGGCCGGCAACGTCACCGGACGGGCGCACCTTCACATTCAAGATCAGGCCCGGCTTGCGGTTCTCGCCGCCCTCGGACCAGCCGGTAACCGCGGCCACGTTCAAGTACACGATCGAGCGGGCCTTGTCACCTGCCCTCGGGCCGGACGCGCCGGCTCCGTCGGTCGCCTCCGACATCGCCGGCGTCACCGCATACCGGGCCGGATCATCGGATCACATTCGGGGAATCCGGGCCGTCGGCGACACCCTCAGGATCACCCTGGTGCGCCCGGCGGCCGACTTCCCCGAGCGGATCGCGCTGTCGTACTTCTGCCCCGTGCCCATCGGCACCCCGACCGTCCCGAACGGACTCGATGATCCGATTCCCTCGGCCGGGCCCTACTACCTGAGCGGCAACCTCGGCGGTACCGTCGCGGTTGTCCGGCGCAACCCTAACTACCACGGCAGCCGCCCCCGTCAGCTCGCCGCCATTGTCTACCGCGAACAACCGCAGGGCCGACTGGCGGTGGCCGACATCGAAGCCGGACACGCCGACTACGTAGCCGATCAGGACCCGGACCTGGCTCCCGGAGCCGCAGTCGCGCGCGAATTCAGCCAGCGGGCCGCGGGACAGCCTCGCCGCTACTTCGCCACGCCGCTCCTCGCGACTGATGAGCTGGCGTTTGACACCAAGCACGGCCTGTTCGCCGACGCCCGGATGCGCAAGGCCGTTAACTACGCGCTCGACCGGCCTGCCCTCGCTGCGGCGCTTGGCGACCTCGTCGCCGCCAACTACCTGCCGCCCGGCCTGCCAGGCTCCCTCGCGCGGCATGTCTACCCGCTCAGCGGACCCGACCTCACACGGGCCCGTGCGCTGGCAGGACCGCACGGCGGACACGCCGTCCTGGCTGTCTGCAGTGACCCGGGCTGTACCGAACTCGGCCAGATCATCCAGACCGACCTGGCGGGCATCGGAATACGCATACAGCTGCAGCCATACGCGGGGGCGATCGGATCGGCAACCACTAGGAGCGGAGCAGACATCGTGCTCGCCCAGGCCGTCGCTCCCTATCCCGACCCCGCCGCCTTCCTCAAGATCGCCCTCGGCAGCGGATTCGGCCAGGACAGCCTGGCCAAGCTCGCGGGCCTTGACCGCGATCAGCGGGTCAGCGCCGCCAGCCAGCTCGAGCTCCAGCTGATGCGCGGCCCAGCGCCGCTAGCCGCCATCGGCACCCCCATCATCCCCGAATTCTTCTCTGCCCGAGTCAGGTGCCACGTCTTCCAGCCTCTCGAATTCGGCGCTGACCTCGGCAGCCTCTGCCTTGGCTGACTCACCAGCCGCCACTGCGGCCTGCGGGTCCGCTTCGGGCAGGCCTGACACCGCCCCCCACGCAGGCCATCTCTTCGCGCCGGTCAAACGCAGGAACCAGTTGCCACCCGCGCCGCCGGCATCAGAGCTTGGTCAGCTTGGCGCATGGCGTCGCGATCCGCACCTTTTGCGTACCGAAGTCGATGACCAGGACGGTGTCATCCTCGATGCTGATGACCCGGCCGAGGCCGTGTTTGTCGTGAGTCACCTGGTCTTGCACGGCGAACTGCTCCGGAGGCGGCGGGTCGGGCGGAGGCTTGAAGGGACTTGTGGGCAGGAAGCGCCGGGTCGCGGCGCGGGCAGGCTTCATCACCTCTCAGTATGCGCCAGATGGCACTACTGGTTCACCCCGGTCCCGTCGGCGCCATGGGCCTTATCTCGCGCGGCCCGGTGATCTTGGCGAATCCGCGAAGGCCGCCATGGCCAGCCACTCCCGCAGTCCATGGTTAGGCGCGTGCGGGCACTGGAGGGGAAGCTCCTCCAGGGACAGATGCCACCGTGACTTCTACCTGATGATCAGGGTCAGACCGGGCGGACGTGCTCGGCCTGCGGGCCCTTCTGACCCTGCGTGATGTCAAACTCAACCCGCTGGTTCTCGTCCAGGCTCCGGTACCCGCTGGACTCGATCGCGGAGAAGTGGACGAAGACGTCCTGGCCCCCGCCATCGACACTGATGAACCCGAAACCCTTGTCCGAGTTGAACCACTTGACTGTTCCCTGCGCCACGCGCATTTTCTCCTTACCTACGATGAGCCCCCGCACCACGCGGGAACCCGGCAGTAAATCCGCGAGCGCGCCATGAAACACGTACACAGAAGCTACGACCAGGATCATCTAACCATGCCCGGGCCAGACCATTCCCGATCTCCTGCGCCTCCCCAGCCGGTAAGTGCCGGCGGCCATCTGCGTCCCGCCACTTTTGGCCAGGACTGTGACAACGCCGCAGCGCAGCACGCTGCAGTCATGGGAGGTGACGTGAGGCGACGCGAAGCGTCGCCTCACCGTCAGTTGGTCCGACTCAACCTGCCGCGGTACTTCATCAGCTGGTCCGGCCATGTGCAAGCCTCCGTGCAGGACTGGCCGAGTCGCAACCGCGGCGTGTTCCCCGCCGTCGACCACGATCGGTCACGCACATGATGCCGGGTATCTGGGCCGTGCTCGTCTCTGTGACACCGTTCCCAGCCGCGATCAGTCCGGGTGAACTCAGGGCAGCGGGACGCGCTGACGTCCTGGCCGGCCTGTACTGCGGTGAGCGCTTCGTCTGTCATCTGCTGGATCCTCTCCGCCTCTGCTGGCCGTGCGCCTGGCCTGGCGGGTCCGGCATCGCCGTATCGGCCCGGAGGCGGGATGCAGCCGGAGTGACCAGCCCGCGCCCCGCCGGACCGCGAGGGCTCAGGGCGCTCAGCCGCGACGCCCGCGACGGCCCCGGAAGGCTCCGGATGCGGCGACGGCACCGCGGCCGGTGGCCTGACCGCCGATCAGCACCGGGCGGGCGGGAGTGGCCGCCCATGCCGTGCGCTTAGCCGGAGGGCCGGCGAGGGAGCGCAGCACCGCCGAACCGGGATCAACGGTGGTGGCCCGCGGGCTGACGCCTGCCTTGCGCATCAACGTGCGGACCTCTGCCGCCTGTGCCGGGAGCTGGACGGTGACTACGGTGCCTTCGGCCCCGCCGCGGGCAGTCCGTCCAGACCGGTGGACGTAGGCCTTGTGCTCGGCAGGCGGATCGGCGTGAATTACCAGCTCGATGCCATCCACATGGATGCCGCGGGCAGCAATGTCAGTGGCGACCAAGGCGCGGACCTCGCCGGACGCGAACGCAGCCAGGTTCCGGGTGCGCGCGCCCTGGGCGAGATCGCCATGGAGTTCCGCTGCCGCCGTCCCCGCCCTAGCCAGGTCGCGGGCAAGCTTCCTCGCTCCGTGCTTGGTCCTGGTAAAGATCAGCGCCCGGGACTCACCGCTGGCCAGAGTCGCGAGGACCTTCACCCGGTCCGCGGGCGCAACGGTGAGCAGATGGTGGGTGAGTTCGGGGCGGACGGAAACGGCATCGACCGAGTGCCGCGCCGGCTGGCTCAGAAAGCGGCGTGCGAGGACGTCCACGGCGCTGTCGAGGGTCGCCGAGAACAGCAGCCGTTGCCCCTCGGGCGGGGTGCTGTCGAGCAGTCGCCGGACAACCGGGAGGAATCCCAGGTCGGCCATGTGATCCGCCTCGTCCAGCACGGTGATCTCGACGTCGCCGAGCTGACAGTGGCCCTGCCCGATCAGGTCGGCTAGCCGCCCTGGGCAGGCGACGACGATGTCGGCGCGGGCTCGCAGCGCAGCAACCTGCGGACTCTGCGAGGTACCCCCGAAAATGACGGCGGTGCTCAACCCCACCGCGCGCGCCAGCGGCGACAGGACCGCCTGAACCTGGGCCGCCAGCTCGCGGGTCGGGACGAGCACCAAGCCACGCGGGCGGCCTGCCAGCGTGTACCCGTCCGCCAGCCTGGCGGCAAGCGGCAGGCAGAACCCGAGCGTCTTGCCCGATCCGGTCTGGGCACGCCCGAGAATGTCACGGCCGGCCAGGGCGTCGGGCAGCGTCGCAGCCTGGATCGGGAACGGCACCGTGATCCCGGTCTCGGCGAGGGCGGCCACCAGTGGTGCGGGAACGCCGAGACCCGCAAAGGTGACCTCAGTAGCCGGAACCAGTTCGCGATGCTGTCTGCGCCGCTGCTGCCGGGCTGTTTGCGGACTTCCCGCGGGCGTGAAAGCGGGCTTTTCGGTAGGCATGGCTGTCAAGAGATTGACTCCAGGATTCGAGTGGCCGCGTTGTCGAAGGCGCCACATCCGTGGAGACCAGTTCGCTCACCGAGCGACAGACGACCGGCGCGGCCCGATGGCCGTGCCTTTACTACGCGTTACGCGTATTCCCCCGAGCGTACCGTATGCGCCCGGCCGGAAGGATAACCGCGGACCGGAACCATCTAAGGAAAGTAGCGTTCCCCTGGCCACGGAACTACGATCACTGGCAGCATTGCTCGCGTCCGGGAGAGTCAGCCATGGCAACGACGACTGCACCCGCGACCGCGCCGGCGCAGGGCACTGAGGAGATCAAGGACGTCGGCCATGTCGATGTTCTCATCGTCGGCGCCGGGGTCTCTGGCATCGGCGCCGCGCACCATCTGCGGGACCAGTTCCCAGACCGGACCTTCGTCATGCTGGACGCTCAGGACAACCGGGGCGGAACCTGGTGGACCCATCGGTATCCGGGCGTGCGCTCCGATAGCGACCTGTTTACCTACGGCTACCGGTTCAAGCCGTGGCGCGGCCCGTCGATCGCGGCGGGCGAGGAGATCCTCGCCTACCTTGACGAGGTCATTGACGAGGATGGCCTCGGCCAGTACATCCGCTGCCTGCACCGGGTCACCGCGGCCAGCTGGTCCAGCGAGGACCGCCGGTGGACCGTCGAGGTCATCCAGGGCGACACCGGACGCAAGCTGCGGTTCACTACGGGCTTCTTGTGGATGTGCCCGGGCTATTACAACCACGCCAGCCCCTACCAGCCGCAGTGGGAAGGCATGGACCGCTTCCAGGGGGTGATCGTGCACCCCCAGCGGTGGCCCGAGAACCTCGACCTAGCGGGCAACCGCGTGGTCGTGATCGGGTCCGGCGCCACGGCCGCAACACTGATCCCCGCGATAGCAGGTAAGGCGGAGCACGTGACGATGCTGCAGCGTTCCCCGTCTTACTTTTACGCCCCGCCCGTGACCCACGAGCTCGCCGTGACACTGCGCGCCTTGGACATCCCCGAGGAATGGACGCACGAGATCTTGCGCCGCCAGTACATCTCGCAGCAGAACTGGCTGGCCCGGACAGCGCGGGAAGCGCCTGGGGAGCTGCACGAGTTCCTCATGCAGTCCATGCGCCCGCTGCTGCCCGAGGGCTTTGACGTCGAGAAGCACTTCACCCCCCGCTACCGCCCGTGGCAGCAGCGCATCGCCGTCGTCCCGGGCGGCGACCTGTTCGCGGCACTGCGCGAAGGGAAGGCCTCGGTCGTCACCGACACCATCGAGACCTTCACCGAGCACGGGATAAAGGTCAGCTCCGGGCAGGAGATCCCGGCCGGCATCGTCGTCACCGCCACCGGATTCGACCTGTCGCTCCTCGGCGACGTCGCGTTCACCGTCGACGGCGAACCGGTCGACTTCACGCGACGCGTGACCTGGCGCGGCATCATGATCAACGGCCTGCCGAACATGGCCTATGTCTTCGGCTACTTCCGGCACAGCTGGACCCTGCGGGTGGATCTGGTCAGCGACCTGGTGTGCCGGCTGCTGGCAACGATGCAGGACAAACACGCCGAGATGGTGGTCCCGGCCCTGCGGCCCCAGGACACCGGCATGCAGCTGCGGCCCTGGTGCGATCCGGAGAACTTCAACGCCGGCTACGTCATGCGCTCGCAGCACATCCTGTTCAGACAAGGCGATCGCGAGCCATGGACCCACCTGCACGAGCACGAGCAGGAACGCGAGATCCTGCCCCGGGCCGACCTCACCGACGGAACGCTCCGCTACCGATAACCACCCCGAAGTCGACCCGCTCACGCACAGCGGGTAATCACTGCAGCTGCCCGAGGACAACAGGCAGTGAGCGGCAGGCCGAGCCAGTCGCGTCGTCGCTCAGGCCAGGACTTTGGCCTTCTCGCGTTCGAATTCTTCAGCGGTGATGACGCCTCGGTCACGCAGGTCAGCGAGCTTAGTGAGCTGGTCCGCCGGACTCTGCGAACCTGCGGTCTCCTTGACGTAATCGCGGAATTGCTCATCGTCGCGCTGTGCCTGCCGCACCATCCGCTCGTGCATCGAGCCGCCGCGGACGATCAGGTAAACCAGAACACCGACCAGCGGGATGATCAGCACGAACAGGAACCACAGTGCCTTTCCCCAGCCGGATAGGTCATGACTGCGGAAGATGTCGATGAACACCGTGATCAAGATCCAGAACCAGATCACCCACAAGAAGATCTCGAGGATCGTCCAGAATGCGCCTAGCAGCGGATAAGAGTACGAACTCGAAGCGAGCGCCATGGCCTCTCCCTTGCCACCGCAGTGCACCAGCAACCATCCCTGACCACGTGAGACCAGGGAGCAAAAACCAATACCATGATCCTAGTGGGATCGGCTGTCAGAGTCACGCTGGAACATGGGACCTTCTGACCACGGCGCCTGCATGGACCAGATACGGATCAAGGAAATGCGGCAGAGCGCGCCGTGAGGCAGTCCCGTAGGTGGGCCACAGATCTGCTGGTTGACCTCGGTATTAACCGATTCACCCGACAATACTCACAAGTAGCCATTCTGCATCACTTCGCCATGTTACAGTGCCGTTCCAGTTGCAATTTCGGTGGTTCCGTCACGCCAGGGGGGCTCGGCGGACGCTGGGATGTGAGACAGGCATCAGGCCAAACCTGACGTCACGTGTCTTCCGGCGGACGGGCTGGCGCCTCCCCTCGCGGAATGGTGTGAGGCGCAATGAGGAATTTCTGGCGTCCGGTCCGCTCGCGGCCCATCCGGCTGTTCCTGATCGTCATGCTCGCCGTGCCCTTGGTGTCCCTGGTTGCACTCTGGGCTTTCGCCGCGAGCATCACGGTCCGCGGCGCAATCAGCGATCACACTTACAACACCAGCGTTACTACTCTCACCACCGCTATGGAGCCGCTGACGATCGAGCTGCCCGCGGAACGCGACGCGTCCTATCTCTGGCTGATCAATGACCGGAGATCCTCCGAGGCGTCGCTGCTTGCCACGAGAAAACTCGTGGACGGGGGCATTCCGGCCGCCAGGGCGGCGCTCCAGAGCGGCTCGCTTTTCGCCGACTCCAGACCGGCGATCAACGCGCTGTTCGCGCAGCTCGCGCAGCTCGGCAGGATCCGGGCGGCCATCGATTCCGGCGCGATGAGCCCGACGGCCGCGTTCGAGGCTTACAGCGGCATGATGGATGCGGAGTTCCAGTTCTTCAAATCCTCGATCCAGTACAGACCGCCCTCGCTGGCCGAAATCTCGATCGGCACGGTCGACGCGGCATACGCGTACGAGCTGGCTAGGCGAGAGGCCACTCTGGTGGCCGGGGCGCTGGCTGATCACGGCCAGATGAGCGCGCCGGCCGGTCAGCTGTTCGCCAGCAGCGTCGCGAGCCGCAGCCTGCTCATGAACGATGTCCTCGTCTTCCTGACTCCGGACCTGCGCACACCGTATGCAGGCGTCGTCAACTCGCCTGCGTACCAGGAGTACCAGGCGATGGAAGGCAGGATCTTGGCCAGCTCGGGCGGCGGCGGGCCAATCCCGGTGAATGCAAGCGCCTGGCAGGCGTCCTCCAGCACGTACCTGACCGCGCTGCTGAACGCTGAGTTCAAGACCAGCACGGCCCTGGCGACGATGACGGCGTCGCTCACCAACCGGGAGGTTACCGAGGCCGTCCTCGCCGGAGGCGCCGGGCTGCTTGCCGTCGTCGTCTCGGTCATCCTGCTCGTGTGGTTCGGCCGCAAGGTCACGCGCGACCTCACCCGGCTCGACGACAACGTGCGCGACATGGCGCAGGAGCGGCTGCCCCGCGTCGTCGAACGGCTTCGGCGCGGCGACGACGTGGACGTGCTCGCGGAGTCTCCGCCGCCGGACACCAGCACGATCCGGGAGATAGCCCGGATCGCGGAGTCGTTCGCCGCGGTGCAGAAGGCGGCCGTCGGGGCCGCCGTGGACCAGGCGAGAATGCGCAAGGGGGTTAACCAAGTCTTCCTGAACATCTCCATGCGCAGTCAGTCCCTGCTGCACCGGCAGCTGGCAATGCTGGATTCGATGGAGCGGCAGACCGGGGAGGCCAAGGCGCTGGCCGATCTCTTCCGCCTGGACCACCTCACCACGCGTATGCGCAGGCATGCCGAGGGCCTGATCATCTTGTCCGGCGCCACGCCCGGCCGCGGCTGGCGCGATCCGGTGCCCGTGGTCGACGTCCTGCGCGCAGCGGTCGCCGAGGTCGAGGACTACGTCCGGGTAGATGTGGTGAGCGAATCGCGAGACCTGGTTGCCGGGAACATGGTCAACGACGTGATTCACCTCGTCGCCGAACTGGTCGAGAACGCCACGGTGTTCTCTCCGCCCTATACGCGGGTGGAGGTCAGGGCCGACCGGGTAGGTGTCGGCCTCGTCGCTGAGATCGAGGACCGGGGCCTGGGCCTGGACGCCGACGAGATCGACGACATCAACCGACGCCTCGCCAGCCCGCCGGAGTTCGACCTGGCCGATAGCGAGCAGCTCGGCCTGTTCGTGGTCGGCCGGCTGGCGGCCAGGCACCACATCAAGGTCTCGCTACGCCCGTCTGCGTACGGGGGCATCACCGCCGTTGTCCTGCTGCCATTCGGCGTGATCGTGCGGGAGGAAGACGCCAGCCTGGCCGATGATCCGTGCAACTGGCCCGTCGCCGCCGCTGGTGCGCAGGATGTCCCGCCCTCGGCCATGCTCGGGCACCCCATAACGCGCGGCGCGAGCGCTCACGGAGGGGAACGGCAGCGGCTCGAGGGTCGCAGGATCTCCTCGCACCCGGCAGAGGAGCTGGACCAGACCGCGCCAGGGTCAGGAGCGGCCCTGCCGCCCCGTCCCGCGGCACCATGGGCCGCACCGCCTGCCTGGGACGCCAGCCCGATGACTTCGTGGCCCGGGGCCTTGAAGCCTGCCGCCACCAGGCGGCCAGAGCCGCCGCAAGGACCGTCCGTGGACGGCGGTGCCGAACAGCCTCGCACTCCCTTGTCACGCTCGTCTGCCGACGCCGGAGGGCCCGGCCCCGTGTCGTCAGGCAGCCACCTCGGTATGCCGGTGCGGGTTCCGCAGGCCAGTCTGGCCAGGCAATTGCGCGGACGCCCCGAGCTCGATTGGTGGGCCACAGCGCCCGACGAACCCGGGGTCGATGAGCGACCGCCGGAGGTCACCCGGAACATGATGGCGTTGATGCAGCAAGGATGGCAGCGCGGGCGGGTGGATGACCTTGATGACCCCGAGGGCGCCCCGGGCAATGGAACTGAGTGATTGTGAGGCTTGGCAATGGCACAGACCGACGCGGCCGGACAGCTGAGCTGGCTCCTGGACAACCTGGTTAATCAAGTCGAGCACGTCGAGCAGGCGGTCATCTTGTCGACGGACGGCCTGGTGGTGGCGTCATCCCGGACCCTGACTCGTGAAGACGGCGAACATCTCTCGGCCCTGGCCTGTGGCCTGCAGAGCCTGGCCCAGGGGGCAGGCCTGCATTTTCGCGACGGCAACGTACGCCAGATCATCATCGAGCTGGAAAAGGCGTTCCTGCTCGTGATCGCGGCCGGCAACGGGACTTGCCTGGCCGTGCGGACCTCCGGCGAGCCGGATGTAGGGGTGATCGCCTACGAGATGGCCATGCTCGTGCGGCGCATGCGCAAGCATCTCGCCGCAGAGCCGAGATTTCGTGACGACGAGATAGCCGCGGAGTGACCGACCGCGACGGCTTCGGGGATCGCTGGCTCGACCGGGAAGCCGGGCCAGTGGTCCGGCCGTATGCCGTGACCAAGGGACGGACACTACCCAGTGGCGCGCAGCCGTTCGGCCTGATCGACCTGGTCTTCACGACCGGCGAGCTGCCGCCGGCGCATTTCCGGCCAGGACCCGAACACAGGCGGATTCTCGGCCTCTGTCGCCGCCCGATTCCGGTCGTCGACCTGATCGTCGAGATCGACCTTCCTATCGGGGTGGTGCGTGTTCTGCTCGGCGACCTCGCCGGAGAGGGGATGCTCCGGGTTATCACAACGCAGAGCCAGCCGGGAACTGAACAACGCCTGTTGAGGATGGTGCTCGATGGACTTGAATCGCTCTGATGACGCGCCCGACGGAGCGTGGGCGCCGTCCACCGCCAAGATCCTCATCGCCGGGGGTTTCGGCGTAGGAAAGACGACCCTGGTCGGTGCGATCAGTGAAGTCAGGCCGCTGCGGACTGAGGAACCGATGAGTGACCGCAGCGTCGGCGTCGACGACGTCAAGGGCGTGGCTGGCAAGACCACCACGACGGTGGCCATGGACTTTGGCCGGATCAGTTTCCAGTCCGGCCTCGTGCTCTACCTGTTCGGCATGCCTGGCCAGGGTCGCTTCTGGTTTATGTGGGACGATCTAGCTATCGGTGCCATCGGCGCGGTCGTTATGGCCGATACACGCCGCGTCGCAGACAGTTTCGCTTCCATCGACTACTTCGAGCGGAAGGGAACACCATTCGCCATCGCCGTCAACTGCTTCGATGAAGCCCCCTGGTTCGAGCCGGACGACATCAGGATCGCGCTGAACCTGGGGCCCTGGGTGCCGGTCGTGATGTGCGACGCGCGGCAGCAGGAGTCTGTCAAAAAGGTTCTCGTCCGGCTGGTCAAGTACGTCATGACCGTAAGCGGCAAAGCCGACGGTATCCGCATTACCTGAAAGCAACCGCACGATCGCGCTCGCGGAGCCGGGATCAACTCTCCTGAATGGCATTTCGACAGTGTCCGGGGCTGCCTACACGCGGTGCGTTGTCGTTAGCGAAGCGGCTTGAACGCGTCCCGGATCTCGGTCGCGAACAGCTCGGGTTCTTCCCAGGCGGCGAAGTGGCCGCCTCTGCCGGCTTCGTGGAAGTAGGTGAGGTTGGGGTAGCCCAGCTCGACCCAGCTGCGCGGGGCCCGGAAGATCTCGCCGGGGAACGTGGTGAAGCCGACCGGGAGCTTGACCGGCGGGGGAGCCTGCCCGGCCGCGTGGGCCTGGGCTTGTGCGCTCTCCCAGTATGACCGGGCCGCCGAGGCGCCGGTGCCGGTTAGCCAGTAGGTCGTGATGTTGTCGAGGATGTGGTCCCTGGTGAGGTTCCCTGATGGCTGTCCGTCGACGAACGCGCGGGAGATCTTGTAGTAGGCGTCGGTGTCGTGGTCGAGCATCCAGGCCGCCAGGGCGAGGGGTGAATCCAGCAGGGCGTAGCCGATGGTCTGTGGCCGGGTGGCCTGCTCGAGGAAGTAGCCGAAGCCGGTCGCCCTGAATGTCTTGGTCTGCTCCAGCGCCGCGCGTTCCTGATCGGTTTCGGCTGGCATGGCGCCGCCGCCCAGCGCTGTCACGAGCAGGTTCATGTGGATGCCGGCTAGCCCCTCGGGTGCCTGGCGGCCCATGGCGTCGGTGACCGCGGCGCCCTGGTCGCCGCCCTGGGCGACGTAGCGGGTGTAGCCCAGGCGGCGCATCAGCTCCGCCCACGCCTGCGCGACGCGGCCGGCGTACCAGCCGAGTTCGGTCGGCTCGGCGGAGAAGCCGTACCCGGGGATGGACGGCAGAACGAGGTGGAACGCGTCGTCGGCGGAGCCGCCGTGCGCGGTCGGATCGGTCAGCGGGCCGACGGTCTCGAGCAGCTCGATGACCGAGCCGGGCCAGCCGTGCGTCATGATCAGCGGCAGCGCGTTCTCGTGCCGCGACCTGACGTGGACGAAGTGGACGTTGACCCCGTCGATCTCGGCCGTGAACTGCGGCAGCGCGTTCAGCCTCGCCTCGCACGCCCGCCAGTCGTACTCGGCCGCCCAGTAGCGGGCGAGCTGCCGGATCGTGGCCAGCTGCACGCCCTGCGCCCGGTCGTCGACGAGTTCCCTGCTGGGCAAGCGGGCCGCGGCGATACGCCGCCGCAGGTCGGCGATCGCTTCGTCGGGCATCTCGACCCGGAAGGGACGGATCTCAGTTTCGCTGGCCATAAGTCTCTGCCTCCCTGGATTAGCCGATGACGACGGGCGGCCGGACCGGTCGGCCCGGACCGAGGTCCGGGGCAACGGCCTTCATCCCGGCGCCAGGTTTCTGTTGGTGTTCAGGCGTGCGCCGTGGCCATCCTGTCCCGGTACGGGGCCAGGAACGTCGTTAGCGCGGCGAGCAGCTGTTCGGGAGCCTGTTCGGCGACCCAGTGGGCGCAGCCGGGGATGACCAGGGTCTGCACGTCGTCCGCGGTGAGCTTCATTGTGCTGCTGACCCCTTCCCCGGTGCTTTCCGCGCCGCCGATCGCCAGGACGGGCAGGGTCAGCCGCCGGGTCTTGCGCTGCTCGTTCTGCGTGATGCTGGTGGGGACGGCGCGGTAGAACTCGAAGCTGCCGCGCAGGTGGTCAGGGTCCTTGAGGGTGTCGATGTAGTACCTGACCGCGTAGTCGGGCAGCTTGTGCGTCCCGGCCGAGGCGTCGAACTCGGCGCCGAAGAAGATGTCTTCCCGCCCGGTTACGAGCTGCTCGTTGATCTTGGGGAGCTGGTTGAAGGCCAGGTGCCACAGCATGGCGTTGAGCGGCGGGGGGAGGAACAGCGGAGGTGACGGAGATATCCCGGGGAGGGGAGCCTCGGAGACGGCCAGGCGGTCGACCCGGTCGCGGTGATCGGCGGCCAGCGCGTAGGCGATGGGCATGCCGACGTCGGTTCCGTAGAGGGCGAACCGCCGGTGGCCGAGGGCGTCCATGAGTGAGACCAGATCGTTGGCGAGGGTGGCGGTGTCGTAGCCGCCCGGGGGTTTGTCGGACAGCCCGATGCCGCGCTGATCGACCGCGATGACGGAGAAGTCCCGGGCTAGCGCCGGCATGATCAAGCGGAACTGGTACCAGAACTGCGGCCAGCCATGCACCAGCAGCAGCGGCGGGCCCTCACCTCCGGTGACCGCGTGCAGGCGCAGCTGCCCGGTATCGACGTACCGGCTGGTGAACGTGTCGGTGAACCCGGCAGGCAGGTTCGGCGCCCCGGAGACCGAGCCGGGGCCTATCGGGGTAGACGGTGAGGTCATGAGGAGCCCCCTTTTCGTGCGTGGTACTCCCTCACGATCACCCTTCGGGCGGCTGCGCCGCGCCCGTGGGCACCCCTGGCCAGCACCCTTGTCTGCGGTAGCGCACAGATGAAAGGTCACGTGGGTCAGGCCGCGGTGCTCCGAGTCGGTGTCCTGTAAAGCCGCACTGTCAGGGAACTGCATCACCCGGTACACCTTCGCCGGGGACGTCCAGAACGTCGAAGGCGCCACATCCGTGGAAATCAGTTCGCTCACCGAGCGACAGACGAGTGGCGCGGTCCAATGGCCGCGTCTTTACCGCGCGTTACGCGCATTCGCCCCGTGCATATCGCACGCCCCGCCCGGCCGTCAGAAAGCGACCCGGCCGAGACGCCACCGCCCGTTCAGAATAATGCTTTTAATCCGCAACGACCGGCTGACCCGCGGTACAGAAGTCACCGTCCGTTGGGGATAAAGAAAGATTTTTCCCGAACGGAGGGTGACTTCTACCTGATGATCAGGGTCAGACCGGGCGGACGTGCTCGGCCTGCGGGCCCTTCTGACCCTGCGTGATGTCAAACTCAACCCGCTGGTTCTCGTCCAGGCTCC
>Ga0335075_10004675_pt1 | contig 21338 bp, 19 predicted proteins | sample Lox_Sample_24_FD_206723 | JGI IMG/M metagenome (GOLD analysis project Ga0335075, IMG submission 206723) | Soil microbial communities from Loxahatchee National Wildlife Refuge, Florida, United States - Lox_Sample_2.4 | ecosystem: Environmental > Terrestrial > Soil > Wetlands | place: USA...
TGCGGCACCGGCTGGCGCGATGGCGACGGGGCCGCTCCGAAGTAGTCCAAAACATTCCAAAAAAATGCTAATGGGGACGCATGCCTCAACCTGAGCCGCGTGACGACCTGCTCTTCGAGGGGTTCCTTCTCCGGCCGCAGGGGCTGTTTCGGCTCGACGGCACCGGGAATGCCCAGCCCATGCCGCTTGGATCACGCGCGCTCGACCTGCTTCGCGTGCTCGCCGAACGCCAGGGCGAACTCGTCTCCAAGGAGACGATCATGAACGCTGTCTGGCCGGGAACCGCTGTCGAGGACAGCAACCTGACCGTCCAGATAGCCAATCTGCGGCGAATCCTCGATCGGGACCGCAACCAGGGAAGCGCGATCCAGACGATTCCTGGTCGCGGATACCGCTTCACCGCGCCGGTCACCCACAGCAATGCGGCCGCCGGTGTATTGCCAGGGCCTGCGGTTCCCGACCAGCCGTCGATCGCCGTGCTGCCGTTCGGGAACCTGACCGGCGATCCGGCGCAGGAGTATTTCGCCGACGGCATGGTTGAAGAGATCATCACCGCGTTAAGCCGCATTCGCTGGTTGTTCGTCATCGCCCGCAGTTCAAGCTTCAGCTACAAGGGGCAGAACGCCGATATCCGGAAGATCGGACGCGAACTCGGGGTACGCTATCTGCTTGAGGGCTCAGTGCGACGAGACGCAGGCCGGGTGCGGATCCATGCGCAGTTGATCGACACCGCGACGGGCGTCCACATATGGGGCGACCGCTTTGAGGGCGAGCTCGACGATATTTTTGCGCTACAGGACAAAGTCGCGTTTGAGGTCGCCGGCATCATCGAAGTGACCCTGAAGGCAACCGAGGCGCAGCGGGTGATCCGACGGCCGGCAACCGATCCCACCGCCTACGATCTGTATCTTCGGGCCATGTCGCTCTCCTGGGCGTGGAATCGCGAGAGTACACATGCGGCTCTCGATTTGCTCATGCGCGCAATCAGGCTCGATCCGCACTATGGACCCGCGCTCGCGCTGGCGTCGGCGTGCCAGACGAATCTGCATCTGGGGCGCTGGACGGATGACCCCGAGGTAAGCCGCACGGAAGCAATCGACCTGGCGCGACGCTCGTTGCGCTACGCCGGCGACGATGCCAGCGTGCTGGGCAATGCCGCCCTGACCTTGGGATATTTTGGCGAGGACATCGGAGCCTCCATCGCCTTGGTCGATCGGGCGCTGGCGCTTCATCCCAGTTTCGCCCGCGGCTGGGCGACAAGGGCGTGGCTCAAGGTCTGGGCCGGACAACCGGAGTCCGCGCTGGCCGATTTCGCTACCGCGCTGCGGCTCAGCCCGCGTGAGATCGCGTCCAACTGGCTGCTGGGATCGGGCATCGCGAACTTCTTTGCTCGTCGCTTCGCCGAGGCCGAGATGATGCTGCTGCGATCCCTGCAGGGTCAGCCCAACTGGCCGCCGACATACCGGTTTCTCGCCGCCTGCTACGCGCATATGGGCCGGCTGGAAGCCGCGCACGAGGCCATCCAGAAGCTGAGGCAACTCACCTCGGTGATAGCGCCGGCGATCGAGCACTGGCGGAGACCAGAGGACCACGAACTCTATCTGTCCGGCTTGCGGTTGGCCACCGGCGTGCCATGATGACCCGGATGGGTCGGTCCCGTTCGTGGTTACAGACCCACGCTGGACCAATGACAAACCAGGACCGCCCCAAGCATCGGAGGAAGCCTGATGAAAGCCGCGATTCTCAGCGAAACCAACGCGCCCCTTAGCATCGAGGAAGTAGAGATCGAGAAGCCTAAGCGACGGGAGATATTGCTGCGCACCGCCTTTGCCGGGCTGTGCCATTCGGATCTGCATTTCATCGAGGCGCTTTATCCGATCCCCCTGCCCTGCGTGCTGGGCCACGAGGCCGCCGCGGTGGTCGAGGCGGTCGGCGAGGACGTCACCTACGTCAAGCCGGGCGACCATGTCATCACCTGCCTGTCAGTGTTCTGCGGCGAATGCCCGCAGTGCATGACCGGGCACCCGAACCTGTGCGAAAACACCGAGGTGAAGTTGCTGCCGGGCGCCGCCCGCAGGCTGCGTTGGAAGGGCGACGTGCTGAACCAGGCATTCAATCTGTCGGCATTTGCCGAGCACATGCTGGTCCATGAGCACGCAGTGGTGAAGATCCGCGACGACATCCCGTTGGATCGTGCGGCCCTGGTTGGCTGCGGCGTGATGACCGGCGTGGGCGCGGTGTTTCATGCCGCCAAGGTCGAGCCGGGCAGCACGGCGGTGGTGATCGGCTGCGGGGGTATTGGCCTGTCGGCGGTCAACGGAGCGGCGTTGGCCGGCGCGTCGCGCATCATTGCAATCGACACGGTGGCATCGAAACTGGAAACCGCAAAGGCGATGGGAGCCACCGATACGATCAATGCGTCCAACGTCGATCCTGTAGAAGCGGTCAAGGAGATGACCGGCGGAGGCACGCCCTATTCCTTCGAGGCGATCGGCAGCAAGCGCACCGCCGAGCAAGCATTCGAGATGCTGCGCCCGGGTGGCGTTGCTACCATCATCGGAATGGTCCCGTTCGGCACCAAGATCGAGCTGCATGGTGCGGATTTCCTGCGTGATCGGAAGATCCAAGGCACCTCGATGGGCGGCAATCGGTTCCGCGTCGATATGCCGCGCCTGTTGGAGCTGTGGCAGCAGGGGCGGCTGAAGCTGGATCACCTGATTTCGGGCCGGATCAAGCTGAACGCCATCAACGACGGCTTCGCCGCGCTGAAATCCGCCGCTCCTGTGCGCCAACTCATCGACTTCGGCGTCGCCTGATTTAGGAGACGAATATTCGGATATTGCGGCCGCGCAGCCGGCAACGTCCACCTCTCCCGCTCTGCGGATCCGGCAAGGGGAGGGGGAGTCCTGTGCACCCTCCCTGCCGTACCGCGCTGCGTTGAATGCCTCTTCTCGAATTATCCGGCATCTCCAAATCCTTCGGCGGCGTGGCGGCGCTGCGGGGCGTAAACTTCATCCTGCAATCAGGCGAAATCCACGGACTGGTCGGCGAGAACGGGGCTGGCAAATCAACGCTGATGAAGATCATCGCCGGGGTGCACCACGAGTTCGAGGGCGCGATGCGACTCGACGGCGCCGACATCCGCTTCGCAAACGCACGCGCCGCGCGAGACGCCGGTATCGGCATGGTCCACCAGGAACTTTCCGCCGTGCGCGAGCTGACCGTGGCCGAGAACGTCTATCTCGGCGTCCAGCCGCTCACCCGCTTCGGCACCATCGACTGGCGCGCAATGAACCGCGGTGCCGGCGAACACCTGGCCGCGCTCGGCATCGAGCTCGATCCACGGACACGGATGGGCGCACTCCCGCTCGGTCTGCAGCAACTGGTCGAAATTGCCCGCGTGCTGTTTTCCGGCGCGCGCATCGTGATCCTGGACGAACCCACCTCTGCGCTGTCGCCCCCCGAGGTCGAGCGGCTGTTCGGCGTGCTGCGCCGGCTGCGCGAGGCCGGGCGCAGCCTGATCTTCATCTCGCATTTCCTCGACGATGTACTCGCGGTCTGCGATCAGGTAACGGTGTTCCGTAACGGCCAGAGCGTCGCCGCCGCGGCGTGCCGCGACGTGGACAAGGCCTGGATCATCCAGCGCATGATCGGCGCCGGCCATGACGAACTCGCCGACAGCTATACCGGCGAACGCCAGCTCGCTGCGCCACCGGCGGCGCCGACAGTGCTCTATGTGCACAACCTGACTCGCGCCGGCGCATTCCGCGATGTCTCACTCGCCGTGCACGCTGGTGAGGTGCTGGGCGTCTATGGCTTTATGGGCAGTGGCCAGCTCGAGCTGGCGCGGGCGTTATTCGGCAAGCTGCGCCCCACGTCGGGGCGGATCGTGGTCGCTGGGCGATCCGCATCGCTGCGCGGCACCGCGCGTGCCAAACGCGCCGGCATCGCGCTGGTGCCGGAAAGCCGGCGCAGCATGCTGTTCGCGCAGGAGCCCGTGTTCAAGAACGTGACGATCAGCATGCTGGAGCGCATCTCGCGAATCATGCTGCGCCCGGCCACCGAGCGCGGCATCGCCCGCCGGTTGATCGGCGAGCTTCGCATCCGCCCACCGACGCCGGACCGGCCGCTTGGCACGCTGTCCGGCGGCAATCAGCAGAAGGTCGCGCTCGCCCGTTGGCTCACGCATCTGCCGAAAGTGCTGGTGCTGAGCGAGCCCACGCGCGGGATGGATGTCGGCGCCAAGGACGATGTGGTGAAGATCGTGCGGGGGCTGCGACAGCAGGGCGTCGGCATCGTGGTGGTTTCGACCGAGCCCGAGACGGTGCTGGCGCTTGCCGACCGCATCCTGGTGATGAAGAAAGGCGCCGTCGTCCGAGAATTCGCCAACGAGGTCGTCAGCAAAGACCGCCTGCTGGCGGCCGCATGAAGGAGGGATGATGTCCGGGCAGGTGGCATCGATACGCCAGCGGTCCGCCGCAGCGTGGCTGCGCGGGCAGCTTCGCAACATCGCCCCGTTCGCGACACTGCTGTTCCTGGTGGTGTTCTTCTCGGCGGCCAGCCCGTCCTTCGCCTCTGTGGGGAATCTGTACAACATCCTGACCCAGGTTTCGGTCACCGGGATCATCGCCGTCGGGCTGACCTTCGTAATTCTGTGCGCCGAGATCGACCTGTCGGTCGCCAGCATCGCCAATGCCACCGGGATCATGGTGGCGTTCTTTACCGTGCAGGATTCGAGCGTGAACATCGCCAATGTACCGCTGGCGGGATGGGTGGCGATCGCAATTTCGCTGGCTGCCTGCATCGCGCTGGGCGCGGTGAACGCGTTCGGGATAACGGTGATCGGCATCCCTTCGTTTATCATGACTTTGGCAATGTTGCAGATCGGCGCGGGAATCTGTGCGCTGCTGGTGCGGGGGCAGATCGCCTATGCGGTGCCGAAACTGGTGCTGACGCTGGGGAGCAAATCGCTTGGTCCGGTGCCGTGGATTGTCATTGTCGCGGCACTGATCCTGCTGACCGCGCATCTGGTGCTGACCTATACCCGCTTCGGGCGCTACGTATACATGGTCGGCGGCAACCGTGAAGCGGCCGAGTATTCCGGCGTCAACGTCCGCGCGATCCTGTCCGCGGTGATGATCATCTCGGCGTTGTGCTCGGGCGTCGCCGGGATGTTGGGGGTGGCATATTTCGGCAGCGCGCAGCAGAACGAGTTCGACACGTATCTGCTGGATTCGATCTCCGCGGTTGTCGTCGGCGGCACCAGCCTGTTCGGCGGACAGGGTGGCATCGGCAACACCGTGATCGGGCTGTTCGTGCTGGGCGTGCTGAACAACGGGCTGGATCACGTCGATATCGACAGCTTCCTGAAGATCCTGATCCGCGGTTTGATTCTGCTGATTGCGCTGGTGATCAACGTCTATGCTCAGCGGATGCGCAGCACGGAGCCGGTCGGCAATTAATTCCCTGGTTCTCCCTGCAGGGGTCAAGGAGGTTTCCCGATGAAGATCACGGACATCAAGTGCGCCGTCATCGCCAGCAGTCCGGTGATCCGGATCACGACGGACGAGGGCATCACCGGCTGGAGCCAGATCGAGACGCCCAAGCCCTACCTCCAGCCGATCGTGCTGCAGCTAAAAGCGTGGCTGGTCGGACAGGATCCCGTCAACGTCGAACGCGTGATGCGCCGCATCCGCGTGCGCGGTGGCTTCAAGCCGTGGGGTGCGGCGGTGAGCGCCATCGAGATGGCGCTATGGGACATTGCGGGCAAGGCGGCCGGCCTTCCGGTTTACCGACTGCTCGGCGGCAAGGTGCGCGACCAGGTGCGAACCTACCGCACGCTTTATCACGAGCCCGGCACCAGGCACACGGTCGAGGATTACGTGCGCTGGGCCGAGATCGCCACGGCGCTCCCTGAGAAGTTCGGGATGTTCAAGCTGCCGACCTCATTTCACTCCTCGATGGTCAGAGAGGTGCCGGAGTTCTTCTATGGCGCGCTGCAGAGCGATGCGCCCTACCCGTATCCCCACCGCGGCGCGTTGACCGAATATGGGTTCAGGCATCTCGTCGAATGCGTCACCACCGCCAAACGGACGCTCGGAGAGAGATACGGTCTCGCGGTCGACGCGGGTCCGGGTTATCTCGCGCATGATGCGCTGCGCTTTGCGCGGGCGTTGGAGCCGCTGCACTTGCTTTGGGTCGAAGACATGATCACCGGCGATTATGTTCCGTTCGTCAACGCGGACGTCTATCGCGAGGTCACCGCGCAGACGACAACCCCAATCCACACCGGCGAGCAGATCTACCTGCGGCAGAATTATAAGGCGCTGATCGAAGGCCATGCGGTGAACGTAATCGGCCCCGATCCGTGTGACGTTGGCGGCATCGCGGAGCTGAAGTGGATTGCCGAATACGCCGACCTGCATGGCATCGCCATGGCTCCGCATGGTACGGCAAACGGGATCTTCGGCCTTGCCGCGCTGATTCAGGTCTGCGCCACACTGCCCGACAACTTTATCGCCTTCGAATACCCGGCCCGGTTCGAGCCATTCTGGTATGAGATCACCGACGGTTTCGATGGCGTGCCAGTGCACAACGGGATGATCGACGTCCCCGATCGCCCGGGAATGGGCGTGAACCTGATCCCCGAGGCGGCCCGTGCTCACCTGTCGGAGGGGGATTCGGACTTCTTCGATTAGGGGAGGTGGTCACGGCGGCCTTGGCCGTTCGCGTTCAACGCAGGTCAGGGCGCGAACTTGGCCACCGCCTGGGGAAGCTGCGAAACAGCAGCATCAGCCGCGAAGCCCAGCGCGAACGCTTCAACATAATCGTAGCCTCTGGCGCCGAACGTGACGGCGCGGCTGTGATAACGCCAATAGTACACCGTCAGCGCGATCAGCAAAGCAAGCGCGAAGCGCAGGTTGATGAACTCGTCGGCGACAACCTGCGCAGCCGTGACCGGCGACGGCGAAATCAGAACCGTGCTCGTGCCTTGGCCCAGAACCGTCCCGGTCGTCTCGCCCGGCTTCGGATCCTCGATCGCGGTTACCGTCGGATGCGCCGTAACGGGAGCGTCATACGTGTGGACGATCTGCCGGCCCTGCCGAAGCGCCTCGGCATTTGCGCTGAACGGCGGCCTGCCGTCGCCGAAATCGACGCGGATCGTTGTGGAAGCACCCCAGACCGGATCGGCGCCGCTTACGGCGAACGTCAGCTCGCGGCCGACCACGCGTTCGGTGAGCGGCGTGGCCGTCTCGATGGTCAGCGTACGCGGGCGATCCTTGTTTGCCTCGGTCAGCTCGACTGCGGCGGCAACTCCGGAAGCCTGAGCCAGCCGCAAGCGCGTCAGCGCCGGGATCGGCACATCAACAAGGTTGGCGCTAAAGATCGCGCCAGAGAGCGTGTTGATCCGATCGCCCAGACCCAGCAACGGGTTCATGCAGTTCGGGGTTATCGTTTCTGCATCCGGCCCTTCGCGCTGCATGTCAAGTCGGATCTGATCGAGCCCGCGATCCCATGCGTCGAGTTGCGGTCCGGCTGGGAGCTGACGCAAGACCGCCTCGATCCGGCCGGTGTTGCGCTGGAGATCGGCGTAATATTCGAGGCAGCGGGGGTGCTCGAGCTTGTCCAGTGCTTGCTGCACGAGATGACTGTTCCACGCGGTCCAACCGTTGATCAGCTCGCGGTACGCCGGCCCAAGTCCAACCAGCTTGCCGGATGCGACAATGGCCCGCATGGCGTCGATCTGGTGCTGCAACCGGTCGCGTACCGGCGCTTCGTCCACCTGCGCGACATGCGCCTGCCACAGCGACAGGATTTGCGACAGCCCGGCCTGCTTCATTTCCAGCGTATGCGGACCTGGTGTCTCCTGCAACTTAGTCGTCAGGGTCTGGACGTCGGTATAGTCCGTCCGCTGATCGACCGCCGCGATGGTTTCTTTCACCCGGATCTTGAACATGTTCGCCGAGGCGCGCACTTGCGCGGTCCAGGCGGCATCCAGCAGGTGGTTCGCGTCTCTGAATTTGTCCAACCCTGCATCGCCGTCCAACTGCGCGCTGGCCTGGTCCAGCAGCGACAGGACGGCTTGCCGATCGTCCGCTGACATGTCGTCGTGCGCCACGCGGTTGCGCAGGGCGCGGTCAGTGTTAAGCATCCAGCCGGCTTCGACAACGGCTGTGCGATACATCGTCAGCGCGCGATTGAGAGCGAGTGCGGATCGCTCCAACCAGAGCCGGGTGTTCAGCGCGAGCTCGCGCGCCGCATCGCCTTCTCCGGCGGCTTGCTCCAGTGCCATGCGTCCGAACTCGGTGGACATCTCGGCGACAACGAGAGTAGCGGGGTCGCGCAGTACACGGTTACGAAATCGCAGCAAAAATGCATCCAGCTTGCCGGCAAGACCCTGCTCCGGTTCCGCCGGCATTCCCGCCGGGAGGGCGGCGATCTGTTGCAGGGTCGATTGTAAGCCGTTCCAGTCACGTCGCACGTCCTCGACTTCGGCCGCACCGCGGGGCAGGCCGACGAGGTCGGTCCGAAGCTTTGCGGCGAGTTTCCCGGCCTCGTCCAGATATGGCTGCGCCTCCGCCTCGCGGTGATCCACGATCGACGCCTGACGGCGCTGGCTGAGGGTGGCGATAGCAGTGTCGAAGTCGCGGTCCATTGTTTCGACGTCGCCGGAGCGACTTTGCGGTGCGGGATTTGACTCCAGGACAGCGTGGATCTCCTCGCGCGCCTGCAGCGCATCGTGGAGGCGTGTCTTGATCGTGCCTTCGCCGGCGAGGAGATTGACAGTGCCGAGCAGCAAAAGGCCGAGCAGCATGCAAAGCACGCCCCAGAACGGGGCCGCCGGAATGTCGAAAGAGACCGGCATGGTGAAGCCGCCGGACGCCGCCATAATCCGGGCGGTGCTGACGTATTTGCCGGGACGCGCCGGCACGGCGCCCCGCAGGATCAGGTCAAACGACTCACCCGGAGCCAGAGGTCTCATTGCCGAGTCGGCCTGAAGCGACAGACCGCCAGCCACCGTGGTGCCCGACCCGCCACGCTGCAACGGGTCGAGCGTGATCCGGTCGATGATGAGCGGCGCATTGCCGGCGTTGACGATGCTGACGCTGGTGGGACGGAGCGGCATCAATGTATGGCGGCTCGCGAACGGACCGCGAAGGGAGACTTGTCTCACGGCAAGCGCATCCGGTCCGGCGATGCCGGATTCCGGCGGCGCGGGCGGCGTTGTCTCTACAGCGTCGGTCGGCAAGTTTCCTCCTGGACGGTTTCGATTGTACCGTGCAATTGAGGCGGCTTCCAGCCGTAACAAGCGTAATGCAGAACAAATTCCGTGACGGAAGTTGGCAACGCCCGAAGCGCACGAAAGACGCTTGCCACGAGCATGAGTTACCTTTACGCCGATGCATCACCTTTGGGGTACGTCCATATGCTGCTGGCTGGCGATATCGGCGGGACGAAGACGTTGCTGGCGCTCTACGGCCCCGCCTCCGGCGCCCGACAAGCTGTTGCCGAGGCGGAGTTCCACAGTGCCAGCTACCCTGGCCTGGACGCCATGGCGCGCGAATTCCTGAAGCAGCAAAGTCAGCCCGCCACTGATGCCTGCTTCGACGTGGCCGGACCAGTCATCGGCGGCCGCGCGCACCTGACCAACCTGCCCTGGGATGTCGCGGAAGTCGCCTTGCGCGACAGCCTGGGTCTGCAGCGGGTCACATTGCTGAACGATCTGAAGGCGATTGCCTATGCCGTGCCGCATCTGCTGCCAACGGAACGGCACTCGATTCACGCCGGAACGCCGGAGCTCAACGGACCGCTCGCCATTGTCGCTCCAGGCACCGGTCTCGGCGAGGCATTCCTGATCTGGAACGGCAGTTCCTATATTGCCTGCTCGTCCGAAGGCGGCCACGCAAGCTTCTCGCCGACCGACGAACAACAGGCTGGACTGCGGCAGTATCTCGCCGGGCGCTTCGGCAATGTGTCTTGCGAACGGGTCTGTTCCGGGCCCGGGATCGCCAACATCTACGACTATCTGCGCGCGACCCGGCCGGAATTGGAGCCGGCCTCGTTTGCCGAGACATTGTCGCACGCGGCGGACCGGACGCCATTGATCTCGCAGGCCGGGCTCGAAGACCCGACCGGCAATCCGCTGGCCGCCGCAACGCTCGAGATGTTCGCATCGATCCTGGGCGACGAGGCCAGCAACCTGGCGCTCAAGGTGCTCGCTACTGGCGGTGTGTATCTCGCCGGAGGCATTCCGGCTCATGTCCTGCCGAAGCTGACGGATGGCCGATTCATGCAGGCCTTCCTCAACAAGGGCCGGATGTCCGCACTGCTTGCTACCATGCCGATCTACGTCGTGACCGCTCGGGCGGCATTGCTTGGCGCGGCGCTGTACGGCCTGGATCACATGCGGCCGGCCTGAGCTGCGGCGTCCGGGCCGGCAAGCGGGCCCAAACCCGCATGCTGCACCCGACACACGGATAGCACCAATCCTCGCAGCCAACGGTGGGCCGGATCGGCGTCCATGCGCGGATGCCACATCTGCGAGACAGTGATCGCGCCCGTTCGCACCGGAAGCGCAAAGCACTGCACCCTCACGTCCTGCTCGATGCTCACAAAGGAGTCGGTCACCAGCGCCACCAGATCCGACCGACGCGCCACTGCCACCGCGGCCGGGAAGCCCGGCACCACGGCGACTACCGTGCGCACGAGGCCGAGCGCCGCCAGCGCCTCGTCCACCGGGCCGTGCATGCGCCCGCGACGCGAGGCCACCACATGGCCACACGCGGCGTAACGCTCGGGCGTGATCTCACCAGCCAGGAGCGGGTGGTCCAGCCGTGCCACGCCGACGAAGCGGTCCTGGAACAACGCCTGGACCCGCACTTCCGGCCCCGTCTCGCCCAGACGCCGATGTCGAGGTCAACCTGGCCCTCCCGCAGCGGCCGCACATCCTTGTCGGGCTTGGGCGCGAAGCGCAGGCGCACGCCGGCTGCCGCAACGGCCGCTGCCGCCACGAGCGGCGCGGCGAACGCCTCCACGAAGCCTTCGTTGGTGCGCAGGGTAAAGGTTCGCTCCAGGGTGGAAAAATCCAGCCCGGTGATGGCGGGCCGCAGCACGGCTCGAACCCCCTGCGTCAGGTCCCGCACACGGTCGCGCAGCGCCGCGGCGTGCAGGGTCGGCACCAAGCCGCGGCCCGCGCGCACCAGCAGCTTGTCCCCGGTGACGGCGCGCAGGCGCGCGAGTGTGCGGCTCATCGCCGACGCGCTCAGCCCCAACGTGCGTGCGGCGCCCGCCACACTGCCCTCGGCGAGCAGGGCATCGAGTGCGGTCAGCAGGTTGAGGTCGGCATCTGGCATGTGCGAAGCTAACACGCGGGACATAGCGTCTGGTGCACGTATTTACTGCATTCGCCACGCGTTCCGCGATGTTTGGCGGCCACTATCTTGCGTTGAACAACCTCATTCGGAGATACGATGCCGACATCTTCTTCATCCGACGGAAACCTGCTTCTGATCGGCGCATCGCGTGGTCTCGGCTACGCCATGGCCGAGGAGTTCCTCAAGCGCGGCTGGCGTGTGGTCGGGACCGTGCGAGGGGGCAAGACCCGGCTGCACGACCTTGCAGCGACGTCCGATGGGCGGCTTACGGTCGAAACCGTCGATATCACCGAGCCGGCGCAGGTCTCCGCACTCCGCGCCCGTCTGGCAGAACAGGCGTTCGACCTGCTGTTCATCAATGCCGGGGTAAAGAATGATGACCGGGAAACCATCGCCGACGTGTCCACCGAGGAATTCGTACGGGTGCTGGTCACGAATGCCTTGAGCCCGATGCGTGTCGTCGAAACACTGCAACATCTTGTCGTTCCGACCGGCACCATTGGCGTGATGTCCTCGGGACAGGGCAGCGTCGCCAACAATGAGGTCGGCGGATACGAGGTTTACCGCGCGAGCAAGGCGGCGCTGAACACGCTGATGCGCAGCTTCTCGGCTCGCCACAAAAACGATCCACGGGCGTTCCTGCTGATGGCTCCGGGCTGGGTGCGGACCGATATGGGCGGCCCTGGAGCCCGCTTGAGCATCGAGGAGAGCATTCCGAACCTCGTCAATACCATTGAAGCACAATTCGGCAGGACCGGCTTGCAGTATCTCGACTACCTCGGCCGCACCGTCCCCTGGTGAAGTCCACCCCCCTCTGCGGGAGAGGTCACCGCGCGTAGCGCGGTGGGTGAGGGCGCCGCGGCCCCGGGGCTGCTCGCCTGTCGCGTGCAGACCGCAGCCGACCACCTTGCCCCCCTCACCAGGTACCGCTTGAGTCGCCGGCAACGCTGCTGCGGACCCGAGGCGTATGGACGATCGCGAGCATGAGCCGCCGAGCCTCGATCAACTTGCTGCAATGGCGGAACAAGCGCTTGCCACGATACCTCCGGCGCTGGCAGCGCACGTAGACAATGTGAGCTTCGTGATACAGGACTGGCCGGACGATGAGACACTGCGGGGGCTTGGCATCCGCAACCGGTTGCGATTGCTCGGCCTATATCGCGGCACGCCGCTGAACAGGCGCAGCGTCTGGCAGATTGCGCGCTTCCCAGACCGCATCTTTCTCTACCGCCAACCGATCATCGACTCCGCGACGCGGACCGGCACCGCTCTCGCACATCTGGTGCGTCATGTACTGATCCATGAGATCGCCCATCACTTTGGCTACAGTGACGAAGACATCGCGGCACTGGAGGCGAGGCCGGGTTGCTGACGGATGTGTCCGGACGCATTCGGTGGGGCCTCGGCGCCCCGTTGCGCTCTCACTCGGATCGTTCCGCAATGCAACCTCTCCCGCAACGCGGGAGATAGTGAAACGGGTACTATGCCGCCTCGGCCAGCACCAGTCGCCGGCGAGGTACCGTCTTCACCGGCATTGCCGCATAGACGTCCTTGACCGCCTCGGTGATCGTTACGCCGGCGAGCGCCGGCAACAGGCGGCGCCCGGTCCGGTCGAGCAACGGGCCGCTGCGCAGCACCAGCCGCCACGTGCTTGGCGGCAGGTAAAGAGCCGCGTCGCGCCGCTCCACCCGGAACAGCGAGGCAGCCAGCAGCCTGCCGAGCTGGCCGGTGGAATAGGGCTGGCCGTGGCCGAACGGCGTGGCTTCCAGATAGGCCCAGAGTCCGCTGCGGTTCGGCACTACGATCAGCAGGCGTCCGTCATCTTTCAGCACGCGCCAGACCTCGCGCAGCATGCGCCGGGCGTTCTCGGCCGCCTCCAGGCCGTGGACGAGCAGGATGCGGTCGAACGTCAAGTCTGGGAACGGCAGCGCGTCCTCCTCGGCGGTGCATGTGAGGTTCGGCGCCCCGCCCGGCCAGCGGGCTACCCCGATCTGCGCCGGAGTGACGCCGATGCAACGCCTCGCCTGCTCGCGCCACAGCCTTAGGTAAGGGGCGCCGTAGCCGAGCCCGAGCAGGGACTGGCCGGCAAGGTTCGGCCACAGCAGGATCAGGCGCTCGCGCAACAGCCGCGCGGTCACCGCCCCGCGGGCCGTGGCGTAGAAGTCAGCCGCCGCATGTACATCCGCCGCCATCGGTCCGCCATATAGCACGCTGCGGCTTGCGGCGGGTCTCCCAGGTGCTACCCTTCGTCCATGAGCATCACCGCGATCCCTGTCCCGATCCTGAAGGACAACTATGCCTGGCTGCTGCGCGACAGCAGCGGGGCCACGGCCATCGTCGATCCGGCCGAGCCGGAGCCGGTGATCGCCGCGCTGGAGCGCGCCGGCGGACGGCTCGATCTGATCCTGCTGACGCACCACCACGCCGACCACATCGCCGGTACCGATGAGGTGCGGGCGCGGTTCGGCGCTCGTGTCGTGGGGGCGGCGGCGGATGCGCACCGGCTCCCGAAGCTCGACCAGGCGGTGCGGGAGGGCGAGCGGGTGGCGCTGGGCAACGCGGCGGGCGAGGTGATCGACACGCCGGGCCATACGCGCGGGCAGATCAATTTCTACTTCCCCGACGGCGGGGTGCTGCTGAGCGGGGACACGCTGTTCAGCCTGGGCTGTGGTCGGCTGATCGAAGGCACCGCGGCGGAGATGTTCACCAGCCTGCGCAAGCTTGCCGCCCTGCCCGGCGCGACGAAGGTATGCTGCGGGCACGAATATACCGAGAGCAACGCGCGGTTCGCGCTGTCAGTCGATGGCGGGAACCAGGCGCTGGTGCAGCGCGCCGAGGAGGCCAGGCGGCAGCGCGCGGCGGCGCAGCCGACGGTGCCCTCGCTGCTGTCGGACGAGCTGGCCGCCAACCCGTTCCTGCGCGCGCCGGACGTGGCGAGCTTCGCGGATCTGCGGGCGAGGAAGGACAGGTTCTGATCTGTGATCAAAACTGACGACTGAACCACCGGCGGCGCCGCTGCGGTTGGTTGCAGCCAGGGGGGAGGCCGCTCTATAAGGCCGGCCCGCCTCGGAGAGGTGCCGGAGCGGTCGATCGGGGCGGTCTCGAAAACCGTTGTACCTTTCGGGGTACCGAGGGTTCGAATCCCTCCCTCTCCGCCATTTTCAATCTCGATGCCGAACCCGAGAGCGAGCGCCTGCGGTTTCTCTCGGTGGCTGCGGGCTCCCCAAACGGTCCTCCCGCCCGACCAGCCGGCTTCGCTTGACGGTCCGAAAGCCCAGCCTTAAGTGCTGCCGCGAGAAGCTGCGGGTGTAGCTCAGTTGGTTAGAGCGCCGGCCTGTCACGCCGGAGGTCGCGGGTTCGAGCCCCGTCACTCGCGCCAGCGGCCGCAGCACCGCCCCAGCCTTGTGCTCTTGTGTCAGATGCCCCTATGGCACGGTCCGGCCGACATGGCTAAGGTCCCGGCCAACTGGAAGGGGCGCGCGCCGGCGGGCCGGATGCGCGGCTAAGGGGGTCAGAGGATGCCATACGTGCTTCCGGAATACCTGCCGGTCCTGGTCTTCATCGTCATAGCCGGGGCAATAGGGACGGCAATGATCCTCGGCTCGCTGCTCGCCGCGCGGCAGAAGCCCTACCCGGACAAGCTGTCGGCCTATGAATGCGGCTTCGAGGCGTTCGACGACGCACGCCGCCGATTCGACGTCCGCTACTACCTGGTTGCCATCCTGTTCATCATCTTCGATCTCGAGGTGGCGTTCCTGTTTCCCTGGGCAGTCAGCCTCGGCAATACGAGGCTGTTCGGCTTCCTATCCATGCTGGGATTCCTTGGAGCCCTCACCGTCGGCTTCATATATGAATGGTGCAAGGGCGCCCTGGAATGGGAATAGTCAGATGAACGACACCACGACCGCCCCCCCGATCGCCTGGAACCGTCAGGCGCTGCCGCCCGGCCCGGAGCAGGACGCGGTCATCAAAGGCATCACTGGCGAGGTCGAGCACAAAGGATTCGTCGTCGCCAATCTCGACCGCGTGGTGAACTGGGCGCGCACCGGCAGCCTGTGGCCGATGACGTTCGGCCTGGCGTGCTGCGCGGTGGAGATGATCCACGCCTATATGCCGCGCTACGACCTCGATCGGCTCGGGATTATCCCGCGTGCGTCGCCGCGCCAGAGCGACGTGATGATCGTGGCCGGCACTCTTTGCAACAAGATGGCGCCGGCGCTGCGCAAGGTGTACGACCAGATGCCGGAGCCGCGCTGGGTGATCAGCATGGGAAGCTGCGCCAACGGCGGCGGCTATTATCACTTCTCCTATTCGATTGTGCGCGGATGCGACCGGATCGTGCCGGTCGATGTGTATGTCCCCGGTTGCCCGCCCACCGCCGAGGCACTGGTGTACGGCATCATGCAATTGCAAAAGAAAATCCGGCGGACCGGGACGATCCTGCGTGGCTGAGCCGGAAAACGCGGCCGAGGCCCTGGCGCGCGAAGTCGGCACGCTGCCGGGCGTGCATTCCGCCCGCGTCGAGCATGGCGAGGTCATCGCCGACGCGGATCGTGACACGTTGGTTGCACTGGTGACCACGCTGCGTGACGATCCGCGCTTCGCCTTTGAGCAGCTCATGGATCTCTGCGGCGTTGATTGGCCGGACCGGACCGAGCGGTTCGATGTGGTGTATAACCTGCTGTCGGTGTCGCTGAACCAGCGGCTGCGGGTCATCGTGGCCACCGACGAGAGCACCCCGGTCCCGTCCGTCTGCGGCCTCTGGCCCTGCGTCACCTGGTGGGAGCGGGAAGCCTGGGATCTGTTCGGCATTCTTTTCGCCGGCCAGCCTGACCTGCGACGGATCCTGACCGACTACGGCTTCGAAGGCCATCCGCTGCGCAAGGACTTCCCGCTCACCGGCTATGTCGAGGTGCGTTACGACGAGGATCGCAAGCAGGTCGTCTATGAGCCGGTGAAGCTGACACAGGACTGGCGGACCTTCGACTTCGTCTCCCCCTGGGAGGGCGTCACCACACTTCCCGGCGACGAGAAAGTGCACCAGGAGCGCACCAGGTTGACCCGCAATCCGCCGCAACCGCCCCCCGCCGAGAAAAGCTGAACCGATGAGCGACAACATCCTTCCAGAAAGCGAGGCAAAGCGGCAGCACGTCGTCGAAATCGACAGCCACGCCATCAATTTCGGTCCGCAGCATCCGGCCGCCCACGGCGTGCTGCGGCTGATCCTCGAGATGGACGGCGAGGTGGTGGAGCGGGCGGATCCGCATGTCGGTTTCCTGCATCGCGGCACCGAGAAGCTGATGGAGTACCGCACCTATATCCAGAACGTGCCGTATTTCGACCGGCTCGATTACGTCTCGCCGATGTGCGAGGAGCACACATTCGTTTTGGCCGTCGAGAAGCTGCTCGGCATCGTTGCTCCCGAACGGGCACAGTGGATCCGCACGCTGTTTGCCGAAATCACCCGTGTGCTGAACCATCTGCTGAACGTTACGACATATGCGCTCGACGTCGGCGCCATCACCCCGAGCCTGTGGGGGTTCGAGGAACGCGAAAAGCTGATGGAGTTCTACGAGGCCGCGTCCGGCGCGCGCCTGCACTCCAACTATTACCGCCCGGGCGGCGTGAATCGCGACCTGCCGGCGGGCCTGACCGAACAGATCGCCGAATGGGCGGAGACATTTCCGAAATTCGTCGATGAGCTCGAAGAGCTGCTGACCGCCAACCGCATCTGGAAGCAGCGCACCGTCGATATCGGCATCATGTCCGCCGAGGACGCGCTTGCCTGGGGTTGGTGCGGCCCCTGCCTGCGGGCATCCGGCGTGCCGTGGGACCTGCGCCGCTCGCAGCCTTACGACAAATACGCCGAGGTGGACTTCCAGGTCCCGGTCGGACGCAACGGCGACTGCTATGACCGCTATTTGGTGCGGCTTTGGGAGATGCGCGAAAGCGTCAAGATCATCCGCCAGTGCCTGGCGAAGATGACGCCGGGCCCGATCAAGGTGCTGGACAACAAGTTTGTCCCGCCGCGGCGCGCCGAGATGAAGCGGTCGATGGAGGCGCTGATCCATCATTTCAAGCTGTTCACCGAGGGCTTCCACGTCCCGCCCGGTGCGACCTATACAGCGACCGAAAGCCCGAAAGGCGAATTCGGCGTCTATCTGGTCGCCGACGGCACCAACAAGCCGTACCGCTGCAAGATTCGCCCGACCGGCTTTGCCTTCTTGCAGGCAACGGATGTGCTGGCCAAGCGGCACATGCTGGCCGACGCAGTTGCGATCATCGGATCGCTCGACATCGTATTCGGCGAGATCGACAGGTAGGCCATGGCAGAAACCACCCCTGCACAGGATGTCGCGCAGCCGGCGACGTTCGCTTTCGACGCGGAAAGCGAGGCCGAGGTGGCACGCCAAATCGCCAAGTATCCGCCTGGTCGCCAGGCCAGCGCGGTCATCCCTTTGCTCTATCTCGTGCAGGAGCAGATGCGCCGACAGACGGGCAGCGCCTGGGTGCCGCTTGCGGCGATGAACGAGGTCGCGCGGCGGCTCGATATGGCCCCCATCCGCGTCTATGAGTCCGCGACATTCTATACGATGTTCAACCTTCGCCCGATCGGCACATGGCATTTGCAGGTTTGCACCACCACGCCATGCTGGCTGCGCGGATCGGACGATGTCGTGCGCGCCTGTCGGGATGCGACGGGCGTCCGGGACTGGGGCGAAACCAGCGCTGACGGCCTGTTCACGATGACCGAGGTCGAGTGTCTTGGTGCCTGCGTCAATGCGCCGGTTGTGCAGATAAATAACGGCGATCTTTATGAGGATCTGGATGCGACGCTGACCGCGCAACTGCTCGAGGCGCTGCGGCGCGGGGAACCGCCGCCGGCCGGTTCGATGACCGGGCGACAGACCTCAGCGCCCGAGGGCGGCCCGAACACGCTGACGACGCTGCATTTCGAACCGGGGACATAGGGCAATGCTTGCCGACAGCGATCGAATCTTCACCAACCTCTACGGCCAGCACGACTGGCGCCTGAAGGCGGCGCGCTCGCGCGGCGATTGGGATGGCACGAAGGACATCCTGGCCAAGGGGCGGGATGCGATCATCGAGGAAATCAAGGCGTCCGGTCTGCGCGGTCGAGGGGGCGCCGGCTTTCCCACCGGCCTCAAATGGTCCTTCATGCCAAAGGAAAACGATGGCCGACCCCATTACCTAACGGTGAATGCCGACGAAAGCGAGCCCGGCACCTGCAAGGATCGCGACATCATGCGGCACGATCCCCACAAGCTGATCGAAGGCTGCCTGGTCGCCTGTTTCGCGATGGCGGCGCACGCCTGTTATATCTACATCCGCGGTGAGTTCTACAATGAAAGCCGTGCGCTGGAGGCGGCGATTGCCGAGGCCTACGAGGCCGGCCTGATCGGGCGGAACGCCTGCGGTTCCGGTTTCGATCTCGATATCTACGTCCATCGTGGCGCCGGCGCCTACATCTGCGGCGAAGAAACCGGGCTGCTGGAGAGCCTGGAAGGCAAGAAAGGCCAGCCACGGCTGAAGCCGCCATTTCCGGCTGCGGTCGGGCTCTATGGCTGTCCAACCACCGTAAACAACGTCGAAAGCATCGCTGTCACGCCCACCATCATGCGGCGCGGGGCCGCATGGTTCTCTGCCATCGGGCGGCCGAGGAACACCGGCACCAAAGTCTTCTGCATCTCTGGGCACGTGAACAAACCGTGCAATGTGGAAGAAGCCCTCGGCATCCCGCTGCGCGAGCTGATCGACCGCTATGCCGACGGCGTGCGCGGCGGATGGGACAATCTGCTGGCGGTGATACCCGGCGGTGCATCGGTGCCGGTGATCCCCAAGTCGGTTTGCGATGATGTACTGATGGATTTCGACAGCCTGGTCGCCGTGAAGAGCGGACTCGGCACTGCCGCGGTGATCGTGATGGACAAATCAACCGACATCATCCGCGCGATCGCCCGGCTTTCCGAGTTCTACAAGCACGAGAGCTGCGGGCAATGCACCCCATGCCGTGAGGGTACCGGTTGGATGATGCGAGTGATGAACCGTATGGTCGCCGGCCGCGCCGAACCCGAGGAGATCGATACCCTCGAGCAGGTCACCCGGCAGGTGGAAGGGCACACGATCTGCGCGCTGGGCGACGCCGCCGCTTGGCCAATCCAGGGCCTGATCCGCCACTTCCGCCCCGTCATGGAAGAACGCATTGCCATGTACAAGCGCCGCACGGGCGTGCCGCCCATGCCGCTGGCAGCGGAGTGATCCGAAAATGCCCAAGCTCTCCATCGACGGCATCGAAGTCGAAGTGCCAGTCGGCTCGACTGTCCTGCAGGCCGCCGAAGCAGCGGGCATCGAGATCCCGCGCTTCTGTTACCATGACCGCCTGTCGATCCCCGGCAACTGCCGCATGTGCCTGGTCCAGATCGAGAAGGCGCCGCCCAAGCCGATCGCGTCCTGCGCCTGGCCGGTCGCCGACGGCATGGTTGTGCACACCGACAGCAAGATGGTGCGCGATGCGCGTCGCGCCGTGATGGAATTCCTGCTGATCAACCACCCGCTCGACTGTCCGATCTGCGACCAGGGCGGCGAGTGCGACTTGCAGGACCAGGCGCTGGGCTACGGTATGGACCACTCGCGCTACGAAGAGAACAAGCGCGCGGTGAAGGACAAGAATCTTGGTCCTCTGGTGAAAACCATAATGACGCGCTGCATCCACTGCACGCGCTGCATCCGCTTCATCACCGAGATAGCTGGCGTTCACGATCTGGGTGCCACGTCGCGCGGTGAGAACATGGAGGTGGGCACCTATGTCGAGAAGGCCCTCAGCTCCGAACTGTCCGCCAATATCATCGATCTCTGCCCGGTCGGCGCGCTGACATCGAAGCCGTATGCCTTCGTCGCGCGTCCCTGGGAGCTGGCGAAGGTCGACAGCATCGATGTGCTGGACGCGGTCGGCACCAACATCCGCGTCGATGCACGCGGCCCGGAGGTGCTGCGTATACTGCCGCGTCTCAACGAGGACGTGAACGAGGAGTGGTTGGGCGACAAGTCGCGATTCGCGTTGGACGGCCTCAAGCGCCGGCGGCTCGACCGTCCCTGGGTGCGCCACGATGGCACGCTTGTACCGGCAACCTGGCCCGAGGCATTCGGCGCCATCGTCGATCGGTTGCGCGGTACGAAAGGTGATCGGATCGGCGCCATCGCCGGCGATCTGTGTGATGCGGAGAGCATGCTTGCGCTCAAGGATTTCATGGCAGCGCTCGGCTCGGTCAATCTCGATTGCCGCCAGCGCGGCGAGCAGATCGATCCATCGCGCCGGGATTTCTACCAGTTCAACACCAGTATCGCCGGTATCGAGGAAGCAGATTCGATCCTGATCATCGGCTCGAATCCGCGTCACGAAGCGCCGGTGCTGAACGCGCGTATCCGCAAGCGCTGGCTGGCGAGCGGAGTGCCGGTCGGCTTGATCGGCCCGGCGGCGGATCTGACCTACCCCGCCCAGCATCTGGGTGCAGAACCTAGCGTACTACGCACCCTGCTCGATGGCTCGCACGAGTTTGCCAACACGCTGCGGGGCACAAAAAAGCCGATGATCATCCTGGGCGCCGGTGCAACCGCGCGGCCGGATGGCGCCGCGGTGCTGGCGGCTTCGTGGAGGCTGGCCGCAGCGGTTGGCGCGCTCACGCCGGAGTGGCACGGGTTCAACATGCTGCACACCGCTGCCGCCCGGGTCGGCGCGCTTGATCTCGGCTTCGTCCCCGGCCCGCGCGGGAAGGAGTTGGCGCAGATGATGGGCGGCGGCGTTGATGTGCTGTGGTTGCTCGGCGCCGACGAGTTCGAAGCAAGCCGGCGCATCGGCACCGACACCTTCGTGATCTATCAGGGCCACCACGGCGACCGCGGCGCGGCGCGGGCCGACGTGATCCTGCCCGGCGCCGCCTATAC
>Ga0335075_10004676_pt1 | contig 21336 bp, 19 predicted proteins | sample Lox_Sample_24_FD_206723 | JGI IMG/M metagenome (GOLD analysis project Ga0335075, IMG submission 206723) | Soil microbial communities from Loxahatchee National Wildlife Refuge, Florida, United States - Lox_Sample_2.4 | ecosystem: Environmental > Terrestrial > Soil > Wetlands | place: USA...
GCCGCGGTTCTCAAAGCAGTACACCTGCTCGACCCCGGGCAGCGCGGCGAGCGCGGCGCTGCGGTCGACCCAGGCGGCCAGGACGAGCGCCGCCTGGTCGTGGGTCAGGTCGGCAAATGAAGCCGTGTGGACCGGGCTGAAACAGACCACCTCGCACCGGCCGTCGCCTGGGCGGGTGATGAGGAGGCCGGCCGGATCCTCCCGGTCACCCCCTGCGACCAGGCCGGCCGGATCCTCGCGGCCAGCCCTCTCCCCCGCGGCGGCCCGGGTGAACAGCGAGGGGAACCGGTTCTCGAACGCCACCACCTGGTAGCTGGGCGCGGGGATCTCGGTGAGCCGCCCCGGCGAGGACGGATCCAGCGGGCAGTGGTCGGCGGGCGGCAGGTACGTACGGTCCTGCCGGTGGCCGGCCACGATCACCCACTCGCCGAGCAACGGGTCGTGGCGCACCTGGGAAGAGGCTTCGACCCTGGGCAGCGACCTGAGGTCGGGGTAGCTGGCCGCCTGGTCGGCGTCATCGCCGAAGTAGATCAGCTCCCGGCCGTCGGCCAGGGTGATCGAGGCCTTCTTCACCATCAGCCGACGTCCAGCCGCAGCAGGTCGTCGACCGTCTCCCGGCGCAGCAGGATCCGGGATGCGCCATCGCGGACGGCCACCACTCCCGGCCGCGGCACGTGGTTGTAATTGCTGGCCATCGACCGGCAGTAGGCACCGGTGGCGGCCACGGCCACCAGGTCGCCCGCGGTCACGTCGGCCGGCAGGTACGCATCCCTGACCACGATGTCTCCGCTCTCGCAGTGCCTGCCGACCAGCCTGCACAGCGTGGGCGGCGCGGCGGATTCCCGCGATGCCAGGACACAGGTGTAGTCGGCGTCGTACAGCGCCGTGCGGATGTTATCGCTCATTCCGCCATCAACGCTCACGTATGTGCGCAGCCCGTCCACATCCTTGACCGTGCCGACCTGGTACAGGGTGACCGTGCCCGGCCCGGCTATGGCCCGGCCGGGCTCGACCGTAAGCCGGGGCGGGGCCAGGCCGGCCGCCAGGCATTGCGAGGCCAGGATGTCGCGGAGGTTCTGCGCGACGACCTTGATGTCGGTCGGGTCGTCGCCTGCCACGTAGGCGATGCCGAAACCGCCGCCCAGGTTCAGCTCTTCGATGTCGATCCGGTGGGATTCACGGATTCTGACCGCGAGCTCGAGCACCCGGTGGGCGGCCACCTCAAATCCGGACGTGTCGTAGATCTGCGACCCAATGTGCGAGTGCAGGCCGGCGAACTCGAGCACCTCGCTGGCCAGCACCTGCCTGACCGCCTCGTCGGCAGCGCCGGACGAGAGCGAGAAGCCGAACTTCTGGTCGTCGTGCGCGGTCGCCACGAACTCGTGCGCGGCGGCTTCCACGCCGGTGGTGACCCGCACCAGAATCCGCGGGCGCGACCCGGAACTGGCCGCCGCTACCCGTTCAAGACGGAAAATCTCATCAAAGGAGTCCGCCACGATGTGCCCGACGCCGACCGCTACCGCTCGGTCCAGCTCGTCCGGCAGCTTGTTGCTCCCGTGCAGTGTGATCATGGCCGGATCGACCCCGGCCTGCAGCGCGACCTCGAGCTCGCCCCCGGTGCACACGTCGACGCCCAGGCCCTCCTCGCTGACCCAGCGCAGCGCGGCCCGGCAGCAGAACGCCTTGGCCGCGTAGAACACCCCGGTGCCTTCGCCGAACGCCTCGCGGAAGTCCCGGCACCGGCTGCGGAAGTCCTCCTCGTCGCAGGCGAACAGCGGGGTGCCGTACTGCCTGGCCAGCTCGCGCACGTCCACGCCGCCCAGCACCAGCGCGCCGTCGGCGCGGTGCGCGGTGCGCGGCCAGATGGCCGGGTCGAGCACGCCCAGGTCCGCCGGTGGCGGCGGCGGGCGATCGGGCGGCAGCACGTCGGCGTGCCATGGGCCAGCAGGATGGGCGACACGGCTCATGGGCCTAATGCTAGGGGCGGACCGGGGCGTTCCCGCTGCGGGCGAGTCCTGGCCGCGGGCCGTCGATAGGCTCCTGGGTGACCAGGGAATCGTGCCGAAGGAGTCTCAATGCCAGTATTTGGGAACAGACCTCAGCCCAACGCGGCCACGTGGGAACCGGAGGTTGCTGACAGCAGGCTGGCCCAGACCGCGGGCGCCAACCCGACCGGGGTGTTCAGCTCCGATCTGTCGGTGTCCGAGTACGTGCTGCTCGGCGAGGCCGGGTTCGAGCCGCTCGGCTTTGTGGTCGGGTCGTCGATCTACCACGTCGGGCTGCAGATCGGGCGCTGGAACCAGAACCAGGAACTTCAGGTCCTGACCCAGGCCATGTACAACGCCAGGGAGCTGGCCATGGCCAGGATGCGGGCCGAGGCCGATCACCTGGGCGCCGACGGGATCGTCGGAGTACAGCTGCGGATGCAGATGTACGCCTGGGGCCAGGACGTGCTCGAGTTCGTCGCCACCGGGACCGCGGTCCGCCACCTGGCCGGTACCGGCGCGCACCGTGCACCCGACGGCCGCGCGTTCACCTCGGACCTGTCGGCGCAGGACTTCTTCCGCCTCCTGGCGGGCGGGGCCGTGCCGGTCACCTTCGTCCTGGGCACGTGCGTCTACCACATCGCGCACCAGTCGGTGATGCAGACGTTGCGGCAGACGGGCCAGAACCAGGAGATGATCCAGTTCACCCAGGGCATCTACGAAGCGCGTGAGCTCGCGCTGGCCCGGATGCAGGCCGAGGCGACCGAGGCGGCATCATCGGGCATCGTGGGCGTCACCGTGGCCGTGTCCAACCACGTCTGGGGTGCGCACGCCACCGAGTTCCTGGCCACGGGTACCGCCATCCGCCGCCTGTCCGACGAGCACCGCCTCCCGGAAACCACCCCCAAGCCCACCTTCACCCTGGGCCTCGACACCTAACCCCCGCCGCCGGCCCCCCCCCGCCGCCGGGGCCCGCCGCGGCCGGGGCCCCCCGCGCGACCTCTGACCGGCCCGGCTCCGCCACATATCATGGGATCCAGTCATTTTCTGGGGTGATATACCCTAATTATGGTCACCGAATCCATGATATGTACGCGCGGATCGAATTCGGCGCGGGCCTAGGCCAGGTTTCGGTAGTCCGAAACGAGGGTGGAGCAGGCCAGGGGCGCGGGGTGGCGGGCTGTTAGGCGGGGTGGCCGGCTCACACGGCGGGTGGCCGGCTAGCACGGCGGGCCGGCTAGCACGGCGGGCCGGCTAGCACGGCGGGCCGGCTAGCACGGCGGGCCGGCTAGCACGGCGGGGCGGGTGGCTAGCACGGGGCGGGTGGCCACGAGCGTGCTGCGCTGGGCGTCACATTCCTGGCCAGCAGTGCACGGGTTCGTTGGTGCGCATTCGCTCGATGTAGCCGAGCGTCATCAGCCGCAGCGCCTCCTGCCGGTCGGCGCGCCCGCCGGAGGACAGCGTGCGGATGGCCTCCGTCTGCCAGCTCGCGCCGGTCCGGCCATACAGGCAGCGCTGCTCGATGATGCTGAGCAGGCGCTTCGCGTCGGCGGGGTCCACGCCCCAGCGCTCGAGCCCTTCGAACGCCATCGGCAGCAGGCGGCGCAGCACCAGTTCGGTCACTGGGACCTCGCCCAGGCCGGGCCAGTACAGCTTGGCCTCGATGCCATGCCTGGCCCCCTCGGTCAGGTTGTCGGCGGCCGCCTTGAACGACATCTGCGTCCAGACCGGCCGCTCGGCCTCGGCCAGCGAGCGGACCAGCCCGCAGTAAAAGGCGGCGTTGGCCATGATGTCGGTGACCGTGGGCCCGGCCGGCAGCACCCGGTTCTCGACCCGCAGGTGCGGCAGCCCGTCCACCACCGCGTACACCGGCCGGTTCCACCGGTAGATCGTGCCGTTGTGCAGGGTCAGCTCGGCCAGCTGCGGTGCTTCCTCCCCGCGGTCAAGAGCCGCCACCGGATCCTCGTCGTCGCACAGTGGCAGCAGAGCCGGGAAATACCTCAGGTTCTCCTCGAACAGGTCGAACACCGACGTGATCCAGCGCTCGCCGAACCACACCCGCGGCCGGACCCCCTGGTGCTTGAGTTCGACCGGCCTGGTGTCGGTCGCCTGCTCGAACAGGATGAGACGGGTCTCCCGCCACAGTTCCCGCCCGAACAGGAACGGGGAGTTGGCGGCCACCGCCACCTGCACGCCCGCGATCGCCTGGGCGGCATTCCAGTAACTGCCGAACCACTCCGGGCTGACCTGGAGATGACACTGGACGCTGGTGCAGGCGGCTTCCGGGGTGATCGTGTCGATGTGGGTCAGCAGCCGCTCCACGCCCTCGATCGAGATCCGCATCTCCTCGCCGCGGGCGGCGAAGATCTGCTCGTTCAGCATCCAGTAGCGCGGGTTGGCCGACATGGCGTGCTCGCCGACATCGCTCTCGCGCAGCGTGGGCAGGATGCCGATCATCACCAGGTGGCTGCCGGCCTGGCGGGCCCGGCCCCCGGCCCGGCCCAGGCTGCTGAGCACGTCGCGCTCGAGCTGGGCCAGGGCGTCGCCGGCCAGCGGGCGCGGCGGTACGTTGATCTCCAGGTTGAACTGGCCGAGTTCAGTCGCCCAGCTTGGCTCGGCGATCGCGCCGAGCACCTCGGCGTTCTTCATCGAGGGCAAGCCGAGCTCGTCGACCAGGTTCAGCTCGATCTCAAGGCCCACCTGGCGCGGCTCGGTGTCAAACCTCGACTCCCGCAGCATCCGCGCGAACACGTCCAGGCAGCTGCGCACCTTCTCCCGATACGCACGCCGGTCCTGCTGGCTAACACTGATCGCAGAGACATCCCTGCCCATCGGTCCCCTCCCGCTCACCTGGCCATGGGCAGCGGCCGTTGCCCCAACCCTTGCACGTTACGGGGCTTATGACCAGGTCAGAAGTAGTTCAATCAGAGCGAGGAGCGGTCAGGGGGCGCGTCCCAATCGAGCAGCGGGCCGTCGGGAACGATCCGGGTCGGGTTGATATGCGGGTGCGTGGTGAAGTAATGCCGCTTGATGTGGTCAAAGTTGGTCGTGTCCCGGAACGCGGGCAGCGCGTAGAGGTCGCGCGCGTAACCCCACAGGTTCGGGTAATCGGTCAGCCGGCGCAGGTTGGCCTTGAAGTGGTAGTGGTACACCGCGTCAAACCGGACCAGGGTCACCCACAGCCGCACGTCGGCTTCGGTGATCGCGTCGCCGAGCAGGTAGCGGCGGGCAGCCAGCCGGTCCTCCAGCTCGTCGAGGGTGGCGAAGAGCCTGGTGACCGCTTCGTGGTAGGCGGCCTGGGAGGTGGCCATGCCGGACCGGTAGACGCCGTTGTTCACGTTCTCGTAGACGAGCGCGTTGATCGCGTCGATCTCCGGCCGCAGCCGCTCCGGGTAGAGGTCGTAGGCACCGTTGGCGTGGGCGCCGAACTGGGTCCCGAGGTCGATGGTGATGTCGGGAAAGTTGTTGCTGACGATGCGGCTGGTCTCGCGATCCCACAGAACCGGGACGGAAATGTGCCCGTCGTAGCCGGGCTCTGTCGCCTCGTAGGCCTCGCGCAGCAGCGTGAACCCGTTCACCGGGTCCAGCGAGTACCCGGGGCCCTCACGGAACGCCCAGCCACGGCCGTCCCTGATCGGGTCCACCGCGGACAGCGAGACGACCTCCTCCAGCCCGAGCAGCTGGCGCACGATCGCGGTCCGCGTCGCCCACGGGCAGGCCCAGGAGATGTACAGGTGGTACCGGCCGGGCACGGCCGGGTACCCGCTGGAACCATCCGCTGTGATTCGCCCTTGGAACGGGTAGGCGGGCCGGACAAACTCACCGGTGGCCGGCTGGGGCTGCTTCTTCTTGAAGTCGCCGTAGTCGCCGTAAGTCGCGAAGTCAACCGGGCTCGCGGGTCCTGCCTGCCGAGTGGTCGTCATTGCGGCTTTAACCCGCCCGCGGCGCGGGCCATTCCGGGCCCAGACCGAACGTGGCGGGGCGCGGCGGGCGGTCTTGGCCAGTCAGCCGGGCGGCGGATCGGGGTTGCTGCTGGCCAGCGCGATCGCCTCAGCCTCGGTCATCGTGCGGCCGCGCTGCTCGGCGGCGGTGAACCGCTCATCGCCCAGCGCCAGCCGGACCCCGGCCACGGTCCGGCGGAACCGGTCCAGGTCGGGCCCGAGGATCGGCGAGCCCACCGCCTCGCGCATCGCCTGGGAAGCGCCGAACAAGACGGCCGCCCGCTCCGCCAGCCCGGCCGCGGCGTCGACTCCGGCCATCTCCTCCACGCACTCCGCGATCGAGCGCCGCTCGCCGATCGCCTCGGCGTGCGCCAGGCCGCGCGCGTGGAAGGACCGGGCCGCCGGGTAGTCCTTGCGGGCCAGGGCAGCCAGGCCGAGGTTGGTCAGCGCGACGCAGGCCAGGCGGCGGTCTCCGACCTGGTCGGCGAGTGCGAGCGCCTCGGCGTGCAACTGTGCCCCGCGGTCGGGATCGCCGGTGTTCTGCAGCACCGTGCCGAGGTTGGTCAGCGCCCCGCCGATCAGCTTGCGGTCACCGAGCTTCCTGGCGTTGGCCAGGTGCTCGGTCAGCCGGGAGGCGGCCAGGTCGAAGTCGCACTCGTTGAACGCCACGACGCCCAGGTTGCCGAGGATCACCGTGGCCCGGCGCAGGTCCCCGGCGGCACGGAACCTGGACATGCTCTCGGTGTAGTAGGCGGTGGCCAGGGCCTGGTCCCCGGTATGCAGGGCCAGCCGGCCCAGGCCGCTCAGGCAGCGCGGCATCACGCTGGACTCGTCCGCGCGGCGAGCCAGGTCGAGCGCCTCGGTGTACATGGCCTGAGCGGCGGGGTAGTCGCTGCGCAGGTGCGCGACGGCACCCAGGTCACCCAGGCTGCTGGCGGTGCGCACGTCATCGCCGAGGCTCCGCCAGATGGCCAGGCTCTCCTGCTGGTGGCTGCGCTGTGCTTCGTGGTCGGCCTGGGCGCCCGCCAGCAGGCCCGCGCCGTCCAGGGCGATGGCCCGGAGCCTGAGATCGGCGCCGGGACCGGCGGCGGCCAGGGCCGAGTTCAGCCACCGGCGGCCCAGGCTGGCGTGCCCGCGGACCTGCCAGAACGGGGCCAGTGACCCGGCTAGCCGCAGCGCCTGCTCAGATCCGGGCTGGGCCAGGCCCCATTCCAGGCCGGCCCGGATGTTCTCCAGGTCGGCTTCCAGGAGATCGAGCCAGGCTTCCTGGTCGGGCCCGTCCAGGTCGGCCTGGCCCGCGTAGCCGATCAGCCAGGCGAGGTGGCGCTGGCTCAGTTCCTCCTGTTCGCCGGCCGCCGCGAGCTGGGTGCGGGCGAACTGGTGGACCGACTCGAGCATGCCGTAGCGCATGCTGCCGTAGCGTTCCTCGGTGGTGAGCAGCGACCGGTCGACCAGGGCGGTGATGGTCTCGAACACGTCCTCGGCGGGCAGCAGCCCGGCGCCGGGGAGCCCGGCACCGGGGAGCACGGCGCCGGGGAGCACGGCCTCGGCCGCCTCGAGCGTGCATCCGCCGGCGAACACCGCCAGCCGCCGGAAGCACAGCCGCTCGGCCTCGCTGAGCAGGTCGTGGCTCCACTCGATCGCGGCCTGCAGGGTCCGGTGCCGCGGCAGCGCGCCCCGGCTGCCTCCGGACAGCAGCCGGAACCGGTCATCGAGCCTGGCCGCCAGCTGCCCCGCGGTCAGCGCGTTGACCCGGGCCGCGGCGAGTTCGAGGGCCAGCGGTATGCCGTCAAGGCGGCGGCAGATCTCGCTCACGGCGGCCGCGTTCCCCTCGGCCAGCGAGAACCCGGGACGGGCCAGCCGGGCCCGGTCACAGAACAGCTTGGCCGACTCGGACTCCGCGACGACCAGCGGATCCTGCTCGGCCGCGGGCGGCAAGGTCAGCGGCGGCACCGGCCAGGTGGCCTCGCCGGCCACGTTCAGCCTGCTCTGGCTGGTGGCCAGCACCCGCAGCGACGGGCACTGCCGCAGCAGCGCGGTGATCAGGCTGGCCGCCGGGTCTAGCAGGTGCTCGCAGTTGTCGAAGATCAGCAGCGCCTCGGCGGTGCGCAGGTGAGCCGCGATGGTGTCGGCCAGCGCCCGGCCCGGTTCCTCGCGGATCCCGAGGGCGGACGCCGCGGCCGCGGTGACCAGGTCCGGCCCGGCCACCGGGGCGAGTTCCACCAGCCAGACACCACCGGAGTAGCGGCCGGATGCCTGCTCCCCGGCCTTGAGCGCGAGCCGGGTCTTGCCGGAGCCGCCCGGCCCGGTCAGCGTGAGCAGCCGGGAGAGCCCGAGCAGTTCCTCGATCGTGGCCAGCTCGGACTCGCGGCCGATGAACGAGGTCGTCTCGGCGGGCAGCCAGCCCGGCGCCGGCCGGGCCGGCTGGACCTGCTCGGGCAGTGCGCCCGGCGCCATGCGATCCCCGGCGCCATCGCCCGCCGGGCCCACTTTGCCCGCCCCGCCCGGCCCGCCCGCGGCCGCGCCGGCGGGCCGGGTCCAGTCGAGCGCGGGCTCCTGGCGCAGGATCGCCTGGTGCAGCCGCGCCAGCGCGGGGTTCGGGTCGATGCCCAGCTCGTCGGCCAGCCGGTCGCGCAGCTCCTGATAGGCCTGCAGCGCGTCCGCCTGCCGGCCGCACCGGTACAGGGCCAGCACACGCTGGCCGCAGAGCCGTTCCCGCAGCGGATGGGCGGCGGCCAGGCCCTCGAGCTCACTGGCCAGGCTGGCATGGCGGCCACAGGCCAGGTCCGCCTCCACCCGGTCCTCGATCGCGGCCAGCCGGGCCTCTTCCAGCCTGATCACATCCGCCTGGGCGAAGCCGAAGTCGGCGACATCGGACAGGGCCGGGCCGCGCCATATGGCTAACGCCTCGCGCAACCGGGCCGCGGCCACCTCGGGCCGGCCGGCGGCCATGTCATCCCGGGCCGCGGCGACCAGGGCGTCGAACCGGTGCGCGTCGAGGTCGCCTTCCCGCAGCTCGATCCGGTACCCGGGCGGATGCGTAGCCACCGCGGCTGACCCGCTGCCCAGCGCGCGGCGCAGCCTGGAGACGTACACGCGCAGGGTGGCCATCCAGTGCGGCGGCGGCTGGCCGGCCCACAGGTCATCAGCCAGCCGGTCGGCCGACACCACCTGGCCAGCCGACAGCAGCAGCCGGGCCAGCAGGGTGCGTTCCCTGAGGCCGCCCAGATCCTTGACGAGGCCACCATCGGATACTTCAACGGATCCGAGGATGCGGAACTCGACGATGGCCACCACCTCCCATGGGGGCCTGCGGCCCATGGGGGCCTGCGCCTAATGGTAGGCCGCCCGAGCCTACGCCGCCCAGGTGACCGGCAGCCGCTTGACGCCGCGCTGGAAGTTGGAACGCAAGTAGGACGGCTCGCCCGCCGGGGCCAGCATCGACGTGCGGGAGAGTACCTCGTCGAACAGCGCCCGCAGCTGGGTGCGGGCCAGGTGGGAGCCGAGGCAGAAGTGCGGCCCGTGGCCGAACACCAGGTGCGGGTTCGGGTGCCGGCGGATCTCGAACCGGCCGGGATCGCGGAACACCGCCTCGTCCCGGTTGGCCGAGGTGAACGAGACCACCACCTTGTCCCCGGCCCGGATCCGCTGCCCGCCGAGCTCGCAGTCGGCGGTGGCGGTCCGGCGGAACGTCATCACCGGCGTCCACCAGCGCAGCATCTCCTCGGCGGCTCTTGGCATCAGCCCGGGATCGGCGCGCAGCTCATCGGCGGCCCGCGGGTGCTCGAGCAGCGCGATGCAGGCGCCGGGCAGGCCGTTGCGCAGCGTCTCGTTGCCCGCCACCGCGAACAGCCAGAACATGTTCTCGAACTCCTCAACCGACACCTGACCGCCATCCTCGTCGGCCTGCGCCAGCAGGATCGACATGACGTCGTCGCCGGGGCGCCGCCGCTTGGCTTCGGCCAGCAGGTGGGCGTAGGCGTAGAGGTCGGGCATGCCGTCGCGGGTGCGCGGATCGGGCATGCGGCCGCCGGCGTCCGGGGCGGGCCGCAGCGAGACCGCCTCGGCGGCCATCGGCGTTCCGCCGGATGGGTCGAACTCGGCCGACGATGCGTAGTCCGGATCCTGGTAGCCGATCACGCGGTTGGACCAGTCGAACAGCAGCCACCGGTCCTGCTCGGGCAGGCCGAGCACGTCGGCCAGGGTCAGCAGCGGCAATTCGGCGGCGACGTCCTTGGCGAAGTCCAGGTCGCCGCCCGGCCCGGCGAACGCCCGCTCGCACAGGGCACGCGCGTGCCCGCGGATGCGCTCCTCGAGCCGCGCGACTGCGCGGGGGGTGAACGACCGCGACAGCAGCGTCCGCAGCCGGGCATGCTCGGGCGGGTCCATGTTCAGCATCATGCGGCGGACGTAGCCAAGCGCCCCCGGGGTACCCGGGTCCCGGATCTGCGTCGCGCCGAGCCAGGACGAGAACAGCCGCGGCTGCTTCATCACCGCCTCGACGTCGGCGTGCCGCAGCACCAGCCAGAACCCTGGGCCGGCCGGCCAGCCCAGGACCGGGACCTCCTCCACCCAGGCCACCGGGCGGTCTCGGCGCAGCCGGGCCAGAGCCTCGAACGGCACCGCCTCAACGTAGGTCGCGGGGTCGAACACGACCTCGGTGTCGGCTCGGGCCATGCCGGTCATCCCCGCCCCAGGAACTCCTCGATGGACGCGGCCAGCGCGGCCGGGGTCTCGAACATCGGGTAATGCCCGGCATTGGGCACCACCTCGAGCTCGGCGCCGGGATAGAACCGCAGCCAGGTCTGCTCCATCACCGCAGCGGACAGCGCCGGGTCGTGCTCGCCGACAATGACCTTGACCGCGGCCGGGTTGCCGGTCACCCGGTCGGAGAAGTCGTCCTTGGCCCACGACTGCAGGTAGGCACCGAACGCATCGGCGCTGGAGTGGTCGAGCGAGTGCTGCACGATGTGGTCCACGAACGCGGCAGGCAGCCGGCCGCCGGTAGTGAAGTTGATGATCGCGAACCGGTTGCCGCGGCGGGCTGCCGCGCCGGAGAACAGCGCCCAGCTGCCGGAATCCATCGGGACCCCGGTGGCCGGGACCGGGTTGAGCGCCACCAGCCGCCGCACCCGGCCCGGGGCCTGCAGCAGCACGTGCTGGATGGCTTGGCCCGACATCGAGTGCCCGATCAGCGAAAATTGGTCCCAGCCCAGCTCGTCGGCGAGCGCGAGCGCGTCGGTGGCGGCCTCCTGCATGGTGAAGTCGCCGGCTACCTCCCGACGGCTGCCGTAGCCGCGCAGGTTCATGAACGCGTAGCTGAACGCCGACCGGTCGAGGTAGTCGGGCAGCGAGCCCCAGCCGCGCGCCGAGCCGAACCAGCCGTGCAGCGCGACCACGTGATGGTCGCCCGAGCCGATGGTCTCCGCCGAATCCGTCATGTCATTGAATCTTGCCTCACGGCCGGCGCCCGGTGAAGCACTCCGGACCCGGCCTGGCCGTCATTACGCCAGCGCCAGCGCCATCCGCCGGACCGCCTCGGTGATCAGTTCCGGGGAGGTGCCCATGTTGAGCCGCGCGTAACCGTTCCCCTGCGAGCCGAAGTCCGGGCCGGGGCTGAGCGCGACGCGCCCCCGGTCCAGGAAGGCCGCCGCCGGGTCCTCGCCCAGCCCGAGCGCCCGGCAGTCCAGCCAGGCCAGGAAGCTGGCCTCGGGCGGCACGTACCGCACCTCAGGCAGCCAGTCCGCGAGCAGGCGGCCAAGCAGCGACCGGTTCTCGTCGACCTGCGCCAGCAGCGCGTCCAGCCAGGGCTGCGCCTGGGTGAACGCCGCGACCGACGCGAGCACGCCGACCTGGCCGGGCAGCAGCGCCTCCCAGCGCTCCGTCAGCACGCTGGCGTACCCGGCTGATCCGGCTATCGCCAATCCGCACTTGAGACCAGGAATGTTCCAGGCCTTGGACGCTGACGAGAAGATCACTGAACGGGTCGTCATGTCATGGTCGAGCGAGCCGAACGGCACGTGGTGCGCGCCCGCCAGGACCAGCGGTGCGTGGATCTCGTCGACCAGCAGGACGGTGCCGTGGCGCTGGCAGATGTCGGCCACCGCGGCCAGCTGCTCGGTGGACCAGACCCGGCCGGTCGGGTTGTGCGGGTTGCAGAGCAGGTAGGCACCGACGTCGTCGCCCGCCAGGACCTTCTCGAGCACCTCCAGATCCAGGTCGTAGCGGCCGTCGTCGCCGCGCCACAGCGGCGCCTCGACGACGCGGCGGCCGGCCAGGCGCAGCCGGAAGAAGAACGGCGGGTACACCGGCGGGTTGATTACTATCCCCGCTCCCGGTGGCGTGATCGCCTGGATCACCTCGGCGACCCCGGTCATGACGTCGGGAATCGCGAAGATCAGTGACGGGTCCGGCGACCAGCGCAGCCGCTTGGCCGCGAAGGCCGCGAACGCCTCGCCGAGCTCACCGCGATGCCCGTAACCACAGTCGCCGGCGGCCAGGGCGGCCGCCGCGGCCTCGGTGATCGGTGCGGCCAGATCAAAGTCCATCTCGGCGACGAACGCCGGGAGCACGTCCGGCGGATGAGCACGCCACTTGAGGCTCGTGCGCTTCCTGAGTGCCTCTAGGGAGCAGTGTCCGAGCATCTCATCCACCTGTGGATGGTAACTCCCGGCGGCTATGTCAGGATCGTGCCGTGGCAGAGGACTGCCCCCGGCTGAGCTGGTCGCTTACTACTACGATTTCGTATAGTCTGATTTCGTGATACATGAGCGTGAGGCGGGCCGCCTGATCCTGGCGCTGCATCGCGCCACCCATGCCACGCTGCACGACCTGGCGGTCAGGCTGGCCGGCCTGGCTCTCAGCGCCTCTGAGATCAACGTTCTCGCCAACCTGGCCGACCGCCGGGACCGGAGCGTCGGCGAACTGGCCTCGGACACCGCGACCAAGCCGACCACCCTGACCAGCGTCCTGGACCGGCTGGTCGGCAGGGGCTACGTCACCCGCGAGCTGGATCCGTCCGACCGGCGCTCGTTCCGGGTGTCGCTGACCGCCGACGGCCGGGGTGTGGCCGATGCGGTCCGGACCGCCGTGGACGATCTGGAGCGCACGGCGCTCGCCGCGATCAGCGACACCGACCTGGCCGGATTCCTGGCCGTGACCCGCGCCCTTACGGAGGTGCAGCAGTGACCCACGCCATCCCCGCCGAACTGGCCGAGATCCTGGATGAGATCGGGACGGCCGGCGGGTTCCGCCACCGTCAGCACATCCACCTGGCGTTCATCGCCACCCGCCGCTACGGGACGGCGCAGGCGGCCGACAAGGTCAGCGGCTGGATCCGGAATCTCACCGCGCACGCGCCGCAGAAGTTCAACGAGACGGTGACCCGGGCGTGGACCGAGATCGTCGCCCATCACGTCGCCGCCGACCCATCCGTGGCCGACTTCGAGGCCTTTGCCGGCCACCATCCGGAGCTGCTCGACAAGCGCCTGCTCACCCGGCACTACACCGCGGCGGCCCTGGCCTCACCGCAGGCCAGGAGCGACTGGGTGGAGCCGGATCTCTCCCCGTTTCCATGGCCGTCCGCGTCGTGAGCGGCGCCCAGCGTGGCGTACGCCGTATACGGTAGAAAAGGTGATATCAATATAGTGCCAGTCCGCAGCCAAGGAGGTCGGCCGGTGACTCAAGGAGGTCGGTCGGTGAGCGTTGATCCCCCCGGTCCGGGCGCCGCGGCGCCGCGGCCGTCCGACCCGCAGGTCCGTGAGCGCGCCGCCGCGACGGTGGCGGGCCGGCCGCTGCTCAGCGGGGGCACAGCGGCAGCAGTGGCGGGGATCGCGCTCCTGGTGCTCGGCATCAAGACATCTGACCCGGCGCTGGTCGTCGTCGGCGTGCTGCTGCTGCTGGTCGCGCTGGGGATCGGCCGGGGGCTGACGAGCGTGGCTCCCGGGGAGGCCCGCGTGGTCCAGCTGTTCGGTCGCTACACCGGGACTATCCGCCGTGACGGCCTGGTCTGGGTCAACCCCTACGCCCAGCGGCACCGCATCTCCACCCGGATCCGCAACCACGAGACCACGCCGGCCAAGGTCAACGACGCCGACGGCAACCCGATCGAGATCGCCGCCGTGGTCGTCTGGCAGGTCGAGGACACGGCCAAGGCCCTGTTCGGGGTGGATAACCTGACCGGGTTCGTCGCGATCCAGGCTGAGACCGCGGTCCGCCAGATAGCCAGCGACTACCCCTACGACAACGAGGGCGAGGAAGGGCTGTCGCTGCGGGGTGCCCCCGCGGAGATCAACGTCAAGCTGGCCGAGCAGATCAGCCAGCGGGTGGCGTCGGCCGGGGTAGTGATCATCGAGACGCGGCTGACCCGCCTCTCCTACGCCCCGGAGATCGCCCACGCCATGCTGCGCCGCCAGCAGGCAGGCGCGATGGTTGCCGCCCGGCAGAAAATCGTGGAGGGGGCGGTCGGCATGGTTGAGTCGGCACTGGCCCGGCTGGATGCCGACGGCCTGGTGGAACTGGACGCCGAACGCAAGGCCGCCATGGTCAGCAACATGCTTGTGGTTCTGTGCAGCGACCACCCAACCCAGCCGGTCGTCAACACTGGCACCCTCTACCAGTAGCCTGAGCCAGGCTGACGCGTGGCGACCGAGCGGAAGACGATCCTCCTCCGGCTAGACCCGGCGGTGTATGACGCGCTGGCCCGCTGGGCAGCCGACGAGCTGCGCAGCACCAACGCGCAGATCGAGTTCATGCTTCGCCGGGGACTCACCGAGGCCGGCCGGATGCCCGCCAAGGTCTCGCCGGTGCGCCGCCCGGGCCGCCCGCGCAAGGAAGAGTCAGAAGACTGATCCGGGGCCGTTGTGGTCAGCGGGCCGGCCATCTGTTCAGATGGGCACATGGTCACGCGGCGGCATAGCGGGCGATTTACCCTGGAGGATCGTTTTGCCAGCCCCTGGCAGTACCTGCCGGTCGAGGTCCCGGATGGTGCGTGCGGGCTGCGGGCGGAGCTCGAGTACGAGCGGAATGGGTCCGTTCTCGACCTGGGCTGCATGGGGGTTGGCGGGTTCCGCGGCTGGTCCGGGGGGGCCCGCCGGTCATTCGTGATCACTCCGGAGGCGGCGACGCCCGGCTATCTGCCCGGCGACCTCGAGCCGGGAGCCTGGCAGGTAATGATCGGCCTGCACCGGGTGCCGCTCGGCGGGGCCGAGTACCGGCTGACCACGGAGGTCAGCACCAGACCGGGTGAGCTGGTGCCCGGTTCAGCTCCCGACCCGCTGCCGCCCCTGGCTGACCGGCCGCCTCGCCGCGAGCTTCCGGCCAGCGCCGGACGGCGCTGGCTGGCCGGTGACCTGCATACCCACACCGTGCACTCGGACGGCGCCCTGACCGTGCCCGAGCTGGCCAGGTTCGCGGCCGGGCGGGGCCTCGACTTCCTCGCGGTCACCGATCACAACACGATCAGCCACCACCGCGAGCTGCCGGCCGTGGCCGCGGCGCACGGGATCATCCTGCTGCCCGGCCAGGAGGTGACGGTGCAGGCGGGCCACGCGAACGCGCTCGGCGAGATGGGCTGGGTCGACTTCCGGGAGCCCGCCGACGCCTGGCTGGACGCGACCGAACAGGCCGGCGGCCTGCTGAGCGTCAACCACCCGATCGGCGGGGACGTGAGCTGGACCATCCCGATGAAGCGGCGTCCGCCGCTGGCCGAGGTCTGGCACTGGAGCTGGCTCGACCAGCACTGGACGACGCCGCTGGCCTGGTGGCTGGCCTGGGATGCCGGGTCCATCCCGGTCGGCGGCAGCGACTGGCACCGGCCCGGCGACGACGCGCCGCCGGGATCGCCCACGACTTGGGTCGAGTCCGCGGCCGAGGAGCCGGGCGCGGTGCTGGACGGGCTGCGTCACGGCCGCACGGCGATCTCGGCCAGCCGGGACGGGCCGGTCCTGCTCCGGGTGGACGGCGAGCTGGTCGCGGCCGGGGCGGACGGCACCATCCTGGTCGGCCCGGACGGTCCCAGGGCCCGGGTGCGCAGCGCGCTGGCCAGGTTTCCCGAGGCACCGGGATACCACCGGCTCACCGATGCCTCGGGGGCCACGCTGGCGCTGACCGGCTAGGGAGGCCGGGCGCGTCCCGTTCACGTCAATCCTGGTGAGTGGTGATCTGGAAGACCGGGAACCCGGGCGCGATCTCCAGCAGCCTGGAGTCCGGGCTGTCGGGGGTGAGGTTCTCGAAGAACATCCCGACCTCGAACTTCCAGCGCCGGAGGTACTCGCGCAGCACCGGCGGCTTGACGTCGTCGGGCAGCTCGGTGGCGGTGAACCGCTCGACCCGGCGGCCGACCCGCAGCTCGCCCCCGCCTGCCGCGCGCATGTTGCGCACCCACTGCGTCTGGCCGCGCGGTGAGACCAGGTAGCGCTTGCCTCCGAGGCTGAGCGGGTTCACCGGGGTGCTGCGCCACTCGCCGGACTTGCGGCCGCGGACATAAAGCACCCGGCTGCCGTAGACGCTGATGCCCATCCTGGTCAGGGTGGCCACCATCGCGTTGAACATACCGGTCGACTTCGTGGGGGTGAGGTACCGGGGCGAAGGGCTTTCGGACATCTCAGGCTCCTCAGTGTGTGAGCAGTGCTCTCTACACAGATCAGTGTGCGCGCTCGCAGAGCACCTGTCAAGAGCACTGCTCTTGTTATTGAACAACGCTCTCTCAAATGGCAGACTGGGCTCATGACCACCACCCAGAGCGCCAGCCGGACGGCCAGAGAGCGGGCCCGGGCCGAGCTCACCCGCGAGATCAAGGAGGAGGCCAGGCGCCAGCTGGCTATCCAGGGCGCCTCCGGGCTGTCCCTGCGCGCCGTGGCGCGGGAGCTCGGGATGGTCTCCTCGGCTCTCTACCGGTACTTCGGGAGCCGGGATGAACTGCTGACCGCGCTCATCATCGACGCCTACGACGCGCTCGGCGCGGCGGCCGAGGAGGCCAGCTCTGGGCGGCCCGCAGCGGATATCCGCGGCCGCTGGCGGGCTGTCTGCGGCGCCATCAGGGACTGGGCCCGGGCCAACCCGCATGAATACGCGCTGATTTACGGCTCACCGGTCCCCGGCTACCAGGCACCGCAGGCAACGGTCGCTTCCGCCATCCGGGTCGTGCGCGTGATGGGCGGCATCCTGGCCGACGCCCGGGCGGGGACCGGCCGCGCGGCCGGGCGCCAAGCCGGGGAGCCACCGCCGCCGGAGGTCGCGCGGCAGGTCGCGATCATCGCCGAGGCGATCGCGCCCGGCGTGGACGACGGCCTGCTGGCCCGCGCGCTGATCGCCTGGACGCAGCTCTTCGGCATGATCAGCTTCGAGCTTTTCGGCCAGTTCGTCGGCAGCCTGGAACCGGCCGACGCGTTCTTCGGCTACACCATCGAGCGCATGGCCGACTACATCGGCCTCGCGGGCGACAGCGCGTGATCAGCCCTTGGCCAGCAGGCGGCGGATCCGCGCCGCCTCGGCGTCGCGGAGGTTCGGGTCCAGCAGCCGGAAGCGCGCGGCCTCGGCCCGCCAGGCAGTGCCGACGCTCAGGCCCGACTGCCGCACGACGGCGTCGGCGAACAGCCGCTGGCCGGCCCGTCCCACGGCTCGCTGCCAGGCTGAGCCGGGCACCAAGACTCCGCCCGCCGCCGAACGGTGCCCGGCGGCCGTCGATGGCAGCCGGCCGTGATCACGGTAGCGGCGCAGCACCCGGCCGTGCCCGAGGTCGTAGCTCTGAGCGGAGCGGCCAAAGCCCAGCGGCCCGGCTGGCCGGCCGGGCTCAATTACGCTGGCCCTTCGCCGCGGTTCAGCAGGGCTACCCGGGCCGTCAGGATCGCCCGCCGGGACGCAACGTTGCCAACCTCCTCCGGCTGCTCCGGGCACTCCCCCGCGGCGATCGCCCGGTTCATCCGGCCCCGCGCGTCGGCCTGGGTGATCATCTCGAAGATCATCCTGGAATCCTGCTGCGCCATCAGCTTGGTCCGGTCCAGCACGTCGCCCAGCTCGCCGGCCCAGACGTTCTTGATGCCGCCACCTTGCTGGTGGTCGAGCAGCACCGAAAGCACGTGTCCCCGGTCGCCGTACCAGAAGGTTATGGTCACCGCCTCCTGCTGGCCCAGCGCATCGCCGTAGCTCCAGCACTGGCCGGGGGTGGGCGCCCCGAGCGAGGCTGCCCAGGCCGGCTCGCTGATCCCCAGCGCGGCCAGCCGGTCGGCGCCGGCTGACGCCGAGGTGCGCAGCTGCGGCGAGCCGACCGCGCCGAGCACGCGCAGGGTAGCCAGCGCCTCCGGGGTCCCGGCCTGCTCGGCGGCCGCCACGATCGCCTCGGCCTGGTCGGTGCGGGAACCGAGCGCGGCCACGATGTCCGACCCCCACAGCTCGGCGTCGAGCGGGCTGTCCACCTCGGCCAGCACCAGGCGCGCCTCGGTGAGCACCGCGGCCAGGGTGTCCGCGGGCGAGGCCCGGGCGAACACGGCCTCCAGCTCAGGATCGTCGAACAGCGACCTGAACGGCTCGTCCGGGGACTGCGGAGTCATGCCGGCATCCTGCCACGGCAAGCTCCGCAGCGAACCCATCCCACTGCACCGAATTTGCCGGCCTGTCCGGGTGACAGAATCTGAAGCGATCATGGCCAGCCCGCTGGGCCTGCGAGAGAGGACGACCCGTGGAACCAACACCGCGCTGGGGGATCACGCTCCCGCTGCCAGGAATGGCCCTGGCCGATCAGCGCGAGATCGTGGCCGGGCTGCCCGCGCTCGGCTACACCGACGCCTGGACCGCCGAGGTCAACGGCAGCGATGCGTTCACGCCCCTGACCCTGGCCGCGGGGTGGGCCAGCCAGTTGCGGCTCGGCACGGCCATCGTCCCGATCTACACGCGCGCGCCCGGCCTGCTGGCCATGAGCGGCGCCACGCTGGCCAGCCTCGCCCCGGGCCGCGTCGTGCTGGGCATCGGCACCTCGTCCCCGGTCATCGTCGAGCAGTGGAACGGGATCGAGTTCGCCCGGCCGTACCAGCGGTCCAAGGACATGCTGCGGTTCCTGCGCCGGGCGCTGGCCGGGGAAAAGGTCACCGAGGAGTACCCGACGTTCCGGGTCAGCGGGTTCCGGCTGGATCCCCCGCCCGCCACGCCGCCGGCCCTGGCGCTGGCCGCGCTGCGGCCGCAGATGATCAGGCTGGCCGCGGCCGAGGCCGGCACGGCGATCACGAACTGGCTGGCGCCCGGGGACGTGCCCAAGGTGCGCGCCGTGGCCGGGCCCGAGTGCGAGCTCGTGGCGAGGATCTTCGTCTGCCCCACGCCCGACGCCGGGCTTGCCCGGGCCATCGGCCGGCGGATGATCGCGGCCTACCTGACCGTGCCCGCCTACGCCGCGTTCCACGTCTGGCTGGGCCGGGGCGAGGACATGCAGCCGATGCAGGACGCTTGGGCGGCGGGCGACCGCAAAGGCGCGCTGGAGAAGATCAGCGATCAGCTCGTCGACGACCTGCTCGTGCATGGCTCCGTGGCGGCCTGCCGGGAACGGGTCGCCGAGTACCAGGCCTGCGGCCTGGACACGCCGGTCATCGCGATCGCCGCGCCGCCAGGAACGGACGTCGCAACCGCCGTGCGCGGGCTCGGCCGACCCTGACCACCTCGTGCTCAGCCGTCCCGGTTGACCTGACAGATCACCTCGCCTTGGGTCAGCCCGGCTAAAGTAGAACAGGTTTCAGTATGGTTCGGCCAGGCATGGTCCCGCGCCAGCCGGAACTCCAGCTGACCGGAGGAGACCATGGGCAGGCTCGACGGCAAAGTAGCCCTGATCACGGGCGGTGCCCGGGGGATGGGCAAGTCGCACGTGCGGCACTTCGTCGCCGAGGGGGCGCGGGTCGTCTTCGGCGACGTGCTGGACGACAAGGGCCGGTACGTGGCCGACGGCCTCGGCCAGGAATCCTGCCGGTACGTGCATCATGACGTGACCTCGGAAGCCGACTGGGCCGCCGCGGTGGCCACGGCGACGGACGTGTTCGGCCGGCTCGATGTGCTGGTCAACAACGCGGGCGTGCTCAGGTTCGCCAGCATCGCCGAGATGCCGCTGACCGAATTCCGCCGGATCCTCGAGGTCAACGCGGTCGGCTGCTGGCTCGGCATGAAGGCGGTCATCGAGCCGATGAAGGCGGCGGGCGGCGGGTCGATCGTCAACATCTCCTCGATCGAGGGCTTCGCCGGGGCGGCCGGGCTCTCGGCCTACAGCGCCAGCAAGTTCGCGGTGCGTGGCATGACCAAGGTCGCCGCGCGGGAGTTCGGCCAGTTCGGCATCCGGGTCAACTCGGTCCATCCCGGCGGAGTGCTGACCCGGATGACCCTCGAGCAGGCCGGCAGCTACGATCCCGCCGACGGCGCCGCGCTCCTCAAGTCGCTGCCGATCTCCCGGTTCGCCGAGCCGATCGAGATCTCCAGGCTGGTCGCCTTCCTCGCCTCCGACGACTCGTCCTACTCGACCGGCAGCGAGTTCGTGGCCGATGGCGGGATCCTGAGCGGGCCGGGCTACTAGGGGCAGGAGCAGGGAGAATCCGATATGAGCGACCGGGTGCCGCTGGACGGCAGGACCGCGATCGTGACCGGCGCCGGGCATGGCCTGGGCCGGGCCGAGGCGATCGCGCTGGCCCGGGCCGGGGCCCGGGTCGTGCTCAACGACCTGCCCGGCCCGGCCGTGCACGACGTGGCCGGCGAGATCACCGAGGCCGGCGGCCAGGCCGTGGTCAGCGAAGGTGACATCGGCGACTGGGCGACCGGCCAGAGCCTGGTGGCCACCGCCGTCGGCCGGTTCGGCGGCCTGGACATCCTGGTCAACAACGCCGGGGTGCTCAGGGACCGGATGATCTTCACGATGTCCGCCGAGGAGTGGGACCTGGTCCTGCGGGTGCACCTGCGCGGCCACTTCGTGGCCAGCCGCCACGCCACCGCGTTCTGGCGCGAGGCCAGCAAGCAGGCCGGCGCGCCGGTCTACGCCCGGATCGTTAACACCTCGTCGGAGGCGTTCCTGCTCGGCTCGGCCGGGCAGCCCAACTACGCCGCGGCCAAGGCCGGGATCGCCACCCTCACCGTCGTCACCGCACGCAGCTGCGCCCGCTACGGCGTGCTGGCCAACGCCATCTGCCCGCGGGCCCGCACCGACATGACCGCACACCTGATGGGCGCGGCGCCGGAGGGCACGGCCGACCCGCTGGCCCCGGAACACGTCGCGCCGCTGGTGGTCTACCTGGCCAGCCCGGCCGCGGCCGGAATCACTGGCGAGGTGTTCGTGGTGCACGGCGGCGTCGCGGCGGTGATGGAGCCGCCGCGGATCCGGAAAATCTTCCTGGCCCACGAGCACGGCTCCGCCGACGGCATGTGGTCGCTCGAGGCCATCGCGAGCGCGC
>Ga0335075_10004677_pt1 | contig 21336 bp, 17 predicted proteins | sample Lox_Sample_24_FD_206723 | JGI IMG/M metagenome (GOLD analysis project Ga0335075, IMG submission 206723) | Soil microbial communities from Loxahatchee National Wildlife Refuge, Florida, United States - Lox_Sample_2.4 | ecosystem: Environmental > Terrestrial > Soil > Wetlands | place: USA...
GCTTCTGCATGTCGAGCTTGACCTCGTCGATCGCCGAGAGCTGGTCGGGCGTCTCCACGTAGGGGAAGGCGTCCTCGAGCTCGCGCTGCCACGGCGTGTCCGGGCCGTACGCGTACCCGGGTGACGCCATCCGCGCCGAGTAGAGCCGGATCAGCTCGGCCGCGATCTCCCTGACCGCCTTGCGCGCCCGGCCCTTGGTCTTGGCCCAGTCGGCGCCGCCGAGCCGGTGCAGGGCGGGCGACTCGCCGCCGACGTACTTGGTGACCTCGTCGAGCTGGTCGGTCGGCACGTACAGCCGGTCCGGCGGGTGCCCCCGCTTGGCCGCCGCGTACTCGAGGACCAGGTACTCGCGGGTGGCGCCGGCCGCGGTCCTGCTCGTCATCTCGACGAACCGGCCGACCCCGTGCTGCTCGTGGACCACGTAGTCGCCCGCCCGGAGCTGCAGCGGGTCGACCCCGCCGCGCCGCCGGGCCGACGGCAGCCGCCGCTCGTCCCTGGCGCCGGGCCGGGACGCGCCCCGGGCGGCGAAGTCCGCCTCGGTCAGCACCGCCAGCTTGACCGCGGGCCAGCTGAACCCCTGGCGCAGCTCGCCGGTCGACACGTAGGGCACGCCGCCCTCGGGCTCGGCGTCGATGTCGCCAAGACGGGCGCCGAACCCCTCGCCGCGCAGCACCTCCGCCAGCCGCTGGGCCGGCCCGTGCCCCTCGCTGACGAGCACGACCCGCCAGCCCTCGGCCAGCCACTGGCGAACGTCGTCGATCATGCGGCTGGTCTCGCCGCGATAGGCCATCGCGGCCTGAGCTTCAATGGTGATCGCGAACGGTTCCGACTGACTGTGGTCGGCCAGCTGCCCGGCCACGCTGTCGGGCCGCCCGTCCGGGATCTCGTTCGCTTCCTCAGTGTCGTCCAGTCCGAACGGCGCCAGCGTCCACCACGGGATGCCGAGCTCGGTCGCGTGCTCGCGGATCGTCGCGATCGGCTGGAAGGCCGACCCGCCCAGGTCGATCGGCGCCTCGCCGCCTCCGGCCGCGCTCGCCCACGACGCCTCGAGGAACTCCTGGCTGGTGGAGACCAGCTCCACCGCCCGCGTCCTGATCCGCTCGGGGTCGCACGCGAGCACCACCCCGCCCAGCGGCAGGTGATCGATCAGCAGCTCCATGTGGTCGGCGAGGACGGAGGCGAACGCCTCCATGCCCTCGACCGTGATCCCGTCGGCGATCTTGCCGAGGATGTCGGAGACGGCCGGGTGCTGGTCCGCGAGCTCCTTCGCGCGGGCGCGGACGGACGGCGTGAGCAGCATCTCCCGGCAGGGCGGGGCCCACAGCCCGTGCTCGGCGGTGCCCGCCGAGCGCTGGTCCGCGACCTTGAACACGCGGACCTCTTCGACCGTGTCGCCGAAGAACTCGATCCGCAGCGGGTGCTCCTCGGTCGGCGGGAACACGTCGAGCAGCCCGCCCCGGACCGCGAGCTCGCCGCGCTTGCTGACCATCTCGACCCGGGCGTAGCCGATCTCCACCAGCCGGGTGATCACGTCTTCAGGGTCGGCGTCGTCGCCGACCGCGAGGCGCACCGGCTCGAGGTCGCCGAGCCCGGCCACGATCGGCTGTAGCACCGCCCGGATCGGCGCCACGACAACGCGCAAGGGGCCGGAGAGAACATGCTCGCTCCCGGGGGACGACCCCCCGGCGACCCCCCGCATGGAGGGCTCCCGCCCCCCATCCCGCCCGGCCGACCCGCCCGCAGAAACCGCGGCCGGATCCGAAGCTGGGTAGTCGGGATGGCTCAGCCGACGCAGCACCGCGATCCGCTGCCCGACGGTGTCCGAGCGGGGCGACAGCCGCTCGTGCGGCAGCGTCTCCCAGCCGGGGAAGGTGGCGACCGCCGACGGCGGCAGGAACGCGCTCAGCGCGCAGGTCAGATCTTCGGCCTCGCGCGCGGTCGCGGTCACCGCGAGCACGAAGCGCCCGCGGGAGTCCGGGTCGACGGTGCCGTCCGCGAGCGCGGCCACGAGCAGCGGGCGGAGGGCGGAGGGCGCTACCACGTCACGTCCGCCCGCTCCGGGCGTGTCAGGGCTGGCGAGGGCGGTACGGAGCTGGGAATCTTCGGCTACGGCAGCGAGCAGTCCAGCGAGGCTCATGGTTTCCCAACGTCGGGTGTGCGGGGTTCGCTAATGCAGCGGGCGCGGCCCGCCCGCAGGCGGCACCGGACCACACGAACCCCCGTGTGCCCCGGGACCGCGGCGCCCGCTGACTCCTGCTCGGGCGCACGCCTAGACCACACTTAGTTTACTTCCCCGCCGTTCGCGTGCCCGCCACAACCCTCCGCAGCTGCCCGAATGGCGCTAAGGGGACATTATTCGACGCTCTCGGCCGAAGTCATCGACCAAACTTGATGCGACCCGTAGTTATTCAATTACGATACAGCCATGACGACTGCGGAGCGTGGCACTTCGGGTACACAGCGGAGCGGAAATCGCTTCTTCGCCGAGCCACTGCGCGACTATGTGCTTCAATGCCTCGGCCACCAGGTCAGCCTGCTCCAGGCGGGCTGCCTGGCGCCGCTGCGCGAGCTCGGCATCGCCGGGCTGACCGAGGGCGGCTTCGAGATTTCAGTGTCGGTCGTCGACGACGACAACCCGATCGCCCGGCGGGCGCTCGAGGACGCGCGGTCCGCCTACGACGCGGTGATCACCGGCGACCTGCGCTCGGCCCCGATCCCGCAGCGGACCTACGACGTCGTCTACTGCGCGCTGCTGCTCGAGCGGGTGAGCCACGTCGAGCTGGTGCTCGACCGGCTGGTCAGCGCGCTCAAGCCGGGCGGGCTGCTGCTGCTGCGGACCGGCGACAGGCGGAGCGCGGCGGCGCTGCTCGACCGGCTGCTGCCGGGGCCGGTCCGGGCGGCGATCTGGTCCCGGTTCCGCCCCGGCCTGCCCGGGCCGTTCCGGCCGGTCTACGAGAAGGCGGTCTGCGACGAGGGCATAGCCTCCTACGCGCTGCTGCGCGGCCTGGTCATCGCCACCCGCGGGGCCGAGCTGAGCCGGCCCGATCACCCGGCCGGGCTATCATCGTCGATGCGAATCATCTGCGCCGCCATCGCCTGGCTGAGCCGGGGACGCTACACCGACGCTCACGATGAGCTGCTGTACGTGATCCGCAAGCCGACGGATCGTTTCGCCCGCGTGGTCTGAGCGGGCGGGCGCCGTCCCCACCCGCGACACGGAGGCACGTGATGTCTGAGCTGCCAGCCGAGCTTGCCACCTGGCCCGCCTGGACCCCCGGCGACGAGCAGCTCGGCCAGCTCGAGCTGCTCACCTCGGGCGCGTTCGCCCCGTTGACGGGCTACCTGACCGCCGCCGACCTGTCGGCCGTGGCCGACCGGGGCGAGCTCGCGGACGGCACCCCGTGGCCGGTCCCGGTCACGCTCACGGCCCCGGCCGGCGTGGTCCCGGCCGACGCCAGCCGGCTGGTCCTGCAGGACCCGGAGGGATCGCCGCTGGCGGTGATCGAGATCACCGAGCGGGCCGCGGCCGACGCCGGGGACGACGTGGTCCGGCTGGCGGGCCCGGTCACCGCGCTGCGCCCGCCCGAGCACGGCCCGTTCCGCGCCCTGCGCCGCCGTCCGGCCGACGTGCGCTCGCAGCTCGGCGACGGGCCGGTGCTCGCGCTCGCGACCAGGCGCCCGCTCGGCCAGCGCCAGCTCGGACAGCTCAGGCACCTGGCCGACCAGCTCCGGGCCCGGATCTTGCTGCTGCCGCTGGTGGCGGGCCCGGCCGAGCTCGTGGTCCGGCCGGAGGCGCTGGTCCGCGCCGTCCGCGCGGCCGCCCGCCAGCTCCCCGAGGGCACCCTGGTCATCCCGGTGCCGCTGCCGCCGCAGGGCAGCGCCGACGACGAGCTGCGGGCTCGCGCGGTCGTCGCCGCCGCCTACGGGGCGACCCACCTGCTGACGGACAGCGGGCGGGTGCCAGGGGGACCACGGGACCGTTCGGGCAAAACTGAATTTGACTTTAAAAAGCTCGGGCTTGAGATCCTGTCCGAGGGTGAATGGGCGTATGACCCGGTCGCCGAGGTCTGGCGGCCGCTCGGCCGGATCGAGGCCGGGCTCGAGCGGACCGAGCTGTCCGACGGCGAGCTCGGCGAGCTGCTCGACCGGGGCGAGCCGGTGCCCGCGTGGCTGATGCCGGCCGGCGTGACCGCCGAGCTGCGCCGGGCGCGGCCGCCGCGGTCGGCCCGCGGCGTGGTCGTGTTCTGCACCGGGCTGTCCGGGTCGGGCAAGTCCACCCTGGCCAGGGACCTGCGCGACGCGCTGCTCGAGCGCGGCGACCGGACCGTCTCGCTGCTCGACGGTGACCAGGTGCGGCGGCTGCTCTCGGCCGGGCTCACGTTCTCGCGGCAGGACCGTGACCTGAACATCGCCCGGATCGGGTACGTGGCGACCGAGGTCGCGCGCAACGGCGGCATCGCGATCTGCGCGCCGATCGCGCCCTACGCCGCCGCCCGGGCGGCGGTCCGCTCGATGGTGTCCGAGGTCGGTGACTTCCTCCTGGTGCACGTGTCGACGCCGCTTGAGGTGTGCGAGGCGCGCGACCGCAAGGGCCTGTACGCGCAGGCGCGGGCGGGCGTGATCGGCTCGTTCACCGGGATCTCCGACCCCTACGAGACCCCCGACGACGCCGACCTGGTGATCGACACGTCGGTGGTGTCGCGGCACGACGCGGTCGCGGCGGTGCTGGGCGAGCTGACCCGCGGCGGCTGGCTCGCGTAGGCGGCTCCGGCGCCCGGCCGCGGCCGGTCAGGCGCTACTGCTTGGGGAAGCCGAGGACGGGCTCTTCCGCGTCCGGGGTCACGACGTGCTCGGCGTCGACGACGACCTCGTCGTCGGTGTCCTCGAGGGCGGCGCCGTCGTTGAGCCGCTGGGTGAACTCGCCGGCCTTCTTGCCGACGCCGCTCAGCCGGCCGTTGAGCTTGTTGGCGATGATCGTCCGCTGCTTGTTGAGCAGGACGTAGCTGAGCAGCGCGCTGATGACCAGCGCGAGCCCGAGCAGCAGGATGCCGCGGGCGCCGGCCCAGAACAGGACCAGGACCGAGGCGCCGAACATGATGATCCGGGCGCTGGTGTAGACGAATGCGGTTCGCATAGCACTACCCAGTGTAGGACGCGCTGCTGAGGATCTCGGTCAGCAGGGTCGGGTCGATGTTGCCCCCGGAGACCACCGCGACCAGCGGGGCGGTCGTTGCGTCTGCGGTCAGCCCCAGCTCGGCTCGGTCCCTGAACAGCGCCGCCGCGACCGCGACCGCGCCGCCGGGCTCGGCCACCAGCCGGCCCTGCCGCGCCAGGCGGCGCACGGCCTCGAGCAGTTCCGCCTCGCTGACCGTGACGATGTCGTCGACCAGCGCCTCGATGTGCGGGAAGGTGAGCGCGCCGATCTGCTCCGCCCGGAGCGCGTCGGCCTTGGTCCGGCCGGTGTCGGCCGCCGTCCAGGCGACCCGCGTGCCGCTGTGCAGCGACTCCCGCGCGTCGGCCGCCAGCTCCGGCTCGACCCCGATCACGCGCGTCCCCGGCAGCAGCGCCTTGACCGCGACGGCGACGCCGGACACCAGTCCGCCGCCGCTGACCGGGACCAGGACGGCGCCCGGTCGAACCGCCCGGCCCTCCTCGACGTCCTCGGCGATCTCAAGGCCGATCGTGCCCTGGCCGGCGATCACCGCCCGGTCGTCGAACGGGGGGATCTCGGCGTAGCCGCGGTCGCGCGCGATCCGGGCCGAGGCCTCGATCCGCGCCGCCAGCGTGGGCTCGACCGGGACCAGCTCGGCGCCGGCGCCGGCGATGAGGTCGGTCTTGACCGTGGCCGCGTTCTCGGGCACGACGATCGCGGCCGGCAGGCCGAGCAGGGCGGCGGCGTAGGCGACGGCGAAGCCGTGGTTGCCGCTCGAGTGCGCGACGACGCCAGGCAGGCCGCGCGTTGCCTGTCCGGGGTGCCCGGCTTGCCCCGCGTGCCCGGCGTCGGCCGCCAGGGCCGCGATCGCGTTGTAGGCGCCGCGGAGCTTGAACGCGCCGGTCGGCTGGAGGGACTCGGGCTTGATGAGCAGGCCGGACGGGCCCGCGGCTCCCGCGGCTCCCGCGGCTCCCGCGACGGCCGCGGCGCCGGGAAACGGAAGGAGCGGCGTCCGAATCGTCACTCCACGCAGTCGCTTAGCGGCGGCGCGTACCTCATCGAGCGAAACGAGATCCATAATCTCGTAACCCTAGTTCAAGCCCGACACGCGCATCGTGCCACGTCGCGCCGCAAATACGCCGCAAGTCACCCAGAGCGACTGGCGAATCGGTAGGCTAATTTCCAGAAATCTAGGCAGAAACTACCCGTTTGTCGCCAAACTATGGGCATACTCCGTTCGAGTACGAGGAGATGGAACGTGGACGGCAACAATGAGCGGTTGCTCACCCCGGGGGAGGTAGCCGCCCTGTTCCGGGTGGACCCGAAGACCGTCACGCGGTGGGCGGCATCGGGACGAATCACCAGCATCCGCACGCCCGGCGGGCACCGGCGGTTCCGTGAGTCCGAGGTGCGCGCACTGCTGCGCGGCGACAGCGAGGTCTCGCCGGAGGGGCACCCGGCCGCTTCGTAGGCGACACGCGCCCGGCCTGGGGGCGCTGGGCCGCTCGGCGCTGGCTCGCGCGGCGACGGCGCGAACGGGGGTCTAACGCGTCGGGGTCGACGTCATCGCCTGGCCAGTACTGGTCGCCGACGAGCCTGGCGAACTCCTGGAACTCGCGGAGCAGGGCCGCATCGCCCGCCCGCCACTGGTCCCGGCGCTGCTGCGCCTCGTCCGGGGTGATCGCCTGCGCGGCGAGCCGGTCGTAGTCGGCGTCCTGCGGTCCGATCTCCACGTAGGCGTCGCCGATGATCCGGCCGTCGCCGGTGTGAATGGCGGTCTGCGGTACCTGCAGGTTCCCGTTCGGTAGTCGTATGACGAACATCGCAGCTCACCTAGATGCCGTAGCGGCGGTTGAAGTACAGCATGACCTGGAGCGCGAGCCGGGTGTTGCCGCCCAGCATATCGACGAGCGCCGGCCGCTGGGCCGATGCAATCGCGGCAAAAGAATCCGCGAAGAACTCCTTGCGCCCAAGTCCGCCGCCTTGGCGATGAAAGTCGCTTGCTATGTATGGCCGACATTGATCATAGATCCGCCTGAACTCGGGCGAGTCGGATTGCCATTTTCCCGGCGGGCTGTCGAGGTCGTCAAGCGCGTGCCCGACCTCGTGGCACATGACGTCGGGGGTCGGCGAAGGCCGGGTGCCGACCACGATCTTGCGGTCGCCGTAGGCGCCCGCGCAGGCGTCCCACGTCGCCTTGCCCGACGGGAGCTGGACGCCGTGCAGCGCGCCCATGTCGTCGAGGTCGGGCACTCCGCCCGCGCCCACGTAGATCCCGTCGAGGCCGTCGGCCAGCTTCTGCTGCAGCGCCCGCGGGAACTCGGCCAGCCGCTCGATGGCGGCGACGGCCTGCGGGGGCGGGGCGGTCGTGGCCGCGTCCCACTGCCGCCACAAGATGGCCTCGAGCGGGCCGCAGTGCGTGCGACCGTCGAAGGCGCCCTGGTGGCCGCGGGGGTGCGGTGCGGCGAACGGCAGCGCCGCCTTGGCCGGGTCGCGCGCGAGCCGGGCCCGCGACGCCGACGGGCCGAGCAGCGCGGCCGCCTTCTGCCGGGCCTGGGCGGCGGTGCCGTTCCTGGCCTGTTCCGCGGGCTGGCCGACGACCTGGTACCACGGCTGCCTAGCGGCCGCGGCGGGCGGCTGGCTGGCGCCGTCCTGGCCGCGGGTCGCGGTGTCGACCGGGGCCGCGCCGAACTGCGGCGCTTCCCTGATCCTGGCCCGGCCGATCCCGCCTCCGCCGGCCGCGCCCGCGCTCGCCGCGGGTCCGCTGCCAGCCGGCGAGTAGTTGCGCGGGAGCGGCGGACGGGCCGGGCCCCCGCCCCGTGAGCTGGGGGTCCGCAGCGGATTCTGGCTAGCGGGCGAGCGCCTCGGCAGCGTCGCCGACGGCCGCCCCGGCAGGCCGGCCGGCGGCTGCATGGCCGGCGCCGTCGGTCGCGTCCGCGGGCTGGCGCCCGGCCCGCGGCCTGCGGCAGCGCTCCTCCGGTGCCTGCCGCCGGCGTCCGCGCCGTCGCCCCGGGCCTCTTCCGGCCCGCCCCTGCCGGCGCCCTGCCCACCCGGACGCCAACTGACGAGTCGGCCGAGCCGCTCGAATAGGCGTAGCCGCATTCTTGGACTCCCTGCTTTCGCGCCAAAGCCCAGAGTATTCCGAAACGGCCCCGACGTCACCCCGGGTGACAGACCACGACTAAACATACGGGTGAGAAAATACGATCATTTTGAATGCAACCTAGCAAACGAAAGGTTAGGCTTTCGGCATGTTGCTGTCCGGCGTCCTGTTTGTCCTGTTCCTGGCGGGCTGCTGGCTGTACTGCCTGACCGACGCCGCGCTCACCCCGGCCGAGGAGTTCCCCGGCTGGCAGAAGCGCACCTGGCTGCTGGTGATCGGGGTCACGCTGATCGCGGGCGCCATCGCCTGGCTGATCGCCCGCAGGAACTGGCGGGCGGCCCAGTGGCCGTCGGCGGCCACCCATGTGATGATCATCGACCGCGACAACCCGAACGTCGTCTGGTTCTCGCCCTGGACGCCGGAGATCAGCGCCGGTACGGTCGAGTCCCGCCACCCGGCGGGCCGCCTGCTCCGCGGCGACCGCCCGGGCTGGCTCGGCCCGATGGGACCCGACGACGACCCCGAGTTCCTCCGCGAGCTGGCCCAGCGCATCCACGGCAACCCCACCGACCAGCCCGAGTAGCCCGCCGGCCCGGCCCGTCCTCGCCGTCCTCGCTGACCGGGCCGTCCTCGCTGACCGGGCCGAATAGCCCACCCGGCCCTCGTCGTCCTCGCTGACCGGGCCCGAATAGCCCACCCGGCCCTCCGCCGCCTCGCGACCGCAGCGGCCCTATAGGCACCTCCGGCACACCGAGCCCCACGGGTCCCCCGGCACCACACGCTTCCACGCCGCCACGACAGCCCGAGCGCCCGAGGGCCCGAGCGCCCGAGGGCCCGAGCGCCCGAGCGCCCGAGGGCCCGCTAACCCCACCATCACCGGCGGCACCCTGGAAAACAAAGATCTTGAAAACTTTTTTCGTGGCGTAAACAATTCGTGCTATGCGCGCGAAAAATTTACGTGGTAATAAAAGTCTTCAAGATCTTCCGACGGAGTCACCGGATTCTCGCACAATGCCGGGCTCGCCACCTGCCATCGGCTGCTCGCCCGAGCTACCCCACGCGGGGCAGTTGGCCGCCTGTCGGCTACTGGACCCCGGCGTAGGAGTGCAGGCCGGTCACGAAGATCTGGATGACGAAGATGTTGGTCAGCAGGCTGGCGAAGCCGAGCAGCTGAATGTAGTGCGAGCGGACGCCGCGCCAGCCGCCGGTCGCGCGCGCGTGGAGGTAGGCCGCGTAGATCACCCAGGTGATGAACGCCCAGGTCTCGACCGGGTCCCAGCCCCAGTAGCGGCCCCACGCCTGGTCCGCCCAGATCGCGCCCGCCATCACGCCGAACGTCCAGATCGGGAAGCCGAAGACGACCGCCCGGTAGGTCAGCTTGTCGAGCTGCGGGCCGCTCGGGATGCGGTCGAGCAGCGGGTTGGGCTCGGCCTTGCCCGCCGCGACCCGCTTCCGGTACCGCTCCGCGACCAGGTACATGATGCCGAGGACGGCGGCGACGAAGAAGATGCCGCTCGACAGCGTCATCGCGGTCACGTGGATCGACAGCCAGTAGGACTGCAGCGCGGGCACCAGCGGTCCGGCCGGCGTGTAGATCAGCGTCTCGGCCAGCCCGAGCGCGATGACGATCGCGCCCATCACGAACACGCCGATCGCCCAGGCCCGGTACTTGACCAGGATGTAGAAGAAGAAGATGGCGGCCACGCAGGTCAGCGCCGTGATGAACTCGTACATGTCGCCCCACGGGGCGCGGTGCGTGGCCAGACCCCTGGTGGTCACCGCGACCACGTGGGCGAGGATGCCGAGCGCGCTCAGCGTGGCGGCGGCGCGAACCCACGGCCCGGCCTCGGCGATCGAGCGGAGCGCGCCCACCGGCCTGGCCGGCCGGGCGGTGATCCCCGCCGGCAGCCCGGAACCGGACGCCCCGGCCGTGCCGCTCGCCGTCGCGCCAGGCACCGACCCGCCAGGACCGGACGCGGTCGGCTCGGCCGTGCCCGGCTCGGCGTCGTCGAGCACGACCGCGGCTGAGCCGCCCGCCGCGCCGACCGACGCGAGCTGGGCCGCCCGGTCGGCGGCCGGCGCGGCCGCCATCATCGCCTTGCGGCGCGGCCGCCCGAAGGCGTAGTCGCCCGCGAACGCGAGCAGCGCGAGCGAGTAGATGAGCAGCGCCGCGATCATGAAGTCGGTGCTGACGTGCGCCAATCCGGCGTTGACGGACACGAGCCTCACGCTCCCGTTTCTGGCTGGTTGTTAGGCTCAGGCTTCTGGTTGTCGGCCGGCGCCGCAGGCCCAGCGTCCGACGAAGACGGTGCAGACGACAACGGGGCGGAGGGCGACGACACGTCGGCGATGTCGGCCGCCAGGCTGGCGAACTCGTCCTCGAACCCGCCGCTGGCGTCGGTCCTGGTCAGACCGCCCACGGTGACGACCGAGCCGATTCCGTCGGCCCCCGGTACCGCCCGCACGAACACGCGCCGCCGCCGCACGAAGAACGACAGCAGCAGCCCGGCCAGCGCGAGGATGCCGCAGACGAGGGCCGGGATCTGGCCCGGGTCGTAGGTGACCTCAAGGCTGACCCACTGCTTGGTCCCGACGTAGGTGATCGACCCGAGGTTGCCCGGCAGCTTCCAGGTGCTGCCCGGGGTCATCAGGTGCGGCCCTCCGGCGATCTCCTTCATCTGGCTGGTGTCGAGCTGGTACACGCTCTGCGTCTCGCCCGAGTTCAGGCCCAGGTTCCCCGAGTAGCCGATCAGCGAGACCTCGGGGTTGTTGGCGGCCGGGAAGATCGACTCCAGCGTGGTCCCGTTGGCCATGTACGCGGTCGGCACGAACACGCCCTCGAACCCGAGCGAGGCGTCCGGCGCCTTCACCACGCCGTCGGACAGCATCGTGTTGGTGTTGGCCGGGATGAACGGCGTCGCCGCGCTGTAGGCGACCTGGCCGTTGGCCCCGGTCACCTTGAACTCAGGCGCGTACCCGTGGCCGATCAGGTACACCTTGGTCGAGTCGACCGACAGCGGGTGGTTGACCTGGATGACGTCGGTCTTGGTGGGATCGCCGGGGGCGGCGCTGTAGCTCACGTTGGCGGTGAATCCGGCCGGCTGCCCGATCGACGCGCCCGAGTCGATGTAGTCGGCCGTGAACTTGTCGAGCGTGAGTGAGAACGGCGCCAGGTCGGACCCGCTGACCAGGCGGCCCAGGTGGACCTCCGCTAGCTGGGCCGGGGTGTCGGAGAACGTCTGCCCCTCGGTGATCAGCTCGTCGGTCTTGTAGCCGAACAGCCCGCCCAGCGCGATCGACAGCAGGACCCCGAGCAGCGACAGGTGGAAGAGCAGGTTGCCGACCTCGCGCAGGTACCCCTTCTCGGCCGCGAGCCAGTGCCCGGAGTCGCCCGCGGCGGGCCGCCGGAGCCGGAACCGCTGGCCGCCGAGGACGGAGGCGGCCGCGTCCACGGCGGCGTCCGGCGACAGCGCCGACGGGTAGCTGACCGAGTGCGGCAGCCGGGCCAGGTTGCGCGGCGCCCGCGGCGGCGGCGTCCTGGCCGAGCCGACCAGCTTGAACGTCCGCGGCACGACGCACCCGACCAGCGACGCGAACAGCAGGATGTAGATCGCCGCGAACCACGGGGCCGCGAACACGTTGAACAGCCCGAGCCGGTTCAGCCACGGCGCGAGCGACGGGTGCGAGGTGAAGTACTGCGTCACCGAGGCCGGGTCGCTGCCCTCCTGGGGCAGGATCGAGCCCGGCACCGAGCCGAGCGCGAGCAGGAAGAGCAGGATGAGCGCGGTCCGCATCGAGGTGAGCTGCCGCCACGCCCAGCGCCCCCAGCCGGCGGCGGTCGGCGGCGGTCCCGAAGCCCCGCCGCGGCCGGTTTCCGCCGGTTCCACCGGACCGGTTCCGAACGGGCGCGTGGCTTCGCGGTCCAGGTCGGCGGTCTCAGCTCCCGGCCCGGCCTTCGCGCTGTGCGCGTGCACGTCGGTCACTGGGTCACCTTCGCGTCCTGGAGCAGGGTGTTGAACTCCGGATAGGTGACCGGGCCGTCGATCATTCCGGCGATGTGGCCGGTCTTGTCGATGACGAGCGTCGTCGGGGTGCCGCTGATCGGCACGGCGATCGCGAGCCGTTCCTCAACCGCGCCGGACGCGTCGTTCACGCTCGGATACGTGATGCCGTGACCCGACAGGAAGTTCAGCGCGTTGGTGGGGGTGTCCTGGATGTCGTCGCCGAGGAAGGCGATGCCCTGGGGGCCGTACTGCTCGTCCAGGTATTTCAGCGTCGTGGCCTCGCCGCGGCACGGGCCGCACCAGGAACCCCAGACGTTCAGCACCACGATCTTGCCGCGGTAGCTCGCGAAGTTGATCGGCGTGCCGGTCAGCGACGTCGCGGTGAAGTCAGGCGCGTCCGGCCGGTGGCCAGCCGGGTACGTGATCATGTCGGCGTTCGCGTTGGCGGCGCCGCTTCCCGAGGTGACCACCGAGACCACGATCCCGACGACTAGCAGCACGAAGATAGCGGCCGCCGTGGTGACGACCGTTCGGCGCTTCGCTTTGAACACCACCGGGTCGGATCCCTACCGTCTCCTACAGGGGGTAGTACGTCGTGCCTATTGTGCCCTATCAGCGTCGGCGACCTGCTGGCGGGGCGGCACCGCGTAGGAAACGCCGGTCAGCCGGTCGCCGTCGAAGGTGAGGCTGGTGACGGACCCGAGCGCGCACTGGCGGGTGTTCGGGTTGTGCCACAGGCGCTTGTGCTCGGCCGCCAGGCGGCTGACCCAGATCGGGAGCTGGTGGCTGACGCAGACCGCCTCCCGGCCCCGGCTGGCGTCTCTGGCCCGGTCGACGGCCTGGCGCACTCGCGCGACCACGTCGGCGTACGGCTCGCCCCAGGACGGCCGGAACGGGTTCCAGAGGTACTTCCAGTTCAGCGGGTTAAGTCCGAGGCTAGCCAGACTGACGGACTTGCCCTCGAGCACGTTCCCCGATTCGATCAGCCGATCGTCGGTGGTGATCGCGAGCCCGAGCCGCTCGGCCACCGGCTGCGCGGTCTCCTGCGCCCGCTCAAGCGGTGACGCGAAGATCGCGGCGATCGGCCTCCCGGCAAAGAAATCGGCCGCTGCCGCGGCCATCATCCGCCCGTTGGCGGACAGGTGGTACCCGGGCAGCCGCCCATACAGGACATGCTCCGGGTTGTGCACTTCACCGTGCCTAAGCAGGTGAACAACGGTGATCTCAGTCATGGCCCCGCCAGCCTACCGGTTCCGGGCCGGCCCCCTGACTTCAGGCGATTACCTCGGTATATTTACGGCGGTCGGCGATGACGTCGGTCAGCCTGCGGAGCCGCCGCTGGACCTCGGCGCCCTCCACGGCGGCCAGGTCGACGACGTCGGCCAGCGCCGCCGCGAGCTCGTCGGCCTCGCTTACCAGCGCCCAGTCGTACTGCAGGAGGTCGTCAAGTCCGGCCCGGCCGACCCGGTCCCAGACCTTGTCCTCGGGCAGCAGCGGCAGCCCGCGGACCGCGGTCGACACCGCGTCGATCTCCTTGCCGAGCCGCTCGCCCTGCCGCAGCGGTGCCATCACCTCGTCCGGCGGAAACGGGTTCTCCCTCGTCGACCGGGGCACCCGGACGACCCGCCACTGGCGGTCGAGGTCGCGCAGCCGGCCCGCGGCCGCACTGAGGCTGCGGGCGACCCGCTCCCGCACCAGCAGGTCGTCGGCCCGCAGCCTGCCCTTCGTCGTGTAGACGTCGGACGCGAGCAGGCTGCGCAGCCGGTCGGCGATCGAGTCGGTCACTGGGTGGTCGCGGCCGGGGCCGGGGAACCGTTGGCCGTCGGCACGTCGGCGAACGGCAGTCCGGTGAGCCCCATGTTGAATGGCAGCCCGACCGCCATGTTCGGCGCCGAGACAATGCCCTTCTCGGCCATCTTGAGCGCGGTGTAATAGCGCACGGCGTCCAGCTCGGACAGGCCGAAGGCGCGCAGCGAGATCAGCTCGCGCATCCGCTCGTCGCGCGGCCAGATCAGCACCTTGACGTCGCTGAGGGTAATTCCGTAGCGGGAGAGAAACTCCCCCAGCTCGCCGCGGACCAGCTCGGTAATGTCGTGGATTCGCTCGTTGACCTGCTCGAGCGGCGTCAACTGGACGATCTGGTTAATCGCCTGCTCGACGATCGGGCCGGCGAACACATTGAGCGCCTCGGTCGTCAGCGAGTGCCCGGCGTAAGGCATGTGGGTGACCAGCCGGACCGCGTCCTGCGGGTTGTCCACGTGCACGTAGTAGTCGACGCTGTAGGTGAGCTCGGCCAGCTCGCGGGTCATCGCGAGGCTCCGCGCCTCGATGTGGTTCTTCGCCCTGGACACGAACAGGGCCTCGTACTGCCACGGCGACTGGCCGCCGTAGAACGCCTGCTGCATGGACCCGATCAGCGGCCGCTGCGGCGTCTCGACCTGGTACTGGCCGGTCTCGTAGACGTTCAGGATCGCGCCGCGCGACTTAAGCACGCAGAAGTGATTTGATTCAACGGTTAGCAGGCTGCCGTTCATAATGTCGTTACCAGGGTGGTGGTACATGAGGACGCCCGGCCCCATGACCTCCGTCCCGTCATCGAGCAGCGTGCTAATAACATTCCTGACCGCCATTGGCCGACTCCCTCGTCCCGCGCAGGCTAGCGCCCTCGCCCTACGCATATCTTGGCACGCAGGGCGGTGAATGACGCTTTTATCGCTAATCAAGCGCGAGGCCGGGCGATTCAGCTCGCGACCGTCGCGCTCGAGCCGAGGAAATAGCCCTGGGCGGCGAAGACGGCGCGGTAACTGCCGCGGCTTCCAGGCCGACCCGATCAGCGCCTGCGTGGTGCCGGTGATCCTGAGCGGGGTGTGCGCCTCCTGCCGGGCGGGCAGCGACAGCCCGATCACCCTGGTCTGGTACACGCGCGACGCCACCAGGACCTGGACGGCGGCGGAGGTGTCGGGCACGTAGAGCGCGTACGGCCACGGCTCGGCCGAGCTGACCTGGACCGACCAGGACGCGGTCGACGTTAGGCGGCCGCCGCGGCCGGCCGATGCCGGAAGGTTACGCGGCTAACTCGCCAGCGCCGTTGCGGCAGCCTGCGCCGCGGCCGGGAGGGCGGCGCCGATCCGGGCGAGGGCCTCCTCGTCGTGCGCGGCGGAGGTGAACCAGGCCTCGAACGCCGACGGCGGCAGGTACACGCCGCCGTCGAGCATCGCGTGGAAGAACGCGGAGTACGCGGCGGTGGACTGGTCCTTGGCGTCGTCGAAATTGGCCACCGGGTCCGTCCGGCCGATGAAGACCGTGAACAGGCTGCCGGCCGTCGACAGGTAGTGCGGCACCCCGGCCGCCGCGAGCTCGGCCGAGACCAGCTTGGAGAGCGCGCCCGCGAACGCGTCGACCGCGCCGTAGACCTCGGGCGTGCACGCGCGGAGGGTCGCCAGGCCGGCCGCGGTCGCCAGCGGGTTGCCCGACAGCGTGCCGGCCTGGTAGACCGGGCCGACCGGGGCGAGCCTGGACATGATCTCGGCCCGGCCGCCGAACGCGGCGCAGGGCAGCCCGCCCCCCATCACCTTGCCGAACGTCACCAGGTCGCCGCGGACGCCGTCGAGCCCGTACCAGCCGGACGAGGAAACCCGGAACCCGGTCAGCACCTCGTCCATGATCAGCAGCGCCCCGGCGTCGTCGCACAGCGACCGCAGCAGCTCGTTGAAGCCGGGGGCGGGCGGGACGACGCCCATGTTGGCCGGGCACGCCTCGGTGATCACGCACGCGATCTCGTCGCCCCGGGCGGCGAACAGCGCGCTGACGGCGGCCGCGTCGTTGTACGGCAGCACCACCGTGTCGGCCGCGGACGCCCCGGTGACGCCGGGCGTGTCCGGCAGCCCGAGCGTGGCCACCCCCGACCCGGCCGCGACCAGCAGCGCGTCCACATGGCCGTGATAGCAGCCGGCGAACTTGACCACGACCGAGCGGCCGGTGTAGCCGCGGGCCAGCCGCAGCGCCGACATCGTCGCCTCGGTGCCCGAGTTGACCAGCCGGACCTGCTCGACCGGCGCCCGGCCGATGATCTCGGCCGCCAGCTCGACCTCGCCCGGCGTGGCCGCGCCGAACGACGTGCCCCGGGCGAGGGCGTCCGATACGGCCGCCACCACCGACGGGTGCGCGTGCCCGAGGATCATCGGGCCCCACGAGCACACCAGGTCGACGTACTGGCGGCCGTCCACGTCGAACAGGTAGGGACCGGCCCCGCGCTCGATGAACCGGGGCACCCCGCCCACCGGGCCGAACGCGCGGACCGGCGAGTTGACCCCGCCGGGGGTCAACTCAACCGCGCGGGCGAATAGTTCGGCGGAGCGGTCCTCGGTCACTAACTAGCCTTCTTCCTCAAGCACGTCGACTAGGAACTCAAGGATTCGCAGCGCGTCCGGCAGCGGCCGCCCGGCGATCTCCCTGACCCAGCGTACGTCCTGGCCGGTGCCGCACCTGGACGGCGGCGCGAGCACGTAGCTGTCCCGGCAGTGCCAGCGCAGCGTCTCGCTCTGGCTGAACATGTCCGGCGAGGAGTCGAGCCCGCATGACCACCACTCGTCCTCGTCGGCCGGTGCGCCCCTGGTGGCGACGTAGAAGTGCATGCGCTCGGTGCCCTGGACCGCGACCGGCCCGGTCTCCACCTCGGCCGCCGCCATCCGCGCGAGCACGGTCGCCCCGGTTACCGCAGGCACGTCCAGAACGTCAAAAACCCGCCCGGTGACGAGTATCACGCTCGCCTCCGGGCGGGTTTCCCACCACTGCCTTACCACGTCGCCGTCCGTGCTGGCCTGCATCTGCCAGGTGGGAGAGACCGGATGAGCGCCGGGGGCCGGGCAGCCGACCCGGTCGCACGAGCAGGCTCGGCCTGGCTCCGGCAGCCCGATGCCGTCAAGTCCGTCGCTCAGATGAGCTCCCGGGCACACTGGCCAGCCGAGCGCGGCGTAGGCCAGCGCCGCCGCGCCAAGCGCGGGCGGCCGCTGCGCCGCCCGGCGTCGGCCCCGTCGCCGCATCATCGCTACCATCCGCCCCGAACTCCTCGTTATCCGCCGACCCACGCCGCCGTCGGATACGCCAAAGCATCCGCTCATGCGGTCGGCTGGGATAGCCGAAAGCGTACCGCCAGCGGTGGCGTCAGCAGGCCCAGATGACCGTGACCCGCGACACGGCCGGGGTCAGCCGAGCCAGCGCGCTACTTCCGTCGCCCAGTAGGTGAGGATGACGGAGGCGCCTGCACGGCGGATTGAGGTCAGGGTCTCCATGATCGCCTTGTCCCGGTCGAGCCAGCCGTTGGCGGCGGCCGCCTCGATCATCGAGAACTCGCCGCTGACCTGATAGGCCGCGACCGGGACCTGGACCATGTCGGCCACCCGGCGGATCACGTCGAGGTAGCTGAGGGCGGGCTTGACCATCACCATGTCGGCGCCCTCGGCCAGGTCGAGCCCGACCTCCTTCAGCGCCTCGAGCACGTTGGCCGGGTCCTGCTGGTGGGTGGCGCGGTCGCCGAACTTCGGCGCTCCCTCGGCCGCCTCGCGGAACGGGCCGTAGAAGGCCGACGCGTACTTGGCCGAGTAACCGCAGATGGGAACGTTCTGGAAGCCCGCGCCGTCGAGCGCCTTCCTGATCACGCCGACCTGGCCGTCCATCATGCCGCTGGGCGCGACCATATGCGCGCCCGCCCGGGCCTGGGCGACGGCGGTGGCCGCGTACCGCTCGAGCGTCGCGTCGTTGTCGACCGCGCCGTTAGCGGTGACGATGCCGCAGTGGCCGTGGTCGGTGTACTCGCACAGGCACAGGTCGGCCATGATGACCAGGTCGTCGCCGACCTCGGCTCTGATGTCGGCGATCGCGACCTGGGAGATGCCGTCGGGGTCGTCGGCACCGCTGCCGACGCCGTCCTTGTCGGCCGGGACGCCGAACACGATGATCCCGCCGACCCCGGCCTCGACCGCCGCCGCCGACGCCTTGCGCAGCGACTCCCGAGTGTGCTGGACGACGCCCGGCATCGAGCCGATCGGCTGCGGGTCGGCCAGGCCTTCCTTGATGAACACCGGGAGCACCAGCTCGGCCGGCCGCAGAGCGGTCTCGGCCACCATGTTCCGCAGCGCCCGCGTCCCGCGCAGCCGCCGCGCCCTCACCTCAGGAAACCCAGCAATCACAGCGATTCTCTCCGTACGGCAGGGGTACTCAGCGGATACGGCGGCGGCCGCCGCGGCGGCGCTCGCTCGGGCGGCGAAGCGGCTCGCCCGCCTCCAGCGCGGCGTCGCGCTGGGCGGCGCCGAAGTCCGCCAGCGCGTCGACCAGCGCGCTGACCGACGGCTTGGTCGCGGTCACGTCGACCCGGAGGCCGAACTCGGCCGCGGTCTTCGCCGTCTGCGGTCCGATCACGCCGATCACGGTCACCGCGTGCGGCTTGCCCGCGATGCCGACCAGATTCCTGACCGTGGACGAGGACGTGAACAAGACCGCGTCGAACCCGCCGCCCTTGATCGCCTCGCGGATCGGGGCGGGCGGCGGCGCGGCCCGGACGGTCCGGTACGCGGTCACGTCCTCCGCCTCCCAGCCAAGCTCGGTCAGCCGGGCGAGCAGGGTCTCGGTCGCGATGTCGGCCCGCGGCAGCAGCACCCGGTTAATCGGGTCGAGCACGTCGTCGAACGGCGGCCACGCGTCGGCCAGGCCCTCGGCCGACTGCTGTCCTTCCGGCACCAGGTCGGGCCTGATGCCGAAGTCGAGCAGGGCCGCCGTCGTCTGGTCGCCGACCGCGGCCACCTTGACCCCGGCGAACGCGCGGGCGTCGAGGCCGTACTCCTCGAGTTTCTCCCGCACCGCCTTGACCGCGTTGGTCGACGTGAACGCCACCCACTGGTAGCGGCCGGTGACGAGGCCCTTGACCGCCCGCTCCATCTGCTGCGGCGTGCGCGGCGGCTCGACCGCGATCGTCGGGACTTCTTCCGGCACCGCGCCGTACTCGCGGAGCTGGTCGGAGACGACCGACGCCTGCTCCCTGGTCCGCGGCACCAGCACCCGCCAGCCGAACAGCGGCTTGGTCTCGAACCAGGACAGCCGGCTCTTGGCCGCCGCCGCCTCGCCGACTACGGCGATGGCGCCGCCCCTGGTGGTCGCGACCGTCACCCCGGCCGCCTTCAGGTCGGGGCCGATCCGGCCGAGGGTGGTCACCACCGTCTGCTGGTCGGTCGTGGTCCCGTCCCAGGTGATGGCGAACGGGGTGGCGTCGGGCCAGCCCGCCGCGATCAGCATCTTCCCCAGGTCGGCGGGCGCGGTCTCCGCCCCCATGATCACCAGCGTGCCGGGGCCGTAGGCAACCCGGCTGGCCTCGTTGGCGTGAATGATCTTGAGCTCGCCCGGCGCGTCGCCGGTGAGCGCGATCCCCGCGTAGGCGGGGGTGCCGGTGGCGGCGGCGACGCCGGGGACGATCTCGAACCGCGCCTTCGCCTTCGCGCACGCCTGCACCTCGGCCGCGGCGCCCGACAGCAGCGGGTCACCGGGGAACAGCCGCACCGCGAGCTGCCCGGCCTTGGCCGCCACCGCGAGCATCTTGGCCGTGGCAGCCACGTCGGCCGGCTCGGCCAGCTGAACCTCTTCGGCCAGCAGGTGGCGAACCCGCTCCGCCAGTTCCGGCTCGGCCACCACCAGGCTCGCCGCCGACAGCAGGCGCACCGCGCGCATCGTCAGCAGTCCGTCATCGCCCGGGCCGGCGCCGACGAAGGCGACCCAACCGTCCATCTCAGTCATGCGCATCATCCCCGTTGGTGTCGTCCGCGCGCATCAAACTAGCCGCGCCGAGCGCCAGCATCCGCGCCGCCAGCTCACGCCCCAGGTGGGCCGCCTCGCCTGCGTCCGCTTCGCCACTTTCACGTATCACTATTGTGCCGTTAGCCTGACCCGCGTCCAAAGCGCCAGGCTGCCCCGTTGCCGGCTGCGCACCGAGGACAACGGCGTGCAGCCGCAGCCGTCCGGTACCCGGCTGTCCGGTCGCGTAAGCGCCGACCGGGGCGCTGCAGCCGGCCTCGAGGGCGGCGAGCAGCGACCGCTCGGCCGTCACCGCGGCCCGGGTCGCCGGATGGTCGATGGTGGCGAGCAGTTCGACGAGCTCGGCGTCGTCGGTCCGGCACTCGACCGCGAGCGCTCCCTGGCCCGGCGCGGGCACCATGTCGTCGGGTTCGAAGATCTCGCTCACCAGGTCGGTGTGCCCGATTCTGGCCAGCCCGGCGTAGGCCAGCACGACCGCGTCGAGCTCGCCCGCGTGCACCTTGGCCAGCCGGGTGTTGGCGTTGCCGCGGATCGGCACGCAGGTGACGTCGGACCGCAGCACCGCCAGCTGGGCCGCCCGCCGCGGCGAGCCGGTGCCGATGCGGGCGCCCGGCGGCAGATCGGCCAGCTTGATGCCGTCCCGCGCGACCAGCGCGTCGCGCGGGTCGTCGCGCGCGGGGATGGCGGCGAGCGTGATGCCGGGGGCCGCCCCGGTCGGCAGGTCCTTGAGCGAGTGCACGGCGAAGTCCACCTCGCCGCGGAGCAGGGACTCGCGCAGGGCGGACACGAACACCCCGGTCCCGCCGAGCTGGGAGACCTGCTCCCGGCTGACGTCCCCGAGGGTGGTGATGCCCACGATTTCCACTCGGCGCCCGGTCTGCTCGGTCAGCCGCCTGGCCGCGTCGCCGGACTGCGAGATCGCCATCGGGCTGCGGCGGCTGCCGAGCCGCAGCGGTTCCGCGTTCACAGGTTCCCCTCCAGATTGGGAATGCTCGGGGAGTCGACCTCTGCGTGTGTGACCGCATCGATCGTTCGCGGGTCAAGATCGAAGAGCACCCGCAGCGCGGCCGCGTACTCTTCACCGTCCGGCGATGACGCGAGTTCTTTTACCCGGACAGTGGGTGCATGCAACAGCTTGTCTACCACTCGGCGGACCGTCTGGGCTATTTCTTCTAGCGCGTGCCCGCTCAGGCTCTCCTCCGACAGCCGCCCGGCCAGCCGGGCCAGCTCGGCGTCGACGACCGTGGCCGCCTTCGCCCGCAGCGCGACGACGGTCG
>Ga0335075_10004678_pt1 | contig 21334 bp, 22 predicted proteins | sample Lox_Sample_24_FD_206723 | JGI IMG/M metagenome (GOLD analysis project Ga0335075, IMG submission 206723) | Soil microbial communities from Loxahatchee National Wildlife Refuge, Florida, United States - Lox_Sample_2.4 | ecosystem: Environmental > Terrestrial > Soil > Wetlands | place: USA...
TCATTCCCTCGCCCCGTTACCTGTGGACCGGCGCGGCACTGAGCCAGACCGGCGGTCACGGCGACGCGCGCGGTCCCGACAGCGAGACCTGCCCGTGCTATGCGCACGGCTGTGAGGTTGTCGACGGAGTCGATCCGCTGCGCAGGGCGGTCCGGGAGCGGTTCCGCCGCGGCGCGCACGCGATCAAGATCATGACCTCGGGCGGTGTGATGTCGCTGGCCGACCCGATCCGGATCCCGCAGTACTCCGCTGACGAGATCCGCGCGGTGACCGACGAGGCGGCCCGGCGCGGCAGCTACGTGGCCGCGCACGCCTACTCGCCCGAGGCGATACGCCACTCGATCGACAACGGCGTGCGCAGCATCGAGCACGGCAACCTGCTCGATGCGGAAACGGCGGCGGCGATGGCCGCGGCCGGGGCCTTCCTCGTGCCAACCCTGGCCGCCTATGACGCGATGGAGCGCCGCGGGGAGCAGGTCGGCATGCCAGCTGTGTCGCGGCACAAAAACCGGGAGGTCCTGGCGTCCGGTCAGCAGGCCGTCGAGCTGGCCCGCGCCGCCGGGGTGAGCGTCGGCTTCGGCACCGACCTGATGGGCCTGCTGGAGGACGAGCAGCTCAACGGCCTGCGCCTGCAGGCCGAGGTGGACGGGATCTGGACGGCGCTGACCTCGGCTACCTCGGTCAACGCTGACCTGATCGGCCGGCCTGACCTCGGCCGGGTTGCCGAGGGCTGCACCGCCGATCTGCTCATCCTCGGCGCCAGCATCTGCGACGACCCATCGGTGGTGTGGTCACCCGGCAGCCAGCGAACGATCGTGCAGGGCGGGCGGGTCATCACCGGCTCGAAAGCGCCTCATTAGCAGACCCGCGATGAGCCGCCTCATTGCAGCAAATCTGGCCGTAGCGCGGCCGGCTGAGGCTTTCCCTATGGCGTGATCGAAGAGTTCACACCATGAACACATCCGCCGCCTCAACCACGAGGCCGGAACCGGTGGCACGTGGTCACCGTCGCTCGCCTCAGGCCTGAGCCGATCGCTTCGCACTCACCCGGCCGTCACGGATAACGGCGATCCGCTCGGCTCTGCGTGCGACGGAGCTGTCGTGGGTCACGACGACGAGCGTGAGACCGCGCTCTCGCCAGAGGCCCTCGAGCAGCCCGATGATCTCGTCTCGCGTGTTCTCGTCGAGGTTCCCGGAGGGCTCGTCGGCGAGCAGCACGGTCGGGTTCTTCACGAGCGCCCGGGCGATGGCGACCCGCTGCTGTTCGCCTCCGGACAGCTCGGCCGGCAGGTGCCTGCCCCGGCCGCCGAGACCGAGCTCGTCCAAGGCCGCCGCCGAACGGCGCACGTACTCGGCGGCGTGCAGGCCGAACGGTGCGAGAGCCGCCTCCACGCTCTCTTGCGCGCTGAGGGTCGGGATGAGGTGGAAGGTCTGGAAGACAAAGCCGAACTCCTTTGCCCGAAGCGGTGCCAGCTCGTGCTCGCGGAGGCCGCCGAGGTCCCGCCCCCTGAAGCTCAGGTGTCCCTCCGTCGGCCGGTCGAGACCCCCGAGGAGAAGGAGGAGTGTCGACTTGCCACTGCCGGTCGGGCCCTGGACGGCGAGGAACTCTCCCTCGCCGATGCTGAGATCGACGTCGTCAAGCGCCCGAACGACCTCACCCTTCTTGCCGAAGAACCTCCGGACGCCGCTCAGCTGGTACAGCACGTCAGCTGTTCCTGGGCTTGTGCTGTTAGTACCGCCGGCCGGGGCAGCGGACACGGTCACTCAACCCTCCGCAAGGCGTCAGCGGGCCGGAGACGCGCGGCCCGCCAGCTTCCGAACAGGCCCGCCAGCAGCCCGCCGGCCATGGCCAGGATCACGGCCAGAACGATCACGCCGATGCTCACCGACGGCGACAGCGGGACCGTGACTGCGCCCCATGTGACCGGGGCATCGCCGCCGTTATGGATCACCTGCTGCATCGACCCGATGGCTGATGACACACCCGAGCTGTTGACCAAGGTGCCGGACACCGTCGGGGCGATGGCGGCGATGATCGCCGCCCCCGCAAAGCCGAGGCCTACCCCGACGGCGGCGCCGACGATGCCGATCACCAGCGACTCGCCGAGCACCTGGCCGACGATCTGCCGGGTGCGCCAGCCGAGTGCCTTGAGCGTGCCGAACTCCTCAAGCCGATGTGCCACCGCCCCCATCATCAGCAGGCAGGCGAGGGCGAAGGCGGCGATCAGCGCCAGCGCCGAGACCCACCTGCCGAGGTCGTTCGCCAGCGTGTTGACGGCGGACAGCGACCCGGTCACCTCGCTCGCCAGGCTGCCGGCATCGGTGACCGTGTCGCCGGGCAGCAGCCCGGAGATCTCGCTCTGCACGGCGGGGATGTCCGCGGCGCGCGCCGCGGCCACGTAGATCAGGTTCACCTGGTTCGCCAGGTTGCCCACATCGTGCTTGTCCGGGCTCCCCAGAGCCTGGGCGCGTGCCAGCGGGACATAAACGTCCGGCGGGCTGGTGCCCTGCGGCTGAAGGACGACACCAATGACCGTGAAGCGGACCCGCCGGATAGTGACGGTCGAACCAACTTTTACGTTGTTGACGGCCGCGTATGCGGAGTCGACGAGGGCGACGTCGGCGTCGGAGTCGGCCGCCGTGAAGTAGCGGCCGGACAAGACCCTGGCGGCACTGAGCGGGCCGACCGAGGTGCGCCCAGTACTCACGCCGTCGACGGAGTAGGTGCCGCGCGGCCACTGGTAGACGAGCGTGAGCACGCCAGTGGCCACCGCCACGTAGTGCAGTCTCGCCACTGACGCCACCGTCGAGGCGCTGACCGTCCGGTTCAACGGCGGGAAGAGGATCTCGCCGTCGCCCGCGCTTTTCTTTGCCGAACCGGTTGGCGTTTTTGCCGAACCGATGGCCGCGCCGCTGCCGCACAGCAAGTCCGGCCCTTGCCGCGTACATTGCACACCCGGTGCGATGGAGCACACACGTGCCGTGCTGCGGCGACACTTCGCCGCCGCCTGCGCCTGCGCCGTCAGAGGAGGGGGACCGCTCACGGTCATATCCGTGCCCACGCCGTACAGGCCGCTCAGCACGCCGGTCTCGGCCTTCGCCACTCCGGCCGAGGCGGCACTGACGGCGACCACAAGGCCGACTCCGAGCGCCAGCCCGAGCGCGACAAAGACCGCCTCCCGCAAACGGCGGCTCAGCTGCCGTCGCAAATAGGTAGCGAAGAACGGGCTCATCTCTCTCCATCCCTTCGTCGACACCGGGTGACCCGCATCGCCAAGGGCCTGCTCACTCGCTAGGACGCCGAGTACGACAGCAGCACGAAGGGCGTCTGCGGCTGGCTCCCCTTTTGCTGTGGGTTCGTGTTGTTCAAGGCGGCCGCATAACAGACCCTCACGGAGGGGCAGGAGACGGCCGTCACGGGGTCGTGCTCGGTACGCAGCGGCAGCTGTGACACCTGGAATGTCTGCCCGCCGTCCGCTGTCATGGCGAGGACGCCTTGCTGCGCTGTCATCGCGAGGACGCCTTGCTGCCCGGGGTAGTTCTTCACCCCGGACGGCGTCGGTGCCGATGCGGCGCCTCCTACCCAGCAATCGGTGCTCGATGGACAGGAGATCTGCCGCGCCGTGAACTGACGGGGGAGGCCCCTCGCCGGCGCCTCGCTCCAGGCGGCGCCGGCATCGGAGCTGACGAGCACCTGGCTGGTTGTATCCTTTCCGCCGATAGCGATGGCGGCGCAGTCTGTGGCGTCAGCGCAGGAGATCGAGGTAAAGCGCCCGTAGGCGCCGGGCTGCGAGCCGTTGCCCGCCGGAAGCGTCGCCAGCGCCCAGGTGCGCCCTCCGTCAGAGCTGTAGAAGATCTCGCCCCCGCCAGAAGGTGTCATTGGCTGCGTCATCCCGCCGACGACGCAGTTGTCGACGCCAGGGCAGTCGAGAGACTTTGGGTCAAACCCGGACGGCAGCTGTGTGACTGCCCAGCTCTGCCCGTCGTCGGTCGTTACCATGGCGTAACTCCTCTGATGGCCTGGAAACGTCTGACGGCCTGGAACCGGTGGTCCCCCGGCACTCTGATCGCTCTCGTCTTCCCCGACCGCGATGCAGTGCCCCGGAGCCGGACACGAGATGGCACCGACTTGGACAGTGGAAGGAACGTCGGGTGTGCTCGTTGCCGACCAGCTCCTGCCGCCGTCCGACGTAGCGAAGAACTGCAACCGGCTGCCCGGCCAGCTGCTCGCGGTCAGGCAGTCGTCGGCATCGGCACACCCGATACCACCCAGGAACGCGACGTCCGGGACGGGGGATTGCTGCCACGTTCGGCCGCCGTCGTGGGTGACCTCGAGACCGCCCGGCGGCTGGCCGCTGCTCAAACCAGGCCCGTAGTCAACGAAGTAGCAGGTGGTAGTCGTCGGGCACTCGAGATCGGGAAGTTTGTTGGCGCTCAGGACCGAGGACACCTGCCACGTGTCGCTCGTGACATCGCTGACCAAGCGCCACTGAGGAAGGCCTCCGCCCGGAGCGTGCCGAGCTGCGCCGGCACTCAGGGCGACGGTCAGGCCGTACGAGCCGGCGCCGATCACCAGCAAGACAGCCGCGGCCGCAGCGACGAGCATCCGCCGCCGGAGGGCCGCGGCCATGGCGATGTGCCGCCGGGCCTGCAGTGAGCGGCTCGTTGCCGGTGCTGGCCCAGGTGAGCTGGTGGTGATGCGCTTGAGCGTGGCGCGGCCGAGGCTGTCCCCAGCCGCGCCAGCGAACGCCTCATCCGGGACCGGATTGCTCTCGCGCAGCAACCGCGCCGCGTCTACTGGAGCTTTCATGCCCGCATCTCCATTCCGGGAAGGCAATGCGTTGCCCAGGTGACGGCGTCCGGGTCACCACCGCCCGGTTCGCCTGCCCGGCCGAAAGCACGGGCGAGCCGACGGCGGGCGCGGTGCAACCGGACCCTGAACGTCGCGGCCGAGCAGCCCATCACCTGCGCCGCAGCAGCAACGTCGAGCTGCTCCCACTCGATCAGGCGCAGCGCTTCCTGATCGTCCGGGCGCAGCGAGGCCAGGGCAGCAAGCACCGCAAGCCGGTCTGCCACCCGCTCGGAGGGTTCCCGGCCGGCCATGTCCTGACCAAGCGTCGCCTCCGCGCGGAGACGCGAATCCAGCCGCTCCCGCGTGTCCCGGCGCCTCAGCTCGTTGGCAAGGCATTTGCGAGCCGTCGCATAGAGCCAGGGCAGCGGCTGCCCAGGCGGCACGCGATCGAGCCGCCGCCACGCCGTCAAGAACGTTTCCGCCGCGATGTCGCGCGCCGCCTCGGCGCCTACCCGGCGGGCGGCGTACCGCAGCACGGCCGGATAGTGCTGCTCATACATGGCCTTGAAGCGAACGTGCTCGGCATCGCAGGAATCGGCCACGGGCTCACCTCCCGTCGGTGACCGACCCGGTATATGTCACGGACCAGCCGCGCGTTACACCGCGGGCGGAAACAGGTTGCGAAGGCAAGGACCCCGGAGCAAAGGTGCGGTGCATGACCATCGTGCTGGATGTCGCCGCTGACGGAGACCAGCCAGCGCTCTGTCTCAGGCCATGGCTCCTTGCGGACATGCCGCACCTGCTAGCGGCGACGGCGGATGAATATCCCAACAAAGGTCTCGGGTCACATCCTGATCTTGCCTACCTGTTTCAGCAGCACGGCGCCTGACTCCCGCGGTCGCGGCATCGCGCCGGCCGCCGTACGGGCCGTCACAGGCTGGGCATTCGACAATTTTGGCTCCTGCCGGCTACCCCGCATCATGCTGGTTCACGATTTGGACAACCCTGCGTCGTGCCGGGTGGCGGCGAAGAGCGGTTATCCGTTTGACCGGCTTAGCCCCGCGAACCCGCCCCTCTGGTTCACCGACGGGCACATCCACGTGGCCGAGCGCTTACTTCCTTTGCCGCCCTTCGCTTAGCCGGGCATCCTGGCCGGGTCGATGCGCAGGATCTGCTGCGATGTTGGCTCCCAGACAGCACCGGCGGCGTCGTAGATCTGCGTGCAGTACTGGCTGCACGAGCCGCCCGGATGTACGACGCTGAGCGGCTTGCCTGTGGTCATGCTGACCCGGACGACCTCGTTGTGCCCGAGCGGGGCAAGCACCCAGATGGAACCCTGGCCGACCGTGGCGTACAGGCCCCAGAAGTCGTAGTTCACGCCGGCGGCCTCGCTGTAGGTGAAAGCCCGGGTGATGCGGCCGGTCGCCGGGTTAATGGCCGCGATGCTTTCCGGCCGCCCGGAGACGTTGCCGGCGAGCGCCCAGACGGCGCCGCCGCCAAGCACCAGCTGCGAGCCGGCCAGCGGGCCGATGTAGTCAGGGCTGTGGACGTTAAGGTATTTCGGGCCGGTTACCTTCAGCCCGGTCAGGTGCGTTCCGCTGGGGTCGACTTGCGCCGGTCCGGCGTCATCTGTGATGTACCAGACGCCCTCGCTGCCCGCGACCAAGGAATACGCGGGGCCGGGCAGGGTGCCGGTCTGAGCGTCCACCAGAGCGGTCGCCGGGTCGATGCGCAGCACCCGGGCTGTGTCCGTCCCGTTGCACAACACCCAGACGTGGCCTAGGCCGTAGGCGGCCTGCCCGCAGCCCGCAGGCAGGTTCGTCCGGGCGCTGATCGCGCCGGTAGCTGGATCGATCCGTAGCAGCCGGGAGTCACCGGATGAGCCGAGGCCGTCCAGCCACAGCGCTCCGCCGCCGGTGACGACCGTCGTGTCCTTGGCAAGGCCGGCGACGGGTACCCGCAGCGTGACGACGTTCGTGCGGGCATCGATCCGTACCAGCTCGTGGGTGTCCGTCAATGCCCACACATCGCTCCCGTACGAGGCCAGGCTGATCACGTCCGCGACCGGTATGCGCGCCACGACGGCATCGCCGGCCGGCGTGGTGGGCACCGGCCGGGCCGGGCGCTGACCAGAATGTGAAGCCACGGCACCGCCCAGCCGGACCACCACGGCAGGGACGAGCACGGTAATCACCGCGGCGGCTGCCACCGCGGCCGCGGCGAGCTGCCGGCGCCGCCGGGTCGCTTGCCGACGTCGCAGGAACCGGTTCCAGGCGCGGTCCACATTGATCAGCCGCTCTGATTCGGCGCGCAGCCCGGCCCGGAGCTCCTGCTCGAAGCGGGTGTCGTTCATCATCCTTCGCCTTCCGCCGCGCGAGCGTGCTCGGTCGCGGCCGGTTCGGCCAGCTGCTGGCGGAGCTGCCGCAGTGCCTTGTGCGTCTGGCTCTTGACAGTCCCGGGCGTGATCCCGAGGACCTGCGCTGTCTGCGCCTCCGTCATGCCGGCCAGGTACCGCAGCACCACGCAGGCGCGCTTACGGGGTGACAGCGCGGCGATGGCCTGGCGCAGCTCCATGCCGGCCTCGGGCCCGGCTTCCACAGGCTGCCCGCCGCGGAAAGCCCCGACCCGTCGTTCCAGGACACGACGCCGGATGGCGGAGTTGCCGAGATTGACGACCGTCCGGTGCAAGTACGCCGGCGCCGCCTCAGGATCGCGGAGCCAGCGCCAGCGCCGCCAGAGCCGCACGAACGCCTCCTGGGCCAGCTCCTCGGCCACGGCCCAATCCCCGGCCACGCCATAGCCCGTAGCCACCAGCTGCGGGTAGCACGCATAGAACAGCGTGGCGATCGCCTCCTCACGGCCGGGGATCTGCCTGCCCGAGGCGACCATGTCGTCTGTCACGCTCTAAGGATCGTCGGCTCGCGCAAAAGGTTGCCGCGCCTCTGCAATCCCTTCCGTCGCTGAACCGCCGCACCGAGCCAGCATGCCCGTCTCTGGATGCCGGTCCGTCTGGCTGCGATGGCGGGTGCTGGCTGAGAGCCGGCCTCGTGGTTGCGCCTGGCAGGCATAGACTTGTCCTGCCGCAAAGGTGACCTCGCATAACTCGAATAACACGCCGAACCGGGGCGGGATGGGAGGGATCCTGGACCGGTCACCCTGGGCGCGGTGATCCAGCTGGGAGGGCTGGCGCAGTCCCCGCTGGGTGATCATCGTCGACACCGGCCTGCGGGTCGCCTGGGCTAATCAGGCGGCCGAGCGCCTCGCTGAGGGCAGGCCGGCTGACGTGGCGCTCCTTGGGATTTCCCGCCCCTATTCATGGAATGAGAGCGACCCGGGGAAGCTCATCCGCCGGCGCCTGACCGCAGGCTTGCCGGTCTACCTGCCCGCCTTCGGGGCCATGACCGAAGAGCAGATCAAGCAGGTGGCCTCCGACATGGCCTTCGACCGCATCACGGCCGCACGCGGGGCAGGGCTCCACTCGCTGATGTTCCTGCCGCTGATGGCCCGCGGCGTCATCATGGGCATCGTCGCTCTTGGCCGCCTGGCTGGCTCGCCGCCGTTCACTGACGCAGACCTGGCCTTGGCCGGTGACTTCGTCGGCCGCGCCGCGGTGGCGGTGGACAACGCCCGGCTCTACACCCGCGAGCGCGCCAACGCGCTGGCCCTGCAGCACGGCCTGCTGCCCCGCCACATCCCCCAGATCAGCCCGGAGATCTCGCCGCGCCAGCGCAGCACTGTCTCGGCATCTCCGGCCAGGCCGTCGGCGTTAATCCGGAGACGGCGAAGCTCTTCATCGGCGACATAGAACAGCCAGGATGAGTCCGGCGACCAGCGCGGCAGCCGGGCGCTGCCGCCCGTCACCCTGACCGGTGCCGCGGTCTGTCCGACCGGTGCCAGCCACAGCTTGCTGACCTGCGCCCCGGGTCCGCCCGCCGACGAGGTCGCCCAGGCTACCCAGCGGCCGTCAGGTGAGATCACCGGGTCGGCCGCCCGGGCACCGTCCACGATCAGGGCTGCGGTCAGGGCCCCCGCTACTTCGCTTACCTCGCTCACCCGGACATTCTCCCCGGGCAGCGTGCGGCGTGCGGCTAACTACTCTTTGCCGGGCCCATCCGCTCTGCTGCACCGAACGCGACCTCACGCCTCAGGAAGCCCGCGCACCTCGCCTCTGGCGACGCGACCTGACGCGGACTGGGCGTTCACCCGATTCGAGGCGCGGCAACCGGCATTAGCGTCGTGGGTGCCGGTGCCGATGGGCAACGGGGAACTGGCGCCGCCCGGGAGGGATCGTTCCCGGCATAAGGGAAGGATGGGGATCATGTTCGTGCTAACCGGCGGTGTTATCACCAGGAAAGTTCAGGCTGGATGACCTCTGATCATCATCGTGCCAGGCGGAACATCGGCGGCGTGTGTGAGACAGCGGGAACGGTGCACGCGATGCGGACGGTAGAAGCCAACGCCCACGTCGCTGCGGCCGCCTACCTGATGAAGCAAGCGGATGCCACCGCCTTGGCCATCGTGGATGGTCACGAGCCAGAGCGAGCGGTGGGTGTGATCACCGCGGCAGACGTTGCCCAGGTGATCGCCGACGGGAAGAACGTCAATGACGTCCGCATCTATGAACTGGTGAGTTCGAAGCGAGTGTGACAGTCGAACTCGCGCCATCGGCACGCTGGTTCGGCACGGCCTCGGCAGGCTCGCTCACCCGTCGATTCTGATGATCTGCTCGGCTACCGCGGCGAGATCCGGGCCGGTGATGCCGGGCGGGTCGGCCAGTGGGCTGAGGACCATGCCCGGGCGGGCGACGAATGCCGCCTGGCATCCGGCGGCCACGGCCCCGGCGATATCCCACGAATGAGCGGCCACCAGGCGCACCTGGCCGGTGCGCACGCCGCAGCGCTGCGCGACCGCGTGGTACGGCTGCGGCGCGGGCTTGAGGTGGCCGGTGCTGTCGGCTGAGATCACGGCCTCGAAGAAGTCGCTGAGGCCGGCGCTGGACAGTTGCGCCTCCGCGACATGCTGCACGGAGTTGGTCAGGGCAACAAGCCGCAGGCGGGTTCGGGCCAGGGCAGCCAGCGCACCGGGCACCTCGGGATGTGGCGGCAGCGAGCTCATCCGGCCGACCAGGCCGTCGATGTCGCTGGCGGTCAGCGGTATGCCCTCGCGCTCGGCAAGCATGGCCAGCGCTGCCTGCTGGGCGGCGGTGAAGTTCACGTACCGGCCGGTGAGGCCGCCGGTGAAGGCCAGCTGCAGCATCAGCGTGAACCATTGCGGCCGCAGCGAGGCGCTTCCCAGCAGCACCTCGAATGGCTCATCGAGCGCGCGCAGGTCCAGCAGCGTCTCATTCACGTCGAACGCGATCACGCTTGCCACCGGCACCTCCGTTCAGGCGGGGCACGAGCCCGCCGGATGCTGGCTGCCCACTACGGCAGCGCAGCCTCCGGCAACCATCCGACCGTACCGTCCCTAGGCGGCGCGACGAACTGCTGCCGGCGGGCCCGCGAAGGGCCGCTAGGTCATCGCGTGGGCAGGCGTCCTGGCGCTGTGCCGCCAGGCCTGGGACTGAGACCACTGCCACCAGTCGGCTGGCTCACACTCGCGTTCCTCCCCAAGATCGGGGTGTGCCCATCCGACCGACGGCAGGTCGTAGAGCATCGCCGCGAGGCTCGAGCAGACGACGTGCCCCGGCAGCAGGTTGTGATTGCTGGGCCACTGCCACAGGGGGCTGATCAGCCTGGAGAGGTCCTCGACGTGGCAGGCGTCCAGGGCGTCTTCTGCGATGCCGACCCAGTCGTAGGCAATGCCGAGTGACTTGGCCGCGCTGGCCAGGAAGGACGTCAGCTGGCCGCGGTCGCTCGGTTTCGGCTGACCGTGATTGGACACCGTACGGGAATCTGACAGATACGGGGTGCAGTCGACCAAGCCCACGCCGCCGGGCTGGCCTTGAATGCCCATCCACCGGCGCTTCGGGTCTTGGTGAGTGACCACGACGACATGGTTTGCGACCGCCGGCTTGCCGAGCAGCGCCTCACCCACGCGGATGAAGTTCTGGATCAGGCCACTGCCCGTCCACACAGCCAGGACGTCGCCGGGTGCGGCGGGAAGATTCGTCATGTGAGCCGGCTCGGTCGGCTGGGCATCGTTGGCATTCATTGCGGTTTTCCTTCCGGGACATGGGGTGGCGAAGCCACCGCTTATGCGGGAAAGAACCGCGTGAACCGGCCCAGATACCTGCCGCTGCACGTCATCGCGGCGGCAGGGACGGCGTCGTCAATGACCGCGCGAACACGGCGGCGATGTCGGGTTCCACCGGGGTGGTGTCGACGACCGAGCCCACCACGCCGCGGCCGCAGTAGTCCATGATCCGCTTGCTGGGCGCCCGCAGCGTCAGGGCCGAACCGGCACCGGGCGGGATCACCCGGATCACCGTGGCCAGGTCGGTGTCCCGGACGACGCAGGCGTTCTTGTTGATCCCGAAGTACGCGGTGCCGCCAGGAGGCAGCCATACCGGCGCGGGTGCCGCGCTGGTCAGCATCTGGTCACCGCCGGCGCGGACATCATAGGGAAGCCGGGTTCCGTGGCTGTCGATCAGCGTGATGCGGGGGTACCCGTCCAGGCCGCAGCCTGCGGCGGCCGTATTGCGCAGGCCGATGACCCAGGTGAGCTGCTGGGTAGCTTCCGAGACCAGTCCCTGGCGGACCAGCCGCAGCTGCGCCGGCAGGCAGCGGACGCCGTAAGGGGCCGCTGAACTCAGCCGCGCGCGCGACGTCGCGTGTACGGCCGGCGCCACGCCGCCGGTCACGGCGGAACCGCATCCAGCGACAGCAACCCCCAATGCCAGCCAGGCGATGCCAGCTACCCGCCGGGATTGCTTCATGCCTGTTGAGACGCTGCATCATCCCGTCTGGTTAGGTGAGATCAGCCGGGTCAGCCGCACGCCCATGGCGCAGATCACCAGTCCAGTGCGCAGGCCGGGGCGGTCACGCAGCCGGGTGCGGCTTCGGTCCGTCTCGCCCTGCCGACGAGAGCGCGGCGGTGGTTGCGCGGTCTTCGGCCGGCCGGCACGCCGCTCGGCAGAGGACCAGCTCAGGCATAGAGTCGATGTCCCGGCGGCAGTCTGGGCGTTCGGGAAGGCGCAGGAGGGCGGGACGTATGACTCGCATTCTTTCGGTTGTAACGCCTGCGTATAAGCCGGTGCGCGAGCACCTGACTGCGGCGTATGACTCCCTGCGAGATCAGCAACTTCCTCCAGGCTGGGAGTGGCAATGGGTGGTCCAGGAGGATGGTGAGTCGGGCGGTCTCTCCCAGCTCTTGCCTGCAGACGCGCGGATCAGCCCCGGAAGCGGACGGCGGGCAGGCGAGCCGACGACGCGGAACATGTGCCTCTCCCGTGCCACCGGGGAGCTGATCAAGGTCCTCGACGCCGACGACCAGCTCCTGCCCGGTGCTCTGGCGCGCGAGATCGCCATACTCTCGGCACTTTCTGACATCGGCTGGACGACGGCGCGCGCGCTGGATCTTCTCCCGGATGGATCGAGGGTTGGCTTTGACCTCAATCCGCCGGAGGGACGTATCGAGTGCGGTGAGGTGCTGCGGCACTGGCGGTCACATGACTGGACCGCACAGGTCCATCCCGCCACTCTCTGCATACGCCGCGGGCTGCTGCTGGCTCTCGGCGGCTGGATGGCGCTCCCTGCGTCCGGAGACACGGGCCTGCTGCTGGCCGCCAATGCCATTACACCGGGCTACTTCATCGATGAGCCAGGCTTGCTGTACCGGAAGTGGCCAGGACAGATGACAAATCAGAGAGCACATACTGATGAGACAGAGCGCCCAGCCCGCATGGCCATAATCCAAGAACGCGCGGAGGCTCTTGCCGCCCTTTGCCGTCGCAGCGTGAACCCGTCCTCTCCGACAGCAGAGGGCCTACCATAGACGTTTGTGACGTCTCTGGGAACTTCGCGGCCGCCAAGCCGGGATCTCCAGCCCGAAGTCTCGCGCCTAGAAGAACTGGTCGTCGCCGACTCCGCCGGGCAGGCTCTGTGGATCGAGGAGCTTGCCCGGGCCGCCGCCGGCCTCAATCTCTCCACCGCCGAGCTTCGCTCTGTTGCAACACAGCTGACCTGGATCTCGCGCCGGCTTGGGCAGCCCATCCCCACCCTCAGCGATCACTGCTCCAATACTGGCACCATTGGCTTGATCCATCTGTACGTTTGCGGTCAGCGTCTGCGGTTCGACTTTAATTTTGAAGGCCTGCTGACATTCATCCGTAACCACCAGCACTCGCCCTACGCCCCGGATGCGCTGGTGCAGAGCTTCCGCGCATTCGCCGAACTCGGCGCGAGACAGCCGGGCGCGACCGAAGTTCTCCAGAAAGTTCTGCGGCTTGGCGATATCGACTCGCGAGCACGGCAGGTCTGCCTCGCCGGCATCTGGTCCGCTTACACCGTGCCACATCAAGGTGATCTGCTGCTGGACCTGGCTAATGAGATGATCGCTCTCGGCGAAGCAGATGGAACGGTCTATTTCAGGAGAGCGGCGGCCAACCGGCTGCTCGGAAACTATCAAGCGGCCCTGGATGATATCGACCATGCGCTGTCTATGGTCCAGCCAGGTAATAACGAGATCAACCAGGATTATCTTCGCGAGCGGCAGCTCATAGGCCTCGCTTCGCAGCTTGCCACGACCCGGGCCGTCTGACATGCAGCATACCGGATCATCGTCCTGCTCAGCGAAAGGCCCGGCGACCGGAAAAGGACGAGCTTGACGACTACCTCCCACAGTCTTTCCGGTCACGGACCTGACTTCTTCTCGATCTCATACGTGCAAGGCCGCCCTGTGAGTCGCGCCAAGGCCGTTCCTGACATGGCGGGACTGCTGGGGGCCGCCGGCTTTCGCGAATGCCCGCTGGATTATTTCTATGACGCACAGGTAACTCGCCGGAGGCATGCCGCCCGGGTAGCTCTGGATGAGGTCCGGCTGTCGCTGCTTGGCGATGATGAACAAGACCGGTTCATAGCGGCCGGCTCACTGCACGTTCTCCTCTGGTCAGTCGGGTTCATGGTTTTGCGGCTGACGTTTACTGATACCGGCATGCAGCGGCCTTGCGACGGCTTTCGCCGGTGGTTCAAGGTGATGCATGGCCTCGAACACGACTTTCCGGTGGATCCCGCGGCGAGACCGTGCTCGATGTGGGCGGCCGAAATCGGGGGCGCCCAGATTGCGATACGCGGGGGCGTCCGGCGCTTCTTCGATGCCGCCGGCGGTGCCATGCATGAGATCCTGCATGAACGCAGAGTGCAGGGAACGGCCGTGACAGCGTGGGCAGCCAGCGGTGACGCCGCAATGGACCACGCCGAGGACCTCATAAGGCGCGGTGAGCTGCGATATCCCCAGCCGGTGACTTTCGGTTCGCATAGCGAGCTCATCTGGCGGTCTCGTCAGACGCTCCCGCGAGATCCAGATGCCTGGATTCCTGAGTTAATAGGATCGGGAGCCGAAGGGGAGCTTATAGCTACCAATGTGGATGAGCCGCTGAATCGCAAGTGGTGGTACATCTCCGAGTTCCAGAGCATCCTGGTCGATGCTACCGAAGAACGTGCGCCAGACGGCGAAGTATTCGACACCACACGAGCGGAGATGATCGAATACATCGCCTACAGGCGCGCCGGGCTGATGGCTATTCAAAGAGAGACGTCGAGTATTACCGCCGAGCGGCAGTCTGTAAAAGGCGCCCGTGTCGCCGACTGGATGTGGCTGATGTCCGCCCTGACGAACGATTATGTTCTCGGTGGCTGGAGTGGCACGATGTTTGCGCGCGTCCGGCACAAATTCCTGAACTTCGAGGGAGTCCGCAACCTGTTCGGGCTGGAAGCCCAGGTCGAGAACAATATACAGGCATTCCAGGGCCGGCTTGACGCCGAGAGTGACCGGATCGGGGTTATCACTGGCGTGCTGTTCGGCATCGTCGCCGCTACCGCGCTCGTCCCGCTGGGTGAGCTGTTCGTGATCTTTGTATTCAGGCTCGGAAAGAAAGCCTATGCTAATTTTCCAGACCAGTACCCTCTCGCATTCACAGGGGTAGTCGTCGGCATGCTGGCGGTAGTCGGGCTCATCACCTGGCAGATGCTGCGGCACGCGAACTCCCTGCGGCCGCCGAAAGCCGATGGCGTCCCAAGGCTGCGGTGGCGCCGCAAGCCCGCAAAGTAGCGACCCTGGCGCTGCTGCCCCGGCCGCGAACGCTATAGGCTTTATGGATGCGTACGGGTGATCCTCTCAGCTTGCTTTCAGACGACGACGCAGAACTGTTCAACTACGCGAGCAGAATACTCCGTGACCAGGGGCGGCCGGGAAAGAATTCGGTTGCCGCTGCGGCCCGGTCGGGGAGATCCATTCATGTGGGTCTTGACCTGATGTCACGGAAGTCCGCGGTCTGCGCCGAGCCGGCAGCCATATCTGCGGCACATACCGCGGGCGACTATGCCATCGATACGATAGTGGCAGTCTGCTTCCGGGAGGATATCCCGGCCATCGTCTCCATATCTCCGTGCGGGGCGTGCCGGGAGCTGATTAACTTTCATGCCCCCGAATGCCGCGTGCTATTCGAATACGAAGGCCGCCTGGTAGACACCAAGGCGAGCGACCTCTTCCAGTATCCGGTTATCTTCGGGTAGTCAGGCCAGCAGCCAGGCGGTCATTCTGCGGTACCGGCGACGGATCGCCCTCCAGGCTGGCGGGCCGGTGGTGCTCATGACCCGCTGGCATAGGGCCGCTTCGCGACTTGCGCACACCGGGCATGACCCCTGGCGCCCGGCGGTCCGCTCCGGCATGCCGGTCGCACGGCCGGCCAGAGGCCGGCCCCCGATATCCGGCCTCACCCTGAGTGACGCGGCGGCACAGGGCGGGCGCTTGCCGGGCCGCCTGCATTTACAGAGGTGACTGCCGGGTGCAAGGCTGTACGACCACGGATTGGGCGGTTCTGTACGGAACCTGTGGCGCCGGCCGGTCAGTGAGGCCTGTCAGTGGGCCCTCATGGCCACATGGCGACGCTGCGTGAAGCAGGGAGGGGAGCCTGGCATGCCGCCAGACCATGTCCATTTCAACGGCAGCGTCAACCTGGCCGATGCCGAGTCGGTGATGCGCGAGATCACCTCGCGGGTGCCGTCTGGCGTGCGGCGGCTTCCTGACGGGGAGACCGGGGATCGCGGCAATTGGATCTTCTTCCAGCTGCAGAGGTTCCTGCAGCTTCCCTGGCTGGCCCCGGTGCAGCCGCTGGACGGCGCCGACCGGGACTACGAGCAGATGCCCCGGCTAAGGCTGGCCGACGGCGTGGATCCGGCCGAGGTAAGATGGCCGGACCTCGGGTACGCCGGCGCGTACCTGGCGTCGTATCAGACCTTCGCCGCGCTGCGGGAACAGGGCGTGATCTCACCCGGTGTGCGTTTCCAGGTCGAATATCCGACGCCGCTTGCCTCGATCGGCGCCTTCATCGTCCCGGAGCACCAGCAAGCGCTGCTGCCCTCGTATGAGCGGGCGATGTTCGCCGACCTGGACCGGCTGGTCGGCGAGATCCCGCATGGCGATGTGGCGGTGCAGTGGGATGTCGCGGTGGAGTTCGGCCTGCTGGAGAGGGCTTTCGCGCCCGACGGCGCGAAGGCCTTCGACGCTGTTGTCAGCGCCCTGGCGCGCTGCATGGACCAGGTGCCCGCGGACATCCCCGCGGGGTTGCACCTGTGCTACGGGGACTACGGCCACCACCATTTCGTGCAGCCAGAGTCGCTGGCGCTGCAAGTGCGGGTGCTGAACGCGGTGACCGAGGCCGCCGTGCGGCCGGTGAGCTTCGTCTCGTTCACCGTGCCGCAGGACCAGAGCGAGGAGAGCTACTTCGCGCCGCTGGCCGGGCTGACCGCGGATCCGGGCACCGAACTCAACTTCGCGCTCGTGCCGTACCATCCGGCCGAGCAGGCGCCGGGCACCGGCGAGGCGCAGGTGCGGCTGATCGATGCAGCCCTGGCGGCCAGCCCGGGCGGCCCTCGTGACTGGGGTGTGTGCACCGAATGCGGGATGGGCCGTGCGGGCCGGGACGAGATCCCGGTGCTGCTCGATCTGCACAGCGAGCTCGTCAGCTGAGCTAACCGATACCGATCGGTAGCGGATACCGAGCGGTATGCTATAGACTGGCGCGGTGCCACGAGGGATCACGAAGCGCCGGCCCGCGACGGTCACCGCGCTGCTCGACGCGGCGATGGAGCTGTTCGCGGAGCAGGGCTACGGGGCCACGTCGATCCCGGAGATCTGCGCGCGGGCCGGCCTGACCAAGGGCGCCTTCTACTCCAACTTCGACAGCAAGGACGCGCTGTTCCTCGCGCTGATGGACCGCAGCTGGCAGCGGCGGGCGGAGCGGATCCGCAGCGTGCTGCCGGCGGGCGAGACGCTGGGCCGGGCGTTCGAGGGCCGGAGCGCGCTGCCCGCGCTCGAGACCGACCGGCAGTGGACGCTCGTCTCGACGGAGTTCTCCCTGCACGCGATCCGCCGGCCCGAGGTCGCGGCGCTGCTCGTGCAGCACGAGACCCGCGTCCGCTCGGAGCTGGCCGACCTGATCGGCACTTCCCTGGAACGTGCCGGCCGCGTGCCAACGGTCCCGGCGGTCGAGCTGGCCCGCATGATCGTCGCGGTCACCGAGGGCAGCGACATCCAGACGCTGACCGACGCGGCGGCGGGCGCCGGTGTCCACGCCAGGCAAGGGCAGCGGGCCGTCGCGGCGCTGCTCCGGCACTTTTCCAGGCCGGCCGATGCGGCCGGCTAGCACTTTCTCCAGGCCGGCCGATCCGGGCGGCTAGCACTTTCTCCAGGCCGGCCGATGCGGCCGGCTAGCACTTCGCCAGGCCGGCCGGTCCCGCCGGCTGAGCAGACTGGGAGGCAGCCATGCGGCCGCAGCAGACCGGCGTTCCCGCCTTCGACCCGCGGGCGGCCCTGGACGAGCTGCTGTCCACCGTGGGCCTGTCCGCGGCAGAGACCGGCGGCGGCGTGACGTTCAAGGGAAAAGACCCCATTGTCCCGGCGGTGCACCGCCTCGGTGCGTGCATCGGCGTCCCGGTCATGGCGGGTGCCGTCGCGGCGGTCGCCTTCCACCGGCGCCGGGGCGGCCCGGGGCAGGACCTCGAGCTGGACCTGCGGCAGGCCGTGCACGGGATCACGCCGGGCGCGTTCTGGCACCCGACCCTGAACGGCGAGGTCGCGCCGCACCCGCTGGTGCTCGACAATCCTTTCCTGCTCACGCCGTACCGCACCGCGGACGGCCGGTGGGTCATGGCGTCCGGGGTGTACCCGCACCTGGCCGCGAAGTGGTGCCGCTTCCTCGACGTGCCGCCGGACCCCGCCAGGGTCGCCGGCGCGATCGCGCGGTGGGAGGCGCCCGCGCTGGAAGGGGCGGCGAACGCGGCGGGCCTTCCCGCGTGCATCGTGCGCACGCCGGCGGAATGGCTGGCGCACGAGCAGGGAGCGCTGCTCGCTGGCCAGCCGGTCATCGGCCTCGAGCGCACCGGCGACGCGCCGCCCAGGGATTTCGGCCCGGCACGCCGGCCGTTCGACGGGGTGCGCGTGCTGTCGTTCACCCACGCCGTCGCCGGGCCCACCGTGGGCCGGACCCTGGCCGAGCACGGCGCGGACGTGCTGTGCGCGACCCGGCCGAACGACTACGAGCACGAGTTCATCTACGCCGAGGCCAACGCCGGGTCGCGCAGCGCGTACGTCGACCTGCGGACCCCGGCCGGGCAGGAACGGGCCGCCGCCCTGCTGGCCGGCGCGGACGTGCTCGTCAACAACCACCGCAGCGGCACGCTCGAGCGCCACGGCCTCGACCCGCGCGCGCTCGCGGAAAGCCACCCGGGCCTGGTCAGCGTGTCGGTCACCTGCTACGGATCGCGCGGGCCGTGGGCCGGGCGCGGCGGGTTCGACATGAACGGGTCGGCTGCCTCCGGGCTGATGGCCATCGAGGGAACCGAGGCCGAGCCCAGGCTCCCGGTCACCGGCATGATCAACGACTACATCACCGGCTACCTGGGAGCGGCGGGCGCCGCCGCGGCCCTGGCCCGGCGGGCCACCGAGGGCGGCTCGTGGCACGTCACGGTGAACCTGACCCGGACCGCGATGTGGTGCGGGTCGCTCGGCCTGGTGGACCCGGCCCTGGCCGGCTGCGACGCGGAGCACAGCCTCCGCGAGCCGGTCCCCTACGACGCGCCCAGCCCGCTGGGCGACGTGCACATGCTCGCGCCGCCGGTCCGGTTCTCCGTCACCGCGCCCGCCTGGCCGGAGCCCGTTCTCGTTCCGCGGGGGTCCGGCCGCGCGGAGTGGCAGACCACGCTGGCGCATGCCTAGCACGTCCTACGATGGTCGGCAGGCGCACGGTGTTCGTGCCCTCGCTGGCGCCGTGCACGCAACCGCGGGCGGACACCTGCAGGCCTCGTTCGTCGTGATCGCGGGAGGCAGCTTCGATGGCCGAGCATGAGCACGAGACGGCGGAGCGAGATCGCCGTGGCCGCCTGCGCGCGTCCCACGCCGACCGCGACCGCGTGATCGACACGCTCAAGGCCGCCTACGTCTACGGCCTGGTGACCAAGGATGAGTTCGATGAACGAGCCAGCCAGACGCTCGCTGCGCGTACCCACGCCGAGCTGGCCGTGGTCACCGCCGACATCCCGGCCGGGCTGGCCCCGGCGCCGTCTCCGCTCAGGCCCGCGCCGGCGAGGGCCACTCCCCCGGCTCCGGCACGCGCGCACCTGAGGCCGGGCCAGCGCGCGGTTGTTGCGACCGTCATGCTCGCCGGACTGGCGTTCGTGGCCGCCTTGTTCACCTCCAACCTGGGCGACAACCCGGTAGCGGTACTGCTGGGACTGGGTGCGGCCGGCAGCGCCCTGGTGTCGATGCTCCTGGCCGCAACTCAGGTGCTCAGCTCACGGCGCGACACGCGCTCCGGCGGCCAGCCTCCGCCGCAAGGGGCAAGCAGCACCGCGCGGAACACCGGTCAGCTGCCCCATGCCGCCAGGCCACGGCGGAGCAAAGCCGACGCAGCCCGCCGCCCTTCTGCGCGCCCGCAGTTGTCCAGCTAGCTATTTCGGGGTGGTACATCGCCAGCCCTTCGCCACTTCGGGTGCGTGCGCGGGCTGAGGCCCTTTCCAGGTCGCAGCCGCCGCCCCGCCAGGTATCCGCTTCCCGCAGGCACAGCACTCATACATCCAAATCCGCGAGCGCTAGACCTCCGACCTGGTCAATCGCGTTAATCCACTTATCCGCAGCGCGTTGTAGATCGCCTTCAAAGCGATCACCTCGCTCGACGCCACAAGCTAGCCAGCTCCTGTTCCGAAGCCCGCGCAGCTCATCGCGGCCGCAAGTCATGGAATCACTAATTAGTTCCGATATGCGCAGACGATTCGACGGCGTAATTGCAGGAAGCATGAGCTCTAGCCCAGAGACCTCCTCTGAAACTACTCGAACACCGCCAGACTCAAGTCGCCTCCTGATGCTGGCCACATCTGCCGATGCGCACCCCAGTCGGACGCGTCTGCCCGGAAGCGACGTCAGGTAGACGGACGCCGAATCCGGCATATCCTTAGTCACAAGCTCGTAAATCCGATCAGATGGCCAAGCCTCCAATCGGGCGCTGGCAATATCCGAAGCCACAGAATGAAAAGTCTCTTCGGCACGGACATTGAAACGGTTAAGCAGTTGCATGTCCGGTTCGGCGGCCTCGACAGCCACCACAAGCTGTTCGCAGCACTTCATGCAATGGTCGAGATAGTCAGCCAACGAGCCACGGTTATAAATCTGCATATCCACATCAGGAGTATCGTTAAGCGCATGCGCGATTGCCTCAAGGCCTTCGCCTGTTGGCCCATGCCCTCCAGCTTCCCGTCTAGCCGCAACACGCTGCCGAGCGACATCCAACTCGCATACGATCATGACGGTTATGCAGGCAGTAGAATGCTCCGCTGCAATCTCCCTTATCATCGAGCGTTGCTCGGGGCGCCGGAATGTGCCTACGACGAGGACAAGTCCTTGTACGCCACCCGCGAGGGCGGACCTTACGCCGGCGGCCATAGCTAGATATACATTGTCTAGCGCTTCGGCAGTAAAGTCCCCGGACGCATCGAGACCCAACTCTCGGCGAGAGTAAAGTTGTGAGAGATAATGATCCGATTCAAAAATGATGCTTCGACAATTAGATGCCAAATGCTGAGCGAAAACACTCTTTCCGGAGCCGGGTATCCCGCAGACGACAAGGACCCGCGTCGCTTCAGCCATCGCTATATCCTCGGGCCAACAACGACCCTAAAGCCGCGACCGCTCGAATGGTAACCAGGCAAGCAATCGTGTCGATAGGTGGCTAGGGCGCGACGCCTATCTCGAAAACACGAACCGCCTCTGTTCACCCGGCCAGCGTGTGTGCCATCGTCGACGAAATATGGGTTCCAGCACCACTCCCAGACGTTGCCAGCCAAGTCCTCGACTCCGTACGGCGACGCTCCGTCCGGAAAGATCCCTACT
>Ga0335075_10004679_pt1 | contig 21334 bp, 20 predicted proteins | sample Lox_Sample_24_FD_206723 | JGI IMG/M metagenome (GOLD analysis project Ga0335075, IMG submission 206723) | Soil microbial communities from Loxahatchee National Wildlife Refuge, Florida, United States - Lox_Sample_2.4 | ecosystem: Environmental > Terrestrial > Soil > Wetlands | place: USA...
TCACGCGAATCTCGGTCCAGCCGTGCCGCCAGCACAACCCCGGTCTCGGCGATGGTCGGGGTGCCGATGCCTGCCGAGGTCGCACCCGTCAGCTTGGCGATGAGTTCCTGATGCCCGGGCTCAGCAAAGGTGATAGCGACCAGTGCCGACGTATCGATGATCACACGCCCTCCGGCCCGTAGCCAAGGATCTTGTCCTCTTCGCTCCTGCTGAGGCTGCGGCCGAGTTCGCCTTCCGGTATCCGCGGCCAGACCTCACGTTCAAGGAACCGCAGCGCGTGTGCGCGCCGGTCGCCGGGGCTGATCCGGTAGGCCAGACGCTGGCGCCGTTCGGCGAGCGCACGGCGAATGGCCTCCGTTTTAGATTCCCCGGTCATGTGAGCCATCTCAGCGGCGAGCCGCTCGACTTCGTCGTTCTTGATGTTCAGCGCCACACTCGGAGAGTACACCAAATTTCTACCATGGTGTATTGGCCGCTTGCGGAGGGAAGGCCGGGCCGGAGTTTCATTCGAAGGTGATCGCCGAGTCGAGGGTGTCAAACACGGGCGTGCCGCCACCGGACAGGACTGGGATCACGCGCACGCGGATCTCGTCGACCAGGCCGAGTGGAAGCGCCTGCAAGCAGGAGCGATTGCAGACATTGCGACTTACGATCACCGAATGACCGGTGCCTTCTTTGACACGAGCGAGCGCGAGCAGCTGTGCAATCTCCTGGAGGAGCTCGGCCCCGATGCTCCGACGCTTCTCGACCCATGGACGACGCACGACCTCGTCGCGCATCTCGTGCTGCGGGAACGGGATCCGCGCGCCGCTCCCGGGCTGGTCATTCCAGGAGCATGGGCCCGCTTTGCCGAGCGGCGACGACTGTCGGCCGGCGACTTCGCCCGCGCGGACCTGCGTCCACGAAGACGACGGGCAGGCCGTTCCGCTCGGTGCTGGAGGTGGCGCGGGCTCCGCTGAGCAGATGTAGGCTGACCAGCGCAAATGCCGACGGCTCGGCTATTTGAGCAGCTGGCGGGCCATCACCATCCGCTGGATCTGGTTGGTGCCCTCGTAGATCTGGGTGATCTTCGCGTCCCGCATCATTCGCTCAACCGGGTAATCGCTGACATACCCGTAGCCGCCGAGCAGCTGGACGGCGTCCGTGGTCACATCCATCGCGACATCCGAGGCGAAGCACTTGCATGCCGAGGAGACGAATGTCAGGTCAGCGGCGCGCTCCCCATGCATGGCTCGCTCGGACTTCGCCGCCGCGGCATAGGTGAGCTGACGCGCGGCCTCGATCTTCATAGCCATGTCGGCGAGCATGAACTGCAAGCCCTGGAACTCGGCAATCGCCTTGCCGAACTGCTTGCGCTCCTTGACGTAGCCGGTCGCGTAGTCGAGCGCACCCTGCGCGATGCCGAGGGCTTGGGCAGCAATCGTGATCCGGGTGTGGTCGAGCGTGGCCAGCGCGGTCTTGAAGCCCGTGCCCTCGGCGCCGATGATGCGGTCGGCCGGAATCCGGCAATTGTCAAAGTACAGCTCGCGGGTCGGTGAGCCCTTGATGCCCAGCTTGTGCTCCGGAGCGCCGAAACTGAATCCCTCGTCGGCCTTGTCCACGACGAACGCCGAGATACCGTTGGCCCCCGCCGATGGATCGGTCACGGCCATCACGGTGTAGTACTGCGACACGCCGGCGTTGGTGATCCAGCGCTTCGTGCCGTTCAGGAGGTAACTGTCGCCGTCGCGGACCGCCCGCGTCTTCATCGCGGCCGCGTCGGACCCGGCTTCCGGCTCCGAGAGCGCGTAGGAGAACATCGCGGCGCCGCTCGCAACCGGCGACAGGAACCGTCGCTTGAGCTCATCGGAGCCGGAGAGCAGCAACGGCACGGTGCCCAGCTTGTTCACGGCGGGAATCAGCGAGGACGACGCGCAGACACGCGCAACCTCCTCGATCACGATCACGGTGGCGAGTGCGTCAGCACCGGCGCCGCCGTACTCCTCCGGGATGTGCACGGCATGCAGGTCGGCCTTGACCAGCGCGTCATGAGCTTCCTGCGGGAACTCGGCGTTCTCGTCAACCTTGGCGGCATGCGGAGCGATCTTCTCCTCTGCCAGTGCGCGCACCGACTCGCGGAGCGCCTCGTGCTCTTCAGCCAGCGCGAACGCAGGAAAGTCATGACTCATGGCCTAGATAGTAGGACGTCCTAGCGAACGGACGCCAACGGCTGGCAGCCCGGCATGCGCGACTTCCGCGCCGGCCGCGATGATGGGCCGGTGAACCAGGCCGCCCAGTTGCTGACGCCCGCGGGCGAGGAGCTGCTCGAACGGCTCCGCGGCATCGACGTGACGCCCGATCAGGCCCTTCGCCTGAGCACCGAGCTCCGCGACCGGTACCCGGCCGACCTGGTCGCCGCCGCCCTCACCCAGCAGGCCCTCAGGATCGCCGCACGCGAGAAGTTCAGCCTGGCCGGTGAGATGTTCTTCACCAGGGACGGGCTGGAGCAGGCCTCCGGCGAGCAGGCCGCGGCCCACAGCGCCCGCCGCTTCGCTGGCCTGGTCCTTGTCGCGGACCTGTGCTGTGGCATCGGCGGCGACCTGACCGCGCTGGCCAGAGCCGCGCGGCACGTGGTTGCGGTCGACGCTGATTTCGGCAACCTGCAATTCGCGACCAGGAACGCCGCCGTCTATGGCGCCTCCGGCGCGGTATCGCCGGTCTGCGCCGATGTGCGTGATCTAAGGCTGTCTTGGCTTGCGGCCGCCTTCATCGACCCGGCTCGCCGGGCCGGCAGTCAGCGGCTGCGAGCTGGTGACTCGCATCCGCCGTTGAACTGGTGCATCGCGCTGGCCGATCAGGTGCCGCGGGTCTGTGTCAAGGCTGCTCCCGGCCTGGCGCACTCGCTGGTCCCGGCGGACTGGGAGCTGGAATTCGTCGCACTGGACCGTAACCTCAAAGAGGCGCTGCTGTGGTCACCGGGGTTCGCGACGACTACGCGCCGGGCGACCGTCTTGTCAGCCGAGGCCGCGGCGGGTGCGCAGCCGACTCCGCACGCCGGCGACACAGCCCCCCCGACCCCAGGCGCTGGCGACACGGAGCACCGGACTCCGGATGCCAGCGGGACGGTGCACCCGACTCCGGGCGCTCGGCAGCGCCCCGACGCACGGTACGAGGCAGACCGCACCCATACCCTCGAGGCCAGTACCGTCGAGGCCAGCGCCGGCGCAGTACCACCCGTGCCTGTCTCCGCCCCAGGCGAGTACCTGCTCGACCCGAACCCGGCCGTCACCAGGGCAGGCCTGGTCGCCGAGCTCGCCCGCGAACTCGGCGCCTGGCAGATGGACCCCATGATCGCCTTCCTGTCGCTCGACCGGCCGATGAGCACCCCGTTCGCCCGGACGCTCCGAATTCTGGAGTCAATGCCGTGGCACGAGCGCGCGGTCGCCGCCAAGCTGCGCGAGCTTGGTATCGGCGCGGCCGATATCCGCCGTCGCGGGCTCGCCGGAGATGTTCGCCAGATTCATCGCAGGCTGGCTCTGCAGGGCGACAAAAGTGCCGTAATCGTACTTACCCGGCGCAACGACCGGCCCTGGGGACTGATTTGCGAGCCGGTCAGGGGCCCCGCGGACCGCTGAACCCCCGGCTGCCCTGCGTCCGTGAACCAGAGCCGCTGCCCGCCATCGCCAGGCCTGAGGCGAGCGCAGCCAAAGTACTCGCTGGCAATCCCCAGCCGCTACCGGTCCATCGCGAGATGCGGCAGTCCGGCTTAAATTCTCATGACCCTGTCGGCCTTGGCGCCGCGCCACGTCGGAGACCTAGCTCGAAAGCGGCCCGGACCGCTGCAACCACGTATCCGGGATCGCCGTTGATCTCTTTCCAGTCGAAGTGCACGACCTCGTAGCCGGCCTCCCGGAGCCGCTTATCACGCCGCAGCTGGCGCATGGCCAGGGTCCGGTCGTCGTACTTTCGGGCTCCGTCGACCTCGACGATCGTCCGGAACTCCCGCCATAGGAAGTCGACGCGGCCGATGAACTCAGAGTCCCTGATCTCGACCTGCAGCTCGGGCGGCGGCAGGCCGCCGTCAGCGAACACAGCTCGAGCCAGGGATTCCAGCGGCGACTCGGCCCGGCCGTCGGCGAACTCCACCACTTGAGCGGCCGTGCGTACGCCCCGCCACCGCGGGCAGGCAGCTATGACCGCCATGAGTTCCTTCTTTGACGTCAGTTTCTGTTGCAGAGCCGAGTCGGCCACGACCACGCCCTCGCGGAAGTCCAGCACTCGGGCCAGGTCGATGACGGTCCTCGGCACAGTGGTCACCGGGACTCCGAGCCGACCTCCGACGTGTTCCGCTGGCAATGCCGCCGAGTGGATGCGCACGCCCGGCCTGCCGGACCTGCTGCCCGCGCCTGGCGGCCGGGTGACAGTCAGCTCCGCCGGCGGCGGGCCGAGCAGGCTCAGCCCGTGCAGCAGCGCGGCCGTCTCGTGGCTGGCCGCCGCGGCCGGCCCCAGAGAGGCGGTCGCCGCGGCCGCTGACAGCAGCAGCTGGCCGACCGGAAGCGCCGGAATCAGTTCAGCCAGGTCTGCCGTGGCGTAGTAGCCCCAGCCGATGCGCAGGAGCTCTCCGCGCTCCACCATGGCCCGGACCTGCCACCAGGTATTCCCGCCCGCGACGAGCTGAGCCCGACTCATGATCCCGGCTAATCGGACATTACTCCGGAAAGATTCGCTACTCATGAGGCCAGGATCGCTCCCGGTAGCGACATTTCATCGAAGTTGGCGGCCGGAGGTACTGTTTTAACCCGTTTCGTGCCGCCAAAACCAGTGAAACGTCGGCCAAGGGCTCCCGGCCTTCCCGGAAAACGAGGCAAATCGCCTCCAGGTTTCGGGCGAATGGCCTTCGATTCGCGCAGCGGGACGCCGAGGAGCGCGGAGGAGCAGATTGTCACCGCAGCGGGCCGCTCGGCGCTGACGCATGGCGCGACGACGGGCGGACGACATCGACACGTGCGCGCCCGGCCCTGCGGGTCTCGCACAAGGCGCGAATCGTCCGCGGTTATACGTCGCGGGGCGCCGGCGGGAGCGCGAAGGGAGCCTGCGCCCTCGGCCTCATGCGCCGGATCAGCCGCAAGCGATGCATAAGCCACGAATCGCCTTCCGCTCTCGCAGCGAGGGACCGCAGAGCGCGGAGGGAGCAAATTGTCACCGCAGCGGGCGCAAGAACCCCGACGGCCAGGCGCGACGAGGGCGAACCGGGTACCGAGTCGCGGCACGCCAGGGCGCTGCGGCGGTGCAGGTCTGCCGGCGCGCGGTCTTGTCGCCGCCCGCCTGACCCTATTGACCCGCTACAGCTCGATTGACCGCTACAGCTCGGCGCTCGATCCCGTGGGCGGGCGCGGCTGCTGACCTGCCCGCAGCACCCGGACCTTGGCCCGCAGCGCCTCACCCTTGGCCTGCGCCCCGGAGCGCAGATCGGCCTGGAACGACGCCATCCTCTCAGCGAGCGCTCGGTCGCTGACAGCCAGGATCCGCACAGCGAGCAGCCCGGCATTGCGGGCGCCGCCGACGGCAACGGTCGCGACCGGGATCCCGGCTGGCATCTGGACGATGGACAGCAGCGAGTCAAGCCCGTCCAGGTGCTTCAGCGGCACTGGCACGCCGATGACCGGCAGCGTGGTGACCGACGCAAGCATGCCGGGCAGGTGTGCCGCACCGCCGGCGCCCGCGATGATGACCTTGAGCCCCCGCCCGGCCGCGGTTTGCCCGTAGCTGAGCATGTCGGCCGGCATCCGGTGCGCCGAGACGACATCGGCCTCGGATGGCACCCCGAACTCGTCGAGCACCCCAGCGGCAGCCTGCATCACCGGCCAGTCAGAGTCACTGCCCATCACCACGCCCACCACCGGCTGCCTGCTCACAGCCGCCGTCCAGCGCTTGCCACAGCCTCAGAAAGAGGTTCCTCGGAACCGGTGGCCAGGTAGTTTGCCGCCCGCGCCGCCCGGTCCCGCAGGCTCGCGAGGTCACTGCCCAGTGCCGTCACGTGCCCGACCTTGCGGCCCGGCCGGACCGGCTTACCGTACAGCTGCACCTTCAGCGCAGTATCAGCCGCCATCACGTGATTCAGCTTCCCGTACAGATCAGGATCCGCCCCACCCAGAATGTTGGCCATCACCACCGCCGGCGCGGACATGGCCGGAGAGCCGAGCGGCAGGTTCAGGACGGCTCGCAGATGCTGCTCGAACTGCGACGTCCTCGCGCCCTCGATAGTCCAGTGCCCGGTATTGTGCGGGCGCATAGCCAGCTCGTTCACGAGCAGCCCGCCCCGCCGCGTCTCGAACAACTCGACCGCCAGCAGCCCGATCACATCGAGGTCACGCGCCAGCTCGAGGCCCAGCCGTTGCGCGGCTACCGCCGTCTCCGCTGACAGGCCGGGCGCCGGCGCCAGCACTTCGACGCAGATGCCGTCCCGCTGCACCGACTGCACGACCGGGTAGGCAACGCCATGCCCGCTGGACGAGCGCGCGATCAGGATCGCGAGCTCGCGCTCGAACGGCACGTATTCCTCTGCGAGCAGCGGCAACCCGTGCGACAGCACGTCAGCGGCTGCTGCAGAGTCCTCGCAAACCCAGACACCCCGCCCGTCATAGCCACCGGAAACAGCCTTCAGCACCACCGGCCAGCCGGTTTGCTCGGCGAAGCCGGCGACGTCAGCCACCGACTCCACCGGCTCAAACTTCGGGCAGGGAACGCCCAGTTGGGTGAGCCGGCTACGCATCTCAAGCTTGTCCTGCGTAAACCGCAGAGAGGCAGCACTCGGCCACACCACGTGCCCGGCTTGCTCGAGAGCTCTGAGCTGCGCCTGGGGAACGTGCTCGTGATCGAAGGTGATCACGTCACAGCCGGCCGCGAAGGCCATCAGATCCCCGGTCGAGCGGTAATCGCCCACCACGGTGTCCGCGGCTACCTGCGCGGCGCTTTCGTCCGGCGCAGCCGCCAGCACCCGGAACCTGATGCCGAGTCCGATCGCGGCCGCGGCGGTCATCCTGGCCAGCTGGCCAGCCCCGATCATCCCGACAACAGGCTGCCGGCCCGCAGTGGCAGTTTCGTGAGTCTGCTGGTGATTCATTACCCGCCGTAGCCTACGGGCCAGCCCGCCGTGCCGGGAACCAGGACCTAGGCCGGCCCGAGTACCGCGGGCTGCTCCTCGACGTCCGCAGTCGCATGTGGCAGGAACAACGCGAACACGGCGGGCCGCGGCCGGACCAGCACCACCTGGCCGCCGTCCGCGGCGGCGATCGTCCTGGCCAGGGCCAGCCCTAGACCCGTCCCGTTCGGCGAGCCGCTCACGCTCCGCTCGAATATCCGCGGCGCCAGCTCGGGGGGCACGCCGCCGCCTTCGTCCCGCACCTCGACCACCACTGACCGCCGGGTCCTTGACGTCCTGATAGTGACCGTGCCCGCCCCGTGGACCAGGGCGTTATCTAGCAGCGTCGCGATCACTTGCGAGACGCCGCCCGGCGTGGCGAAAGCGAACAGGCCCTTCTCTCCGGCCACCGCGAGCCGCCGGTTCAGCCGGCGGAAGGCGGGCTCCCACTCGACGACCTGCTGGCCGACAATCTCATCCACGCTGGCGACCGTCGGCGCGCCTGCGCTCGTGCGCCGGGCCCGGCCGAGCAGCTGGCCGACCACGTCGGCAAGCCGCTCGGTCTGCGCGAGTGCGGCCGCGCCTTCCTCACGCACCACGTCCGGGTAGTCGGCGGCTGCCATCATCTCCTCCAGCCGCATCGACAGCGCGGTTAGCGGCGTCCTGAGCTGGTGCGACGCGTCGACGGCGAAGTCACGCTCGGCCGACAGCAGGTCGTTGATCCGCTGGGCGGAGCCGTCCAGGCCCTCGGCGACCCGGTCGAGTTCCTGGATCCCGTAGCGCCGCCCGAGCGGGCTTGAGTCCCCGGAACCCAGCCGGTCCGCCGCACCCGCCAGCTCCTGCAGCGGCTTCACGATGCGCCGGGCGTACAGCAGCCCCAGCACGACCGCGACCCCGACAGCTAGCAGAGCTACGCCGCCGATCAGCAGCAGATCCGTGGTCAGGTTGCGAAAGAGGTCGACGCCGTTGGCCCCTACCGTCACCGAGAAGGGCGCCTTGCGAACAGTTGCCGACCTCGCCCCCAACGGCAGGTGGTAGTGGCTCTTATAGAGGACATGGGAGTCCTCGACGATCAGCACGTACCGGTCCGACAGCGATCTGGCCTGCTGCGCTGCATAGGTCTGGCCGATGGGCTGACCGTCACCGCCGCGTTCGACCAGTGCCCGCACTACCGCCTGGGCGTCGCCATGCAGTGACTGGTTAGCCTCGTTGATCTGCAAGCGGCCGAGCACGAACGCAAGCGGGATACCGAGCGCAAGCACCGCGACAATCGCCACGGCCAGCATCGAGATCAGCAGCCGCCGCTGCATCGTTCCCGCTCCAGGCCGTCAAACTGTGCCACCATGAGCCCGCTTGCTGATCTAGTCTCCGCGCTCGAACCTGAAGCCGACGCCGCGGACCGTCGTAATGTACTGCGGACTGTGGGCGTCGTCACCGAGCTTGCGGCGAAGCCACGAAACATGCATGTCGAGGGTCTTGGTTGAGCCCCACCACTTGCTGTCCCAGACCTGCCGCATGATCTGCTCGCGGGTAACGACCTTGCCTGCCTCGGCGACCATGAGGGCAAGCAGGTCGAACTCCTTCGAGGTGAGCTCGATCTCGGTATCGCCAAGCCAGGCCCGGCGAGCGTCGGTGTCCACCCGCACGCCCTGCACGGTCTTGGTCTCCGAGGCCCCGCGCCTAAGCAGCGCCCGTACCCGGGCGAGCAGCTCGGCCAGCCGGAACGGCTTGGTGACGTAGTCATCCGCGCCCGCGTCCAGGCCGATGACGGTGTCGACCTCGTCCGCCCTGGCGGTAAGGATGAGGACCGGGACTGACTGCCCGGAAGACCTGATACGGCGGCACACCTCAAGCCCGTCGATCCTGGGCAGCCCGATGTCGAGCACGATGAGGTCAATCCCGCCGTTCCTGGCGGCCTCCAGGGTTCCTGGCCCGTCGGCCGCCACGTCGACTTCGTAGCCTTCGCGCCGCAGCGCCCGTGCGAGCGGCTCGGAGATTGCCGGGTCATCTTCGGCAAGCAAAACGCTGGTCATGAGATTGATGGTAGGGGCAACTGGCTGTTTCCAGTCCGCTACACACTCCCAGCCCGAAGTCTTGCCCGCCGCTTGACCTTAACTTGCGTTACTCAGCAGCTTCGGGCCGGCCAGCGCCGGGCCGGTGCCGGTCGAAGCGGGGCTCAGACCGGTGTCACCCCGTGCCGGCGCCGCGAGAACGAGCGGTCCTTGCCGCGCGCCGCCGCGAACCGGCGGATCAGCTGGGCGCGCAAGTCCTCCGGCTCCACCACGTCGTCCACCACGAGCTCGCCGGCTAGCCGGAGCACGTCGATGTCGGCCTCGTACTCGTCGCGAAGCCGCTGCGTCTCGGCCTCCCGTTCGTCCGCAGTGGCCAGCGCCGCCAGCCGGTTGTAGTAGACGGCGTTGACGGCGGCCTCCGCGCCCATCACCGCGATCTTCGCAGTCGGCAGGGCAAGCGTCGCGTCCGGTTCGAAGCCAGGCCCGGCCATCGCGTAGAGGCCAGCACCGTAAGCCTTCCGGACGATCACGCAAATCTTCGGCACGGTCGCCTCAGCGACCGCGCTGATCATCTTGGCGCCGTGCCGGATGATGCCCTGTCGCTCGACGGCAGTACCGACCATGAAACCGGGAACGTCCGCTAGGAAGAGCAGCGGCACATTGAACGCATCACACAGCTGGATGAACCGGGTCGCCTTATCCGCAGAGTCCACGAACAGCACCCCGCCTTTGAACATCGGGTTGTTCGCCACCACGCCGATGGCCTGCCCGTCCAGCCGGGCGAAGCCGACGATCAGTTCGCGGGCCCAGAGCGCATGAACCTCGAACAGCGAGTCTTCGTCCACGATCCCGCGCACGTACCGGCGCATGTCGAAAGCCTGCCGTTCGCTGACTGGCACCATGGCCCGCAGATCGGCCGGCTTCGGCTCGCGCGGCGCGGCAGCCGGCGGCGCTTGCTGCCAGTTAGCCGGCAGGTACGAAAGGAACGAGCGGACCGCGCCGATTGCCTCAGCCTCGGACGAGGCAAGGAAGTGACCGACGCCGGACACGGAGGTGTGCATGCGCGCACCGCCCATTTCCTCGAGCGTGGTCTGCTCGCTGACCACCATCTCGACCATGCGAGGGCTGCCCAGGTACATGGACGCGTTGCCGTCCACCATGGCGACGAAGTCGCAAAACGCCGGGATGTAGGCGCCGCCCGCGGCCGACGGGCCGAACAGCGCGCAGACCTGCGGGATCGACCCGGACGCCCGGACCTGGGTGTGGAAGATCTTGCCCGCGCCCCGGCGGCCGGGGAACATCTGAACCTGATCGGTAATCCGCGCCCCGGCGGAGTCGACCAGGTAGATCATCGGCAGGCCCGCGCCGTACGCCCGCTCGATGACGCGGATGATCTTCTCAACGGTCCTGGCACCCCAGGAGCCGGCCTTCACCGTCGAGTCGTTGGCCATCAACGCGACTTCCCGGCCGTCGATGGTCGCGGTGCCGGTGATCACCCCGTCCGCTGGCAGGCCGCTGGCCAGCACGTTGGCGAACGCGCCGTCCTCGGTGAAGCTGCCCGCGTCGACCAGCAGTTCGATCCTGTCCCTGGCAAACAGCTTGCCCTGGGCTGCCGCCTGCTCGTGATAGCGCTGCGGGCCGCCTGCTGCGATCCTGGCCCGGATATCGGCCAGGTCGGGGTGGCCGGCTCGTGCTTCCCTGGCCGCCCGTGCTTCTTGGCCGGCCCGTGCTTCCTTGCCGACTTGTGCTTCCTCGCCAGCCTGTCCTTTTCCTGCTGAGCTCACGCTCGCGAGCGTACGGCAAACGTGCCGGGGCGGCGGGAGTGGAGGGGGCCACCGCCCCGGCACGGGCTCCGGAGACGTCAGTGGATATGCAGGCTGATTCCGAGCAGCACAAGTGGCCACAGGAAGATCGCCAGTATCGCGGACAGCACTAGTTTCACGACGTGAACGGTGATGTAGTTGCGCTCCCAGGCGACCACAAGCCCGATGATCACCCAGATGATGGTGAGCCAGCTATACTTGCGGCCGCTGAATATAGCCATGTTTTTGACTCCGATCCGGCCAACCGTGTGTTAGCAACCCACCAGGTCTCCGGATAAGCGGCCATTAAACATCGCGGCGCCGGGCTCTTCCCTGCACCATTCGCCGCGCATTTTAACCAGCAATAGTGCGGGAACGCGGCCCTGCTCGCAGCACCTGTGACGGCAGCTGGCGGCCGATAATGCGCTCTGCGTCCGCTGCGGCGTCGATCAGTGCCGCCAGGTCAATGCCCGTGCCGACGCCCATGTCCTCGACCATGTGGACGAGTTCTTCAGTGGCAATGTTGCCGGTGGCGCCAGGCGCGTACGGGCAGCCGCCGAGGCCGCCGACCGAGGCGTCGAAGTCGGCCACGCCGAGCTCGAGCGCGGCGAGCACGTTGGCAAGGCCCGTGCCCCTGGTGTTGTGGAAGTGGAGGTTAAGGTCTGCCTCCGGGTACGCGGCCCGGAATTCGCCGATCAAGCGCTGAACGCGGCCCGGCGTCGCCATCCCGGTCGTGTCTCCGAACGAGACGGTGTCCGCGCCGTCGGCCAGCGCGCGCCCGGCCGTTGCGACGACCCGCTCGACCGGAACGTCTCCCTCGTACGGGCAACCCCACGCTGTCGACACGATGACCTGGCAGGTTGCACCACGCTCGTGAGCCAGCGCGATGATCTGCGCGATGTCGTCAAGCGATTCGGCAGTGCCGCGGTTAACGTTCTTGCGGTTGTGGGTGTCCGATGCCGACACCACGGCCTCTATCTCGGTCAGCCCGTTGTCCAGCGCCCTGGCCGCGCCGCGAAGATTCGGTACTAGCGCGGAGTAACGCACGGAATCGGCCCGCTCGATGCCGCCCCACACTTCTTCGGCGTCGGCCATCTGCGGGATCGCGTCCGGGCGGACGAACGACACAGCCTCGATGCGCCGGACGCCGGTACCGGACAGGCGGTCGATCAATTCGATCTTCGCCTGCGTCGGCACGGGATCCTCGTTCTGCAAGCCGTCCCGCGGACCGACCTCACGGACCGAGATCTGCCGGGGCAGATCGGACACAGCACGCCCCGTTCCTGGTAGTTAAAAGAACAGACTCGCCCAGGCTAACCGGGCAGCGGCGGATGCTGTTCCCCGGACAGCTGTTCATGCGCCAGCCTGTCCTGCTCGTACTCGACGAGCTGGAACAGCGTTGCCTGCACGTCCTGGACATGCGGGATCTCGGTGAGTACCAGCTGGCCGCGCTCGCCTGGCGACTCCACGATCAGGCGACCGCAGCCAAGCAGCCGGTCTAGCAGCCCTTGCTGAAACGACACGTCACTGATCTTCGACAACGGGAAATCCCGGCCGGTCCTGCTGATGATCCCGGCGCGCAGCCGCAACCGCCGGTTGGTCAGCTCGTAACTGGTGGTCCGCCAGCGCAGCAGCGGCCGCGCTACCCAGGTGAGCACGACCACCAGCGCGACCACGCCCACGGCAATCCGGGCGGGTGCCGAATCGCGGATGGCAGCCACGAACACCAGCAGGGCCAGCAGCGCGGCCACGGTGGCGGCAAGTATCAGGAACGGCCGCAGCACCGTTTTCCAGTGCTGGTGCAGCCGGAGAACCAGGTGCTCGCCTTCAGTGAGGCCTGCCGCGTTGGCCATAGCCCTCATGCTGACACGAACCGGTCCGTTGCGTGTGGACGCGGCGACAACGCCGCGTCCCGTGTCAGCACCCGCGCCGATGGCTCAGCGCACGTGCACGACGTCACCGGCGCTGATCGCGTGCACGCCGTCAGCTGCTGTCACCAGCAGCCGTCCGACCGGATCCACGTCGGTGGCGCGGCCAGTCAGCATCTTCCCGCCGGGCATCTCGACCCGGACATCCCGCCCTATCGTCGCGCAGCACTGCAAATAGGACGCCCGGAGCCCGCAGGCCTCCGCGTCGCCGGGCCGCGGGGAGCCCGACCAACGGAGGCACCAGTGCTCTAGCTCGGTCAGCAGTGCGACGAGGATCGCCTGGCGGTCAGGCTCGGCCGCGCCGGCCAGCGACAGCGACGTCGCCGGGCCGGGCGGCAGCTCCGACTCTGTCGCGCTGACGTTGAGGCCGATGCCCACCACAACCGCGTCCCCTGCCTGCTCCGCGAGGATGCCGGCCAGCTTGCCGCCTCCCCCGGCGGCAGGCGCACCTGTCGCCCCGGCCAGCACGTCATTCGGCCATTTCAGGCTGATCTCCAGGCCGGTCTGCGCATGCAGCGCCGACACCATCGCGACACCGGTCAGCAGCGGCAGCCAGCCCAGGCTCGCGGCCGGGACGCCTGCGGGCCGCAGCAGCACAGAGAACGTGAGTGACGCTCCTGGCTCGCTTTGCCAGCTGCGGTCGAGCCGGCCCCGGCCGGCCGTCTGTTCCTCGGCCACCAGAACCGTGCCTGCGGCTGCGCCTGAGCGGGCGGCGGCCAGCAAGTCTGCGTTCGTCGACCCGGTCTGATCGACGACACCGATGCTGGTGTACAGCAGCGATCCGGCCAGCAACTTGTCAGCCAGGGGTGCCTCAGCGAGGCGAGCCTGATGCGAATGTCTTGTCGGGCCGCTCATCCCTTAACTCTCTCGCGCCCGTGCTGGCCGCACCCACCCGACCCGCCCTCGCCACCGGCCCGGCAGGCGGCACCCGGCAGTTCTGCCCTAACCTGTCCGGCATGGCCAACGATGCACCTGCGCCGCTTGGCGCGCCGGAGCCGGCGGAGCTGCACACCACCGCCGGGAAGCTGGCCGACCTGGAGCGCCGCAGGTACGAGGCGGTGCACGCCGGTGCCGCCCGGCAGGTCGAGCGCCAGCACGCCAAGGGCAAGATGACCGCCCGTGAGCGGATCGACGCGCTGCTTGACCCGGGTTCATTTACCGAGTTCGACGAGCTCGCGCGGCACCGGGCCGCTGATTTCGGCATGGCGAGGAACCGGCCCTATGGCGATGGCGTGGTGACCGGGTACGGCACGATCGACGCTCGCCCCGTAGCCGTATTCAGCCAGGATTTCACCGTCAACGGCGGATCGCTCGGTGAGGTGTTCGGCGAGAAAATCGTCAAGGTTATGGACTACGCGCTGAAGACCGGCTGCCCGGTAATCGGCATCAACGACAGCGGCGGCGCCCGCATTCAGGAAGGCGTCGTTGCCCTCGGACTGTATGGCGAGATCTTCTACCGGAACGTGATCTCCTCGGGGGTCATCCCGCAGATTTCCCTGATCATGGGGCCGTGCGCGGGCGGCGCTGTCTACTCCCCTGCCATCACCGACTTCACCCTGATGGTGGAGGGGACCTCATACATGTTCATCACCGGACCCGACGTGATCAAGACCGTCACCGGCGAAGAAGTCACCCAGGAAGAACTCGGCGGGGCGCGCGCCCACAACGTCAAATCCGGCGTCGCTCACTACCAGGCCACTGATGAGCAGGACTGCCTGGACTTCGCCAGAGCGCTGTTGTCCTACCTGCCGTCTAACAATCTCGACGACCCGCCGGCCAGCGCAGGCTACGCGCACCCGGCCGCGGCGCTCGAAGTCACCAGCGACGACGCCGAGCTAGACACCCTCATCCCTGACTCTCCGCGCCAGCCCTACGACATGCACAAGGTCATCGAGCACGTCCTCGATGACGGCGAGTTCCTGGAGATTCATGCCGGCTTCGCGCAGAACATCGTGGTCGGCTTCGGCCGGGTTGACGGCGCTTCGGTCGGGGTTGTCGCCAACCAGCCGATGAACTCGGCAGGCACGCTGGACATCGACGCCTCGGAGAAGGCGGCACGGTTTGTCCGGACCTGCGATGCATTCAACATCCCCGTCCTGACCTTTGTTGACGTGCCGGGCTTCCTGCCTGGCACCGGCCAGGAGTGGGGCGGCATCATCCGGCGTGGCGCCAAGCTGATCTACGCCTACGCTGAGGCGACGGTGCCCAAGATCACGGTCATTACCAGGAAGGCGTATGGCGGCGCCTACGACGTGATGGGCTCCAAGCACCTGGGCGGGGACATCAACCTGGCCTGGCCGACGGCGCAGATCGCGGTCATGGGGGCCGACGGCGCCGTGGACATCCTGTACCGGCGTGACCTGGCCGAGGTAGCCGACGTGCAAGACCGGGCCGATCTGCGGCGCCAGCGGATCATCGAGTACGAGGACACGCTGTTTAACCCGTACATCGCGGCCGAACGTGGCTACGTGGATGCGGTCATCAGGCCAGCCGAGACCCGGTCGCAGGTGACCAGGGCACTGCGCGCGCTGCGATCCAAGCGGCAGACCCTCCCGCCGAAGAAGCACGGGAACATCCCGCTCTAGCTGCGGCCACTGCCGCCCCGGGCCGATACCTGTTCGGGCTGACGGCACTGACCAGGAATAAATCACCACAGCGTGACCACCTGATGGCGGACCGGTACCACTACTGGCAGTTCGGCGCGCGCCGGAGCTACTAGAGTCGTCAGTACTATGACCGAGACTGGCGCGCCGCTGCCGCTGCTTTCCCGCTACGCGATCATGGTCGACGTGGGCTATATCTACGCTTCTGCGGGAGAGCTGCTATTTGGCGCGACGGCCAGGAAAGAGTACAAGGTTGACGCCGACAAGCTCATTCAGGCGCTGACCCGGCACGCCGAGGACTGCGTCAGGGGCGAGCTGCTGCGGGTCTACTGGTATGACGCGGCCAGGGACCGGGTTCCGACCTTCGACCAGCGAGTCATCGCCCAGATGCCATGGGTCAAGCTCAGGCTGGGCAACCTGAACGCGCGCGGTCAGCAGAAGGGCGTGGACGCGCAGATCCGCGCTGACATGGAAGCGCTCGCCAGGCACCGGGCTATCACCGACGCGATTCTGGTTGCCGGGGACGAGGATATGGTGCCGGCGATCGAAGCAGCACAGGCGTTCGGGGTTCGCGTCCATCTGTGGGGCGTGGAGCCGCCCTACGGCACGAACCAGGCCGAGCGGCTGGTCTGGGAGTCGGACACCGTCGACGTCCTCGAGCGGACTTTCATCGAGCCGTTCTTCACCCGCCAGCTGGCTCCTGAGCCGGCCGCCGCTGCCGAGGCTGGCACGGGCAGGGTCGGCCAGCCGGCGCAAAGCGCACAGGCACCCTCGCCATCCCAGGTGTTCGGCGACCGGCACCTGAGCCGGCCGATGTCGCGGCCGCTGCCGATCACGCACTTGCCGGCGAGCCGGCTAGGGCCGGACAGGGAGCGGGTCGAGGAGGCAGGCGAGCATGTCGCGCAGAAGTGGATTCTGACTCGCGGCGAGGACAACATTCGCGACTTGCTGCCGGGGCCGATCCTGCCGCCCGTCATCGACAAGGAACTGCTTGTCGACGCGGAGAAGGAGCTTGGCCTGTCATTGCGCGCGTATCAGGAGGCCAGGGAGTGGCTGCGCGATGCCTTCTGGGCCAGAGTTCATCGCCAGTTCGGCCTCGGGGTCGGCAAGTCGAAGGGCTGATGCATGCCAGATTCTCAGGCGCGGCCGGCGCCGGTTCCAGAGCTTCGTGTCGTGCGCGGGGCGCCAACCCGGGCCGAGCTAGCCGCGATGATCGTCGTTCTGGCCGCCCGGTCGAGTGCGAACGCCCAGGCTGCCGTCGGCCAGCCGCAGCGATCTCGCTGGGCGGCAAGGGACAGGCTGATCCGCCAGCCCGTCGCCGCCGGCCCGGGTGCCTGGCGCTCGAGCGCCCGACCCTAGCTAGCACTGCCCGGCTAGCTGACCAGCTCGCCTGGACGTTAGAAAATCCGTGCTCCACGGCGGAAGACTTTACGTGATCATGGCTGGCTGCCCCGATTGCGCCGTTCGCGGGGATAGCGACGAACGGTGGCGGTCCGTCGGGTGGCCCGATTCTGGTCTCACCTAGACTCCTGGGAAGTCGGAAGGAGACGTGCAGTGCGCAAGGTCCTGATCGCCAATCGTGGCGAGATCGCGGTGCGGATAGTGCGGGCCTGCCGCGATGCGGGACTGACCAGCGTGGCGGTGTACGGAACGGCCGACCTGGACGCGCTGCACGTGACGATGGCCGACGAGGCCTACGCACTCGGTGGCCAGACCGCTGCCGAGAGCTACCTGGATATCGGCAAGATACTGGCAGCGGCCATCGATAGCGGCGCCGACGCCGTGCACCCTGGCTACGGGTTCCTTGCCGAGAATGCTGAGTTCGCCCGCGCCGTCATCGGCGCCGGACTGACCTGGATCGGCCCGCCGCCTGCGGCGATCGAGGCGCTGGGCGACAAGGTACGGGCACGGCACATTGCTCAGCAGGTCGGCGCCCCGCTGGCGCCGGGCACCCACGGCCCGGTGAGTGGCGCCGACGAGGCGATAGCGTTCGCGGCGGAGTACGGGCTGCCGATCGCGATCAAGGCTGCATTCGGCGGTGGCGGCCGCGGACTCAAAGTAGCCAGGACGACCGAGGAGATTGCCAGCCAGTTTGAATCCGCCGTGCGCGAGGCAGTCGCTTCGTTCGGCCGCGGTGAGTGTTTCGTGGAGCGTTACCTGGATAAGCCGAGGCACGTGGAGACGCAATGCCTCGCCGATTCCAGGGGCAACGTCGTGATCGTGTCAACCAGGGACTGCTCGCTGCAGCGGCGTCACCAGAAGCTCGTCGAGGAGGCACCTGCCCCGTTCATCACCCCGGAGCAGGACAAGCAACTGCGGACCGCGTCAGCGGACATCCTTCGGGCGGCCGGCTATGTCGGCGCCGGAACCTGTGAGTTCCTGATCGGCCAGGACGGCACCATCTCGTTCCTGGAAGTGAATACCCGGCTGCAGGTCGAGCATCCGGTGACCGAGGAGGTCAGCGGCATCGACCTGGTGCGGGAAATGTTCCGGATAGCTGACGGCGAGACGCTCGGCTACACCGACCCGGACACCAGAGGCCACTCGATCGAGTTCCGCATCAACGCGGAGGACGCTGGCCGCGGTTTCCTGCCGGCGCCGGGCACCATCACTGGCTGGCGCGAGCCGGCGGGCCCCGGCGTGCGGCTTGATGCCGGCTACACCGCAGGTCAGACCGTGCCGCAGGCATTCGATTCGCTGATCGCTAAGCTCATCGTTACCGGCGCCAGCCGCGAGCAAGCGCTCGAGCGTGCCCGCCGCGCGCTAGCCGAGTTTGAGATTGACGGCATGCCGACGGTGCTGCCGTTCCACCGCGCCGTCGTGACCGACCCGGCCTTCACCGACGAGCCGTTTCGCGTGCACACCCGGTGGATCGAGACTGAGTTCGCCGGCGAGATAGCGCCGTATTCAGGCGAAGTGCCGGCCGCAGGCGAGAGCGCGGAACGCGAGCGGATCACCGTCGAGGTAGGCGGTAAGCGCCTTGAGGTCACCGTGCCAGCCGGCTTCGGCAGTGCCTCGGGTGGATTTGCTGCCCCGAAGGCCCGGACAAGGGCAGCCGGGCGCCGGGGCGGCGCGGCCACGGCTCGCGCTCCGAGCGGCGACGAGCTGGTCAGCCCGATGCAGGGCACGATCGTGAAGATCGTCGCAGCCGACGGCGAGCACGTGGACGTCGGCGACACGATCGTCGTGCTGGAGGCGATGAAGATGGAACAACCGCTGACGGCGCATAAGGCCGGCACGGTTGCCGGGCTGAGCATCACCGTCGGCCAGACGGTCCCCGCTGGCGCCGTAATCTGCCAGCTGCGCTGATGGCACGACTGCCCGGCGATCCGAGTGTGCTCGGCTGGCTGAAATTCGCCGCCGGATTCCGGTTGCCTGAGGAGAACCGCGACTGGGTCAGGCACGAGCTCACGGACGCTGGCTGGCGTAGCCGAACCGTGCTGCGGCACTTGGCGGTGATCATCCCGATCTGCGCCGCGGTTGCCGCCGGGTTGCTCGAGCTCTCGCCGGCACCGGCCTGGTTCGCGGTAATGATGGTCGGGCTGATCCTCTGCGGCAGTGTCTTCACGGTCACCGCCTACGCCGATGACATTCGGGCCAGCCGGCTCCGGCAGCACGGCCTGGACGTGCCCGACGATCCCGACCTCGGTCACCCCACCCACTAGCCCGGCTCGGCCGTGCGCGGGACGCGCCCTTCGGGCCCAGCCGTGCCCGGCTAGCCTTGCGGGCGCGTGGAGCGCAGTTCGACCGGGCCGGCGTACTGGTCACATAGCTGCTGCAGTTGCCTGGCCTTGTCAGTGAAAGTGTGATCTGAAGCCCAGGCAGTCACCAGCGGCGCGGGCAGCAGGATCCGCTTGTCGTCGAGACGGACGACGGTAACGGTCGCGTACTTGGCCGGCGGTCCCGATGTCCTGCCCCACACCGGGCCAGCTGAGTCGCGATACCTGCGCCGGACAGGCCGCGACAGCCCCAGGCTTGCCGCGCCGTAGCCTCCTATCTCGATGGCCCGCACTGAGCTCCACGGCACCAGCCGGTTGCTCCAGCGGCGGATCTCAATGCCACGTGCCGTCACGATCGTCTGGAACCGGCCACGCCACAGGTACGAGATTCCGTAGCCCACAGTGAATACCGAGGCGATCGACCCGATGAAGTAGCCGATCGGCGCAATGGTGCCGATGGCCACGCCCGCGATCGTCAGCACCAGATATCGAAGGCAACGAGCCAGGAACGGGCGCCGGTAGCCCGGCGGCGGACGGTACGCGACCTCCGGTGAGGCTGGCTGATAGTCGCTTTCGGCCGCATCCAACCCATCAAAGACGTCGCTCATCGTCCCCGTCCTGCTGCTTGCGCAGCAGGACGGCACCTGCCGCGACACCGGGATGGTCCCAGGGCTGGCGATAGCGTACAAGTACTGGCAATTAGCATCAACTACCAGGTTTAAAATAAGCAGCCTAATCCACCGGCAACCAAAAATAGCAGGGCGCGTCATCCCCGCCGGCAATGGTGACATCAGGTAGAACAGAACCAGGCTACGAACCCTGGGGAATTAAGTGATCAACGCGCCTTGAGAAATTGCATGCGTCCACACGGTGGCGAAGTCGAGAGCCATCTCTCGAAGGGCGGCTGCCCGCCCGCAGCTTGGAGGCACAGCATGGCCTCTCTCGGAGGCACGGCACATGGCAGAGTCGGCCGAGTGCGCTGGCGCCGGTTCGCGATCACCCTGATCCCGGCATTCGCGCTCGCCGTCCTGCTTATGGTGCTGAGCACGCAGGCAGTCCTGGCCGTGTCGATTAGCATCTCCGGCGAGCCGTTCACCGTCACAGCAGCTCTTCTGAAGGGCTACGGGTTTGAGCAGTTTCCAGTCGTCGACCATTCGGTTGTCAACGACCTGCCCGGCAAATCAACGCAGATTGCCCTTGAAGCTACGGCAATTCGTTCGGCAAAAATAACTAAGCTTTGTCAGAGCGTCCGGATTGGGCCGCTTTCCATGGTCATTACGGCGGGCGGCGGGGGGACGCCCGTTTCCGCAACTGACCTCGTCGTCGACGCTGACCGGTTTTCCGGAAAAAAAGCCAAGTTCACTCATCTGAGTCAGGGCCAGGACGCCAGCACGCTTAACCAGGTGCCGGGAGTGAGAGGCCCGGCCGGGGCGTTCGCCCTTCAGGCTGCGACGGTAACCATCAGCGACCTGCGCCAGCATGCTTACGCCACTACCGCGGGTACGTTTACGCTCCCGGACTTCGGCCTTCGTCTCGGCGGAAGCTGTTAACCGTGCCTGAACCGGACTCAGCCGCTGGAGGCGGCTCGCAAGAACGCGGCCGCCCGCCGGGGCGAGGCCAGCCGCCAGCTCGCCGTGTGCCCGAACTCGGGCAGCCGGCAGATAGCCGCCAGCTGCCGGATCACCCTCCGCTGCCGGATCGCCCTTCGCCTGAACTCGGACGCCCATCGAATCGGGACGAGCATTTGCCGACACGCGGCCAGCTGCCAGACCGGGCCGGATCGCCTCGGCTACGCGGCCCGATGCTGCAACTCCGCCCGCCAGAGCCCGGCCAGCCGCCAGGCCGCCGCCAGCTGCCAGGCCGCCGCTCGCCCGACCGCCCTGACCCGGCCCAGCGCCGCGGGCAGCCGCCGGCGCGCGGCCCGATGCCGCAGCCCCGCCCGCCAGAGCCCGGCAACCCGCCAGGCCGTCGCTGGCCCGACCGCTCTGACCCAGTGCAGCACGGCGGACAGCCACCGGCACGCGACCCGATGCCGCAGCCCCGCCCGCCAGAGCGCGGCAACCCGCCAGAGCCCGGCCAGCCGACAGGCCGCCGCCAGCCTCTAGGCCGCCGCTCGCCCGACCGCCCTGACCCGGCCCAGCGCCGCGGGC